>Ga0208937_1000019_pt1 | contig 163227 bp, 140 predicted proteins | sample June2015DPH_11_5_FD_184705 | JGI IMG/M metagenome (GOLD analysis project Ga0208937, IMG submission 184705) | Peatland microbial communities from SPRUCE experiment site at the Marcell Experimental Forest, Minnesota, USA - June2015DPH_11_40... | ecosystem: Environmental > Terrestrial > Soil >... | reverse complement strand
GGCGGAAACCAAGAAGGTGACTCTATGCGACCGCCATAATTGTCCCGGGCAATCACTGCTCGGCGAAGCAAGGTGAAACCCTCACGAAAATCCAGATGCTCGCCTCCGCCAATTCTTTCACAGCTTCTTGGTCAAGTCTGCGCCACGCTGATTCCGCTTGAGGCTGAGGTAGAATCTTTTCATGCCTCGGCTGCGGCATTTTTACGGCCTCAATCATCTTCATTACGTGACCACCAGCATCCCGCAGGGCGGGATCGCGCCCGCCTCCTGGACTCGGAGCGGTTTAAGCGCCAATTCGTCACCACGCTCGCCGACCTGCGAGGCGAGCTGGGCTTCCGCATCGCCTCATTCAATCCGACTAACCCTGGGCTAGACGTGTGGACATGATGTCTCTTGACAACGCCGCGCCGCTGTGGTAGCCTACTCATGTGAAAAGTCCAACCCGCGGGGAAGTCCTTTCCTCGCTATCCTAACACCCCGCCCCAGGAGGAACCATGTCCTTACGCCAATCACCCCGACTTACGCCCGAGTTGCTCGCCGCCGCACGCCAGAATGCCCAGCGTTCCACCGGACCGCGCAGCCCCGCCGCCAAGCAGAACTCCCGGCTCAATGCCTTGAATTCAGATGGTATGTGGTAGGTGGTAGGTGGGGAAGAACAGCATTCAGGATTCGGGATTCAGGAGTCAGGAGGCAGAAGAGCTGGGGCAGGCGCTTGGGCTGGGGCAATGCTGAATTCTGAATTATGAATTGTGAATGGTGAATGGTGAATTATGGATTGCTGCGCTCTACATTGGTATCCACCGCCTTCTGCTGACTGCCGACTGCCTACTGAATCTGAGGGGAGTTCGAGTTGGCGGGGCTCTTGGCCAGTGCCAGGGTCTACGACAAGATGTCACGCTGGCGGGGAAAGAAGAAACCTCAGTAACTTCAAAAAATGACGAGCGACGCGGGAATGTTATTGAAAACAAAGGACCGCTGTGGAAAACTCGGAGGCAAAGCGGGAATGTTGTTGAAAACAAACATAGTTACCCGCAATATCCAGGAATGTTGTTGAAAACAAAGGAGGTAGATGGTATGTCGTAGGTCGTAGGTGGGGAAGGGCCGCAGCCAACCTTCGACTGTCGACTCTCGTGGCGGGTGGGGGAAGAGCAGGTGTGACGTGCCAGGTTTCAGACTTCAGGTGCCAGGGGCACATGCGTGCGGGGTCAGGAACGTCCGCTTCCAAACCTACTTCACTCAGGTCAAACATTGGATGACGGATCAATTCAGAACGGCCTCGGGCGGCGCTGCTGAAACGTTCCAAAACGGGGCAGTGGGATGTACACTCAAGACTACCGAGATTCCAAAACAGAAATCCCGGCTGAAGCGCCACTTCGGATATGAAGGACAGAAACCATGCCATCTAATATTCATCCCGAGACGCACTGGGCGGACTATCTCAAGGGCGTTGGCACGCCCACTCTTTCCACGAAACAAATCGTGCTGAGTCTTCTCGCCGGAACTCTGCTTCTCTTTTCCCTAGCTCTGCTACCTCTTTCAGCCCAGATGCGCCCCCCACAGCCGCAGACGCTGCCTCTTAAATGCGCGGAGGGAGACTGCGCGCTGCTTCAAGGGATACCGCAGACGGCCGGGATGCGCAGCGGCTTTGTCCGGCTGAAGCTTGGAGGATCGGTCGGCTGGCACACCACCGGCCAAAACGAAGAGGCGCTGGTGGTCCTGCGCGGCCGTGGCGAGGCCCGCGTCGAAGGCCAGCCAGGGCGCGCAATTGAGGCGCCGATGCTCGTTTACATCCCTCCTGCAACGCGGCACAACGTCGCGAACACCGGCGACGAGCCGTTGGAATACGTGTATGTCGTTGCGCCGGCGAAGGCCCCGTAGCGCCGCGGTGGCTGTCAGACGATCTTCAGTCTCTTCCCGACGCTTTCCAGAATCTCGAGCGCGCGCGTCAATTCTTCCTGGGTGTGGGTGGCGGTGACGATGGTGCGGATGCGGGCTTTGCCCTCCGGGACAGTGGGGAAGCCGATACCCTGGGCAAACACGCCGGCAGCAAAAAGCTGGCGCGAGAACTCGTGAGCCAGAGCGGCGTCGCCCACGATGACGGGCGTGATGGGCGTTTCGCTCACGCCGGTGTTGAACCCGAGCTTCTTCAAACCTTCTTTGAAGAAGCTGGTATTGGCCCAGAGCCGGTCGATTAGTTGCGGTTCTTCCTCCAGCACCTCAAAAGCCGCCAGGCAAGTGGCGGCAACGGAAGGCGGATGCGAGGTCGAGAAGAGGAAGGGCCTGGCGCGGTGGTAGAGAAACTCAATGGTGTCGCGTGTCGAGCAAATGTACCCGCCCAGCGCGCCGATGGCTTTGGAGAGTGTGCCGACCTGGATATCCACGCGCCCGTGCAGGTTGTAGTGATCCACGGTGCCGCGGCCGTTGCGTCCCAGGACGCCGGAAGCGTGCGCGTCGTCAATCATCATGATGCAGCCGTACTTCTCGGCCAGCTCGACGAGCTGCGGCAAGGGTGCGATGTCGCCCTCCATGGAGAAAACCCCGTCCGTGATGAGTAGCTTGCGGCAAGGGCGGCCTTCGAGCCCCTTGAGAATTGTTTCGCACGCCTCCATGTCCTTGTGCGGGAAAACCTTTATTTCGGCGCGCGAGAGGCGGCAGCCGTCGATGATGGAGGCATGATTGAGCTGGTCCGAGACGATGATGTCTTCGCGTCCCAGGATGGCCTGCACCGTTCCCGCATTGGCGGTGAATCCGGATTGGAAAACCACCGAAGCCTCGACGTGTTTGAACTTGGCGATTTTCTCCTCCAGCTCCATGTGGATCGCCATGGTGCCGGCGATGGTGCGCACGGCGCCGGAGCCTACGCCCCATTTCTCGATCGCTTCCAGGGCGCGCGCGCGGAGCTTGGGGTGAGTGGTCAGCCCCAGGTAGTTGTTCGAGGAAAGGTTGATGACCTCACGCCCATCGAAGCGGGAGACGGGAAGCTGCTCGGTTTCGAGCACGCGCAGCTTCTGGTAGAGCTTCTGCTCGCGCAGCTTGTTCAACTCATCGGTCAGATACTGCAATTGAGCCTTGGGCATGATTCCCTCAAATGTTAGATGTCACGCCGGCTACGTTGCCACCGAAAGGGCGCTTTCGGCCGCTGGGCTGTCAGCTTTCAGCTATCAGTCTTCAGCTTCTGGATGGAAGATGCGAGTATTCGCTTGACCTCGTCCAAATGACCTCGCCGCACTTCACTTCCTATTGTACTCTGGGGTAGTCCCGGATGCCACGTCCTGTCTCTTCGTCCGCCATCGGCTGAAAGCTGAGGGCTGATTGCTGATAGCAGAAAACTTATTGCAACTTTCTGCGGACCTTTTCCAGAGCCTCTTTGGCCAGCGTGTAATCCGGTGACAGCTTGAGCGCCTGTTCGAAGTGGGTGCGGGCCTTGACGTACATTTCCTTTTCCATGTACGCCCGCCCGAGGTTGTAATGGGGGTAGTGATAGGACTCGTAGCGCCGTGACTGCAGCGCCCGTTCGAGCCACGGAATCGCCTCGTCGAATTCACCCTTTTCAATCAGATAGGCACCGATGTCGTTGTAGGGGGTGCCGAATTCAGGGTCAAGCTGGATCGCCTTCTTGCATTCGGCAATGGCATCCTCGATTTTTCCTTGGAAACGGTAGGTCCAACCCAGAAAGGTAAAAGCCTCTGCGGTAGGATGAAGATCGAGCGAGCGTTTGTAGAGCTCGACCGCCATATCGTAGTCCCCGCCCATCTGATACTGATAGGCTTCTTTGAGCAACTCCCACGCGGCTTGGAACTCTTCCACGCCCATACGAAATCTCTGGTGTAGCACCGCCCTTTAGGGCGGCACTCTAGTGTAGCGCCCCGACGAGTCGGGGCGCTACGCCTCTCAGATTTTAGTTAGCACAGGCGGTGAGGCTTGTCAATCACTCCCTGGTAACGAGGCCGTATTCCGTCTCATAGGCACAGGAATCCAGGCTTGTTTGGAACATTTCAGAAGCCATTGCAAGCCGAGCGCGACTGCTGATATGCTGCGGCCTGGTTTCGGGTCCGATTGTCATGCCCTCACAGCGCTGGCTGCACATCATCCCGGTCGCCTTCATCATGTACACCATTGCATTTATCGACCGGACGAATATTTCGTTGGCGTTGCCTTCCATAAGCCGGGCTCTCCACATGTCGCCCCCACAGGCTGGGGGCGCAGCGGGGATTTTTTTCTGGGGCTACCTGCTGCTGCAGATCCCAGGCGGATACCTGGCGCAGCGTTGGAGCGCCAAGCGCTTCGTGAGCATCCTGCTGGTTCTCTGGGGAGCCTGCTCAATGGGTTGCGGGCTGATCCACACCTACCGCCAGTTCTGGATGATGAGGCTTCTTCTGGGGGTAGCTGAAGGCGGCGTTTGGCCGGCGACCCTGGTGTTACTAGCCCACTGGTTTCCCCGCGCTGAAAGGGCGCGCGCCAATGCCTATTGGATGCTGTGCCTTCCCATCGCGGTGGTTGTTTCTTCACCTCTTTCCGGCTGGATACTGGGGCGCTGGGATTGGCGCGTGCTCCTCATTTCGGAAGGCGTCATCCCGTTCTTTTGGCTGCTGGTCTGGTGGTGGTTTATCGACGATCATCCCCGCCAGGCCGGTTGGATTTCTGCGGAGGAACGCTACCACCTGGAAACCACACTGGAGCGCGAGTCCACAGAGCTCGATCCTGTCACGCCCGAACCTTTGCTCCGCTCCCTTCTACGCCCCCCGTTGCTGGTGATGGTGGGATTCTACTTTTTGCTGAATAGTGGAAACTACGGGTATCTCTTCTGGCTGCCGAGCGCCATGGAAAAGGCTCGGAAGCTCAGCAGCGCGCAGGTCGGAGGCCTATTCACGCTCCCTTACATCATAACCGCCGTGGGGATGATTATCGTCTCCCGCCATTCAGATAAGAGGCGCGAGCGGCGCTGGCATGTGGCGTTCGCAATGGCGTGGGGTGGGGCTTTCATGCTGGCCAGCGTCCTATTGACTCGCTCCTTTCCCTCCCTCTCTTTCCTTGCAATCTCCTTCGTTGGGGCGGGGTCCTACGGGGCGTTAGGGCCTTTCTGGGCTATTCCTACCGAGACGTTGCCCCGGTCCGTGTCGGGGTCCGCGATGGGCTTGGTGAACGCCTTCGGAAACCTGGGTGGGTATTTCGGCCCCTTGGCCATCGGGTACATCAACCAACACACGGGGAATTTTGTTTATGCCTTCGGCCTGCTCAGCGCTGCCTATTTCTTGAGCGCAGTCCTCATCCTTTTTCTGCGCTCTCCAGCAGCGCCTGGGTCTTTGAAAGGACGCTGAGAAACCTTGGCGAATGCTGTCATTCCGATCCCGCCCTGCGGGAGAGGAATCTCGCCCTGCAAACAGAGGACTTGCGAGATTCCTCGTCGTCCCGCAGGGCGGGACTCCTCGGAATGACAGGCTCGACGGGTTTTTCAGCATCCCTTTAAAGGGAGTGAGTTAGAAGAGCGCCACAGCTCGGACGGGCGAGCCCGAGCCCGCGCGGATCTTAAGTGGCAAAGCCACAAACACGAAGAAATCCGGTAGCTCTCCCAGGTTTGTGAGGTTCTCAATAATCAGGAGGTGCTTCTCCAGCACGACGGGGTGGATAGGATTGGCGCGCAACGCTTCCGGCGGGTCAGGGGAAAGCGTATCCACGCCCATTGCAGCCACTGACTTGGAGATGAGGTACTCTGCGGCTCCCATGCTGACCCCGGGCCAGCGCTCAACGTAGGGCTGATCATGGGGACGAAGCCCCCAGCGCGCTGACCATCCAAAGTCAAACAGCACGATGTCACCCTGCGCAATCGGTCCGTGTCGAGATTCCCAGTCGGTTATCTGCTGGCTCGAGACGTAATCACCTTCCTTGCAGGCGCGGCAATCCAGGTGAACGCCCCGGCCGATCAGATAGGCCACGGGGATCTGGTCTATTGTGACGTGAGCCTGCGGTTTCGCATCGCTGATGAAGTGCGCCGGCGCATCCACGTGCGTCCCGTTGTGCTCGTGCATCACCAGTTGATAACTCAGCGAGCGCCCGCCATGCCAGTATGAACCCCAGAGGTTGTGATAGAACATGGAATGCGTGGGGAAGTGGGGCATGTGCTCTTCCAGGGTCTGGCTAAGATCGATGATCCGGGCGCCGCGAAGGCTGTGTAGCAGATTGGATACGTCCATGGGTTTGGTTTTACTCCGCGGTGGCGAAATAGCCTGGTTTCCAGCGGTAGGTGACGCCTTTGCGCGCCAGCAGGACGCGAATGGTTCGGTAGGTGCCGTCGAGGGCGCCATTGGTGGGCGTATATCCTATCTCGTACTGCGCTCCCAGCTCATGCTTAATTGATTCCATCGCATCGGCAATTCGCATCAGTCGTTGCGCGGAAAACGTCCCGGTCTCGGCGCCCAGTCCCTTATTCTGAGATGTTTCCCCAATCTGCCCGTGGGACAGGTAGCCTGTTGCCAAGTCAGTGCCGGGCGCCTCCCGGAGCGGAAAAAACGCCCCACCGCCCGTTCCCTCCGCAAGCGCTTCCAGGATCACGTCCCCCTCATTTTCATAGCCATAAGCCGCATTACCGATGACATAGATCATCGTTTCGGCCTTGTGCGCCATGGAGATAGCTTCATCCAGTGAATGCTTGCTTTGGGCGTCGCGGCCGTCGCCAATCACAACCAGGATCCGCCGCGTGCTCTCGGGCTCTCCGGCGTGCATCATTTTATCCTTGCACGCGGTATATAGGGCGTCAAAAAAAGCCTTCCCACCACCTGCCTTCAAACCTTGAATCTTTTCGTTTAGGAGTTCAGTGTCGCTGGTGAAATCCTGGATAAGAGAACTGGAAGCATCGTACGTCTCCAAGAAAACTTGGTTCTTTGTGTTCCTCCCCTCCAACTGGCTGAAGACGAAGTCGGTCGCCGCGTCCTTTTCGAAGCTGAGTTGGCGGCGCGCACTGTTGCTGGTGTCCAGCATGACCCCAATGCGGAGTGGCTGTTGGGACTCCTGGCTGAAGTAGCGGATGGCCTGGGGCCTCCCGTCTTCGTAGACCTGAAAATCATTTTGCGTCAAGTCGATGACGGGGAGACCGCGCTTGCCGATGACGGTCACCGGGACGTTCACTACTTCGACCCGCACGCGAATCTTGTTTTTGCTTGCCGGGGGGCCGGCCTCGATTGGCCGAGTGGAAGTCTGCGGAGCAGGGTTGTTGCCGCCGGACACCGCTGAGCCGGGAGGGGGGTTCTGCGCCCGAAGGAGATAGAACGTCAGAGCACAAAGCCAAACCAGAAACACCAGGGGCGGCAACTTCCGCAAAACACTCTTCTTGGGGCCATTGCGCCGCGCGGGGCTTCTGTTCGCTTGTCCCGGGTTAAGGAGGCGCATACGGTCAGTCCTTACTTTGTTTCCGAATCGGAATTCGTCCCCGAATTCGCCAATTTCTATCTTACCTCAAACGTGTCACGGAGTGTAGCTGGGCGACAAACCTCCCTCTCTAACTCGGAGTATGTACTCGACGATTTTACCCCGAGGTACTATTTGCGATGTCTGGCGGGAGGGCGGGACTTGAAACCGAAACGCGTCGGAGGAATCCAATGGATTGTAGTGACCGACTCTTGGAACAGGAGGATTAATGCCAGCGGTTCTGGAAAGGGTATCCAACGGGACTCCCGCGCAGCAAGGGAAGGGCGTTTTCAGCGCCGCCCCGCTCTCCGACGACGAACTGCTTGACGCCTATTCGCGCGCAGTGATCACAGCCGCGGAAAGGGTCAGTGCTTCAGTCCTCAACCTCGAAGTTCACCAGCCCTTCGAGAGGGGGCAGGCCACGGACCCTCGTTTCCCACAGCAGGCGCGCGGGCATGGGTCGGGGTTCATTTTCACGCCCGATGGCTTCATCCTCACCAACAGTCATGTGGTGCATAAGGCGAGCAAGATCGAGGTAACGCTCACCGACGGCCGCCGTTTTCAGGCCGACTTGGTCGGTGACGACCCAGAAACGGATTTGGCTGTTGTGAGAATCGAGGCCGCGAACCTTGTGCCCGCATCGCTGGGCGATTCCCAAGCGCTTCGCGTGGGGCAACTGGTGATTGCCATTGGAAATCCTTACAGTTTCCAGTGTACCGTTACGGCAGGAGTGGTCAGCGCGCTGGGCCGCTCGCTCCGCTCCCGCTCAGGTCGGCTGATCAGCAACGTGATTCAGACCGACGCCGCCTTGAACCCTGGAAGCTCCGGCGGCCCGCTCGTCACTTCACAGGGGCAGGTCGTAGGCGTTAACACGGCAATTATCCTTCCCGCGCAAGGCATCTGTTTCGCCATTGCGATTAACACCGCCAAATTTGTCGCCGCCCGCTTGCTCAGGGACGGAAAGATACGCCGCAGCTTTATCGGCGTGGCCGGGCAGGACGTTCCGATCCAGCGCCGCGTGGTGCGGCTGAATGGCCTCGGAGTGGAAAGTGGTGTGCTGGTCGTCTCCGTGGAGGCACAGAGCCCTGCTGAAAAGGCGGGCCTGCTCGAAGGAGATGTGATTGTCGGCTATGATGATCGTCCCGTAGAAGGAATTGACACGCTCCACCAATTGCTGACCGAAGAGAAAGTGGGCGTCCAAGCCGTCGTGACGTTGATCCGCCGCGGCGAGAAGAGGACCTTACCCATTGTTCCGCAAGAGTCGAGGGCCGGTCGCGATGAATGAGACGGGCCTCCCAGGGGCTGGGTGCTAGGGGCCAGGGAAAGGCAGACCGCCAACCCCAAGTCCCGGTTTCATGGCCTTCTGCGTACTGGTGGCTCCTTACAACCTTCTCTTCTTCCCCAACCCCTAGTCCCCAGCCCCCAGCCCTTTCTTTGTGGGGAGAAATTATCCACAGGCGGAATTACCCGCGTCGGCCGCACACGCGCGTCTTGTCTGGAAGAATTGCGTCACTCCGCGACAGGCTAAAAGGTTTTCCCAGCATTCCACTAAGAGGTATTCTCATTTAATCCAACGAGAATAATGCGAGTCGTTTATCTGATATCACTATGGACAGAGGTTGAAAATGCCGCACCTATTTGATCGTCTCTTTTTACGGGAAGTGAATTTAGGCAATCGCATCGCCGTCTCCCCCATGTGCCAGTATTCGTGCGTGGATGGGTTCCCGAGCGATTGGCACTTGGTTCATTTGGGCAGCCGCGCGGTGGGCGGGGCGGGCCTTGTGCTCACCGAAGCGTCCGCAGTTGTCCCCGAGGGGCGCATAAGCCCGCAGGATCTGGGCATCTGGAGTGACGACCATATCGAGTCCTTTGTGCGCATCACGCGCTTCATCCATGAACAGGGAAGCGTGGCGGGCATCCAGCTTGCGCACGCCGGTCGTAAGGCGAGCACCTACCGCCCCTCGGAGAAGAGGCAAGGAGCGATACCCACAGCGGAGGGCGGCTGGCAACCGGTCGCGCCGAGCCCCATGGCGTTCGACCAAGGCTACGCGGTACCCGAGGCGCTCACCGAAGACGGCATTGGCGCGGTTATCAGAAGGTTCGCGGACGCCGCAGGGAGAGCGCGTCAGGCTGGTTTTCGAGTTGTGGAGATTCACGCCGCGCATGGCTACCTTCTCCACCAGTTCCTTTCGCCCTTCAGTAACAAGCGAACTGACCATTACGGCGGGTCGTTCGAGAACCGCACGCGCTTGGTTCGCGAAGTCGCCGCCGCCATCCGCGAGAAGTGGCCGGAGCGGTTTCCGTTGCTCATACGGATTTCTGCCACCGACTGGGCGGAAGGTGGTTGGGATATTGAGCAATCCGTCGAGTTGGTCCGCCAGCTCAGGCCTCTGGGTGTGGACCTGATCGACTGCTCGTCGGGCGGTAGCGTTCCGAGCGCGCGAATGCCAATCGGTCCCGGCTACCAGACGCCGTTTGCCGAACGCCTTCGTCGCGAGACCGGGGTGGCCACGGGCGCCGTCGGTATGATCACGTCGCCTGCACAGGCCGATCACATCATCCGCACCGGCCAAGCCGACCTTGTGCTCTTGGCTCGCGAGTTGTTGCGCGACCCTTACTGGCCTTTACGCGCGGCGCGCGAACTGGGCCAGAAGTTTTCCTGGCCGGTGCAGTATTTGCGCGCGGCGCCGGATGGCTCCCCGGCGCGCTCCGCAACGCCTTTAGAGGGGCCCGAGGCCATAGATAATGACAATTCCAGGAGGAATAAACGGTGAGAGTCGGATTCATTGGATTAGGAAATATGGGGCTGCCGATCGCACGCAATCTGCTCAAGGCGGGCCATGAATTGACTGTCTACAACCGGACACGGAGCAAAGCTGAAGCGCTTGCCTCGGCGGGGGCCAAGGTGGCGGATTCTCTCACAGAAGCCAGCACGGCCGAAGTCGTCATGACCATGCTGGCTGACGACCAGGCCGTTGAGCAGACGACTCTCGGCGACGGAGGCATCCTTAACACCCTGGCCAGCGGAGGAGTTCACCTCTCTCTCAGCACCATCAGCACTGCGCTTTCACGGCGGCTTACCCTGGCGCACACCGCGCGCGGTCAGAGTTTCATTGCCTCCCCGGTTTTCGGGCGTCCGGATGCTGCCGCGGCAGCGCGGCTGGTGGTGGTTGCCGCGGGTCCCGATGAGGCGGTCGAACGCGTGCGGCCGCTGCTGGAAGGAATCGGCCGGAAACTCTTCGTGATAGGCACGGAACCGTACCAAGCAAACACATTCAAACTCGCCGGCAACTTCTTGATCTCTTCCATGCTGGAAACCCTTTCGGAAGCATTTCTACTGATCCAGAAATCCGGTGTCGAGCCAGCGAAGTTTCTGGAGGTCCTCAACGGTTCTCTTTTCCAATCGCCCATTTATGAGAACTACGGCAAAATCATTATTGCGCAGAAGTTTTCGCCTCCAGGGTTTGCGTTGCACCTGGGCCTCAAGGATGTCCGGTTGGTGCTCGCCGCGGCGGATGAAGTTGCTGTTCCAATGCCCGTGGCCAGTGTGATTCGGGACCATTACCTGAGTGCCGTGGCCCGGGGATGGGGAGACATGGATTGGGCGGCGCTGGCTAAAGTGGTGGCGGAGGACGCGGGTCTGTGATGGGAAGCAAGTCAGAGGGCAGAAGTAAGAATGAGGAGTCTGAACAATGCGAATCGCGATTGCCTCGGATCATGCGGGCTTCAAGTTGAAGCAGGATTTGGTGAAATACCTCGGGGAGTTGGGTTACACGGTTGTGGATCTCGGGACGAACAGCGAAGATCCTGTGGATTATCCCGATTATGCGGCGGCGATAGGACATGCGGTTTTGGAGGGTGCGGCTGAGCGGGGAGTTTTGATTTGTGGCAGCGGCGTCGGCGCCTCGGTCGCCGCCAACAAGCTTAAGGGTATCCGCGCAGGAATCTGTCATGATACCTATTCTGCGCACCAGGGTGTGGAACACGACGACATGAATGTGCTCGTCCTGGGCGCGCGTGTGATCGGGCCGGCGCTTGCCCGTGAACTCGCCGCCGCCTTCGTGCATGCGACATTCTCTGGCGAGGAGCGGTACGTGCGGCGCCTCAATAAAGTCAAGGCGCTGGAAAAGCAAGGTTGAACGCCGTGTGGAGAGCATTTGGAGAGGCCTGCGCCCGATTCAACAGTGCTGCCGCAGTTTCCAACTTTAGCGGCATAATGAAAAAGATATTAAGCATGGCATTTTGACCAAAGAAGTTAGTGGCAAGTAGGGGGATAGGTAGTAGTGGGTAGGTGGGGAGGATGCCTTTCCCCACCTGCCACATACCACCTACCACATACCGGTTCAGGAGGAAGACGATGAAGGCAATTCGCGTTCATGAATTCGGTGGCCCGGAAGTGATGAAACTGGAGGAAGTGCCGAACCTTACGCCTGGCCCGGGCCAGGTGGTTGTGAGTGTGAAGGCGGTCGGTGTGAACCCTGTGGATACTTACATTCGCTCAGGCGCTTATGCGGCAAAGCCCCCGCTACCCTACACGCCCGGCTTGGACGCAGCGGGGACAGTGGAGGCGGTCGGGGAACGGGAGAGCGTCGAGGTGGGTGAGCGTGTGTACGTTGCCGGAACGCTGAGCGGCGCCTACGCTGAGCAGGCGCTCTGCGACGCCTCACAGGTTCACCGCTTGCCGGAACGGGTGAGCTTTGCGCAAGGGGCCGGTGTCAACGTTCCCTACGCCACTGCCTACCGGGCGCTTTACAACCGCGCGCACGGGCAGCCGGGGGAGACTGTGCTCGTCCATGGGGCAAGCGGCGGCGTGGGCATAGCCGCAGTGCAGATGGCGCGGGCGGGTGGACTTACCGTGGTCGGGACGGCTGGCACGGAGAAGGGACGAAAGTTGGTGCTCGAGCAGGGCGCGCACCACGTAGTGGATCACCGCAAGGAGGGCTACGCGGAGGAAATCATGACGTTAACGAAGGGCCGCGGTGTCGACGTCATCCTTGAAATGCTGGCTAACGTGAATCTGGCTAAAGACCTCACCCTGCTCGCCCTGCGCGGCCGCGTGGTGGTGATCGGAAATCGCGGCAGCATTGAAATCAATCCGCGGGCCACCATGCAACGCGACCTGAGCATCCTTGGACTTACGTTGATGAACGCCACCAAGGAGGAACTGGTGGGCATCCACGCGGCGCTCCTCGCGGGCCTGGAAAGCGGAACGTTGAACCCGGTCGTCGGCCGCGAGATGCCGCTGGCGGATGCGCCGCGTGCCCATCGGGCGGTCATGGAACCCGGCGCTTACGGTAAGATCATCCTGATCCCTTAACGGAGCATCCAGGGCCAAGCGCGAATGACCTTGCGAAAATCTGGTTCTGGTACTTGGTTAGTTTCCGGTTAAGGCGACGATACGCCCGGAATGAGCCAGGCGCGAGCGGCACTTCAGTTCGCCATTAGCCACGCCAGCCAAACCGGCCTGGGGTACCGTCTGGCATTCATGCCCAACAAGATGCTTCCGGAGGTCCCTCGGCAAGCATTCGTCCAGCAGGATCTTCACCCGATCCTCGTCAAGAGTGAATCCTTGGCGGTCTCCAGCGCCTCAATGGCCATTTGACGGGTAACGGTCGGGAATTGTTCCAGGAACTGGTCGAGAGTGTCGCCCGCTTCAAGGTAATCCAGCAGATTTTGAAAGGGAACACGCGTGCCGCGAAAGCAGGGGATTCCTCCCAGAACCTCCGGATCGCGCACGATGACGGTCGCGGCCATGTTTCACTCCTTGGCCTCCATTGTAGCGCAACTCGCCCCGGTTAGGAGGCGGAGAAGCAGAAAGTAGTGCAGACCCGGTTTTTGAGATGCGCCTTTTGCGGGGACCTTGGGACGAACCGCAGACCTTTTATATCAGGTTCGCGTTACTTGATTGCTTGTGCATGTGCGCGCACATAATTCCAACCGTCTCCCGCGGGGAGAGGGTGTCCCGATCTGATCGGGACGGGTAAGGGGTTACTTCCGCCGCCAGCCCACAGGTAGCGCGGAGTTGGGCGCGCAGCGCACTACTCCGTGGCTCTAAACACGACAAACATCCACATGCTTATTAATATTCACGATTAAAAAGCCGCGGAGTAATCCCGCCCGGAGCGGGATGACTCCGCGCTACCTGCTCTATCGAAAGTGCCCCAAACTCACCCCTCCGCACGCTTCGCACATAAGGCTTGGAGCAGCGGTGTCTTTCACCTGGGGAAGAACGAACGCGGGCCGAAACTCCGGGTAGTGAGTTTACTTTGGGTTGTGTGCCTTTCCCGAATCCTTCTTCACGTTATCTGAATCCTGTGAATCCAGTACAATTTTCTGATATTCCTGAAGGTGAGAAGCAGCATCAGCTGAGTCGTGCTTTGCTTCGTAAATCCGAGCAAGTAAGAACTGTATCAGTGGCTCGTAGTGATCCTTGTCAATCACTTCGGCTTTCAGTGCTCTCGTTTCCGCTTCCGGCAACTGGTTAAGATTGAAATAGGCGATCGCACTGTAAAAATAGGCATAGGCATCATTTACCGGGTCCAGCTCAAGTGCGCGGCTAGTCAGGTTCAAAACCTCATTCCATTTCTTCTCATGTCCCGCTATCTCCGCCAAGCAAAGATACGCGGGCAAGTAATTTGGATCAGCGCTTGACGCTCGCGAACAAGCATCACGGGCCTTTGCTGTTTGCTGCCTTGTGTTGAGGATCTCACCCAGCAAAACCCATCCAGCAACGTAATTCGGGTAGATTTCGGTCGCCTTGCGCAAGTGCTTCTCAGTCTCAGGCAGTTTCTTATTCTTCAGGGCGAAGCAGGCTTCTTGAAACTCTTTTTGAGCCTTGGGAGGTATCTGCAAGCTCGCAACGCTAACAGTGTCGGGCATTCCTGGAAACGGCTGGAACGAGCACACTTTCTTCTTGCCGGCAGCCGCTGGTGAATTATGTTTATCGACAACAACGCGGTCATCCGGCATTGTGGGGATGAGTTCCGCTGGCGTCTTGGTACTCGGGGGTCGTGTTCCTGCGAACAGAGGCGCGGGTAACAGAGCAATTATCAAGGCGCAGAGCACCACCTGTTTCGAGCCCAGCATTGCCGGCAACCGGAACCCATGTTGCTCGCGGTGTGTTATCTCCATACCCCACCTTGGGCCGGTGGTTTGGATGATTCTGCGCCTAGAGCGCTCCAGAAACAAGTCGCGAAAGTTTGTGGTGGGCCTTCATTGTTCTCGAGGCGGCTCAGTAGGATTCGATTTTGGGGGAGCTGAACCCCAAAGTCAAGACCGATTTTCGTCGGCAATAGGTTAATGTCAGCTTAAACCATACCGCGGGGCGCCCCTGGGCCGGATAACGCCCTTGCCGGAAACTGAACCATTACCGAAAATCTTCTCACCATTGAGTCGAGAGGCGAGGTAAGATTCTATCCTTCCACGAGCCTGAAGGCCCTCTCCAATTGCCGAGAGAAAACGAATGCGATGCATTGCAGCCATAGCCGGCATTTTCCTCCTCGCGGTTATCCTTTGGGACGGGTTCGAAACTATTATTTTGCCCCGGCGGGTCACGCGCCGTGTACGGTTGACGAGGTTTTTCTATCGCTGCACCTGGATTCCCTGGTCGGCTGTGGCCAGGTGGATGAAGCCCGGAAAACGCCGGGAAACACTTCTCAGCATTTACGGGCCGCTCTCTCTTTTGCTGCTCTTTTTCATGTGGGCAGTAGGCTTGATCTTCAGTTTCGCCTTGCTCCACTGGGCCGCCAGGTCCGCAGAGGTTTCGTTCCGTGAATCGTCCGCCTTTTGGACTGACATGTATATGAGCGGGACGACCTTCTTCACGCTGGGCCTCGGCGACATCACCCCGCACACCCGGGCCGCGCGGTTCATTACCGTGCTTGAATCAGGAACAGGCTTCGGCTTCCTCGCCATTGTCATCTCTTACCTGCCCGTGCTTTACGGCGCCTTTTCGCGGCGAGAAGTGAATATCTCGCTTCTGGACGCGCGTGCTGGTTCTCCTCCCACGGCCGCAGAACTTGTGCGGCGGCACGTCCGAGGTCAGAACCTGGAAGCGCTCGGCCAATTCCTTCGCGATTGGGAAGCGTGGTCGGCTGAACTCATGGAGAGCCACCTTTCTTTTCCCGTGCTGTGCTATTTCCGCTCGCAGCACGACAACCAATCCTGGCTTGCCGCTCTTACCGCCGTCCTGGACACCTGCGCCCTGCTTATATCTTGCGCGGAGGGCGCTCTCCAGTGGCAGTCGCAGCTTACCTTCGCAATCTCGCGACACGCTCTTGTGGACCTTGCTCAGGTCTTGCACATTCCACCAAAACAACCCGTCGCAGGTCGCCTGTCCGAAAATGACCTCGAGCAGTTGCGTGGTCTTCTTGCTTCGGCGGGTGTGGCTGTGTGCAGCAGGGCGGCCGCCGAACAGAAGTTGCGGGATTTGCGTTCCACGTATGAACCCTACCTTAATGCGTTTTCGGAGCGGCTTCTAATGCCTTACCCTGCCTGGAAAGTTGCGGCCGGACGGGCTGACAATTGGAAGACCAGTGCCTGGGAGAAAATCTCCTCCGAGTCCTCGGTACCGATGGGCGCTGGGGTGGATGAAGAGCATCGCTGAGACGCGCCTTCGGGCTGGAGTTGTAGCGGCGATCCCGCAAGGCGGGATCGACACGTGGCGGCGTAAAGCCGCCTCTACTTACCCGCCGCCCCGCTTTGAGTCACCATGAGTCAGCGAGGCGCGAGCGTGGTATACTGATTCGTTAGGGTTGGTGAGCAAGAGTATTCAGGGCAGGCCGTGGCGCTATGCGTCCCAGGCCTAATTGACGAGCATCCCAAACATTCTTTCTAAATTCTTCAAAAGGAGCACACCACTATGGCTGTTCGAACTGCGGAAGCCGAATGGAAAGGGAATTTACGGGAAGGGCAGGGCACTGTGAAGCTGGGGAGCGGCGCCTATGAAGGTAACTATTCCTTCGCCTCGAGATTCGAAACCGGGAAAGGGACTAACCCCGAAGAGTTGATCGCCGCCGCGCACGCCGGATGCTTTTCCATGGCTCTGTCTGCCGGCTTGTCGAAGGCTGGCTTCACGCCCACACGAGTACATACCATGGCCAAGGTGCACCTCGAGGCTGTCGAGGGCGGATTTGGCATCACCAAGATTGAATTGCGTACCGAAGCCCAGATCCCGGGTATTGACCACGCGACTTTCCAGCAGCAGGCGGAAGGCGCCAAGAAAGGCTGCCCTGTATCCAAAGCCCTCGCCGCTACCCCGATCACGCTGGAGGCGAAGCTGGTTTGAAAAGGCAGTGACGAGTGACAAGTGACGAGTGACGAGCAGAGGGCAGGACTCCTGCGTTCTGACTCCTGAATCCTGCTCGTCACTTGTCACACGTCACTGCCCTTATTGCGTGCGGATTCCCTGATGGAATAGAATTCCGGTGGGGGTTCGTGTGCACACGCACAGCCACGCGCGAAGACCGGACTGGATTGTTAAGACTGCGCTGGTCGTGACGCTGGCCCTGGTGCTGGTTGAATTCCTAACGGGTCATCTCGCGCACAGCCTGGCGCTCATCAGTGATGGCTGGCACAACCTGACAGACCTTCCCGCGCTCGTCCTCGCCTGGATTGCCCTCTACTTCGAACGCAAGCCTCCCGATCATCAGAGAACTTACGGCTACCAACGCGCGGGTGTGCTGGCTGCCTTTGTAAATGCCCTGCTACTGGTGGCAGTTGCCGTCCTCATCTGCTATGAGGGTTACGAGCGAATTCTGAAACCGGAGCCGATCGCCGCCCAAACCATGTTAGTGGTGGGGATCGTGGCCTTTGTCATAAACGGAAGCATTTCACTGTCGTTGGCGTCCGACCGCAACGACTTGAACCTGCGCGCGGTTTTCATCCACAACTTGGGCGACGCGCTCTCCAACCTCGCTCTCATCGCCGGAGCCTGGCTGATCCAAAGGACTGGCTTATGGCTGATCGACCCTCTGATCGCATTCCTGGTTTCCGGCATGATCGTATGGACAGCTCTGGGGGTGATCACGGAATCGGCGAACATCTTGCTGGAAAGCCTGCCTAAGGGCATGAGTTTGGAAGCGGTGGCGAGGGCATTGCTGGAGGTCCCCGGCGTGCGCGAGGTTCACGATATTCATATCTGGAGCCTGGGAAGCCAGTTTCACGCCCTCTCCTGCCACGTCCACATACTCGACATGCCCACTTCAGAGAGTGAAAGAATTGGCCAGCGGATTCGCGACGTTCTAGCCAGCGAGTTCGGCATCACGCATTCCACCATCCAATTCGAACACACCCACCCCCCCGGCGACTTTCACCGGTATATGCCGGAACCCGCCCCGAGCAGCGAGGGCGGACAGAAATAGGTAGGTGGTATGTAGGGTTCGCGCCCCCACCTACCATCTACCACCTACCACCTACCGTGCAGTGATCCTCTCGATGCCGTCAAAGTAGGGCCGCAGTGCCTCAGGAATGAGGACGGAGCCGTCGGCCTGCTGGTAGTTTTCGATGATCGCAACCCAGGTCCGTCCGACGGCCAGCCCGCTGCCATTGAGAGTGTGAAGGAATTCCGTCTTGCCCCCCTTGCCACGGCGGAACCGGAGGTTCGCCCGGCGAGCCTGGAATGCCTCGAAGTTCGAGCAGGAAGATATCTCCTTGTATTCGCGGGCAGCGGGAAGCCAGACTTCCAGGTCATAGGTCTTCGCGGAGCTGAAGCCCAAGTCACCCGTGCACAGCGCGAGGACGCGATACGGAAGTTCGAGCCGCTGTAGGATGACTTCGGCATTGTGGGTGAGAGTCTCGAGCTCATCGTAAGAGCTTTCAGGAAGCGCGAATTTTACCAGCTCGACCTTCTGGAACTGGTGCTGGCGGATGATTCCACGCGTGTCCTTGCCGTAGGAGCCCGCTTCGCTCCGGAAACAGGCGGTCCACGCGCAATGCTTCACCGGCAGCTTTTCGGCTTCCAGCACCTCTCCCGCGTACAGATTAGTGACCGGAACTTCCGCGGTGGGGATCAGCCAGTAATCAGTCCCTTCGAGCTTGAAAAGGTCTTCCTTGAACTTCGGCAACTGGCCGGTGCCGAAAAGGCTTGCGGAGTTCACGACAAAAGGAGGAAGAATTTCGGTATAGCCGTGCTCCTTGGTGTGCAGGTCGAGCATGAAGTTTGCCAGAGCTCGCTCGAGTTTTGCCCCCAAGCCGCTGTAAACCGCGAAGCGGGCCCCGGCTATTTTCCTGGCGCGCTCGAAATCCAGGATACCCAGGGCAGGGCCTAGGTCCCAATGCGCTTTGGGTTCAAAGTCGAACTGGCGCGGCTGGCCCCAACGCCGAACTTCCTGGTTGTCCTCCGGGCACCGGCCGACGGGAACGCTCGTATGAGGCACATTCGGAATGTTGCGCAGGAGCTCCTGCAATTGTTCATCGTATTCCTTGGCCTTCTCATCGAGCGCTTGGATCTCCGCGCCCACCTGCTTCATCTCGGCGATCAGGACAGAGGCATCCTGCTTCGCCATTTTCAAAGCGGCGATTTCCCCGGAAACCTTATTGCGCCGCGCCTTGCGCCTTTCTGCCTCCACCAGGAATTTGCGCCTTTCGCGGTCAATGGCTTCAAAGCTTCCGAGCGAGTCCCCTAGCCCGCGCTCGCTCATTTTCTGCTTCACAAACTCCAGATTGTCGCGCACAAAACTCAGATCGAGCATGTTGACTCCTTATTCCTTTCAGCAACCTCTTGGCAGGATGCCCAAAAACCTGTTTAGCCTGTCATTCCGAGGAGTCCCGATCTGATCGGGACGACGAGGAATCTCGCCCCGATCAGATCGGGGTTTCAGAGCGAGATTCCTCGCTTCGCTCGGAATGACAACCCTCACAAACGTTTTCCAGCATCCTGCTAGAAGCTGAAGAGTCAATTTAAACCAGGCGTGTGAGGGTGTCAAACTTGAAAGGATGCGCGGCCCCACCGCCTGCTTCTTTTTGACAATCCTATAGCGCAGGGGTAGGGTTGTTTCACAGACAGGAGGTTCGGATGCGCGTTCTAGTAATGGGTCTTGTGGTCATGGCATGGGCAGGCTTCGCCGCCTGCAACCGGTTGAGTGGGGTTCATTCCAAAGCGGCGGTTCAGGAGGCGATCGAGGAACACCTGAAGCAGCAGCCGAACGTCGTTTTCCAGAACATGACCGTGGAGGTTGGCGACGTTGCGTTCAGCGGGGACACTGCCGAAGCCCAAGTGAAGTTCCGCAGCAAGCAAGCGCCCAACATGGCGGTTGGCGTACAGTATAAGCTGCGCAGATCGGGCAATGGATGGAAGGTGGAATCCACTTCGGCCGCCAGCATGTCCGGAACGACTCCGCATGGAAACACCGCAGGTCCCATGCCATCCCCGTCCACAAACCCCACTGATATTGGTCCCCAGCCGAGCCACTGAGGAGCGGGAGTTAGAAGAAGAGCAGGGAGAAGAATTATGAATAGTGAATTCTGAATGGTGAATTGGGGGTGCAAAACTCGCTTTACGCGCCGCGCCCAGGGCCTCTGACCGCTGCACTTCTTCAATTCACAATTCAGATTCACAATTCAGAATTGCCCCCAGTCCCTTATTTCCCGGCATGACGGAACTCCGCCCAGCCCTTGCGCGGCTTCTACTGCCCTGAGAATAGCTTCCGCGGTCGCCTCCGCCGCCGCCGTCCCGAGGCTGTTCAAGTCAGCCCGCTTTCTACCCAGCGAAAGAGCAAAGACCAGATCGCCGTCCAATTGGGTATGAACGGGGTGAATGGCGCGTGCCAGTCCATCGTGAGCCATCTGCGCAACCTTGGTCGTCTGGACTTTGTCCAGCTCGGCATTGGTCATGACGACGACCAGCGTCGTGTGGGTGGCTCCAAAGCCTTTGGGCACTCCCCCCTTGAACATGCTTTCCACAGTGACCGCGAATTCAGGTGATTCAGGAGACACTCGCGCTCCGGCAATCACTCGACCCGTCCTGGGATCGACTACATCGCCAAAGGCATTCACCACCGCAAGCGCCCGCACGCGGACCCCGCCCGGCAACCCGCGACTCCCGAACCCCAAGCCACCCTTGGTGGACTGACCAATCCCATAGAGTTTTCCAACCGTCGCCCCAGTCCCCGCCCCCACCGACCCTTCAACAACTTTCTCCTTTGCATTCCGGCAGGCTCGAAGTGCCATCCTCCGGTTTGGTCGAGCCTTTGACGAGCCCAAGTGGAGGTCGAAGATGACCGCCCCGGGAACGATGGGCACCCGAACTTTCCCGGCGGGGAATCCGACGCCGCGTGATTCCAAATACTCCATAACCCCTGCTGCAGCGTCCAGGCCGAAGGCGCTCCCTCCGCTCAAGAAGATCGCGTGCACGCGCTCCACCACATGACCGGGAAGGCAGGGAGCCAAATCGCGCGTTCCTGCAGCGGAGCCCCGCACATCCACTCCGCAGACCGCGCCCCCTTCGCAGAGGACAACTGTGCATCCTGTCAGCCCTTTGAAGTCACTGGCGTGACCGATGCGGACGCCTGGAATCGTCTTGTTCGTTTCCGTTTTCTTGAATCTGACCATCCTGACATTCTACATTTCGCCGGCTTGTCTTCCGGAGAAAAATGGAACCGATTTGAACTGTGTGACAGGTTGGGCTGCGGCCCGGTCAGCAGTTGCGTCACTCTCATGTTTCGAAATGGCAGCGTGCGCATGCGAACCATGTCCAAAAGGAGCTGGTAATTGGATGCGATTGTCATGATAATCTTCTTGCCCCGCACGTAGTTTCCGTTGGAGACACGCAATGAAGACTCTCTTTCTCGCACTCAGATCTGTCATCTACATGAGCGGCTTTTTGCTTTTCTTTGGCTGGATTGCCCTGCTGGTGCGAACCTTTGACCAGAGTTTTGGAGTCTCCTTACCTGCTGCGAGTGAAATACCCGGCGCTATCTTGGTGGTCGTCGGAGCAATTCTCGTGCTTGCGTGCGCGGGCGTCTTCATTTCGCGAGGACGAGGAACACCCGCTATTTTTGATGCTCCGCGAGCATTCGTCGCCATCGGCCCCTACAAGTACGTTCGCAACCCGATGTATATCGGGGGGCTGGTGCTCCTCATCGGCTTCGGTCTCTACGAGCGTTCGATTTCGATTCTGTTCCTGACTTTGCCACTCTTTCTTCTCGTTCATTCGTTCGTCCTCTTTTACGAAGAACCTACCCTGACACGGAAATTTGGGAGTTCTTACCAGGAGTACCGTAGAGCCGTGCGCAGGTGGATTCCGCGGCTGACGTGCTCGTGATGCTGTCGCCATGAAACTACTTTCAACCAACGCCTGCATGTGGAACGCCCGACGAGCAGGGACAGCCATCCCTGCATTCAACATCCCGTTTCTGCCCATGATGGAAGCGGTTGTCGAGGCACTGCATGCTACCGATTGTTTCGGTCTGATAGCCGTGGCACGGCCAGAGTGGATGAAGTTCGAAGCTCGAAGTGTTCGAGCCATCTATCAGGAGTACCAGCGGGTAAAGGACGAACGATTTACACGCTTGCACTTGGATCATGTCCCCGTAATCGATGAGGACAATCTGAGCGTGGACTACGAGGCGGTAATCCAGGAAGCCGTCCAACTCGGGTATCAGTCGGTGATGCTGGACGGCTCGCGTCTCCCTTTGGATGAGAATATCCAAGCGACGAAGAAGATCGCTCGCCTCGTGCACGCCGCAGGAATTGCGCTGGAAGGCGAATTGGGAGCCGTGTTTGGTCACGAGGCTGGTCCGCTTCCTCCTTACGAGGAACTCTTCGCAAGCGGGAAGGGCTTCACGGCCGCAGAGGACGCGCGCCGGTTCGTTCAGGAAACAGGAGTCGACTGGCTGTCGGTGGCGGTGGGGAATGTGCACGGGGCCATTGCGGAGGTCACGCGGCACAACAAAAAGGTCGAGGCAAGACTGAACATTGAGCACTTGGAGCGTATTTACGAAGCGGTTCAAATTCCTCTGGTTCTGCACGGTGGGAGTGGGATCAAGAAAAAGTACATTCAGGAAGCCATCCATCGTGGAATCGCCAAGATCAACATCGCCACCGCAATCCGCCAGCCTTATGAGGTAGCTCTCAAAGAATCGCTGGAGGCTGCCAAGAAGGCGGCGTACGACGCCGCGGTGCAAGTGCTGACTGAAGAACTCGAGCTTCAAGGTTCCCGACGGCTGATTAATCCGGAGCTCGGATACGAGGTGGCATCGGTATGAGTCTGCTGGGGATCGATGTGGGAACCTCAGGGTGCAAAGCTGCGGCCTTTTTGGAAAGCGGGGAGTGTCTCGCCAGCGCCTACCGTGAATATGCCACCTTGCACCCGCGCCAGGGCTGGGCAGAACTTGACAGTCGCGAGGTGTGGAACTGCGTGCGGGACACGATCGCCGAGGTGTCGGGTCGGGTGACCCAGCATCCTGTTCGGGCGCTCTGCGTCAGTTCCATGGGAGAAGCCATGACTCCCGTGTCCAAGGACAGGCAGATTCTTGGTCCCTGTATCCTGTCCTCGGATACGCGCGGCATGGAGTACGTTGAAGCTCTGGCGCGCCAGATTCCTCAGGAGGCCTTCTTCCGCATCAACCCTAATATTTTTGGCCCGCAATACTCTCTCCCTAAACTCTTATGGCGGCGAGAATATCAGCCTGCTCTTTACGCGCAAGCCCACAAGTTTCTCCTCTGGGGGGACCTCGTGGCTTTCATGCTCGGCTGCGACCCGGTTACCAGTTACTCCCATGCCAATCGCACGCTCCTTTTCGACATTCGCAGAGAGGATTGGTCTGACCCATTGCTTCTATTGACTGGAATCGAACGCGCCAAGCTTCCGCTTCCGATGCCCAGCGGCGCTGTCGCCGGTACCGTTTGTGAGCGCGTTGCTGGGGAGCTGAATCTGCCGAAAGAAGTGCTCGTGGTGGTCGGCGGCCACGACCAGTGCTGCAGTTCACTGGGCGCGGGCGTCTACGAGGCTGGAAAAGCCATTTGCGGCATTGGAACCTTCGAATGCATTACCCCCACCTATGACCACCTCCCGGACGCTGCGGCGATGTTGCGCCACGGCCTCAATCTTGAACATCACGTCCTGCCAGGGCTTTTTGTTTCCTTCATCTACAACCAAGGCGGGACCCTGGTGCGATGGTTCCGCGACACCTTCGCCCGCGCGGAGCGCAAACTGTTGCCTGCCGGCGAAGACATTTACGACGCCTTGGCCCGCGAAATGCCCCCCGAGCCTACGCGCTTGTTCATACTCCCCTATTTTGAGATTACCGGTCCACCTGGTTTTATCGCCGATGCTTCCGGCGTCATCGTGGGGCTCAAAACCAGCACCACGCGCGGAGAGATCCTCAAATCCATCATGGAATCGGTCACTTTTTATTTTGCCGAAAGCTTGCAGGCCTTGAAAGAACTTGGAGTGAACCCTTCGGAGTTTGTCGCCACCGGGGGCGGAGCGAAATCGGACCAGTGGCTTCAACTCAAGGCTGACATCTTTGGTGTTCCCTTTGTGCGGCCACGCGTCACTGAAGCAAGCGTCCTGGGGGCTGCCATCCTCGCCGGAATCGCCACAGGAGTCTTTCGCCATCCCGCCGAAGGGGTAGGCCAATTCATCAAACCCGACAAGGTGTTTGAGCCGGATCCAATCCGCCATCGGATTTACCAGCAGAAAGTCGAAGCCTATCGTGAACTGTTTCCGCTCCTCAAGGGCTTCCTTGCCAAACTCGAAAAGGGCGAAGAGGAACGGTCGCAGCACCAGTGAGCCGGCGTGTCTTTTCGAGATCTCCCTTGAGGCCTGAACGGAACCTACCACTTCCTCTCCCCAGGTCATCCTCGACAATGTGAACATCCGCAAAGAGTTAATTGAGATGTGACATGCAACGGCCTGGCAGGCTCAAAGTAACCACTCCGGTGGCCGAAGTCAGCCAGCTTGGTGGAAATCGGCCAGTCCCATGTCGCGTCCCTCGGTGTCCGCAAGCTTCCGCCGGGAAACGTCGACAGTACTGTCTCAGAGAGGGGACAGTGGGCCTCGGGTTGCGATGAGTAGGGGAACAGTGGGCAAATTCCTCTAAGCCGCAGGGCAGCAGGGTCACGAATCGGCGTGCCTACCCGCAAGGCAAAGCAGGTCAACGTTTTTGCCTACCCTCTGACGCTGACGTGCCATACCTCACATGATGTCTGGCACTCGCTTCGGGGGGCTTGCCGAGGAAACATGGCCCGCCCACAGAATCACTCGCCCCTGGCGTCCCCAGCCATCAATCCAGCCGCTTTAGTGTTCTGGTCACCAAATTGCCCCAACTGGGTCGAGGTCCCGAAAAACCATGAGAATCAAATTAATCCCCTCAAGCACGATTATTTTGGTGTTGGCGTGTCTTATTTCTCCCATCCGAGCCACCGAGCGGCTTCGGATCGAGCCGGGCACGAAGATTCCCGTCCGGCTCGAAAGCAGCGTAGGAACCAAAGAGTTTTACCAATGGCACTCTTTTGGTAACGTGCGCACGGTTTCCGGAGCGCTAATGCAGGACTTGGTTACGCCCGACGGGCAGGTGGCGCTGCCGGCAGGCACAAAAATCCGTGTCGCGGTACTCGAGAGCAAGCGCGCCGGACACATAATGGGTAGGTCCCGCTTGCGGCTGGGCCTTTACTCGGTACGTACACCGGACGGTGAAGTGATCCCCCTCGATGGCTACCCCACGGATTTGAACCGTCGCAAGGTGGACCGCGAGGGCACGGCGCACGGACACGGGGGACTGGTGAAGGATGGCGCTGTGGACTTTGGATCGGTGGTGATCGGCGCGGGCGCTGGCTTCGCGGCGGCCGGGCCGGTAGGTGGAGCCATAGGCGCCGGCGGCGGTCTTATTGTAGCCGCGATTTGGACAGTGGCGCGGCGCGGCCCCGATCTGACAGTTCCCGCCGGCACCGTGCTCGAGTTTGTGCTTGGCCGGCCGGTTTCCCTCGTTGCCATGGGTGACGTCGTCGATGATAGTCCCAAGCTTCAGCCGTCCACGTGGGGTCGCGGCCAGGTGATCCCGCCTTCGGAGGATTTGTTGGCGCTGGCTGACCAGCTCGACTCCGATCCCGACGGCGTGCTCCAGCAGTTGAAGCAGATCAGGTTCAAGGACCGTCCGGGTGTGGATCGCGCCTTTGCGAAGTACTTGCAGGCGGTGGCGCGCTTCCAAAAAGGTGACCACAGCAAGGATACGCTCAACCTGATGCGAGAGGCCTATAGTGGCGCGCAGAACTCGGCGGTGCCCCCGGCGGCACGCGCCGAGATGGCGCGCAACCTTGTTTTCATCCTGCGTGCCACGGAGAAGGATTGGGAACGCGACCCGCTCCTGAACGATCCCCAGGTGCAGGCGGCGCTGGTGGAGGAAAACCAATGAGACCCGCGCTGATTCTGACCCTCCTAGGGTGCGCGCTCGCCAGCGTAGCGCTTGCCCAGCAGCCTCCAACAACCCCCGTGCCGCCCCCGCCCCCTGCCGGCGTGGCGCCTCCACCGCCCACGCCTGGCACAACGGAGTCGGAGTCGCCGCCCCCCGCAACTTCTGAAACTCCCGAGACGGCGCCTGAAAATACGCAGGGCGCACGCGAAACGCCACTGGATGCTGAAACCTTCGATGTTCGTGCCCATCGCCGCCTAGATGAGTACAACCAACGTCGCGGGCAGCGCGAGCTCGAGATGGCTTCCTACAGCAAGGCGAGTGGGAATGATCCCGGTCTGCAGCGATTCGCCGACCCACGCAAGGTGCAGGTGGCACTCAAGGACGAACTCGATCGCGAGCAGACCAGCGAGCAATTGGCCAATGATTACGCTGAACAGGCCCGCGAGGTGCTTAGCAAGCAGCAGGCGGTTCAGGACTTCATCGCCAAGCGCCGCAAGACGCTGGACGACTTGAGCAAGCAGAACGTCGGCGTCAATCCCCAGGATCTCGAGGTGGCCCTCGCCAACCTGGCCCATCAGCCTGAGTCACCCGAGACGGAGGCCCAGATGCGCGAAATCGATCGGCGGCTGTCCGAGGCCGAGCGCCTTGAGAAAGATCTGCCTGCCCGGCGGACTCGCGCTCAGGAGGAAGCGGCAGGCGCCGCTGAAGAACTCGCCAAGCTCAAGGCTCTCGAGCAGTCTTACGAGAAAGAGTCAAAGGCCTTCGCGGCAGACGCGCTCTCGGCCCGCGAGAACCGGCTGGGGCTGGCCGACAGGCTCGAATATTACGTGGTCCGCGCCCAGGCAGAAGACGTGCTCGAGCAAGGCCGCAAAGCCACGCAGTCGGTGCAACACCTCTCGGCCAGCCCAGAGGTCGATAAGACGCTCAACAGCTCAGGGTCAAGCGCCAAGACGGAAACTGACCTGGAGCAGTTGAGGAGCTGCATTCAACAGTCAGGCGACGTGAAGGCTTGTCACGACAAGGCTCGCCAGGCGCACCAGGAGTAGCTTATGAACACCAATAGAGAATCAGGTTCAGGCGGCTCGGCGGCGGCGCGGTGGGTTGTCATGATGGCGGCTGGCGGCGCGCTGGTTCTGGCGCTTGCCGCCTCAAGCCGCGCGCAGAGCGCCGACTCCCAGCCCGCAGCTCTGAGCAAACAGCGCGCGGCGCTTTACCTCGCGGCCACCCGTACCCCGCTCGCGGACCTGGAGAACGACGTGAATCACCTTGCCATGCGTTCGGAGTCCTGTCGCATCGAGCATGGCGCCCAGGCGTGCGGCCTGATCGACAAGCCACTCGAGTCCAGCAAACTCGAAGAGCGCTATGCCTACTATGTCAAACAACCTGTGGAGGCCCACTCCAAAGGGCAGGGAGTGAAAATCGACCGGCGAAAGTGGGCGGGGGCGAGCGCACCTCCATCACGATGAAGCTGTCAGCTATCAGCCCTCAGCTATCAGCAAACATCCGTCAGCCTTCGCTAGCCACATTGCGGTGTTCGCGCTGACTGCTGACGGCTGATAGCTGATGGCTAAGGGAGGAGGTATGACTCGCGTGAGACGCATCGACGCATCCACCTGTCTGGCCTTCGCCGTAGCAGGGTTGTATCTCTTTGGGATCGCGACGCCACTGGGCGCGGCGCAGGAGGGGTCCATCGTGCGCCCCCCCTCGCTCTCCAGGCGCGCCGCCTCGACGAAGCCCACCTGGCGTTCCGGGCCAGCTTCAACGCCGCCCCAAACCGAAGTTGTGCTGCCGCCTTCCGAGGCTCCACCGCCCGCGAAGTCGCCCCTCCTCGGATCGCACGTAGAAGGAAAAAAGCCGACGGTGACGAAGCCGTGGGCTGTGACTCCTGCCGGTTCGGGTTTCGCCACAGGACGCACTCCCGCGGCTGCCCATGCGCTCACGCCCACGCCAAACACAAACCCGCACGGCGACTCAAACCCTCCCGATCCTGAGGCCCAGCGCATCCAGGATGAGCTCAGCCGCCTGCGCGACGATGCCGGCGCGCGTCGCGCCTTCTACGATGAACTGCGCCGCACGGTCGAGCAGGTGCGCGCTGGCCTGCGGGATGAAGACTCCAAGCACCCCCCATCGGCACACCCGGGTTGGCACCTGTTCCATGATGCTTCCGGCGAACCTCCCAACCCGCCGGCCAACCAGGGGCCTAATGAGTCCCCTCCGGCAAACGCTGAGGCCCCGCAAGCATCCTTGGGCAGGCATCGCGGCAGCCTCGACGGAGTTGCCTACCGGCGCGTGGTCCAATACGCCAAGACTAATGGTACGCCGGTGCCACTGGCCTTAGGCGTGGCCTGGATTGAGTCTCGCTTGCAGACCTATCCGCCCCGCGGGGCCGCCGGCGAAGTGGGGATGTTCCAGATTCTGCCGGAGCGTTGTCGCCTTGAAGGCTGGCCGCCCCAGCGTCTGAAGGAGCCGGAATTCAACGCCTGGCTGGGCACCCGGCTGCTCGCCCGCTACTACCAGGAAGAAGGCAGTTGGGCGCGCGCCGCCGCTAAATACGTCGCTGGCCCCAGAGTCTTCGACCGCAGTTACTCTCAAGACCTGTGGGCCTACATTAACTGGTACGCAAGCTCGGTGGACAGCTATGCCGGCTACTTTTCCCGTTACCAAAGCTGAAACCTGGGCGGATCTGCCATACCCAATGGCCGCACCAGCCGCCCCCGACCCTGCTGCGAGCGACGCCCCTGAATTCGTACTGCTCGATGCGGGTGCACCACGTCCCGGAGCGCTCGCCCTCTCCTTCGGATTTTCGAGCGCGCTTCTGGTTCTGGCCGTTGTTCTGGCGCGCCCTTCGAGCGCGACTCCTTCTGCGCGCGCGGAGATCATCTCGGAAATCGTTATGGCACGCGGGCCACTCTGGTTGCCCGCAAACCCACCGCCCCTCAATTCCCACGGGAACGCAACGCCTCATTCTGATCCGGACCCGCCAGCCCAAGAGTCGCATCCGCTGCCAGGTGCGGACCCGCCGGCTGAAGCCGCCGCTCCAGTTGACCCCCCTGCAGTGGCGTTGCCGAAGCTACAACTGAGCCTCCAGCCTCCACCAAGTCAGGTTGTCTCCCCTGACCCGAAGCCGGCGCCGGAGGCTGCGGGAGTAACCCATGCTCCAGCCAGCGATGCCCGCAAGCCCGCCCCAAACGCCCTTGGCACCCTGCCGCTCCCACGCCTGATTGAGGACGAAGCCGCTCTCGCCGCCAGCCTTGCAGCGCTGCCTCCTGGCCGGCGCCTGGCTTTGCCGATCGTCTCCATTCGCGTCGATGCGGAATGGCTCGAAGTCCTGCCCCAGACGAAAGAAGAGCTCTACTTCTCCGTTACACGACCGGAAGGGAATTCGGAAGTCCTCGCTTACTTGCCGGCCACTCACAGCTTAACCTTGAAGCGCCCGCTGCAACCCCTGTGGCAGATCCGCGAGGGCGAGCGAGTCCCCGCCCTCGCAGCACTGCGCTCTGCCGCTGCCAGCCGGCTAGGTGTCTCCCCCGAGTTGGTGGGCCTTTACACCTGGCATCCCCTTGTTCTCGAGAATGCGCTGCGCATGTTTGTCCTCGCACGAATGGAGCATATGGGGGTGCGGTTGGGCCCAAGCGGCGTGGTCACCGTGCGCTTCGCCTCCGGACCCGACGGTTGCCTCATGAGCCTCGAGCCGATTCGCGGTGCGGGGTCGCAGTGACCAGCCCCGGTTCTGGCACCTGGCACCCACCCTTTCACTTCCTGAATCCCGAATCCTGACTCCTGACTCCTGTTCTTCCCACCAGATGGTAAAGCCGCAACGAATCCAGCACTGGCCCAAGGAGAAGTGAATAGAGCTGTTTAGCTTCTTCCCCGGGAAACTCTCAAGCAGTGATTTTGGTGAGAAAGTTTGGTACTCTGCGAAGCATGATCTGTCGATACACTCCACGCGCGGTGACACGTGGCAACTTGCGTTTCGAGAATAGGGAGACGAGTTCTGTGTCTCTGCATTGGCTGGAAATTCCAGACTCGCAGGTAAGTCGAACCGCACCAACTGAAAAGAGTATCCGCAAAGGAAAGGATGAAGATAATGAATACAGCCATATCGAACAAGAAAGCTGATCTCGCAGGCCCGGGTATTGGCGACTACAACGAATTGGAGAGGATTCTCCCGTCAGACTATCGCTCCCTGTTGACCGTGAAAGAAACCCAGCAGGCGATCTTCCATGTAAAACGGTACATCACAGATAACCTCTGTAAAGAACTAAACCTGATGATGGTCGAGGTGCCGCTGATCGTGGACGTCGAAAGCGGCGTGAATGACATGCTGGACCGGGATGGATCGCGCACGCCGATCTCGTTCCATATTTCAAACGATTACGGCAAGCACCCCATCGATGCTCAGGTCGTGCAGGCGGCCACGAAGTGGAAGAGAGTCGCGCTGAAACAGTTCCATTGCAAAGTGGGCGAGGGCATTTGTACGGATATGCGAGCCGTCCGCAAGGACTACTTCCTCGATCATGACCACAGCGCGTACGTCGACCAGTGGGACTGGGAGCGAGTCATGACCGCCGAACAGCGTAACCTGGCCTTTCTGAAGGAAGTAGTCGGAGGTATCTGGAGAGTGCTTGTAGGTGCGGAACGCCTTGTACAAGAGATGTTCCCTCAGTTGAGCGACGGACGATATCCTAATCTGCCTGAGAAGTTGACCTTCCTGCATGCCGAAGAAATCCTCGATATGTATCCTGATCTGCCGCGCAAGCAACGGGAGACGAAGGTACTACAGGAGTATCCGGCAATCTTCATCATTGGGATTGGCTGGCCTTTGAAAGATGGTTATCCCCACGAGAATCGCGCCGCTGATTACGACGATTGGGTCACGGATACGAGTAAAGAAACCGGCAAGCCGACCCACGGCTTGAATGGTGACATTCTGGTATGGAACCACGTTACAAAACGGCGGCATGAACTGACTTCGATGGGTATTCGCGTGACTGCTGAAACCCTGAAAGAACAGTTGGAACTGGCCAATCAACTCGATTTCATGAAGCTGCCGTACCACCAGGGGATCTTGACCAACCGCATTCCTCTGTCGATTGGCGGCGGGATCGGCCAATCACGCACGCTGATGTTATTGCTCAGAAAGGCTCACCTGGGTGAGGTCAGCGTAACTGTGTGGCCGAAAGTCCTGAAGGAGATCTGCGCAAAGAAAAACATTTTCGTGCTGGAATAGGATAAAGGCCGGCGAAGGAGTGAGGCTTGGCGGGCTCAAGATCAAGGACCTGATCCACGAAGGGCACAAATACTGATGGTACGACTGCTCCCGGATGCCTCCGTAACCTTGACTTGGTGCTTCGAGGACGAGGGGATGCCCTGGTCGGACGCTTTACTCGCCAAGCCAAGGGCGGGCGATGAAGCTATGGTGCCGGCGCACTGGCCTGCCGAGGTAGCTGACGCCCTCCTGATTGCTGTTCGGCGGGGCCGCATCAGCCGGGAGAAAGCGAACAGGTTTTTCTTGGATCTGCTCGCATCGCCCATCCGCATCGATCCCGAAAGCAGCGAGATTGTTTTCGATCAAGTTTTTAAGCTGGCGGAGCAATATCGCCTCACCATCTACGATGCCGGTTATCTTGAACTGCCGATTCGAGAGGGCTTGCCCTTAGCGACGCTCGACCATGAATTGCGCAAGGCCGCACGCGCCTCGCGAGTTCCGTTAGTGGGACCACAGCCCTGAGCGATACGATAAAGATAATCGATGATTTCTTGCGCAACAGTCCTCTCGCGCCGAGGCGACATGAATTTGTTGATAGATTTGACGGTGCTCAGGCCGGCTCAACCTTCCCTCGAGAACAAGTCCTCCAGGTTTCGGAACCCAGACTCCCGCCATCTCTGGAGTCGATGGCGGCCTTCTTCGATCAGGTCGAGGACCTCTTCTCTTTCCTCCCTATCGGGCGAGGCGGTCTGCCAGAGCGGATCAAGCCATGTTTCCAGCGGAATATTTGTTTCCAGGGGGTTACGATCCAGCACGGCGAGTGCGGCTGCCGTACCGAAAGCATAACGAGATGGCTGAACGCCCTGCTGTAACGCCACGCGCAGGGTTCCCACCAAGCGGTCGTCCCACTCCAGTTTTCGCTGCGGGTCGCGCCCAACTCTTTCCGCGCTGTCGTGAAGGAAGGGATTAACCATGCGGGCAAGCAGGTCGTCAGCGTATTCCCGATAACCTTGGTGAGTGAAGAGCGGATCTTTACCTGCGTACTTCCGGATCAACGCCTCTCCGGATTCTTGAATGAACGCGGCACGCAGGAAAGCGAAGATATCCGGGTGTTTGCTGAGGTCAGCAATACGTTCGACGCCGCATAGGGCGGCGACATAGGCAGCGAGGGCATGGGTGGCGTTGTGGCCGTATAGCTTGGCTTCTTCGAAAGGCAACAAGTCATCCTTCTCTTCAAAAACCTTTATGCCTCGCTGAAAAGGCGGGGCCTCACCGACACCCGCAAATCGGATTTTGGAAATCAGGATTCGGTTAAACGCTTCGACCAGAAAGGCGCGCCGGCCGCCGGGGGTTATGGTGGCCAGGCTCTGCAATCTGATTTCGTCCGCGTCGGAAACGACTCCGCTCATTTTCCCGATCACGGTATTCAAAAATCTGACGCGAGAGCGCACACGCTCTCTTTCCTCTTCGGGAATCTCTTCAAGAACTCTTGCTTCCAGGATCTCCGCCGCATGGTTATGGTTTTCAGCTGCGTAAACGATTGCCTGTGGCCCCTGCGCGGCTGCCTTGCGTCGCAACCCCTCAGCCAGAAGGCCCTGTATGCTCCCGGGATCAGGAGAAGTGTAGAATTGCACGCTGGGCACCGCGGTGGCGATTTCCTCCGCTTCCGCGACCGCTTCCACCAAGCGGCGCCGGTCAGATTCAGAGCCCGGGTCCTGGATTTCCAAGGGCCCAACCTCCGCGACCTCGAGGTGGTCCGAGTGCGCGATGTTCACGAAGAAACGTCCTCCGGCGGCACGCACCGCGTGCACGACATCCGGCACCACTTCCGAAACCATCAGCCGGCCGAAATTATCGGACCGGAAGGCTTCATAAAGAAACAGTCCAGCTTGGATGGCGCCGAAGCCAAACCCAACAAAGGTACGTTGACCGGTAACTCCCAAAGTCATTAGGAGGCTCTCAGCTTTCAGCTATCAGCCAACAAACGTACGTTGACCGTAAACTCCCAAAGTCATTTGTGCGTCGTCCGTTGTCAGTGGTCAGTCCAAAGAAGGGGCGAGGGGCTGGGGCCTGGGGACTAGGGCAATTCTGAATCGTGAACTTCGAACCGCTCACTTCCTTCTTCCGACTTCCTACCCCCGTCCACCCCCCTCTCCTGACTTCTGGCTTCTGACTTCTGCTCGTCACTTGTCACTCGTCACTGTTCTTAGGTATTCCCGCTCATCCTGGGCGCTCCAGGATTTCACCGCCCGGATTTCAGCGGTGCGCCGGTGAGGGTAAACCACGGCTTTGCCGTCAATTTCCTGAGCCATTACCATTCTCAAGAGTTCGATAGCGTGTTCCAGGTCGCCAATTCGAGTAATGTGGCACCCGGCGTCAATCTCGCCGGTAAGCATCAACTCCAGCGTTCGGGCGATGTCCCAAGGGGAACCTCCACTGGACCCGGTGACGTTGATTTCCTTGTAATGGACAATCCCAGTGTCGAGGCCGATAACCTCTTCGCCTTTTTTTAAGCCACCAAACAGGTCCAGGACGGCGCCCCGACCGACCAGGCTCTGAGCGCTCTCGATGGCCTTCTTGGAGCCAACGGCCACAATCACATCATCGGCCCCGCTATAATTCGTGAGCTGGTTCACCAACTTGTTCAAATCAGTTGTCCCCGGGTTGACGACCTGAAGGTCGATTCCGGCCTTGCTTGCCCGCGGTCCCACGAGAGTCCTTACAAGCTCTAACCGTGCCTCAGCGAGGTCAGCAACCACCATGGCACGAGGTCTGTAGCTAAGCGCCAAGTCCACGTGCATCCGGCCCATAGCCCCTGCACCTATCACCACGGTTACTCCTCCGGGCTTGAGCCCTTTTATGACTTTGCGCGGTCCCAGAGGTGTCTCCTGCACCAAATGCACATGGTGGTCTTGAGCCGAGACGCAGCAGGACAAAGGCTCGCTCATGGCCGCATGGGCGAATGGGAACCCCGCGTCTCGAACCGGGAGAAGACATCCCGCTGCCAAAGTCTCTTCCGTGACGAGAACATATTCCGCGAGGTGTCCTGGCAGCGTATAGCCGACAGAGACCTTGACGACGCCTCGGCCCCCGTCGCGATATCGCTCCGGGTGGTTGATCGGTGGGTGATCGACTGCAGGTTGAATGACATGACGCTCGCCGGGATGGTAGCGGTCCTTCAATTCCTGCCCCACTTCCACAAGCGTCACGGAGCCCTCGTCTCCGAGAATCAGTGGAAAGCGCTCGAGGTCCCAGCCATACAACTGTTTGTGGTCCGGACCCTGCTCAACCAGCTTGATGAGCGACGTGCAAATCCCCGCAGCATCTACTCGGGCCAGCATTTGACGCGGGCTAGGACGCGGAGTCGGTACTCGTCGCACTTGCAGGTGACCGAAACCAACCCCATCCAAGACTAGTGCGCGCATATAAGCAGGAACCGACACAGAGGCGCTCCTTTACCGGTCGGCATTTTCCGCCAGGCTACCCGCAACATGAAATGTGTGATCGGAAAGATCGCGGACCCATCGGCGACGCGTGAAATCGCGTGTAGGGCCAATGCTGTTCACTTAAGCTTTTTCAAGGAGGCTGTTCACCATTCGACCTTAGAGCCCCCTCACCCCCTGCCCCTCTCCCCCAAGGGGGAGAGGGTGGTCCCGTCCCGCTCTGCGGGAGGACCGGGTGAGGGGGTCACCCCGGAAACTTCGCTCGTCATGGCCGCGCAAGGTTGCCTGGTTAGCCCGCATTTCTCACCACGGGTCTGGAAGGGCGGGGCTTCAGCCCCGCCGTTACAAGGCCTTCCTGATTATTCCTCTGTCCCGTGCCCCGCGCAGTCCCGCGCCTGCGGGACTGCGCGGGGCACGGGACCAACAGAGGGCGGGAGCCGCGATTTCGGCGGGGCTGAAGCCCCGCCCTTCCGGCAGTCCCCTGAGAGCGTCCAAACGTGGTGAGAAACCCTGTTTAGTCGTAGTACTCCAATCCCAAGTGAGTGATCAGCTCTTCACCTCGCAGGTGGCGGAGAGTGTTCTTGAGCTTCATAAGTTGAATGAAGATGTCGTGCTCGGGGTAAACGCTGGCCGCGCACATGGGGCTCTTGAAGTAGAAGGACAACCATTCCTGGATTCCCATCTTCGCCAGGTCCGGGCAGCGTTGAGCGAGGTCCATGAAAAGGACGAGGTCCAGCGCCATGGGAGCGGCCAGGATCGAATCCCGGAAGAGGCAATTCACCTTAATCTGCATCGGATAGCCCAGCCAACCGAAGATATCGAGGTTATCCCAGCTTTCCTTATTGTCGCCCCGTGGTGGGTAGTACTCGATTCTCACCTTGTGGTAGTAACCCTTATAAAGCTCGGGGTAGAGATCAGGCTGAATGATGTACTCGAGCACCGAAAGCTTGCTTTCTTCTTTGCTGCGGAAAGCTTCGGGATCGTCCAGCACCTCGCCATCGCGGTTACCCAAAATGTTGGTTGAAAACCAACCTTTCAGTCCCAGCAGCCTGGCCTTGATGCCGGGCGCCAGGAGGGTCTTCATGAAGGTCTGACCTGACTTGAAGTCTTTACCGCAGACGGGAACCTTCTTCTCGACGGCGAAGCTGGTGAGCGCAGGAATATCCGTGGTGATATGCGGTGCCCCGTTGGCGTGCGGGATGCCCAGCTTCAAGGCAGCGTAGGCATAGATCATGCTGGGAGAGATGTCCGGGCTGTTTGACTTTAGCCCTTCTTCAAAGCTCTCGAGGGTGTCATGAACAGGATGCGGCTTCGAATAAACTTCCGTCGATGCGCACCAAATCATGACCAGGCGGTCTGCGCCTGACTGCTTCTTGAAGCGCTGAATGTCTTCCATCACTCGGTCGGCAAGATCCATTTTTGACTTGTAGGTCTTGACATTGTTGGCATGAAGGTTCTTCACCCACTTCTGTTCAAACGCGGCGGGCATCGGCCGCAACTCGTCGAGAAAATCTTTCAACTGGTCAACCTGGACTTTTTCCAGAACCCCGGCTTTAATGGCCGCTTCATAGGCGCTGTCAGTGAAAAGGTCCCAGCCACCAAAAACCAGATCCTCGAGATTAGCCAAGGGCACGAAATCTTTGATCTTGGGAATCCGCTTATCCGTGCGTTTTCCCAGGCGTATCGTACCCATTTGTGTAAGAGAACCTATAGGGAGCGCAATCTTTCTACGAACCGCTTCCACCCCTGCGATCATGGTGGTCGCGACTGCCCCCATTCCGACCGTAAGAACACCTAACTTCCCTTTCGGTTCTGCTATTGGAATCTCTTTCTTTGTCACTTTTCTCGTCCTCCGCTTCTTAGGCAGGAAATCAATTCATCAAACCAAACCAGCTATGTTCCGCCAACAGGCATGAAATTGCAATCGGTTTTGCACCGTGTGGTGCGGGTCCCGTCAAAGTCGAGAGCCTTGGGGGGGGCCAAGGCCCCGAAGGGGCCTTCCTTGAGTAGCCGCAGTCCCGCAGGCGCGGAACTGCGGAGAGCGGTGCGAACGATTGACGCCAACCCCAACGGGGTTGATCCCGCCGACGCGGAACTGCTCACGGCATGCCCCTTCGGGGCAATTCCCGGCTCACAGAACCACCCGCTTGCCTGAAGCGCTCGAACCTGGCGCGTGGGTCGGCCATCGTGGGTCTGCCTTCAAGATCAACGTACCCCCCCTCACCCTGCGCGACGAGCCGTTGGTGGCCGAGCAGCAGCGCGGCACTCTCGCGGAACCAAGGCTCGAACTCCGGGTCGAGGGCGAAGGGGTCGAGGAGGGACCGGGCCTCCGGCGTGTTGTGTTCCGTGCCATTGAAGGCTGGCCACCAGCGGCGGCGCGCGGTCGAGACAATTTCGGACAGACGCTGGCGCGTATTGCGGTGCGGGATGACCTCAATGGCGTAGAAGCCGGTCGCCTCTAATCGGTGGAGCAGAGCCTCGATGTCCCGCTCGCCGGAGGTAACCGGGTTTCCGAGGACCGGGTAAGTTGGGATAGATCCGAAGGCCAGGAAGATCCTGCGCAGCTCCTCAACGGAGACAAAAGCCTCCTCGGACTCGCGCACGAAGCAAGGAGCGCCCGCCTTGAGGAGTTTGGCCCGAAGGAAGATTTGTAGTGCGGCGTCGTCAGCCGCTGCCCGCGGAGCAGCCCCGCAACAACTCGAAATAGCCTCCGAAAGGGATACTCCCTGCACTGCGGCCCATTCGCGTAACCGCGCCAGCGTTGCCCAGGCCACGTGCCGTTCTGTGGCATTGCCTCGCGGCGTCAACCCACGAACGGACTCCCAGGTTGGGCCATCGGCATTCAGTCGATCCTTGAAGAGGGCGTCGACCTTTTCGGTCATCTCACGATTCCGCCGCTCGAGGGCCGCCCGCAGGCGCGCGAGGTTGCACATTTCGGTCGAGGAATCAGGCGGATTCCTGGTTACGCCTTTGCCGCACAGATACACACGGCCCGGGTTATCGGGGTCATTGAGGAGCAGGCCGTCCGCCTCGGCGTCACGGTCCATGGCCACGGCCTCGAGAGAAAATGCCGCCGCAATGCCCGCCATCTCGCAGGCGCGGCGGAACTCCTCGTGCCCCGCAATCGTGTAGTGGTCGTTGATGCCCAGGACTGCGAGGCCCTCCCGCGCCGCCTGCCACACCGCTTCCGCCGGGGAGCGAAAGACGCTGAACGACTCGCTGGTGTGAATGTGGCAGTTGGTTCCACGGTGCAGTCTGGGGCCGAGCTGGGCGCAAAGTTGGCGGAGAGCGCTCAGGCGCTGTTCGAGCCCTCCCTGGTAAAGCTCCGTCTCAAGTTCGGCCGTTCTTTCGACCGCTGGGCTGTTCATCGAACCATGACCTGCCCGCTGTCCACCACCAGTGTCTGGCCGGTGATGCAGCGCGCTGCGTCGGAACAGAGGAAGACGACGGCAGCAGCAACGTCCGAGCGCTTGATATCGCGCTTCAGTGCGGTCAGCGAAACATAGTAGGGGATGACCTCTTCGGGCTTGATCCCCTTCTTGCGGGCGGCGGTTTTGATGTACTCCGGGTTCCAGATCTTCGACCCTTCGAAGACGTTGCCTGGGGCGAGGGCATTGACGCGGATGCCATCCGCCCCCAGCTCGAGCGCCCAGCCACGCATCAGGTGGAGCTCGCCAGCTTTCGTAGCGTTGTAAGCAGAGTTGGCTCGGGAAGCGTCCAAGCCGGTCTTTGAGGAAAGGATGACCATAGCGCCACCGTCACCCTGTGCACGCATGATGCGAGCCGCCTCCCGCGCCACCAGGAAATAACCGGTGAGGTTGATCTCCAGCGCCTGCCGCCACTTACTCACCGGCATGTCTACCAACTCGTAAGCAGGCGCAACCCCCGCCGCGCAAACGACGATGTCCAGACCTCCCCAATGCCGCAAAAGCGTGTCAAATGCGCCTGCCACAGAGCTTTCGTCAGTGACGTCCATGTGCACGGGGAGTGCGCGCGAGGGTTCCGGTGAGGTGGCTGCCGCTTCTTCGGCGCCTTTTTCGTCAACGTCGCAGAAGGCCACCGCGGCTCCAGCTTCGACCAAACCCTGGGCAATCCCACAGCCCAGACCGGAGGCCGCACCTGTCACCAAGGCGACCTTCCGAGCCAGCGGAGCGGCAGCGGCGCCAAATAAAGCCGAGCGGTAGTGTTCCGCCTCCCAATTGATGATGAATTCGGCGGAAGCCGGGCCGAGGTTGTGCGCGCCGCCCCGCCCCATTGCCAAACGCGTGATCTTGGCGGCGGCGACGCCCAGCGCCTCCGCCGCATCAAGCTGGGTAGCGTTTTCAGCCAGCAGGAAGGTTCCTACATTTCTAATCATGGCTACCCTTGGCGGAGCCTTCTCGCTCAATGCCGGTTTCAGCTTCGCGGCCAATTCGTCCGGTGATTCGCCCAACACGGCGCGGGAGCCCGTGTAAACAATATGGTCGGGTGTCAGTGAGCCACCGGCCAATGTCTCCGCCCTCTCGTCACACGCCGCCCCGGCCAACTCCGTATTATTCGTCAAGCGGGCGAAAGGAGCGCCTCCTCGCGCCTCTCGCCACGCGCGGCGCAACGAGACCATGGCCTTGCGTAAGGCCGCAGAATCCAGGCCAGAGGATGCGCGCACCGGCGGCGCTTCCGGCAGGAAGTACCGCTCGCAACGTCCCACCCATTCATGATGGAGCGCCATGCATGCTCGCGCCTCAGGAGCCGAGACGAGAAGGCCGTGGTTCTCCATGAAAATGACAACCGGGGGATGGTTGTGTTTCTTTTCGTAAGCCTCAGCAGCAGACTTGATGGTGGTTGCGAGGCGCCAGCCGGGGTCGGTGTACGGCACCCAGAGCGGCGGGAGTTCACTCGCCGGTGTAATCTCCCCCAGGGCCTTCAACCCCGGCCCGCAATTCAGGGCGTTGGCCGCGACGGGGTGGGTGTGGATGACCACCTTGCCGAGCATGGCGTGGAGCGCGGTCTCGACGGATGGCCGCCCGCTGCCGCCGCTGACTGCGGAGGACAGATGTTGCAGCACACGCGCCTCGCGGGCATTCGTCTCCAGCGTGGCAAGGTCCTTCCGATCGAAGATGCTCAGGACTCCAGCCGTATCCAGTTCCACCCAGCCGGCGGACTCACTCATCGCCGTCAGGGGCGTACCGCTGGCCTTGATGGCCATGGTCCGCCCGTCCTGAGATTTCACCGATGTGTTGCCGCCGCCTGCCTGGACGTAATCCGGATTAGCGCCGACAGCGCGAGAGATTGCAATTAATTGCGCCAGAGATTCTTTATCCATCGTCGTTGTTACTATTCGCAATCGATGACAGCCTTGATTCCTTGTCCTGCCTCGACCACGGCATAGGCTTTGACCATATCTTGCAGTTTAAAGCGGTGGGTCAGGAAGCGATCCCAGGGCAAGTCGTCGCGGGAGACCATTTCCAGGGCCTGGTGGTAGTGCTGGAGGTTGGAAGCAAAGCAGCCAAAGACGGAAATCTCGTTGTAATGAATGAAATTGGTGTCGATGCCCAGCACCGGGTCGTCCTTGGGCACGCCGGCAAAGAATGAAACTCGCGCCTTCTTGCGAACCAGCTTCAGCGCATCAGCCTGGGCCGCCTTCACGGAACAGGCGACTATGGCCACATCGAATTTCTCTTCCCCGCCTGCCTCCATAATCTTACGGACAGCGTCCCCACCGGACGTATTCACGGGCAGACCGACCCCAAACTCGCGAACATAATCCAAACGTTCCTGCGACACGTCCGCCACCATCACCGGGTCGCAACCTCGCGCCTTTAAAATGCTGGCGTGCATCAGGCCAATGGGCCCCGCTCCGAAGACCACGGCGCGATCTGCGGGCTGCGGAGATAAGTACTCCTGGCCGTTCAGGACGCAGGAAAGCGGTTCGATCAGCGCCGCGCGCTCCACGGACATGGAATTCGGAATTGGAATCACGTTGCCTTGCGCCACCGCAGGGGCAGGAATCTTGACGTACTCCGCGAATCCCCCGGCGTAATCGTAACCCAGCGCGGTGAAGGAGTCACAGAGATTGTATTGCTTGCGATGGCAGTAAACGCACCTTCCGCAGCCAACCACGGTGGCGACCACAACTTTTTGGCCGATGTGGAGCCCACCTCCCACACCCGAACCGATCTCGTGAACGGTTCCCACAATCTCATGCCCGGTAATCGCCGGCGGCACTACGTTCTTCTGCCCATGGGTGTAAATGCGCTTGTCCGTCCCGCACACGGAACAGCGGAGGACCCGCAAAACAACCTCCCCGGTTCCAACCGTGGGCCTCGGAACATCCTCGATCCGCACGTCTCGCGGCCCGTAAAAAACTGCTGCTTTCATTTGACTCGTGACCTTTCTCCAGCCTCATGCGGCTGGTACTCATCTGACTGTTTTCTGTGAGCCAATCCAGGCATTGATTCTTGTTTCGAGCACCTCGAGGGGGACCGGTCCGTCCGCGAGCACGGCATCGTGAAAGGCGCGAATATCGAATTTGTCGCCGAGGGAGTCCCGGGCGCGTTCGCGCAGTTCGACAATTTTCATCTGACCGAGCTTATAAGCCACCGCCTGCCCGGGCCACGCGATGTAGCGGTCCACTTCGGTTTGGATGTTGGGTTCATCCATGGCGGTGTGCTGGCGGAAGAAGTCCACCATTTGCTGGCGCGGCCAGCGTTTGTAGTGCACACCTGTATCCACAACCAGGCGAACAGAACGCCACATCTCATTCTCCAACCGTCCATATTCGCTATAGGGATCTTGGTAGAAACCGGCTTCTTTGCCCAGTCGCTCCGCGTAAAACGCCCAGCCCTCCGAATACGCATTGTAAGAAGCAAATCTGCGGAAGGGCGGAAGGTTCGGCAGTTCCTGCGCGATGGAGAACTGCAGATGATGGCCAGGTATGCCCTCATGATAGGCAATCGCTTCCACATTGAGCAGGAGCCGATGCTGCGGATTATATTCATTGACGTTGATGCGGCCAGGGCGTGAATCGTCACCGGCTCCGGGTGAGTAATCGGCAGGGACGGCATCAGGAGCGCGAAACGCCTCCATGGGAATTACTTCCAGCTTGTTCTTTGGCAAATGAGAAAAAAGTTGCGGAAGCTTAGAATACATCTGGTCGGTGTAATGTTGGTACAGGCCGAGAAGTTGCTGACCGGAGCTCGCATAGAGATGGCGATCGTTCCGGATGTGCTCGTTGAAACTCGCCAAGTCGCTGAAGCCCTGCTGGTGAGCGATCTCGAGCATCTTGGTCTCGATTTCAGCCACTTGTTTGAGCCCCAGCTCGTGGATGTCTTCCGGGCCTAAATCGGTAGTCGTCATTTGTCGAATGTCGAAGCGATAACGGGCGTCACCCTCTGGCAATGCCCAAATACCAACTTCCGTGCCTCCCTTAGGAGCGTATTGGGTGCGTACAAAGGCGGCAAGATTCGCGTACGCAGGCGCCACTTCATTCTTCACCGCGGCGAGGATGGCATCGTGCAGGCGCTTCTGAGCAGCCTCCGAAATGCCCGCGGGGAACTTCGACACAGGCTGTGTGAATGGGCTGTCGTGCGGAGACTTGTCAGCGATATCCTGTGCTTGGAGGGCGACCTTCTCCAGCAGATATCGCGGTGGAATCAGACCGTCACGGAGGCCGAGCTGCATATCCGCTACGATCTGTTCGAAAATATGCGGGAGCTGGCGCAGGCGCGAGAGATAGTCTTCATAATCCTTCACCGAGCGAAAGGGCGTTGAGGAGGGCAGAGTTGCATAGGTCAGATGGATTCCGTTCATCTGGTCGACAGGCATTTCCCAGTCTTTGAATCGGGATGATTCGATCTGCTCGCGCAAGCTGCGTACCAGGAGAATCTTATTCAACTGTTCTTGCTCTGGGAAACCGGTGGTGTCGATAGAGTCGATGCTCCGCAGCGTCTGTTTCGCATGCTCCAGGTCCTCGGCGAAGAATTTGGCCGAATAATCGCTCACCCTGTCGTTGAATCGGTTGTCGCCGATATAGGTTGCCATCTCAGGGTGAACTTGAAGCTGATATTCCCACTCTTGTTGAAGCGCCGCACTCAGACGAGCGCGACGCATCTCTAGCGCAGTTTCTGCCCCTGTCCTTGGAATGGCAATCGTCACCAATGGAATTGCAAGAAGCACTATAGGAATCCACCTCATAACGGGAGTAGATTATCACAGACAACGACTCCAAACGAGTAGCTAAACCTCAGATGTCGCACATTTTGCTGAACCAGGAGGGGAGCTTGACAAACTCCAACCAATCGGCTACAGTGCTAGCGTATGGCTGGGGAGGGGGTAGGTGGTAGGTAATGCGTGGCAGGTGGGGAAAGGACTCTTGCCCGCAGGCCCTTCAATCCGACGGGCCGTGCGAGCTGGGAAACAGTCCATATGCAGGCTTTCACTGTCAACTGTAGACTGCCCCGCCGCGGCAGGTCGGCTGTCCCCCGCCGAATGCACTGCGAAAAGAGAATTCTTTTTTTGCGGGAACGACGCGGGAATGTCTATGAAAACAAAGGACCGCTGTAGAAAAGTGGGCAGGAAGCGGGAATGTTTGTGAAAATAAAGGTAGTTATGCGTCAAAAGCGGGAATGTATATGAAAAAAAGCAGGTTAATTTGTTCAGTCGAGATCAATTAGGCGCCCACCTACGACAGAAAGTCCCACCTCAGATCAGAGCCACTGTCATCTCATCTCGGACTTAATGTCCTCGCTCCGCGCCGCACGCAATGCGTCTGCCACCCGCCTGCTGGCTTCGAGTCTCCCAACCGAGTAAGCTGTGGCCGGTGCTGGTGTCATTTGCGAGACATGGGCGTGTCGAAAGCCATCCCATCCCAAATGACACCAATACCCCGTGGCCTTCCTGGTTGCGTTCGAGTAAACATTGTGGTTTATAATGTGTGGAATCGCCATGCGACTGCCCAAAGCGAAGTGGCCTCTCCTTATAGGTCTTGCCCTGTGCATCCTTCTGGCGTTCGCCGGGTTGGCCATCTGGAAGGCGTCGCGGGCGCTCCACCGTGCCTCCGAGGAAGTGGCCGCAGCGGAAAACCTGAAATTCACAGTGTCGAGCCTGGACCATGCCGTCCCTTCCGGCGTCGAGTGGATCAGTTCCCCTGCGGTTTTTAATGACGCGGCCTTTTTCGAGGGTCGGCTGTACCTATGTGGTCCCTCGGGCCTGACCGAGTATTCCCCGGACGGGAAGCTGGTTGCCCGCTACCGAGTCGGCCTGGAGCTTCCCGCTGCGCCGCTGGTGGGCATGTCCATCGGTCGCGCCGCAGACGCCGCGGAGCCGGAACTCTACCTGGCCACTCGAGGCGGAGGTGTTCTGGCGTTCAGCGAGAAGAGTTCCCGGCAGATCCTTCCCGAGGCCAACCCGCTTCGCCAACTCACTGCTGTGCTCCCCCTGGCCACTGGCCGACTCTTGCTGGGCACAGAAAAGAGCGGCATCTTGGTTTACGACGGCACACACCTCACACCCTTCCATCCGCAGCTTACGAAATTGCAAATCACGGCGCTGGCGGGGGACGATTCGAGCCTCTGGGCTGGCACGCTCGACGGTGGTGTCATCCATTGGCACGCCGGCCAGGCCGACCGCTTCGCGGAGGCCGAAGGGCTGCCCGACCCACGCGTTCTCTCGCTGGCCATTGACGGCGAGCGGACCTTTGTGGGCACCCCCATGGGCGTGGCGGAATTCCGGGACGGCAAGTTCACGCGCGTGCTGGCCTCCGGCTTCTTTGCCGGGGCCCTGCTGGCGGATGGCCAGACACTCGTCGTGGGCACGCTCGACGAGGGCATCTTGGAGGTCCCACTCGCCCCAAGTTCAAAGGCCGGCCCACGCCCGCGCGGCCAGGAAATCTCAGGCCGCATCATGCGTCTGCTTTCGGCCGAAACCAACCTCTTCGCCCTGACGGATAGCGGCTTTTATAGCTTCAATCCGCGCGGTGGGACGTGGCGGCCCGTCATCGAACGCGAAGATACGTTGCTGGCGGACCGTGACGTCTCCGCGCTCGCTTTTGATTCGTCCGGCCGCCTCTGGGTCGGTTACTTCGATCGCGGCCTCGATGTACTTTCGCCCTCCGGCGACCGGGCCACGCACATCGAAGACGAGCACGTCTTCTGCGTCAACCGCATCGTTCATGACTCGCAGCACGACACCACCGACGTGGCCACGGCCAATGGCCTGGTGGTGTTTGATGGGGCCCTCCGACAGCGTGAAGTGTTGGGGCGCAACGAGGGTTTGATTGCCGACCATGTGACCGATGTCGCGCTCACACCCGGGGGCATGACTTTGGCCACGCCCGCCGGGATCACTTTTCTTACACCTACCGGCGCGCGCAGCATCTACGCGTTTCACGGCCTGGTAAACAATCACGTCTATACCCTGGGCGCAGAGGGCACGCAATTGCTTGTGGGAACGCTCGGCGGCCTCTCGGTTCTCGACGAGGGCCAAGTGCGCATGAACTACACCACGGCAAACTCCGGGCTAAAAGCTAACTGGATTACTGCGCTGGCGCAGGTCGGCGACGAGTGGTTTGTGGGAAGTTACGGTGGCGGGATTTTTCGCCTCGACGCCACCGGGCGCTGCGAGACGTTTCCCGACGCCACCGGGGCGTTCGTGGTGAATCCCAACGCCATGCTCGCCAGCGGCCAGCGCGTCTACGCCGGAACCCTGGAAAGAGGATTGTACGTTTACGAGCGCGCCCTGGGACGCTGGAGTGACGTCACCGCGGCCCTGCCCTCGCCCAACGTCACGGCTCTCGCGGTCCACAACGGCTACCTGTACATCGGCACGGACAACGGCTTGATTCGCATTCTCGAGCAGAACCTGACTAGCCAAGGGCTCCGCCCTTGATATCCCGTGTAGGGCCGGGGCTTGCCCCGTGTGGAAACTCCAGCCCTCTCCCCCTTGGGGAAGAGGGTGGCCCGCCGCCGGCGTTTTCTTCAGCCGGGGCGGGCCGGGTGAGGGGGTCGCGAGCCTCCGCCCGTCCGTTTGCAGCTCCGTGTTTCGTCGCACATGACGGAGTAACCTATGAAGCCCACCCACCGCTTACTGATCCTTCTCGTTCTCCTATCCACCGCCTCCTGGGGTTTTGGCGATGCCGGCGTCATCATTCCCACCGGGCAGGAACGGCCAGACCCTTCAATCCTATCGCTGGAGGAGATGCGCATAACCGTCTACATCGACAACGGCGATGCGCGCGTCTTCATCCAGCAGATCTACGGCAGCCATCAGGACGGCGTCCTGGAAGGCAATTACATTTTTGCCTTGCCCAGCTGCGCGACGATCTCCGACTTTGCCGTGTGGGACGGCGTTACGCGCATTCCCGGCGTCATCCTGGAGCGGAAGCGCGCCGAAGAGATTTATAACGCGCTGAAATGGCAGTCGATCGATCCCGGCCTATTACAGATGGGCGAGCGCGGCGCGGAGGAGGCGCGGCGCAGTCAAGTGTTCAGCGCGCACATCGTTCCCATTCCGGCCTTCGGCACGAAACGCCTCGAGATCGAGTATCACGAGACCCTTCCGGTTGAAAACCTGCAATCGTTCTTCGCCGTGCCTTTGCACCCGGATGCCTACCAGGCTCAAGCAGCGGCTCACCTCGACATCCACTTTGAGCTGCACACTCAGCACGCTATTCGGGACTTCCAGGTGATTGGCCAGACCTTTCCGCTGAAAATCACGGAACGCGGACCCAACCTGGTGAAGGCAACGCTCGAAGCCAGCAACGCTCTGTTCAAGGAAGACTTTGCCGTGCGGTACGCATTTGACGAGGCCAAGGCCGATTCGGTCGAGGTCCTGACCTATCGCAACCCGCGCCCTCGCCAGCCCGATGCCGCGGATACGGCGCCTCCTCCGCCTAATACCAGCGAGCCGGGGTTTTTCCAGGCCTCGGCATTGTTCGCCTCTCACGGCCATGCGCCCGCCGCTGGCGACGCAACTTCAGCCGGGCCGCCACGAACTATCCTGGTACTGTTCGACACCTCGCTCTCCATGCAATGGGAAAAGCTGGAGCGCAGCTACCTGGCCATGGAAACACTGCTCCGCTCGCTGCGGCCCGCCGACCGCTTCAATCTACTCCTCTTCAATACGGAGCTGAGCTGGTTTGAAAAGCAGCCCCTGATTGCGGACAAGCCCACGGTGGAGCGGGCTCTAGAATTTGTGCGGGCAAGCGGATTGCGCGGTGGAACCAATCTTCAGCAGGCGCTGGATGCCGCGCTCACGCAGGCAAAAAGCTCTACGGGTGAGAGTTACATCGTCCTTCTGAGCGATGGAGGCGCCACGCGCGGCCTCATCGGCACGGGCCGGCTGGCCGCCTGGTATTCCCGAGAGTGGAAGTCCCTGCCCGAGGCCTCACGCCCCCGAACTTACACCTTCGGCGTGGGCGATGACGCGAACCAAGTTCTTCTCCGCCTGCTCGGCCAGAACCGTGGCCTGATGAAATGGGTCCGGTCGACGGAGCCGATGGATTTCAAGCTGAATGCATTCATCGGCAAGATTGGGCGCGATCCCCTCTCGCGACTCAAACTCTCCTCTACGCCAGCGGCGAACTTCGACCTTGTTTATCCGCTCGATGACACAGTCTTCCCCGGCTCCGTTGCCGCCTGGGTCGGGCAATACAAGAAGCCGGTGCCGGCCGCACAGTTTGACGTTCAGGCCATCCGCGAAGGCGCAGCCACGAAGATGCATTCGAGCGTGCCACTCCCTGAGGAGAACCTGGAGCACCCGGACCTGCCGCGCACCTGGGCTAAGGCTCGCGTCGATGCGCTGCTGGCGAAGATCGAGCGCGAGGGTGAGGACCGCGCTTCCGTGGATGAAATCATCCGTCTGGCGCGCAAGTACAAGTTCGTCACGCCCTACACTTCGTTCTTAGCTGCGCCGCGCGCCCTGCTGCGCCCGCGCGTTATTCGGCCCGGCGATCCGGTCATTCGCGTGAAGACAGACCCCTCCATCACTTCCGTCGTGGCGCTCTTCCCCTTTGGCCTGATTAAAAGTCTGCGTTACCTGCCGGGCGAGGACATCTGGCAAACCCGCTTCCTTGCTCCCCAGGACATGACCGATGGGACATATGTGGTCCGCCTTATTCTGCGCGACCGCGAAGGACACGTCTATCGCGAGTCGAAGACTTTCGTCATGGTGACGCAGCCGCCGGTAGTGCGGGTTCGCCTCGACAAGAAACAATTCCGGCGGGGCGAGTCCATTCCCTTGCGCGTGAGCGCTTCGGCGCGGACGCGCACCGTGCTCGCGCGGATGTACGGAGCCGAACCCGCTTATCTGACCTGGAACCAGGACGCAGGCGCAAACACCGGCAATCTGCTCGTCCCGGCGGACCTCCCCGCCGGCCCCTACACGCTGACGGTGACGGCGGAAGATATTGCCCACAACATCGGCAGCCAGGAGGTGACCATTGAAGTCCTACCGTAGCCTCCGTTCACGAATTCTGATGGCCCTCCCGGTCGTCGGCCTATTCATCGCCGGCCTAACGGCGCGTGGCAACCTCGTTGAATGGTTACAGAACCTCGAAGGGAGCGGCCGTTTTGAGGCGGTCTTCTTCCGCACTGTTTCACTGCTTGGCGGTCCCGTGATGGTTCGCCGCCTGCCGGCCGAGGCGCGCAACGCCTTGAACGACCTGGTCTCGAAATCCCCCAACGACGCCGAACTCTACCGCATGCGCGCTCGCGCCGACGAGGCGCAATTGGATTTCACTGCCGCGGAGGCGGACTGGCAAAGGTATGCCCAACTCGCCCCCGATAAGGTCGATGGCCAACTCCAGCTTGCCGACTTCTACCACCGGCGCCTGCGCCCGCTGGACGAGATCAAGGCGCTGGCCGCCGCGGCGCAGGGGCCTTCTTCGCCCGCGGATAAACTGCTGGCTTCCAATCAGCAGCGGGCCTGGCAAACGTTCGAGCGCATCTTCCAGGTGATCCGCGTGCAAGCTTTGCCCGACACGCTTTCCATCGAGCAATACAACGCCTGGCTGGCGCGCTATCCGAAGAACGCGGCAACCTATTCCCGCTTCTTTGATTTCCTTATCGCAGAGAAGAAATTCTCAGAGGCGGAGCGGCTCATTAGCCGGTACGAGAAGGGGTTTCCGCGAGACAAGGTGTTTCCCATCGAAGCCCGCGCCACCCTGGCCTACAAGCGCGGCTCCACGGATGAGGCGCTGGCCCTCTACGACCGCAGTTTTCAGCCGCTCTGGCCGCCCGAGCTCGTCCAGGACTATTTCAATCTGCTCAAGGAAACCCACCGCTTGCGCGAATTCCTCAGTCGCGCCCGCGCTGCCGCCACAGCCGAGCCGAGCGACGTGACCGCCGCCGCGCGCTTGTTCTATTACTACCATCAACAGGGCAATCTCGGCGAGGCACAGCGCGCACTGGTCGAGTATCGGCGGCGCATGGAGAAGACGAACGCTCCCTGGAAAGGTGACCAACTCTGGACGCTCTCCCGCCTCTTCGATGACATCCACGCGTATAACGACGCGGCGCGCGGCTATTACGCCCTCTACAGCCTGCCGGGCGTGGAGCCGGCGCTTCAGGAGAAAGCTCTGGCCGGAATCGCGAATCTTCTCTTGGCCGCCCCCGAACAGCCAATCGGCTTCGGCAGCAACTCAATTTCTTTCCTCCGCGACATCGGCGCCATGGATCCCTACCCAGGCTTCGTGAATGGGATCGTCTCCCTGCTGCTCAACTCCCAGTCGCCCGCCTTTCAATACTCTCAGGCGGAGGGGACCGCCGTCGCATATTTCCATCGCGCGCGGGCCGCGGACTTGATCGCGCTGTTCGATGAGCGCTTCCCGAAGTCGGGGGAGCGCAGCGAACTCCACGCCAGGCTGCTGGATGTTTATGCTGTCTATGCGGTCGACGACGCCATCCTGCGCGGGGGCCGCCGGTTCCTTGATTCCTTCCCCAAGGCGCCCCAGCGCGTCCATGTGGCCATGTTGATGGCCGATTGTTTTGCCCGCAAAAACAGGGTGAAGGAGGAACTCGCGCTCTACGACCAGCTTCTCAACGAGCTGGCCGCGCGCGCCGATCACGTCCCGCTGGGCGAGGGCGCCCGATCGGATGTTTCAGTGGCGCAACCGCCTTGGCGCCAGAGGGAACTCGAAAACGAACAGGCTGACACTGATGAACAATCCCCCTCCCCGAGCCAGTCTCCTGTCGCGGGTCGCAGCCTGGAAAGATTGGCTCGCCAGCGCATGCGCCGCCGGCTCGATGCCAGCAGGGGTCAGACGACACAGGGGGGAGCGGGTCAGGCACGTTCTGCGGAGTACTCTCAGGTGCTCGAACGGTACATTTCGCGTCTGGTCACCCTCGAGAGACCGCTTGAGGTACTTGATCTCTTCCGGCGCGAGATGGATCACAATCCCAACGATCCCGGCCTCTACGAGCGGCTGGCCACTTTCCTCGCGCAGAACCGCATGGACGAGCGCATTGAGGCCGTTTACAAAAAGGCCATCCAGCAGTTTCCTGAGCGCTCCTGGTACCAAAAGCTGGCCCGCTGGTATTTGCGCCGAAAGCAGAACCAGCAATTCGAAGAACTGACCCGACAGGTGATCCAGACCTTTTCCGGCACGGAGCTTGAGGAATACTTCCGGTCGGTTAGGTGGAGCGAACCGGTCATGCCCCAGATGTATGTGCAGTTGAACCTTTATGCCCGCCAGCGGTTTCCTCACAATCTCACGTTCGTGCGGAACCTGCTGGAAGCCTTCCGCTCCAAGCCGACCAACAACCCCCAGGCTTGGGAAGCCCTCATCCGGCAAAACTGGTTTTATGACGACAACCTGCGCTCCGAGTACTTTGCTTATTTGTCCAGCAAAGGCCGCCTCGATTCCGAGCTTCAGGCGGTGCGCGCCGCGAATCCCCAGGCCGGTGGGGGAAAATGGAACGAGCTTACTCAGGCCAATCCCGCCGCCGCACAGTTCATCGCCGAAGCGGAGCTGTGGCGCTCGCACTTTGAAGACGCCGCACCCGTGATCAAGGCACTCGCGGAGGTCTATCCAGCGGACCAGGAGATGGGCCGGCGCGCCTCCTCTGTCTTCCGGTCGCTTGCGCCCTTCAATCCTCAATACACGGAGGTAGCTGCGGGTATCGAAGACGCGCTGTCGAAGTCCAGTCCCGGGGACCGCGAAATTCTCATCCGCATCGGCGACATCTACGCCGACCGCGAGATGTTCGCCAAAGCACGTCCGTATTGGAACCGCGTGCCGGAACTCGAGCCCGGCAACCCCGATGCTTTCCTGGAATCAGCGGCGGTCTTCTGGGACTACTTCCTGTTCGGCGACACGTTGCGAGTGATCAATGACGCGCGCAAGAAATTCTCGAATCCCGCCCTGTTCGCCTACGAGGCGGGAGCCGTTTACGAAGGCCGGCGGGACTTTCCCCGGGCGGTCGATGAATACCTGAAGGGTGGGCTGGCTTCCGCGGAGGACTCCGCCGCTCGCAACCGCCTGTTGCGACTGGTCAAGCGTTCGAGCTTGCGCGGGGCCATCGACCAGGCGACTCAGAAGGCCGCGAGCCGCGCCAACCCGGATTGGAATGCTGTCTCCCTGCGCATTGCCGTGCTGGAGGCGCTCAACCGCCGCGCCGATCTCGACAGCTTTCTCACCCATCTGGCGCAGGACACTTCTTCGCTGGAACTTCTTGCACAAATCCAGCCGCTGGCGGACCGCTACGGCTTCGACAACGTTCGCATCCTCACCCTCGAGCGGCAGATCGCGTTCATGACCGACCCGGTGGAGAAGCTGCAGCTCCGCCTGCAACTGGCTCGCTTCTATGAGTCGAAAAATCAGATGGAGCAAGCTCGCACGCTGATGGAGAGCCTCTATAGCGAGAACCCGCTGCTCCTCGGCGTGGTGCGTTCCACCGTCGATTTCTACTGGCGTAACAAGATGTGGGACCCCGCCATCGACACTCTGCTGAAGGCGGCCAAGTCCGCCTACCCCGCCCTCGGCGAGCAGTTCACCTTCGAGGCGGCGCGCAAGGCGACCGAAGCCAAGGAATACGCGCGCGCCCGCGAATTACTCACGCCGCTGCTCCAGAATCAGCCCTACAACGCCGAATACCTGGCGGCGGTGGCGGACACCTACGCTCGCGAAGGCGACGACAAATCTCTGCGCGGCTTTTACCTTGCCAGGATCCACGACTTCAGCGACTCCAATCTGCCTGCCGATGAGAAGACGACTCGCATCGCAGCACTTCGCCGCGGCCTCATTCCGGCGCTCACACGACTGAAAGATTCGGCCGGGGCGGTCGACCAGTACATCGAAATCCTCAACAAGTATGCGGAGGACGAAGGGCTGGCCCAGGAGGCCGCAGCCTTCGCCGACCGTAACGGCCGGCGCAAGCAACTGCTCGACTACTACACCAAGGCCACTGCCGATTCGCCCAAGGACTTCCGCTGGCCCATGGTGCTGGCACGAATCGAGACTTATTTCGAGGACTATTCCGGGGCAATCGCCTCGTACGTGAGAGCGCGCGGCGTCCGGCCCGACCGCACAGACTTGCTGACGGCGCAGGCTAACCTGGAAGAGCGCTTGATGCGCTTCGACGACGCGCTGAAGAGCTACTCGCGCCTCTACGAGTTGGCTTACGAGAATCCAGCATGGATGGAGAAGGTCGCGGAGCTGCATGCGCGTCAGGGCCAAACCGATGCGGCAGTCGTGGCGCTGAAGAAGGCCTTAGTGGAAGGTCGGCCGGAAAAACCCGAGATGTACTTCGCCGCCGCGGACCGCCTTGCAGGCTGGAATATGCTCGAAAAGGCCCGGCAATTCGCGGAGCGCGGCGTAGCTCTCGCGGGCAAGGATCTGTTGATCCACCCCGCGGATGGTAATGGCACGCTCATCTACGTGACGCTCCTGACGCGCCTGCGCGATTACAGCACGGCCTACGCGCGCCTCAGAGAGGCCTCGAAGGCGGCGCGGGACGCGCAAGTCCAACCCAATCTAAATCCCTTCCTCTCCGCCATGGGCGGCGCGGTGAAGGAATATTACACGCCTGAAGAAAACAGCGCCTTCGCCAACTTCCTTCTCAAAGAGAAGGAAGGGATGGAAACGAACGATTTCATCGAGACGCTCATCCCCTTGGCGCAATACGCAGGCCTGACGGACCTCGAGGCACGGTGGAGGTACGAGGTGATGATGGCCAGCCCCGGCTCGCGCCAGGCCCAAAGCATGGAAACGCGCCTGGGTGTGTTGCAAAAGCAGCGCATGCGCTTCAACGAACTCGGAGCGCAGCTCGAAGCCTACTGGAACGTATTCCCTCAGAGGCCGGGCAAAGACTACATCCTCCAAAGGGCTGCGGACAGCTACGGTTCGGCAGGAAACGCTGCGGCGGAACTACGAGTGCTTGAGGAGGCCTTCGATGGGGAGGGATTGCTTGGTCAGCATCTCTTCCGCTACCTCGAGCTGGTGTCGAGGACTTCACCTGAGCAGCTCGTAACCATCGCGGGAGGAGCGCGCGGAAATCCAGTGCGCGACGCAGCAGCAACCTCGGCGCTCGCGACGGGAAAGGTTGATCTGGCCCTCCGGGCCGTTGCCGGGCGCGGGAGCGGCCTGCCGCCCGTTTGGACGCGTGCCTACACGGGCCTGGTGGGCCTCTATTATTCCGAGCCCTCACCCGTCGTGAACTCTGCCTATCAGCAAGCTCTCGATACGCGAACGATTGGCGACCGCGTCGCGAAGCCGGGGAACCGAGACGAAATGCTGGCCGGCGATATTTGGTTTTATTACGGCTCGCGATACGGGGAGTATCTTTCGGCTACGCACTTGGGCAACCCCGAGGATTACCTGCCGGCCATGCTGGAAGGGACTCCAGCGAGTTCGGATGTCTACTTTACGCTCGCCGATTATTACCGTGACGCGGGCCAGCTCGAGAACGCCCTGGAGGATTTCGCGCACGCGTTGGAACTGAATTCCAGGCGCGCCGATGCCCACGACCGCAGGGCGCAGATCCTTTGGCAGCAGGGCAAGCAGGATAGCGCCGTCAAGGAATGGTCGTTGGCGCTCGCGGCCTTCCATGCCCAAGAAGACAACAGCAAGGTTCCGCCCACTTTTTGGACGAATCTTCGCAGCACACTCGAAAATATCGGCGAACGCAAGCTGCTCCCACAGTTGCGTGACGACGCCGACCGCGTCGTCCGGACCTACGTCCGCCGCAACGGCAGCTACCGCGCCGCTCCCATCCTACGGGGCGTGCTGGCTGCGGCGGGAGATCCCGCGCAGGGGGCGGATTGGCTAGTAGACCTTTCTCGCGCCGCCCCATCCCCCATCGCTTTCCTCTCGGAGCTTGTCTCCGCCCCGTGGTTTCCCGCAGGCCACAAGGCGCCTCTCTATCAGAAGATCCTTGACCTGGCGCAAGATCAAGTGACTAAGACCTTCGGCGCAGAGCACTCCACCGCGCTCGAGACCTTGCACGACTGGCAGCTTCGTTGGATCAATTTCCTGCTGGACAATCGCCGGGTTGCGGACGCACAGACCGCTTTCAACAATCTCCCGGAGGATTTCCGTGACCCGCAGCAGCCTGGAATCGCCTCCGTCATGCTTCGCCTGGCGGCCCAGTCGAACGAACTCGATCAGCTCCTCCAGCAGTTTCAACAAGCTCCCGAGAAGGCTCCTACACTCGAAGTCCTGCGTACTGCCGCGGTCATTCTGGAGGAAAAAGATCCGGCCAATGCCCGCCGGCTCCTCGAATACGTTTACACGCGCCAAATCGATGAACACGATTTCGCTCCCGCAAATTTCCTGGGGCTTGCAGAAGTTCGACTGCAACAGGGCGATCTCGCGCAGGCCGTGGCGCTGCTGCGGCGCATGAATCGCGTGGCAGGTCAGCCTTTTGAAAACCTGGCGGCTGCCGGGGACCTGCTCGTGAAGATGGCACACCCCGCAGAAGCAACGGAGTTTTACGCCCAGCGCGTGAAGGCTGTTCCCTGGGATGACGACGCCCGCCTGAAACTCGCCCAGGCGGAGGCGGCTGCAAATACGCAACGGAACGACGCCATCCAATTGCTCATCTCTGTGGCGTCCTCCCCGAACGCCAACTATGCGAAGCGTGCCGCGGGCGCCGAATCCCTTGTGGCCCTCAAGGCTGCTGCGCCAAGCCTGGGCAGCGCCGAGCTCGAATGGTTGATTCGAGGCGGACCAGTGGCTGGCGCTGAGTCGCCGGGCTTTTTCTATGCCCGCCTGCGAGCCGCCAGGGAAGCCGCCGATGCGGCAACCAAAATCCGCCTCCTGCTCGATGCGATCGCCCTTCGTCCCGAGGACTTCCCGCAGCGTTTCGGGGCGTCGCCGCCTGCCGCCGCCAATCCCAAGAACGTATCGCCGCGCATTCTGCTCGCTCAGGCGGCGGCTGCGGCCAACCAGAATGAGCTCGCGGTTTCAGCCATAACGCCACTGGTGGATTGGAGCATCATGGCAAGTCCACCACCCGAATCGCCGGAGGGCGAGGCCCCTGAAGAAGAAATGGAGCAGCCCGGATATCGCAGCTACATGTGGAAATCATTTCTTGCCGGTCAGGACTTGAGCGCCAGCCAAAAATCGGCGATTGCCGCCCAAATGGCTGGCGCCTTCCAGAAGCTCGCGCGGCTCCGCGAAGCTGCGCAACTCTGGAAGGTGGCCTCCGCGCTCCCCACGGACGATTCCCTTCGCTCACAGGCAACCCATGAACTCGAACAAGTGCAGGCCCAAATGAAGCTCGAGCAGGCCGACCGAGAACGACGGCCGGTGATCACCGAGCATCTCGAGCAGAACGGTCTGGTCAGGCCACGCCTTGTACCGCTCAAAGGAGAGGCTAGCCGTCTCCCCCTTGGGGGAGAGGGTGGCCCGCCGCCGGCGCTTTCTTCAGCCGGGGCGGGCCGGGTGAGGGGGTCGCGAGCCTGGTTCGCTGAAAGTGTAGGAGGAGGTGCAGGGCAATGAGGAAACTCCCGCTTTCGATTCTCTGCTTCCTAAGTATCTCCCTCGCCATGGCGCCACCCGGCCTGGGACCCAAGTCATCTTCCTCCAGCCTCGCCGCCTTCATGCCGACGGGTTCGCTGCTCTTTGTGGAGTCGCCGGACTTCGCCCCGCTGGTCCACGACTGGGAAAACTCGAAGGGAAAACAGAAGTGGTTCGAGAGCGATAATTACCAGGTCTTCTCGCGCTCACGTCTCTTTCTGCGCCTCCAGGAAGCGCAGCGGCAATTCGCCGTCGCCGCGGGCGCCCCACCGGACATGGCCTTGCTGGATGCGGTGGCGGGCGCACAATCGGCGCTGGCGCTCTATGACGTCGGCAACCTGGAATTCCTCTACATCACGCGGATGCCGTCAGCGCGCGCCATGCAGAATGTTCTATGGACGAACCGGGAAAAGTTCGAGCCTCGCAAGGCGGCGGGCATTCCTTATTACGTTCGGACGGAACCGGAGAAGAACCGCTTGGTGGCCTTTGCTACCGCGGGCGACTGCTTGCTGCTGGCCACCCGCGAGGACCTGATGGCCGGCGCGCTCGGGCTGCTTTCCGGCAAGTCCCAACCCGCGCTCGAGGATGAGAATTGGTATAAGAGCGCGGTTTCGGCGGCGGGGCCGGCCGGCGATCTACGCCTGGTTTTGAACCTGCCGCTGTTAGTGAAGTCGCCGCACTTCCGCAGCTACTGGATTCAACGCAACATTGCGGCACTGAAGCAATACTCAGCCGAAGTCGCGGACATCCATCGCTCGGAGACGGAAATTCGGGAAGAGCGCGTCCTGCTCAAAGCTAACCCACCCGGAGACACAGAGCAGCGCGCCACCGCAAGCACCGCCCCCATCGCCGAACTTCTCGGCATGGTCCCGGCACAGGAAGGCATTTACCTCGCCTGGCGACCTCCCTCCGCCGACACGGTGCTTGACCTCGTGCAGCAAAAGGTCTTGATCCCCCACGCAGGGCCGGGGGTGGCTTCCCAGATCGCACCGGGCGTCACCTTGACGGAAGGCCAAACCGGCAGTGAGAGCGACCTCGAGACGCGCATTGACGTTCCCCCGCTCCAGGGAACGACGGAAGCCCCAGGCGCCGAAGCCCTCAAGAAACTTCTGAATGCGGTTCCGCTCGAGGCCGTACTGGAGTATCACTCGCTCCAAAATACCAGGCAGTCGGCCTTTATCGAACCTCACTCCGCCGTCCTCATTTGCAGCTCAGCGAACTGGGATTCGGAGGCCACGCGCAACGCCCTCCGCGCGGCGATCATGGATCTTTGGACAACTTCACAAATCGGCGTGAGCTGGGTGGCGAGGCACGAGGGCAATGCCGACTACTATCAACTCGATGGATTGGCTCCACTCGCCGTCGCCACCAAGGGACCGATTCTCCTGCTGGCAAGCTCCGGCGAAACGCTGAAGGCCCTGCTGGCGAACTCTCCGGGTACCGAGGTGGGTCCGAACGTGGTTTACGCCGCGGGCTTTCGCCATTCTGCCGAGCGCCACAACATCGTGAAGATGATGCGGCTGATTGAAATGCCGCTGCCGCAACAGTACGGAGGCTTGGCGGGCGAGGAGGGACGCACGCCATCCTTCTTTTCCGAGAACCTCGCGAGCCTCAGTCAGTCGCTGGAGAGCATAGAGTCAGAGTCGCTCGTGGTGGAAGACCGCGGCCCACAGTTGCACCAGACGGTCACTTATCGGTTGAAGAAATGAGCCGTTCCCTGAACCTGGTTTTGGCTTACATGCTCGTGGCTTCCTCATTGGCCGCGGATTCGCTCTACGACCAGTCCGTCGCCCGGCTGCTGGCAGAGCACTACCCTTCCAGCGACCTGTCGTACATCCTGATCGACGCCAACACGCACCGCCTGATTGCCTCCCGCTGGGACCAGATAGCGGAACCCGTGCCCGTCGGCTCTCTCGTGAAGCCGTTCATCGCCCTGGCCTACGGGCAGAAACACAATTTCCGCTATCCCACTTATTTTTGCCACGGCTCGGCCGACGGCTGCTGGCTTCGGCGGGGGCATGGAAAGGTGGACATCAGAACAGCTATCGCCTATTCCTGTAATGCCTATTTCCTGAACCTAGCCTCCTCATTAAAAGCGGAGGACGTGGACTTGATGGCCCAGCGTTACGGCCTTGCCATTGGGAGAGCACCGCTTGACACAGCGGAGATGATCGGCCTCGGTGGGGCCTGGCGCATGGAACCCCAGGAACTCCTGCACGCTTACCTTCTTCTCGCCGCCCTGCCACAACCCGCCGGCGCTGCCGAGCTACTGGGTGGGATGGCGCTCTGCGCCAAATTCGGGACCGCGGAGGCCGTCGGCCGTAATCTCCGCGGACTCGCCGCCCTCGCCAAGACAGGCACCGCCCCCTGTGTCCACGAACCCCGAGCGCCCGGCGACGGCTATGTCGTGATGCTCTACCCGGCGGACCAGCCTCGCCTGGCGTTGCTCGTCCGCGTGCACGGCGTTCCCGGCGCCCGCGCTGCCGAAACGGGAGGCCGTATATTGAACAGCGTGGTCAACGGCCAATAGGAGAATCGCATCCGCACACGTTTTGCCCAATCCGCATTCGCGTTCATTTTGCTGGCGCCTTGCGTCTGTGCCGCCAGGGAGCTGCGGATCGGCGTCTTTGGCCTTTTCCATCCCGAGCGGTTGGTGATTTCCGCCTTGCCCGCGCAAACGGTGATTGTCACTGCTGGTACACAGCAAATCGTCGTCTCGGATGGTGGAGGAGCCTTTTTGTATCTGGAAGGGAACCAAGTACGTGTTCGATTCAATGATGAGAGCCTCGTGGCCTCTGAAGTGGACGTGGCAGATCGAATGGGAAGAGCCACAGATTTCCTAATATCAATTCCCGGCAAAATCACGCGCCGCTTTCGCGGCAAGCTCGCAGTGAAGTGTCAGATCGACGAACTGGAAGCTGTGGTGGAAATGGACCTGGAGACGGCCGTTGCCTCAGCGGTGGCCGCGGAGAGCGTGCCCGGGGCTCCTCTCGAGGCTTTGAAAGCCCAGGCGGTTGCCACGCGTTCGTATTATCTGGCTTCGCTATTGCGCCACACGCAGTTTGATTTCTGCGACACGACTCATTGCCAGTTCATTCGCGAAGCGCCTTCTCCACATTCCCTCGCTGCCCAGGCCACCGCGGCCACACACGGCCTTGTCCTCTTGTACGAGGGCACGACCATCCCGGCCCTGTTCACCGGGAGCTGCGGTGGAAGGACCCGGACTCTCGCGGAGATTGGTCTCGCGCCGGGTCCCTACCCCTATTTCTCCGTGCCATGCAATTACTGCCTGCACCACGCCCCGCATTGGTTGGCGCGACTCGACCCCAAAGAAGCCGCAGAGCTCGCGGGCCACTCTGAAGGAAGCCGGTTGAGACTCGGACGCATCCTGGGCTGGGACGCTGTACCCGGCAACAACTACGAATTGCAACGCGAAGGTGAGGTCGTGGTGGTGGAAGGCCGCGGTAAGGGTCATGGCGTGGGCCTCTGCCAATTAGGCACGGCTTGGATGGCCAACCAGGGATTCGGCTTCCAGGGAATTCTCGCCCATTATTATCCGAACACTGTAGTGGGAACCCCGAGCAACTGAGCCGTGAGATTTCAATTCTGCCGTGCAGGTCCATTAGTGTACTACCCTTGCATCGTACTGTTGCGAAGTTCAGGCTTCCCTTCAAATGCGAATTGTGGGAGTATTTAGGTTCGCAACGTGAACCTCCTGTCCCCTCCCAAACTTGAGTGGGCGTTTCAAAACCGAAGGGACGACGGGGAATTGATACTTGGCCTCTGTCAATAGCCTGACAATCAAAGAAGTGTTCGACTTGGTGCGTGCTGACCTCGAGAAGGTGGAAGAGGAATTTCGTCTGCAGAGCATCTCCAGCGTTCAGCCCATCACCGAGATCGGCCAATACCTGCGAGGCAGCGGGGGCAAAAGACTGCGTCCTGCCCTGGTGCTGCTCTCCTCCAAACTGTGTGGTTTTGAGGGGCCGGCTGCGATTCGGCTCGGAACCGTGGTCGAACTCATCCACACCGCCACGCTCGTTCATGACGACGTGATTGACGAGGCGGACACACGTCGGGGACGACCTTCCACAAATTCCCGATGGGGCAACCACTTGAGTGTGCTGGCCGGGGATTGGCTTTACATGCAGGCCTTTAACATTGCCCTGGCGGAGCGCAACTTCAAGATACTTGACCTCTGCATCGCATTAACGCAGGCCATGGTCGAGGGCGAGTTGCTGCAACTCACCTGGCAGAGAAGGATCGACGTCCCCGAAGACGTCTATTTCGAGTTGACTTACCGCAAGACTGCTTGCCTGTTTTCCGTTTCTCTCCGATTGGGTGCGGTGCTGGCAGGAAGGAGCGAGGAGGAGGAAAGACTGTTGGGCGCCTATGGCCACAATTTTGGCTTGTCCTTCCAGCTTATCGATGACGTACTCGATTTTACTTCCTCCGAGGAGATATTAGGAAAGCCTATCGGCAATGACCTTCGCGAAGGCAAGGTCACGTTACCGCTGATCTATCTCCTGCAACGCTGTGGACGCGAGGAGGCTCAGAAAGTAAGGTCTGTGCTCGAAGACGGCGGCTTCAACTCGGCAGGATTTAATGAGATTCTGGACCTGATCGACCGGTATAACACCTTGCAGGCCGCGAGAGAAAAGGCCCAGGAATTTGCTCAGAAGGCCAAGCGCTGTCTGGAGACGTTCCCGGACACGCCTTACAAGGATGCCCTGCGATCCCTGCCTGACTTCATGCTGGATCGCGAGTTCTAAGAACACCTTCTCACCCCGGCATGAAGCACCGCCGCGAAACCGAAATCAAGTTGCTGGCTCGTGACCGCAAGCAGTTGGGGAAACGCCTGTCTCATCTGGGCTTCAAGGTTTTGAAGGCACGGCACTTTGAGAGCAATTACCTTTTCGACTTCCCGGACCTTCGGCTTCGCAGGTCTGGGTGTCTTCTCCGATTGCGTTTCGCTCACGGCGAAGACCGGTTGACGTTCAAGGGGCCATCGCTCCGCCGGCGTTGGTACGAAACCAGACGCGAAATCGAAACCCGAGTCGAAGAAGGAGTGCTCCTTCGCGAGGTCCTGAAGAACCTGGGGTTGAAGCAAGTGTTCATTTATGAAAAGTACCGGACCATCTATGCCGAAGGTAACAAAGCAGACTTTCATGGACTGCCCCAGGTAGCGCACGACGAGACGCCCATAGGCAATTACCTCGAGCTTGAAGGGCCAGAGAAATGGATCGACCAGGTTGCGACCCGGCTGGGGTATTCGCGCCAGGATTACATCAGCAGCAGCTATTTGGCTCTTTACTACCAGAAGTGCCAGGAAGAAGGCAAGACCCCAGGTAATATGGTTTTCAAAGGGCGCAAATCGCGGTAGTGTCCTAGTATGGGATGTACGGCCGGTCCCGCAAGGCGGGACCGGCCAGGTCGCCCCAAGAGGCGGCCCTAGAGTCGAATTGGGACACTACCAAATCGCGATTGGGTTTCGTTGCCACCTGAGTTATAATAGGTTTGATTGGTGCGCCGCTGACATTGGGTGGGCGGGCGAGGAGGATATGTTATGGAGGGTTTGTTTCAGCCAACCCATTTGATTTTCATATTGCTAATTGTGTTGATCCTGTTTGGACCAGGAAAGTTGCCGGAACTCGGAAAGGGCTTGGGGAAGGGAATTCGCGAGTTCAAGGATGCCATCAAAGGCGGCATGGAGGGGAGCTCGGAAAAGAAAGAGGAAGAGAAGAAGCCCTAAGCCGTCCTCCGCATTTCCACTCTTGCGAAGATCTTTCTCTGCCCCTGTCCTTCATTGTTCAACGGCAAGCTCAGCAAAAGCGAGAATCCCAAAGGGTGGTACGGATCGCATAATCCTCGGTAGCTCAATGGTAGAGCGTTCGGCTGTTAACCGAAGGGTTCCAGGTTCGAGTCCTGGCCGAGGAGCCAACTTTCTTCACACTGGCTGCTAATTCGTCAGCCGACGAATTCCAGGTTCGAGTCCTGGCCGAGGAGCCAAACCTTACTCAGTCAGCTACGTTGATCGTTCCCGTTCTCAATCACCCGACACGCCTGAAATTGTGCCCAAAAACGTGGCTGGAGCATTGCATACTGAGATGGTCATGTGTACATTATTGGGCGGGAAGTCAAAATGGAATTTCGTGGTTAAACTGACCAGGAAGCTCCCGACCACTTAGGTTGTGAACGTGGGGAACACCGCGGCAGTGAACCCTACACCCTGACGCCGCAAAACGCAGGCAGGGATGGACCGAGAGCATTTGAGGTTGAGCCAGATCAGCGCCGGTCCAGGGTCGGCCCGCATGCCCGTGGCGGACGACGCGATCGGTGACCAGACTTGGTGTTCCGTGAGTTGTCCGCGTGGGACTGCTCTCGTGCTTATGGGCGGGTTGATCTACCTGTACTTAATTCTGTTTTCTCCACCTTTCATCCCCATCTACTCGGCGGGCGACGGAACCCTTTACATCAGCCAAGCGACACGAATACTCCAGGGAGAGGTCCCGTATCGTGACTTCTTCGAGTTGACGCCTCCGGGAACCGATTTGGTTTACTGCGTTTTTTTCAAGTTGTTTGGGTTTCACCAATGGATCCATAACGCGACTTTGCTGGTCCTGGGAATGAGCTTCCTTTGGCTGAGCATTGTCATCTCACGGCGGGTGCTGCCCGCGCATTTGGTTTTCTTGCCAGGGGCACTATTTCTTTCCATCCCTTTTGCGATCCGGCTCGATGGCACTCACCACTGGTTCAGTTGTCTAGCCGTAACGAGTGTCCTGGCAATCCTTATTGATCGACGGACACCAGTCCGCATTGTCGCAGCAGGGGGATTGTGCGGCGTTGCGCTGTGCTTCACCCAACATCGAGGGCTCTTTGGCTTTCTGGGTTTAGGGGCATTCCTCTTCTGGGAATGGAGGAAAAAGCAAGAAAGCTGGAAGGCGCTGTTCAAGAAACAACTCCTGCTGATCTTGGGGTTCTTGATTGCACCCGTGGTGGTTGATGGCTATTTTATCTGGAAGGCGGGGCTCGAGCGATTCCTGTTCTGCACAGTCGTTTTTGGCCTGAAATACTACGCACCCTATGGAAATATAAACACTTTTGGAGCAGTCTTGAGGGACTTGAGCCTCCCCCTGGATCGGCAACTTCTCCGCTATAAGCTCGCGTTTCTTTTCGTCTTGGTCGTCACCCCTTTGAGTTACCTGCTCTTCTTCCTACGCGGGTGGCAAAGGGCACGCAAAGGGTCGGATGCCCCCTGGAGCCAACTCTTGCTTGTGGCCATCGTTGGAATATCGCTGCTGCTGAGTGTGGCGTCTGCCCCAGCCGCAGTCAGGGTTGCTCCCGGAATGTTGCCCGCTTTGATTCTAATCGTGTGGTTCATGTTCACGCTAAGGCACTTTCGCCGGAGTCTTGTGACACTTCTCTGGCTTGGAGTTCTCGGATCGGCACTCTTCGGTGCTTACTGGCGACAGACCCACTGGCGAACCTTCTTCGATACACCGGGTGGTCGCATAGCCGTCCATGATCAAGACCTCGCAGAAAGGTTAGTTTGGCTTCAAGAAAGAAGCCACCCAGGGGAGTACATGTTTGATACCCATTGGCCAATTGTAAACGTGGCACTGGGGTTGAGGAATCCTGCGCCGATTCCGGTCCTCACGGATACGGACTACACCCGCCCGGAGCAGGTCGAGGGAGTCATCTCAGGCCTGGAAAAACATCAGGTGCACTATGTGCTATGGTCGGCGGGTGACCTTATTGCGCTCCCAAACGAAAGGATTGCCCCTGGGGATCATCTCGAGCCCCTCCGGAGATACCTGCGGACGAACTATCAGCTTGCGGCAACCTTTACAGACGGCACACCGGTCTTGGAAAGGAACTCTCTCCAAACTCATCCCTGATTACATTTCCATCCTTAGGTTTAGCATAAGTCCACTCCAACTCAACCGATTAGAAGATGACCGCGAGCGCCGCATAATTAAAGAGCGAAACGATGGACTCTCGTCTCGAGCTCACGGCTGCCTGCCAACCATCCTGGCAAGCGTACTGGCTTTGCCGGCCGCGGGAAACTCTCATTTCAGAGGGATCGGAAAGCAGGATTTACACCGAAGAAATACTCTGACCGACGGCAGGCGGTGGTCAAGGTGCGTGCTTCTTCCCGGGCACCTGATCCTGAACCACAGCGAAGGTCGCCAGAGAGGTCACGAACTTCTTTATGCCGACGCTGTGAAAGTACACCATGGTTTGATCGCGGTCGCTTTCGAGGACCGCGCCCCAACCGTACCTGAAATGGCGGACAGACTGGCCGGGTTTTAATTTCATAAGGTCCTCTCTCCACCTGGCTATCTGATCTCATCCCTGGTACTGCTGCCTGCCAGGGCGGCGGAAATCGGCCTAGGGCCCAGCGCTGCCTCGGGGGACTGGGCGTTCCGAAAGTCGTCGCGGCCGAGGCCGATCTAAACGCATCTGCGTGGCACTACAGTACCCTAATAATCGCGCCTGCGGTATGAGCCATCCCGGCCGCCACCACCGCGTGGTCGCGAGAAGTCCGTGCGCTGGGGGCGAGCTTCGTTGACGGTCAAAGGACGGCCCTCGAGGGCCTGTCCGTTCAAGCCGGTGATCGCCTTTTGAAGGTCCTGGCCTTCGGCGAGCTCGACAAATCCGAATCCTCGCGGGGCGCCTGACAGCTTGTCGCGAATCACCACTGCCGAGGCCACTTGATAGCCCGCATTGGTCACAAAATCGGTGAGACTACCATCGGTGGCGCTGTGGGGAAGATTACCTACGAAAAGTTTTGTTGCCATCTGTTCCTCCAAGTTGGGGCGGCCCTTGGGGTCCGCCCGGTTAACCTACACTGATTGGTGAGACGGGGCCAGCCCCACTGCCAAAAGTCTTTCGGCACGGCAAGCGCCGATCGGGGTCAACCCATCTACAGCGTGCGTTCAACAGTTGTCAGCCACGCTGCCACAAGTGTTTCGGCCCGGCGACCGACGACACGATGCTGTCCTCTTTCTTCTTTGCCTGCGGCTTACGCGGGTAGTGCCGTTCCAGGTATTCCCGGATGTCAGGCTCCCCGATACTCAGACGGGCCTCAGTGCGAGATTCGAGCGTTTCCCCTCCTAGTTCTTTCGCCAACCGCGCAAAGCATATGCCTGGGCCATCCTGGAGTTTCAGGCAATCCGGGCGAAACGCTTCGAATTGAACATTGACCGTGAAATCGCGTGCCTCATGGGGCGCGTCAATCACGTGAAAAGCATAGATTCGAGAACTGGCTGCACTGTCGAAACCGACATATTGGATATACATTTCAAAATCCTCAAATTGGCCCTGCGAGCGCTGGTCATAGTTAACACCGCTGGCAGCGCCGATCCGCTCAACCGTCAACGGCAAGATGCTGGCTCTTCTTCTCCGGGACCCAGCACTGGTCGTGTTTGATTTCTTGTTTCCAGCGCCTTTCGCGCTTCTCGAGTTTGCTTCTGCCGGAGAATCTTTTGCCGGCGTTCCCGACCAAACCTGGATTTGTCACCATTTCTTTCCGACATAATTCCCTCTCTTGTGAGCCCTCTGCTTTGGTTTCAGACGCACAACGCAATAATGTCGTTTCGTCTTCGCCGAACTGGAGAGCGGACTTGGCCGCTCCCACCGATCCAGGTGCCTCGTTGTTTCAGGCTGCTGCGCGAGCGACGGTCGTGTGGAAGGTCGAGTTGGCAACCTCATAAGTTTGAATACGAAGAGCCCCTTCAAGCACTTTTGCCAAAGCCTTCAGCACTTCCGGATAGGTTGCGCGGTTATATGCTTCCGCGTCCTCTTTCCGATCCCACAAACTGATTGCAACGGCTCCCCCTCCCTCGGAGGCTATGAAGGTGATTTCGCCTTGAAAACCTCTCTGTTTTCGAAGCACTGGAATGATTTCCTTCTCCATCGTCCGGCTAAACTCCCCAACGCTATTCGGGTTCAAATGCAGGGATATATGTCGAGCGAACATGGCAACCTCCTTGGTTGTCTTCTAAGAGGTAAGGCCGCAGATAACCCGACTTAGTTCAGGAGACCTGGAGAGTGTCTAGGAGAGGCTCACCTCATTAACCATACTGATTGAATTAACTTTACTTGTCAAGCCAATTATGCAAGATTCTAATTTAAGAGGGTTAAGTGAACTATAAATAGTTAATCTTGGGGAGGGACCCATGGACCTACCGTTAGTAATCAGGCAACGACTCGAACAACTGGGACATGAACAGAGAGACTTGGCGGTTGCTGCCCAGGTCACGGAGTCCTACATATCGCAGTTGCTTACCCGGAGGAAAGCGCCACCCGCACCTGAGCGGACAGATATCTATGGGAAGATTGAGGAATTCTTGAAGTTCCGAAGCGGGGAGCTCACAAAGCTGGCTGAGCAACAGCGCCACGAAGCGCTAAAACGAAAACTGGCAGACCCACCCGCGCCGTTATTTAAAGAGGTTCGAGAGTTGGTGCTTAGAAAATGCAAACCGGACAAACAGAAACAAATTGCGGCGATCTTCGAAAAGCAGCCCTTCGGTGAACTCGAACTCCTGGTCACGCAGAAGCTTTTGGATGTGGTCAAGAAAGTCGCCAGACGAGAACTGGAAAGTGAAAACTGGCTCCGCTTGGTGGCCAAGCTCAGCAACCGGAGCTACGAAGAGATGCGGGTGGGGATTCTCGAGTTCCTGGATACAGACATCTTCAATGTGTCGATTGAGAACTGCGTCTCCTTTTTGGACCCGCTGATCGAATTCTGGGATATCGACCTCGCGACTTTCGGTTTGGAAATCGTGTTAAACCGCAGAGTGGCCCCTGGGCACCCTAAGAAGTTTGAGTTCGTGGAAAAGGATTTCGAACCGCCCTTGGAGGAAGAGCCGGGGTTGAGAGAATTCCTTCAGGATGCTTCTCTCAGCGGCGGCGCCACCGAGGATGAAATCGCCTTTCTGAAGAAGCTGCGATTCAAGGAAAGACGGCCTACCGCACTCTATTATTACCGGGAGTTGCAAAACCTAAGAGACCCTCTTCATTTTCGCACCGCGAAAGCCGCTTAGGACGCATTCGCCACCGGCGCGACCCGTAGGCCACACCTGCGAAGCAAAGCGTGGTAAGATACGCGGCGAAAGATCGCCAAGGAGGCTTCAAGCTCATGGCTTGCAGAATCCACATTGGCCTATTCACCGTGATGATGGTGGCTGCGATTGTCTTACCCGCAGGGGCGCAGCTCCTGCCGTAAGTAACCCCAAAGCCAGCGAAAGCGCCCGCCACGAAGCCCGCACAGATCGTGGTCGAGACCTCCCCCGACGCCGAGGTCTACCTCGATGACCAATACACCGGCCGGGCGAGTCCGGAAGGCCGGCTGGTGATTGGCGATCCGAAACCAGGAGAGCACAACCTGCGGGTCTACTTCGCCGGCAAGAAAGAGTTCCAGCAGAAGATAACTGTGGTGGCGGGGAAAGAGGTGAAAATCGTGGCCACGCTCGCTAACCTGTCGGGGAGCATCCTGCTAAAAACCACGCCGGGCGCGGAGGTCTCTCTGGACAACTCGAGTCGAGGGGTCGCAGACGCCAGTGGACAACTCACGGTTTCGGAGGTAGCTACCGGTCTTCACGCGCTGCGGATCGCGGCACGCGGGAAGAAGGATTTCAGCCAGACAGTTGACGTATCGAGCGGACAAGAAAGCCGCGTCGAAGCCGCGCTATTGGACCTCGGCCCTGCCGCAGGGTCAGTGCGAGAGAACCCCAGAGATGGCCTCAAGTATGTCTGGATTCCGCCAGGGACGTTCATGATGGGCTGCTCGCCGGGCGACAACGAGTGCGAAAAGGATGAAAAGCCATCGCACCAAGTCACCATCAGCAAGGGTTTTTGGATCGGGCAGACGGAGGTTACTGTGGGCGCCTTCAAGCGCTTCGCAGCAGCCACGGAACGGCCAATGCCAGATGCTCCGAGATTCAACAAGGGTTGGGCGAATGACCGTATGCCTATCGTGAATGTGACCTGGAATGACGCACACGACTTCTGTGCGTGGGCGGGAGCGCGGTTGCCCACAGAGGCGGAGTGGGAATACGCGGCGCGAGGAGAAAGCACGGAGGCGCGCTATGGGTCAATCGACGAAGTCGCCTGGTACAGCGTCAACAGCGGAGGCCAGACGCATCCGGTGGGCGAGAAACGAGCCAATGGATTCGGGTTGCACGACGTGCTGGGGAATGTTTGGGAGTGGGTGAATGACTGGTACGACCAGAACTATTACCAGAACAGCCCGTCCCAGGATCCCTCAGGGCCGACAGGCGGTCAGCAGCGCGTTCTGCGTGGCGGGGCCTGGGTCAGCGTTCCCTGGGTCGTTCGCGTATCGTTCCGCAGCAGCTACAATCCAGCCAACAGGAACTACATCAACGGGGTTCGTTGTGGCGGGGAAGTGGCTGGTCCTTGACCCTTTTTCCTTTTCCCTTGAGATCTGGGGAGTACCGGCCCATAAGCGCTAAGTTAACTGTCCGGCAGGCTCGATAGGCCGCTAGGGCAATTTGGCGCAGCGGAAGCCGATAAGCGGTGAACGCGTAGAGGCGTGGTCAAGGTTGCGGGTTGTGGTGGTCACGTGCTCGTTGTCGCATTTGTAAGAACCCCCTCGAATGACCTTGGCGTCTTCAGGAATAGCAGACACGGAGGTCTGGCCGGGGTAGGGCTTGTAGTCGTCCAGGCACCACTCCCAGACGTTCCCGGACATATCCAGAACGCCGAACGGACCGGCAGCGTCAGGGTGGGCGCCGACCGGCTCCGGGTGGCCCAGGCCGGTTTCGAGACTGTCTACAAGCGCTGAAGTGAAGCTATTTCCCCAGGGGTAGAGTCTGCCATCCGTTCCACGCGCTGCGAATTCCCATTCGGCTTCAGTCGGCAGCCGCCCGCCCGGCACGACCCCCCCGCAATACGCCTGCGCGTCCTGCCACGAGATATTAGTGGCAGGCCAAGCAGCCTGTGAGTCTGGGTACGTCGAAGGCTCGCCTTTCGTTTTCTGAAGAAACCCGCTGTATTGAGCCCGCGTGACGGGTTCCTTGTCGATGTAGAATGGCGCGACACTCGCGGAATGAGCAGGAGTTTCTTCCACATTCGGGGCGTTGTCACGACCCATGGTAAACGTGCCTCCGGGAATGTACACCATCACGGTCGCTCCCTGTGGAACAGGGACGGAGGGAGCAGGTCCTGGAGGAGCTTGCTGCTTCCGTAAAGGCTCAACGGTCGCTCCCTGTGGAATAGGAACGGAGGGAGCAGGTCCTGGAGGAGCTTGCTGCTTCTGTGGTTGCTGCTTCGCCGATTGGGAAAAATACCAGATGGCCCCCGCCGCGACGAGTATTATGAGGGCGCTAAGACCCATGTACTTCATCGTCTTGCTCGCCTCCGGCACGGTTCTGAACTGAGGAGTTGGTTTGGTGACGCGGTCCTTCGAGGCGGGAACTGGCCTCGCGCCGGGGGCGGGCCCCGCGGGCGGAGCAGGTTCAGGAGCCGCAGCGGAATCCCGAGCCTCCTGAGCGGCATTCAGGCGCGCTTGTTCCGGGGATTCTTTTCGCGGAGGAGGAGTCTTGCCGGGCGGCGCAGGCTGACGACCCACTGGGGCCGCCGATTGTAGGGGCGTCTCGGGTTCTCGAGGGCCGCGGGATTCGCGGCCCGGCACGCCGGGTTCAATCAGCTTCGTCGTAGCGAGCGGCTGCGGTGATTCTGCCTGCGATGGGGCCGAGGCCGCGCGGGCGAAATCGCGCGCGAAATCCAGTGCAGACGGGTAACGCTGTTCGCGGTCCTTGGCCAGGGCTTTCATCACCGTGGCTTCAACCTGAGGGGAGACTGGCAAACCCGGGGCGACAGCCCGGAAAGGCGGCGGTTCCTCCAGCATGTGCTTGCGCACGTAGCCAAGCGGCGTGTCGGAATGGAAGAGCCCACGGCCCGCGAGCATTTCATAGGTAACGACACCCAACGAGTAGATGTCGGAGCGCCCGTCCAATTGATCGCTGCGCATGCCCGAGGCCTGCTCGCAGGACATGTAAGCGGGTGTCCCAAGCACTGTCCCGAAGAGCGTGTGGGTGGCGGACTCGCGCAGCTTAGCGATGCCAAAATCGACGATCTTGACGATCAGCTCGCCTTCATCGCCGCGCGTCAAGAAAACGTTATCGGGCTTGACGTCGCGGTGGATGATGCCGAGTTTGTGCGCGGCGTTCAGCCCGCGCGCTAGCTGCGAGAGGATTTCAGTGCACTCGGCCACGGGCAACGCGCCGCGCCTGCGGAGCGCTTGGCGGAGCGTCTCGCCTTCCAGATATTCCATCGCGATGTAGGGAGTCCCATCGTCGCATTGGCCCGACTCGTAGATGGTCACGACATTGGTATGACGGATGCGCGCCGTGGAGGTCCCTTCATCGTGAAAACGCAGGAGGAATTCGGGATCATCCAGGAGCCGGCGGCTCAGGACCTTTAACGCCACGGGGCGATTCCCGAGGGCGATTTGCTCCGCGAGAAAGACCGCTCCCATGCCTCCTACACCCAGCTTCTTGACAATTCGATAACGCCGCGCGAGACTGCTGGCAAGCTCAGACTCGGTCACACCGGAAGCGGAAGGAAGCGGCGTGCCGTCTTTCCCACAGAAATCTGCATCGTCGGGGTATGTTCGCTGGCATTGAGGGCAGGTGCGCACGGTTACTCACCGAGTCGTCGAGAGGCTCTTCAGCCGTGCATATACTACAACTCTTCGTGTCTACGGGCAACGGAGCTTCTGAGCACCACCTTCAAAATCCGGTAGTGGGTCAATTTGATGTAGAGGCGGCGGAACCTGTCCCGATCTGACCGGGACGCCGCCATTTGGCGATCCCGCAGACGCGGGATCGCCGCTACAGCATCAAATTGACCCACTACCCAAAATCCTGTTCTTTCGGCGGTTTTCTGGCGTATTTTATAAACGCATCACTTCACTTTCTTTCAGGGAGCGAGATGGCGATGAAAGCGTTGTTCTTTGAAGGCATTCATGAAGATGCAGTCGCAACGTTCTCCCGCGCTGGCTATGATGTCAGGACCCTGCCCGGAAGCCCGGATGCAGCCGTACTGGTTCAGGAAATCCGAAATGTTGCCGTGCTCGGTATCCGGTCCAAGACAAGAATCACCAAGTCTGTTCTTGAATCTGCTCCTGAGCTACTTGTGGTAGGCGCCTATTGTATCGGGGTCGAGCAAATTGACTGCGCCAGTTGCACCGAACAGGGCATCGCGGTGTTCAATGATCCCCACAGTAACACCCGTTCCGTGGCTGAGCTCGCCATGGGAGAAATCATCATGTTGGTGCGGCGAGTTTTTCACAGCAGCTTCGCTCTCCACCGCGGCGCTTGGCACAAAAGCTCGAAGGGTTGCCATGAAGTTCGTGGCTTGACACTCGGCATCGTGGGCTACGGTAAGATTGGCTCGCAACTTTCTGAATTGGCAGAGGCTATTGGGATGAAAGTGGTCTTCTGCGATGTGGCGGAGGTTCTGGCACGAGGGAACGCAAAGAACTGCGCGTTTTCGGAGCTGCTTCAAACAGCGGATGTGGTTTCCCTTCACGTTGACGGCCAACCCCAAAACAGGAATTTCTTTGGCGAAGAAGAGTTCCGGATGATGAAAAGGGGATCGGTTTTCCTCAACTTGAGTCGAGGTTTCGTGGTTAATCATGAAGCGCTGGCAGAAAACCTGAAGAGCGGTAAGCTGAGCGGGGCGGCCATTGACGTTTTCCCCGAAGAGCCGGGCAGCGGGGGACTTTTTTCCAACTCACTCCAGAACCTTCCCAACGTCATTCTGACGCCACACATCGGAGGAAGTACCGAAGAAGCTCAGCAAAGCATTGGACAATTCGTTTCGGCGCAGATGTGCCGTTACTTACAAAGCGGCGACACCAGGCTCAGCGTGAATCTGCCACACTGCCAACTCGAGAGCGCCCCCCGAAATCACAGGCTGGTACACATTCATAGGAACATTCCCGGAATGTTGCTGGCCATAAACCGGGTGTTCGGGGAACGAGGCATCAACGTGGAACGACAAGTCTATGACACCAAGGGGACGGTCGGGTATGCCATCCTGGACATCAATCATGAGTGGGACGACGGGCTCATCCGCGCGCTCAAAGCCATACCTAGCACCATCAGATTCAGAGTTCTTTAACGAACCTTTGGCCCTTTCATTCCCTATTCCCCATTCCCTATTCCCTGTTCCCCATTCCCTATTCCCTGTTCCCTGTTGCCTATTCCCTATTTCCTGTTCCCTTCCTCTCAATCTGTAATCTCAAATTTCCAATGCTTTTAGTCCGCCTGGCTCGGTGCGTCGGCGGACTTCGCCCGGCCGTTCACCGCCGTGCGCCGGCGACTACGTGCCACCCGCCCGCTACGCCTCAGTCGAAACAAAACTGTTGCAAGGGCCTGTCCAGAAACTCGACGAATTACTCGTTTCAGTTGGGCAGGTTAGGCCGAGCGGACGGGAAGGCGCTTTACCCGCTTTTTGCGCCCCCAGAACGTCCTCGGCACACTCGACCCTTGATCCCCGGAGGGGATCAATTAAGTAGCCGGAGGCAGCGCCCCCGGAAAACGCGCCCCCAACAAGGTCCGACCCCGCAGGCGCGGGATCGAATCCGGACGGCGTCCCACCGGTCTTGCGTCCCGCGGCTCAGGGTAATGCGACCCCTCCAGGGTCGGAGATCGAGCGTGGCGCTTTCCGGGGGCGCTGCCCCATAGGCGCCAAGATAAGAACCATTTCTATCGTTCCGACGCCATTCCCGTCCCGCGAAGCGGGACACGGTGAGTAGCCGTAGGTGAAACCTACGGAAACAGAAGCCCAGAAAGCATTCCGGCCCCGGAGGGGCCGAACCATTGCCTGGTCAACCCCGTTGGGGTTGCGTAATTCTGTGCGGTCCGTTATCCGCAGGTTAAAACCTGCGGCTATTCACCGTTGGCCCCTGCCGGGGCCATTTGAACACGGCGTACCTTAGCGCCTATGGGGCGTTGCCCCCGGCTACAGTCTTGTGCCCTTGCAGGGCACGGAAGACCTACCCGTCGGTCTTACCCCGCGGCACCCCGTTTCTGACATCACGGATGGCGATTTTCGGCTTTGCACGCTCAAGACAACTTTTCGAGTGCTTGCACGATTGGGGCGAGTAAATGCGCATCCGGTTTTTCGCCTGACGATTCGCAGGCCTGCATGTAGTCCCTTACAAGGGCGGCCATCAGTCGAGCAAACGTTCTTGGATCGCCCAGGAACAATCGACGAAGCGTCTCGACGCCGCGCTTGAAAGCGTTCATTGCGCGGCTGGGGCTTTCCTGCCGCCAAATGCTGCCCAATGTTTCCAGGCTTCTCGCCAGGTCCGGCTCGAAGGCGTCAGGGTTCTGGTTTGCCAGCAGCTCGTGGATAGCCACCGCCCGCTCCGCCGCGCCGAGCGCCTCCTCCCGCCGCCCGAGAGCGCTGTAGAAGGCGCCCAGGTTGTTGAGGCTTCCCGCGAAGCCCGCCTCGAAGGCGTCCGGGTTCTGCTTCGCCAGCCGCTCGCGAATAGCCACCGCCCGCTCCGCCGCGCCCACTGCCTCCTCCCGCCGCCCCAGTCCGCTGTAGAAGGCGCCCAGGTTGTTGAGGCTTGCCGCCAGGTTCGGCTCGAAGGCGTCGGGGTTCTGCTTCGCCAGCCGTTCGTAAATCTCCGCCGCCCGCTCCGCCGCGCCCAGCGCCTCCTCCCGCCGCCCGAGAGCGCTGCAGACGGCGCCCAGGTTGTTGAGGCTCGAAGCCAGCTCTGGCTCGAAGGCGTCAGGGTTCTGCTTCGCCAACCGCTCGCGAATAGCCAACCGCCCGTTCCGCCGCGCCCAGTGCCTCCTCCCGCCGTCCCAGTTCGCTGTAGAAGGCACCCAGGTTGTTGAGGCTTGCCGCCAAGTTCGGCTCGAAAGCGTCGGGGTTCTGCTTCGCCAGCCGCTCGCGAATAGCCACGGCCCGCTCCGCCACGGGCAGCGCCTCCTCCCGCCGCCCCAGTTCGCTGTAGCGGTTGCCCAGGTTGGTGAGGCTCATCGCCAAGTCCGGCTCGAAGGCGTCAGGGTTCTGCTTCGCCAGCCGCTCGTCGATAACCACCGCCCGCTCCGCCACGCCTAGCGCCTCCTCCCGTCGCCCCAGTTCGCTGTAGCGGTTGCCCAGGCTGTTGAGGCTCATCGCCAGGTCAGGTCCGAAAGCGCCCGGGTTCTGCTTCGCCAGCCGCTCGTAAATCTCCGCCGCCGGCTCCGCCGCGCCCAGCGCCTCCTCCCGACGTCCCAGTTCGCTGTAGCGGTTGCCCAGGTTGTGGAGGCTCATCGCCAGGTCAGGTCCGAAAGCGCCGGGGTTCTGCTTCGCCAGCCGCGCGTAAATTTCCGTCGCTCGCTGCGCCATGCGCAGCGCCTCCTCCCGCCGCCCCAGCTCGCTGTAGAAGGCGCCCTGGTTGTTGAGGCTCATCGCCAAGTGCGGCTCGAAAGCGCCGGGGTTCTGCTTCGCCAGCCGCTCGTAAATCTCCGCCGCCCGCTGCGCAGCGCGCAGCGCGTCCTCGCGCCGCCCCAGCGCGCTGTAATTGCTGCCCAGGATGCTGAGGATTCGGGCTCGCTCCGCGTCGTCTCCCGGCGCAACAGGCACGGCCTGAAGCCGCCTTTCATGTTGGACAACAGCGATGCGTGCCAGGGCTACGCTGCGCTCAGGAATCAAGGCTTCAATCGTGGGCAGCTCATCTGCTCGCCGCTGCTGGAGCGAGGACGTGAGCCACGACTCGATCACCCCAAGTTTGCCCAAGGCATGAAGGTCGACCACGGCTCGCAGCAGAGGGTTCCAGGCCTGTGGTCCCGAGCATTCCAGTACCGCTTCGATCGCCTGAACGGCCAATACTGGCTTCTGCCGCAGCACTGTTATGGCGAAGGCCTCGGCCAGGAGATCGGGAGCAAGAGGCATGAGCAGAGTGGCACCAGCTTGGGTCTTGCCCAGGAGGCCGGCGATGTGATCGCTATGCTCTCCTGGCTGTCCGTGGGTGTAGCCACAGGCTCGGGCGTCTGATCCAAGCAGCTTAAGCCATCTCGGGTCCTCTCTCGCCAAGGGCCCTGTGAAGGTTAGCAACGCGATGCCACGCTCGACAAGCGTGGCCCGTGTCGAGTCTCCGCTACATTCCCGTTTTATATAATCGCGCTCGCGCCCCACCGCGTCTCCAAGCAACTCCTCCTGGCCCCACTGGGTGAGTTTCGAAGTGTCGTTTTCGGCGCACGCCCGGAGGGCTGCCATTTGCAGAAACAAGGGTCGGCCCTCGGTCCGCCGTCGAAGCTCTCGCAGTTCCTGCTCATCAAGCTTCGGAAGCGGCGGCGGCGGGTCGCCCGGCAGCTTGGCCCAGCCCTCGAACGTGGCGCGCAGAATCGCCTCCATCACTTCGTCCGGAGCCTCCCGGCCCGGCGCGGTGATCTCTTGGACCGGCTCGACGCTCTCCCGCACTTGGTCGCGGAGCGCGCCCTCTCCGAAACTCAGCAGTGCGTGCAGCCAGCCATTGTCCGGATCAGCCTGCCGCTCGAGCAGCAGAAGCCGCAGGCGCGTAGCCTCCGGATGGCCTTGCGCCCACTGCCCGCATCGCTCAAGCAAGCGCTTGAGGTCCTCCAGCTTGCTGGCAGCGTAATCGATGACTACAAGCGTATTGGTCGGTGGATCCCAATCTGCGAAACGATTATCCCCAAACCACTGCTTAAGGGACTCGGCATCGAGAAAGCCGGAATTCCAACCAGCCTGTTCCTGCTGCATCGCCACCTCAAGGGCAAGCCGGGTCTTCCCTACGCCGCCCGCGCCGGTGAGCGCCTTCCAGCGAAAAGCCGCCGGATGGTCACAGAACGTAGCCAGAGACTCAAGCTCCGGCTCTCGGCCCATGAGGCCGATAAAGGCGTTGTAAGGCCTGAGCAGGCGGCTCAGGGGCGTTCTGGTGAGCGGTTGCGGCCGGTCGACGTGAAGCGGCAGCCGCTCGGCCCCTGTCCGCGACACCCGACCTGCGGTTTTGCCGATCTGCTCGCAAGCGGCCTTCTCTGCCTCTGCTTTCCACTTTCCCAGCAGGTACACGGTGAAGTGCGCCGGGTCGTTGTCGACGAGCTTGGCACAATTCTGGCAGAGCCAGATGGCGTTGTCCGGGTGGCGTCGTTCTTCCGGCGTAAGATTGGGGTCGTACCTGGGGCCGCCAGGGGCCGCGGCGGTGATGTGGGCGGCCACGCCGACGTTAAGGGCCTTCGTCGGGTCGATCTGCGGGCCGCTGGTAAGTGCGCGGCAATCAGGGTTAGAACACCGGTTGCCAACGCGCGCGGCCACAATCCGCTTGACGTCCTCGGGGAAGTCGTCTCTCGCAGGCACTGCGTGAGTATACGGCTGTCCGAGCTGGTGGTCTAGTGCATTACGACGCACGCCGATTGCGCGGGCTGGCGCATGCCGGCAGCGGGTAGCGCACACTCTCGTTTCCCCGAGAGTCTGCGGCTTTTCCTTCAAATTCGCGTTCCTTCATTCACCAGCGACCGTGCACGATCGCCCGTCAGAATGAGATTCTCGCTCACGTCCCTACCCGGAGGCCCAGTGCAGTCGCGCGCGCCCGACTGCTCCGGGTCAGAGCGAGATTCCTCCCCTTCGTTTCGCTCAGGGTCGGAATGATCCGTCAGCCGACGGATTCACAAAGGGTGGACGGGGCCCGCCGTCACTGAGAAGCTATGAGGAAATCCCCGTGCGGGCACGCCAGACCGAGTAATAAACTTCGCCCCAGTTGACCACCGACATCGCGAGCGGCCCTTTGGCCTCCGCCGGCTTCGCCAGCAGCTCTTCGACCTTGTCGGCGCCCGCGCGGTCCTCGAAGGACGTCATGAGGGCGCGGTCGTGTAGGGCCGAACGGCGTTCGGCCCACACGGGCCAGCGCCGCTGGCCCCTACTCCCTGGCGCCCGCAACAAGAAGGGGTGGAAAGTGGCGCGTGGTGGCGCGAGAGGCGCCGCTCATAGGCTATATAAGTCGGCTACTATCAAGCAGGCAAGCCGCGAAGTGTGCCAAAATGCCACACTCATACGCTTTCCGGTATGCTCTCAGCATTCTTCTAAGCCATTGAAAATACGTGGGAATAGGACGTTGTGGGCGCAGAGCACTTCGAAAAAACGGGACGCATGGGGCAAATGGAAATCACGCCCCTCGAAGGCGACAATGTATTTTCTGGCCGCCCCAACCTGCACCCCGAGTGCCTCAAGCCAACATGGTTGCATTGTTCTATACTGCCTATGAGGTCGCAAGCGGAGGCTGGCGGCTTTAGTTGTTCTCCTATTCATCGCCGCATCGCTGTTAGTCGCGACGCTATCTTGCGGCGGGGGAGGAAGCACAGTGAGCGGTCCGCCGCCCCCTGCGCCGGTGGCGTTCACTATCACCGTTCAGGCGAGCGGCGCGGGAGTCAGCACGCCCAACAACATTGGGTCGCTGACCATTACAGTGAACTGATTCTCGACATGCTCATTGAGTAGGGGAAAAAACGTGGCAAAAAAGAATTTTTCTCTTGTGGCTAGAATTAGTACAGATAATCCCACAGCAATTAATATAGTCCTCAGGAAGGTCGTTCCTCAGGGTGTCATCGAAGAGACAGCAGACCATGAATTTCTCGTTAAGGCAGAGTTTATGGGAGAGAATGCGCGGGAGCTTAATCGCTCCTTGCTATCGGAGTTGCGCAGGGTAGAAAAGAAAACCAGGCTGCGCGCGGAATGGACCTCAGGCAATACAACGGAAAGATTTTTTGATTACGTACCAAAAGCTAAAACCACAGCGAAATAAAGCCGGCAGCCGTGCAGGTTCCCGCCGCATGCCAGAATGCGCAGAACCAGCAGGCCCAGCTTGCCGAGCAACCGCCAAAAAGAACCGCAGGGTACTGTGCGTTATGGGACTACTTCAGTCCCAGTTTTTCACTTGCGGCCAGATTTCCCTCAGGGGCTGTCTGAGGCCGCGGCAGTAGAAGACGTCAAAGTGCTCGTAGGGCATGGAGTAGGGGTGATAGACGCTGGCGACCCTCTCGACGCTGGCGAAGCGCCGCTCAAGGTCCTGCTGCTGGCCCTCCATTACGATGACGCTCTCTCCGGTGTATTCTCGCGGTCCCCAATAGAAATAGTTCTGGTGCCCGCTGATGGCGGGCGGCAGGCCGTATTTCGGACCGAAGAGATCGATGGCGCCGGCCTGACCGTAATTCTGGCCGAAGATCGCGGTCTTGGCGCGAACCTCCGGCGGCAGGCTGTTGTAAACCCGCGCGACCGTGGCCGTCATCTCCTCCCAACCGAACTGGTCGGCGAAGAGCTGCGGCAGCGGGCCCAGCCGGTGAGTCTCAAGCCTGGGCGGCTGGAGATGCAGCGCCTTCGTGTATCGAATGTACATTTCGGGAGGCAGGACCGGAATGACGAGCGGCGAGAACACAGCGCCGGCCCCGACCATCAGGGCGGGATAGGCGAGTTTCAGCCATTGGTGTCGCGGCCGGTCCAACCACGATTCCCACATCACGCTGCCGGCGGCGAGCAGAACCGGAAAGGCGGGATAGAGGTAGTAGATCCGCGGGCTCAGCTTCACGATGACAGCCGCCGTGAAAACCCATGCCCAACCCAGCGCGCGAAACGGCTTGCCCAATTTCGAGAAGAAGTAAAACCAGAGGCCGGCGAGCCAGATGGGCAGAGTCAAGGGAAGCAGCGTCAGGATTTCCTGAGCGAAGAATGCCAACGGCCCAAGAGGCACATCGCGCCCGCTGCGCTGGATGTTGGCGTGCAATTCCAGGAACGGAAAGTGGTGCTGAATGTTCCAGAGCAGATTCGGCAGGAAGATCAGGAAAGCGAGCGCGCCGCCGACCCAGAGCCAGCGACTCGAGAGCGCGCGGCGCTGCGGAGTCAACAGCAGGCCGACCACCATGCCGGCCCCAAAGATCAGCATGGAGTACTTGTTTTCGAGTCCGACTCCCGCCAGCATGCCGAACCAGATCCAGAGCTTCGGGTTGCCGGTTTTGATGATGCGGATGAGCAGGTAGGCACAGCCCAGCCAGAACAGCGGCTCGAACGCGTTCATGGTCAGCAGGCTATCGGCGGCGAGGAAACCCGGCGCCACCAGGGCCGCAATGGCAGCCAGGCCCTGGGCAAAGCGCTTCCCACCCAGCTCGCGGGCGATCAGAGCCGTGAGAGCAACTTCGGCGGCCCCCGCGACGGCCGGAAAGAACCGGATTGCAGGGAGGGAATCCCCCAGCAGAGAGCGCGCCAGCCAAGTGATCACGGCGATCAGCGGAGGTTGGTCGACGTAACCCCAATCAAGGTGCCGGCTGCAAGCGAGGTAATACAGTTCGTCAACGAAGTAACCGTAATGACGGCCGGCATACAAATGCACAAGGAGCTTGCAGGCCGAGATGCAGAGCACCAGCGCGCTTGCGGTGAATGCGAGCCGCCTCTGGGGAGCTTGGCCGAGCACGGGAGCGGATGATGAACTCATGGGCAGTCGAAATCCAAATATACAACGTTTCGGCGCCCGAAGCCTGGGTTCGTGTGTTGCAGCGCGGCCTGCGGCGGCAATCAAGAACAAGGTTCACCGCCGCGGCGCTGAGACGCGGAGAAGAGCTCTGGTGTTTCCGCACCTTGAGCCAGGCCGCCGTGTTCTCTCTAGCACAAATGGCGAACTTCATCCGCAGAGTTGGGACATTACCCCTGAGCGGGTAGTGGGTCAATTTGATGTAGAGGCGGCTTTACGCCGCCATTTGGCGAGATAAACTCGCCGCTACAGCATCAAATTGACCCATTGCCCCTGAGCGCGCGAGGTTGCGGTTTTCGCCTGCTCGGGCTAAAGTAAGGGGTAGACACGGGCGAACAATGCAGGCTGGCGACGCAGGTATCGATCGATGAGGCTGCAAGAAAAAATACTGAACCCTTCCATTCCGGTGACGCTCTTTGAAGTGGTCCCGCCGGCTGAGGATCAGCCGGGGGCAATCAACGAATCCCTTGCGGAACTGAGAAGGGTCAAGCAATTCGTGGACGGGGTCAACCTTCCGGAAATTCACGACGAAGATCGCGGGACGGAGCGAACCAGCAAGTTTGTGCCGCGCGTGGAGCCGCGAGTGTTTGGCTCACGCATTCAGCGCGAGCTGGAAGCGGACGTGGTTCTCAACCGCGTGGTCGTCCATGACCCGAAGCCGGAAATATGGTTCCGCGAGACCTGCCTGGAATGGGGCCTGAGGCACCTCGTGCTGGTGGGCGGCGAATCCGCCGAGCTCCGCTATCCCGGGCCGAGCGTCATGGAAGCCGCAGCCTTGGTGCGGAGGGAGGGACTGCCGATAATGCTGGGGGGAATTACGATTCCCAGCCGAAAGAACGAATCCGACCGGATTCGCATCAAGACCAGGGCGGGTATCGACTTTTTCACCTCGCAGATTCTGTTCGACTCGAATGACGTGGTGTGGCTCATCCAGCGGCTCAACGGCGTGCCGGCGCGCGTTTTCCTCAGCTTCGCTCCGGTCAGCCACCGCCGCGATTTGCAGTTCCTGCGCTGGCTGGGGGCTGACATCCCAAAGGACCTCGATCGTTTCCTGCTGGGCTCGGAAGACGGCGCCACGGCCCCCACCGAGACGTGCCTGGAGAGGTCGCTCGACCTGGCGCAGCGCATCCTGATGGATGTTTTCGACAACCTGCCTCCTGACCCGCCGCCCCTCGGGCTCAACATTGAGCACATCAACCGCAGGAATTTTTCACCCGCGATCAAGATGCTGGATCGGCTTGGTAATCTCTACACCAACCTCGTGGCGGCGCGCGCCCGCGCCAGCCTGGTGTGACTCGTCAGCCGATGTGGCACGGACGTCTCTGTCATCCCGAGCCCTTCACTGTCATTCCGAGCGCAGCGAGGAATCTCGCTCTGCCCGTTCAGGGTAAACTCCGCGAGGAATCTCGCCCTGGTTCTTCCTTCAGCCTACCCCCTGGTCCCCTTGAGCTCCGATCCACTTCACGCAGAGCGAGATTCCTCTCCCGCGACTGCGGGATCGGAATGACATCCACTTTTCTTCTGCTGGCCATGGCGACTCGGCTGGCATAGAATGCCGACGTGGATCGAGAACGAAAAAAGCCGCAAGGTTCTCTGTTTGATGTAGCGGTGATGGCGGCCATCCCTCATCCGCTTACTTATCGTTTCCCGGATTCTCTTTCAGTTTCTCCCGGCCAGCGGGTACTGGTCCCCTTGGCGGCGCGCAAGGCGACGGGAATCGTGCTCCGTCCAACAGGCCGGCTGGCGCCTGGAATCGACGTGCGTGAGGCGTTGCGCGTACTCGATCCCGAACCTGTCCTCTCTCCGGAACTCGTAAGGCTCGGACTCTGGATTTCAGATTACTACCTTGCTCCACCCGGGCAAGTCTTCCGTGCCATGTTGCCGCTGAGACACGAGACTCGGCGTGCTCGGCTTGTCCACCTGACGGATGAGGGAAGGGGAAAGATGCAGGAACTCCTGGCCAGCCTGCTGGAGGAGAGCCGGGGAAGCCAGGAAGTCGCTCTGCTGGTATACCTCGACAGGCGTCCCGGCGCTTCGGTGGAGATCCTGGACAAGAAATTCCCCGGCGCGCTTCAGCGGGCGCTGGCACAGAAATGGGTGACGGTCGCGGAAGTGGAAAGAGAGCGCACGCGACGGAAGGCTTTTTCCGTCCGGTTGGCAGGACCCTTGCCGGAACGCCCGCCCCGGCTTTCTCCCGTCGCACGAAGGATTATCGAGGCGCTCGAACAACAGGGGCCTGCCGAAGATCACCGCCAGCTTCTTGATGCCGCCCGCGCCGACCTCGGCAACTTGCGCACGCTCAGCCGGGCGGGATTGATAGAACTTGGCGAAGCAGGCCCGCGCGGATCGTGGCTCGGTAAGCGATCGGAGCCCGGAGAGGGCGGGTTTCCGGAGGGCGATAGGGAACCCTCCCCTTCACTAACACCCGCGCAGTCCAACGTCCTCAATGATCTTTTCCCCCGGCTTGATTCCGGAGGATTCAGCGTCGTCCTGCTGCACGGCGTTACGGGGAGTGGGAAAACAGAAATCTACCTTCACCTGATTGCCCGCTGCCTGGAACGGGGCCGGTCCGCCCTGATGCTGGTGCCGGAGATTGCGCTTACCCCGGCGATGCAATCCTTGTTTTTTTCGAGATTCGGAGAACAGGTCGCTTTGCTGCACAGCGGACTGACTGAAAGGGAACGGGACGATGCCTGGTGGCGCGTCCGCCGCGGCGAAACAAAAGTGGTGCTGGGAACGCGCTCTGCCGTCTTCGCTCCCCTCGCGAACCTGGGGGCGGTGATCGTGGACGAGGAGCACGATTCGAGCTACAAGCAGGATGAAACGCCGCGCTACCACGGAAGGGACGTGGCGGTTGTGCGGGCGCAGCTCGCCGGCGCCGTGGCTCTTCTGGGCTCCGCTACGCCATCACTGGAATCTTACTGGAATGCGCGGCAGGGCAAATACCACCTGGCGAAACTGGAAGAGCGCATGGGGGGCAGGAAACTGGCTGCGGTCGAGGTCGTGGACATGCGGCAGGAGTTCCGCGAGACGCACACCCATGTGCCCGTCTCACGCCGCCTGAAAGAGGAAATCGAGGCCCAGGTTCGAGCCTCTGCGCAGACTATGCTCCTCCTCAATCGGCGAGGCTACTCGTGGTTCCTGTTATGCCGGAGCTGTGGCCAGACGCTGCGCTGTGTGAATTGTTCCATCTCGCTCACCTATCATCGCCGGGAGCACCGCCTGATCTGTCACTACTGCGGTTACTCGATTGCTGTTCCCTCCGTTTGTCCGATTTGCGGAAGTGAATACCTCCACTATGTCGGCGAGGGAACGGAGAAGCTCGAGCAGAAATTCGCCGAGCTTTTTCCCGGCACGCGGGTGGCCCGCCTGGACCGCGACGTGGCCCGGCGCCGCAGCGAGTTCCTCCGCGTGCTTTCGGATTTCCGGGAGGGGAAGATCGACATCCTCGTGGGTACGCAATTGATCGCGAAAGGGCATGATTTCCCCGGCGTTACTTTGGTCGGCGTGGTATCTGCGGACATTGGCCTGGGCCTGCCCGATTTCCGGGCCGCAGAACACACTTTCCAGCTTGTGACCCAGGTGGCGGGTCGCGCCGGCAGAGGTGACGCCCCGGGCCGTGTTCTTGTGCAGACCTTCTTTCCCGATCACTACGCCATTCGCCTTGCCGCAGACCAGAACTATGACGGGTTTTTCAGTAAGGAGATGGGTTTCCGCCGCATGATGCATTATCCGCCCATCACCGCTCTCGCCAACGTCGTGGCCCAGCACGAGAAGCTGGAGAGGGCCGCACAGGTGGCAAAGGAGATGGGAGAATTCTTTACCAAGGTCGAAGGGCAGTTCCCAGGCATCAAGATTCTCGGTCCCGGACCGGCTCCCCTGGCCAAAGTGGAGCGCCGCTATCGTATCCAGTTCCTGCTGAAATCGGTCTCACGCGCCCGCCTTCATGCGCTGCTGAAACAACTGGCCGACCACTGCGAGCGGTCGGGGGTCCAGACGCGCGACGTGATGATCGATGTGGACCCCGTCAGCATCATGTAGGGCTAGCGTACTGCGAAAGGCGTGGGGACGAAGGTGAGAAGGAAGATCAATGCCGCTACCAGGGCAAGGGCCTTTCTTACTTTATCGAGCGGTTCTGAAGGAATCATCACCACCGGGTGGCGAAGACCGAGAACAAGCAGGATGGCAGCCCAGACCATCCAGCCCGCCCAGCAGAAAACTCCGAGTGGGACCAGTGCCAGGAATAATCCCCGCGAAACAGTCTTGTGCCTCTCGCCCAGAACCGCAAAGAGGATGTGGCCACCGTCGAGTTGGCCCATGGGAAGCAAATTGAGAGCGGTTGCGAATAATCCCACCCAGGCTGCACAACCTATGGGATGCAAAGAGATGCTGGCGGGGTTTAAGCCGGGCCGTAAGATTTTGCCCAGAAGTACGATGGTAAGCGGGTTGCCCAGCGTGATGGTGTCCGGAATATTTATCGGCGTCACCGCTTGGGAGCTCAAGGTTGCCATTATCAGAGCTGGAATGGCGACGATAAACCCCGCCAGCGGGCCGGAGATCCCGATATCGAAAAGCGCGCGGCGGGTGGTGATGGGAGTTTTGATTCGAATGAAAGCGCCCATGGTTCCGATTAAGGTCGGAGCGGGGATAAAGTAGGGATAACTTGCCTGGATACCATAATACCGGCAGGTGAAATAGTGTCCCAATTCGTGCGCCAACAGGATGCTGAGAAGCGTGAGGGAGAATGGCAACCCGAGCGTTAGCGTGGCCGGGTTATGGAGGATGCCCACGAAGAAAGCGCGCGAGATATCCCAGTCGAAGGCGGGAAAGTTACGCTCGTAATTCAGGGCGATGTGGACGCCCACGATTAGGGTGGTCAGAAGCGTGAGGAGAAACAGGAGGCCATGAAAGATGGGCGAGTTGAACCATCGCCGCCGAGGCCGGCCGAAACTCCAAGGCGCCGGCGGTTCCACACGTGGCACACTTAGCCCCCGAAACGGGTCCCCGGGGCCAGGCCGGATATAGAACTCATCGCCCATAGCAAAGGATGCAAAAAAACCTACTTTCGCCTGCTCGTCTGAGTCTGTAAATAGTCTAGGGGAGCGTTTGCAGTTCCTTGCCGGGTTTGAAGCGCACGGCCTTGCCTGGCGGAATGCTTACTTCCGCGCCCGTCCTGGGATTGCGGCCGATTCCGGTCTTGCGGGGTTTTACGTTAAAGACACCAAAACCGCGAAGTTCAATGCGGTCAGCTCCGGCGAGAGCCTTCTTCATGGCCTCGAAGACGGTCTCGACAGCGACTTCCGCTTTTGTCTTGGTGATACCTGTGCGATTGACGACGTCGTTAATGATATCCAGCTTTATCAAACGAACCTCCTGAAAATACAGGTCTTAATCCTAGAGAGTGGATTCGGCATTGTCAAGAATTTTCTCCTGCATTATGATGCTGGTCAGTTTTCGCTCCCGGGCAGGTTCGGTGTCACTTTTGCTTCGTGTGCGACGGCGACCAAACTCAAACGAGGATATTCTAATATGCCGGTAAAGAATGATCGTTGGATCCGCAAAATGGCTCTTGAACACGACATGATCAACCCCTTCGTGGAAAGCCAGGTGCGCCAGAACGTGATTTCCTACGGCGTTTCATCCTATGGTTATGATCTAAGAGTTGCTGACGAATTTAAGATATTTACAAATGTTAATTGTACTGTTGTGGATCCTAAACACTTTGACGAGCGTGCGTTCGTGGAATTCAAGGGGCCGGTGTGCATCATCCCCCCCAATTCGTTTGCGCTTTCGAGGTCCGTGGAATACTTCAAAATCCCTCGCAGTGTTTTGACCGTGTGCGTGGGGAAATCCTCGTATGCGCGCTGCGGAATCATTGTCAATGTGACGCCGTTGGAGCCGGAATGGGAAGGGTTTGTAACGCTTGAAATCTCCAACACCGCGCCCCTGCCGGCGTGTGTTTATGCCAACGAGGGCCTGTGCCAGATCATCTTTCTGGAGTCTGACGAACTCTGCGAGACTTCCTACAAGGATAAGAAAGGAAAATATCAGGCACAGAAGGGCATCGTTTTGCCGAGGGTTTAGCGATGAACAGGGCCTTGATGATGAAGTTTGGCTTGCTGCTGGTTGCTCTTGGCCTGTGCGGGTTGCCCGGATACGGAGCAATTTCGCAACATCCTACACCTCCCGCGGCGCCTCAGCCTGCGGCAACGATGGAGTCCAAGGCCACAGCAGGTCAACAACCGGCCGGGGCAGCGCAGGCAGAGGCACATTACGTCCTGACACCTGAAAGGCGGGCGAAAGCCATTACTTATTCGCGCGCTCAGTATCTCTTGTATTTTGCAGATATCGCGCTTTCCCTTGCCATTTATGGTTTCTTTTGGCGGATTGGACTCGCTGTGGTCCTGCGAGAATGGGTCCGGCGGGTCTCCGCGCGGCGCTTCGTGCAGTGCGTTTTATTTGCCCCGCTCTTTTTGGCGGCGGTGCGAGTTCTGGAGTTCCCTCTTGATTACTTTTGGGGCTTCACGCTCGAACACCGTTATGACCTCTCGACGCAGCGCTTTGGGTCCTGGATGGCCGACTGGGCGAAGGGCCTTGGCCTTACTGCCGTGGCGGGAATCATTCTGGTTTGGGTTTTTTACTGGCTCGTGCGGCGGAGTCCGCGACGCTGGTGGCTTTACTTCTGGCTTGCTTCAATTCCCATCACTCTGGCTTTCATCCTGATCGAGCCGTATGTGGTGGAGCCGCTCTTCTACCGCTTCACACCTCTTGAGAAGACCCAGCCCGCTCTGACCGACCGCATCGAGAAAATGTTGGGACACGCCGGCCTCACGATTCCCCGCTCGCGCATTTACGAAATGAACGCGAGCGCCAAGACGAGGCTTGTGAACGCCTATGTCTCCGGCTTGGGCAGCAGCAAACGCGTGGTGGTGTGGGATACTACGCTCGAGAAGCTGAACTCTGACCAAACGCTGCTGGTGCTCGGACACGAAGCCGGTCACTACGTGCTCCATCACATCCCCAAGGAATTCGCGCTGGATGAGACGCTTTTTCTGGTTCTGTTCTACGTGGGGTTTCTACTCATCAACAGGATCGTTGGGCGTGAGAACGCTACGACCTGTCATTCCGAGCCCTTCACTGTCATTCCGAGCGAAGCGAGGAATCTCGCTCTGCCCGTTCAGGGTAAACTCCGCGAGGAATCTCGCACTTCCTTGCGTTTCCAGAGCGAGATTCCTCGCTTCGCTCGGAATGACATCCGAACCGGGGTTGAGGGCGTCGGGGATCTCGCGTCGCTCCCCATCGTGCTTCTCGTATTGACGGTGTTGGTGTTTGTCGCCTCTCCGGCTATCAATGGAATATCACGTCATTACGAGCACCAAGCCGACCAGTTCGGCTTGGAAGTGGCTTATGGGATTGTAGCTGACCCAAACACCGCAGATGTTCAGTCCTTCCAGACATTGGGTGAAGAAGACCTGGAAGATCCTGATCCCAACCCCTTTGTGCGCTTCTGGCTGTACACCCACCCGCCGCTCGAGGAACGCATTCGGTTCGCCGCGAGCTACAGACCCTGGGCGGAGGGCAAGCCGCTCGAATTTGTGCCCACACCTCGGGAATGAGGCAGAGCCGCTCTGGGATCTTACCCTTCGGGGACTTTGGCGCGGCTCTGCGTATTCTGCTAATTCCTTGCAGGGTTTCTTGCGCCTATGATAATTTCAAAGGGTTTGCGATCCGGCGGCGAACCGTCTGAGTGGGCTGACGCTGACTGTGAATCTGAGAATTGAACCAATTCGCTCCGTCAAGGGGATGCGCGACCTGCTGCCGCCCGACACAAGCCTCTGGCAGCGTGTCGAGGCAGAGGCCCATCGCGTGTTTGCCGCCTATCATTACGGCGAAATTCGCACGCCCATCTTGGAAGAGACGGCGCTCTTCGCGCGCAGCGTGGGCGAGGACACGGACATTGTGATGAAGGAGATGTATACCTTCCGCGACCGGGACGAGGAATCACTGACGCTGCGTCCTGAAGCCACGGCATCCGTGGTGCGCGCTTACATCGAGCACAGTGTTTACAATCAGGGCGGCATTCACAAGCTTTACTACCTCGGGCCCATGTTCCGGCGCGAGCGCCCGCAGAAGGGGCGCTACCGGCAGTTTTATCAGATCGGGGCGGAAGTCCTGGGTTCGCAGAGCCCCCTGGTTGACGCGGAAGTCCTGGAGATGCTCGTGCTGTTCCTGGAGCGCATCGGCATCCGCGAGTATCAGCTCCTCCTCAACTCTGTGGGCTGCCCCAAGTGCCGCGCAGAGTATCTCAACAGTTTGCGCGAGGCTCTCCAGAGCGTGAAAGCCTCGATGTGCGCGGACTGCCAGCGCCGCGCCGACACCAACCCGCTCCGCGTGCTCGACTGTAAAGTGGAGGCGGACCAGCCCATCATCGAGAAGCTACCCAAGATCATCGACCATCTCGACCCCGAGTGCCGGCAACATTTCGACCGCGTCACGAGTGAACTTCAGGCGCGCGGCCTTGCCTATCAGGTTACGCCGCGCCTGGTGCGCGGGCTCGACTACTACACGCGGACAACCTTTGAGATTACCAGCGGCGCACTGGGCGCCCAGAACGCGGTGGTCGGCGGCGGCCGCTACGACGGGCTTTCCGAGATGCTCGGGGGCCCGCCCACTCCGGGCATCGGCTTCTCCATCGGCCAGGACCGCTTGATTCTGGCCGTCCAGGCGGCGGCTGTGCTCAAATCCGAGGCCCCGCTTGGGGCTTACGTCGTCTGGATGGGGGAGGCCACGCTCCCCCCGGCGGCACGCCTGGTGCGTGAGCTGCGCGCGCAAGGTTTGAGTGTCGAGATCGATTACGACCTCATGAAAATCAAGAAAGCCATGGGCGTCGCCAACAAGCTCCAGGCGCGCTTTGCCATCATTATTGGCGAGGGTGAACTCGCCAGCGGGCGGTATCAGGTGAAAGACATGACGAGCGGCGAGCAGCAGGAGATGGAGCCGGAAACTATCGCATCGCACTTAAAAGGGAAATTATGAATTCTGAATGATGAATTAAGAAGCTCGAGCCTGAGGCTCCACGCTCCGTACCAGAGTCTTCTCTTCGTTCATAATTCATAATTCATAATTTTCTTACGGTGGTGAACTTGAAACTGGACCTTCTTGGTGACCGACAACGGACGCATTACTGCGGCGAGCTTGGCGTAAAGCACGCGGGGCAAGCCGTTTTTCTGGCTGGCTGGGTTGCTGGCCGCCGGGACTTGGGGAACATTATCTTTCTGGATGTGCGCGATCATACCGGCGTGATGCAGGTAGTTTGCAACCCTGAAATCAGCGCCGAAGCACATGACCGGGCGGATGAAGTCCGGCCCGAGTACGTGGTGGGTGTGGAAGGCGAGGTGGTGCTGCGCTCAGCGGAAACTGTCAATCCACAGATATCCACGGGCATGGTTGAAGTCAAAGCAAAAAAGCTTTTGGTTCTTAACGAGTCCAAAACTCCGCCCTTTCCCATCGACGGCGAGACGAGGACGAGTGAGGAGACTCGGCTCCGTTATCGCTACCTGGACTTAAGGCGGGGGCGGATGCAGCGCAACTTGCGGCTTCGGCACCGGGCAAATCAGGTGGTTCGCCAGCATCTCAGCGAGCAGGGATTCAGCGAAATTGAGACTCCGTTCATGACGCGCTCGACGCCGGAAGGCGCGCGCGACTACCTGGTGCCCAGCCGCCTTCATCACGGCCATTTCTACGCCCTGCCGCAGTCTCCGCAACTCTTCAAACAGATTCTGATGATCGCGGGCTATGACCGATATTTTCAAATCGTCAGGTGTTTTCGCGACGAGGACCTGCGCGCGGACCGCCAGCCGGAGTTTACGCAAGTGGATATCGAGATGGCCTTCCCGCAGCGGGAGGTGCTTTTCGAGATCATCGAACGGCTGATGGAGAAGCTCTTTGCGCTCGTTGAAGTGCAGGTCCAGCGGCCATTCCCGCGCCTGAGCTATGAGTTGGCGATGGAGCGCTACGGCTCTGACAAGCCGCACCTGGGAATCGACCTGACCTGGGAACGAATCGAGGTGGCTGGAAATCCCCTGGCCAATTTACGGGGGTTCAAGGCGGTGAAAGCGCTTCGAATTCCAGGCGGGGCCGGCAAGATCTCGCGCAGCCAGATGGATAAATACCAGGTTCCACTCAAGACGCTCGGGGTAGGGAATTTCGCTACCCTGGAATTGAAGGATTCGGAAATTCAGTCGCGGCTCTCCAAGACGGTTGGCGAGGAATGCTTACGGGGCATCGTAAGTGCCACCGGAGCCACGGCGGGCGACGTCATCGTGCTCCTCGGTTGCGAGGAACTCTCGCGCATCAGGTTACATCAGCTCGACGAAGCGTCAGGCTGGTTCAGGGTGGAGTTGGCCGAAAGGCTCGGCCTCGTCAGGCCCGGCACCTGGAGCTTCGTCTGGGTGATTGACTTCCCCATGTTCGAATACGACGAGCGCGAGAAGCGCTACGCCGCCATGCACCATCCTTTCACCTCGCCGCGTGAGGAGGACCTGGAGGCGCTCGAGAGCGATCCGGGCTCTGTGAAGGCGCTGGGGTATGACCTGGTTCTGAACGGGTCGGAAATCGGCGGGGGTTCAATCAGAATCCACCGCCTGGACATCCAGCGGCGGGTTTTCAGCGTCCTGGGCTTGACGGAGGAGAAAGCCCGCGAGCGGTTCGGCTTCTTTCTGGAGGCGCTAGAATACGGAACACCACCCCACGGTGGCATTGCGCTGGGCCACGACCGCATCCTCGCGCTTATGGCAGGCGAGTCGAACATCCGCGAGGTAATCGCTTTCCCCAAGACGGCCAGCGCGGTGGATCTGATGTGTGAGGCGCCGGCCGGTGTTGAACCCGAGCAACTTAAAGAGCTGGGGCTGGAAATCAGGAAAGATTGAGTCATTGAGCCATCGAGTCATTGAGCCATTGGTTAATTAGCTGGATTGAGCCGCGGCTCTTATAACCAGCCTGATTTATCGGGGTAATGAATCAATGAATAATGAATGAAATGACTCAATGACTCAATGGCTCAATGACCCGATGACTCAATTGTGCTATGTCCGTCATCCACATCCTGCCTGAAGCCGTTGCCAACAAGATTGCCGCCGGCGAAGTTGTGGAGCGTCCCGCTTCAGTGGTGAAGGAGCTCGTTGAGAACTCCATGGACGCCGACGCAGGTCATATCCAAGTGTCCGTCGAAGCGGGAGGGAAGCGCCTGATCCGGGTGGTGGACGACGGATGTGGCATGAGCCACGACGATGCCTTGCTGGCCTTCGAGCGGCACGCCACCAGCAAAATACGTTCAGCCGAGGACTTGTTTGAAATCTCGACTCTGGGCTTTCGCGGCGAGGCGCTGCCTTCGGTCGCTGCGGTTTCTCGGCTGGTGCTCGAGACCCGGCACGCCTCGGAGAACTCGGGCACGCGCCTGGAGATGGCGGGGGGAAGGTTGCGCGATGTAAAGGAGGTGGCGTGGCCGGTGGGCACGCGCCTGGAAGTGCGGGATCTCTTTTACAACACCCCGGCGCGACGCAAGTTCCTCAAGTCCGAATCTACGGAACTCGGTCACATTGCGAGCCTGGTGACGCATTATGCGCTCGCACACCCGGACAAGAGTTTTCGGCTGGTTTCGCTAAGCAACGAGATCTTGAATGTATCGCCGGTTTCGAGCCTGCGCGAGCGCGTTTACCAAGTGATGGGCGCCCAAATCCTCGAGCAACTGGTGGAGATTGCTCCGGTGGAGCGGCGCATGACGCTTCCGGCTGCGCAGGACTCCGAGGAGGAGGGAATTTCTGCCGAAGCCCCACGGGTCCGCGTCTTCGGGTTCACTTCCCGCCCGGAGGTGCACAAGCTCAACCGCAATAACATCTACTTCTTTGTCAATCGCCGGCTGGTCCGCGACCGCCTGATTCTCCACGCCATCGCGGAAGCGTACCGCAACATTCTCCCTTCGAGTGTGTTCCCGGTGGCCTTGATCTTTCTTGAGCTGCCAGCGTTGGAAGTGGATGTGAATGTCCACCCGTCCAAAGTCGAGGTGCGGTTTCGCCATTCGGGATTCATCCACGACTTGGTGCGGGATTCCATTCGCCAGGCTCTGCTGGCGACCCGGCCAGTTGCAGCCTTCCCCATACCCAGGTCGTCGCGAGGGATGCCCCTGGATACCGACGCTGCGGAGGTTGCAGAGAAACTCGATGAAGAGGCCGCCGTCCGCCAAGGCGCTAAGTTCCTTCACCGCACAACTCCTTCGCCTCCTGTTTCCGCGCCGCCCTTCAGGCTTTCTCCTCCTCGGCCTGAGCCGCAAACGGATCGGCTCCCACTCGAGGCAGCGCTGTCTCCTTACGCTCCCGCCGTACCGCGATCAGAAGCTGATTTGGCCGCCCGCGAAGCGGCTTCACCAGCTATTGTGGCGCCGGGCGAGTTGCCGGCGGATCTTCAACCTCTCGGCCAGGTCCAGGAGAGTTTCATCGTGGCCACTAATTCGGCGGGGCTGTGGATCGTGGACCAACACGCTGCCCATGAACGGGTCTTGTTTGACCGGCACGTCCGTTTGCGACAGGAGAAAAAGGTTTCGGTGCAACGGCTGTTAATGCCCATCATTCTGGAACTGAGGGCAGAGCAGCAGGTCGCCTACCAGGAGATCGCGGAGGAGTTGGCGGCGAACGGGTTCGAGGTCGAGCCCTTTGGCCAACGAACCATCGCTATCAAGGCCGCGCCCACAGAAACTCGCACGGACGATGTGGGAGACTTGATGCGCGAAATCCTGGACAACGCCCGGCAAGAGGGGCGGACCGTGTCCTTGGATGTTCTGCGAAACAAAATCGCTGCCTTGGTCTCTTGCCACGCGGCGATCAAGGTGAACATGTCCCTCGACAAGAACAAGATGGATTGGCTGCTCCAGGCGCTCGCTAAGACGGAGTGCCCGATGACTTGCCCTCACGGCCGGCCGACCGTCTTGCGCTATGGGATGAGAGACCTCCAGAAAGCCTTCAAACGAATTTAGCCGTCAGCTTTCAGCCGTCAGCTATCAGCTATGCACGCAGAGAAAACAGGCCGCAACCCAGAAAGAGACTCACCACAGAGGCCACAGAGTTCGCAGAGAAAAGCCGAAGTACTCTCTCTGTGCGCTCCGTGGTGGATCTTTTCCTACCGGCCGATGCCTGTTTGCTGAAAGCTGACGGCTGAGAGCTGATAGCTTCTGCATGCTGAGAGCTGAAGGCTGAAAGCTGAAAGCTTCTGCTTATGCCCGAACCCCTGGTGATTGCCATTGACGGCCCCGCCGGCGCAGGTAAGAGCACGGTCGCCCGGAAAGTGGCGGCGCGCCTTGGACTGACCTATGTTGACAGCGGAGCCACATACCGGGCCGCGGCCTTGAAAGTGCTTCAGTCTGCCATCTCACCCGACGATGAGCAGGGTGTCGCAAAACTCATTGCGCAGACGGATATCCGCATCACCACGGACGGCCTTCAATCCCGCGTTCTGATCGACGGTCAGGACGTGACGGAGAAGATTCGCACTCCGGAAGTGACATTGGCGGCAGCCAAGGTATCGCGATTGTCGGAAGTGCGCGCCAAACTTGTAGCTGTGCAGAGGGGCTTCGCCATGGGGCGTGGGGTTGTTATGGAAGGGCGTGACATTGGCACCGTGGTCTTTCCGAACGCCGCCTTAAAGGTCTTTCTTAAAGCTGATCCGGAGGAGCGGGCGCGCCGGAGGCTGAGACAGGACAGTAAAGAAGGGCGTTCGGCCACACTCGAACAAACTGCCTACGAAATCGCCCGCCGCGACCAACTCGATGCAGAGAGGAAGATTTCCCCGCTGCTGGCCGCGGCGGACGCCTATCGGATAGACTCCACTTACCTTGCTGCCGATCAAGTGGTCGAGCAGATTCTGGGTTTGGCACGGGAGAAAAAACTGCTGGAATAGCAACGAAGAAGCGAAGAACACGGGAGGCAGGAGGAAGATGGAACCAGACTACCCGAGTTCTGAACTTATCTTCCTCCATTGCTCATGGAGGAGAGGAATTCGGCATTACTCTTCGTCTTCGACAGCTTGTCAATAATCAGCTCCATACTCTCAACCGGGGAGAGTGGATTCAGCACCTTGCGCAACACCCAGATCCTGTTGAGTTCATCCCTGGGAACCAGCAATTCTTCCTTGCGGGTGCCGGACTTGTTGATGTCAATGGCCGGAAAGACGCGCCGGTCCACGAGTTTGCGGTCGAGGTTAATTTCCATGTTGCCCGTACCCTTGAACTCTTCGAAGATCACGTCGTCCATGCGGCTGCCCGTGTCGATGAGGGAGGTGGCGATGATGGTGAGGCTGCCGCCCTCCTCGATGTTGCGGGCCGCGCCGAAGAAGCGCTTGGGCCGCTGCAGAGCGTTGGAATCCACGCCGCCGGAGAGGACCTTTCCAGAGGGTGGAACCACGGTGTTGTAGGCGCGCGCCAGGCGGGTGATGGAGTCGAGGAGGATAACGACGTCGCGCTTGTGCTCGACGAGCCGCTTGGCCTTCTCCAGAACCATTTCCGCCACCTGCACGTGCCGGGCCGCCGGCTCATCGAAAGTGGAACTAATCACCTCTCCCTTGACGGTACGTTGCATATCCGTCACTTCCTCGGGACGCTCGTCAATCAGCAGGACAATCAGGGTGATTTCAGGGTGATTGCTGGTGATGGAATTGGCAATGCATTGCAGGAGCATCGTCTTGCCGGTGCGAGGAGGCGAAACGATCAAGCCGCGCTGACCCTTACCGATGGGCGTCAACAGGTCGAGCACGCGCGCCGAGATGTTGTCCTTGACCGTCTCCAGGTGAATGCGCTCCTGGGGATAGAGCGGCGTGAGGTTGTCAAAGAAGAGTTTGTTGCGGGATTCATCGGGGGGCTCAAAATTGATCGCCTCGACTTTGATGAGCGCGAAGTACCGCTCCCCCTCTTTGGGTGGTCGGATCTGGCCGGAAATCGTATCGCCGGTGCGCAAATCGAATTTGCGGATTTGGGATGGCGATACGTAGATGTCGTCCGGCCCGGGCAGGTAGTTGTAATCCGGCGCGCGCAGGAATCCGAAACCGTCCGGAAGGCACTCAAGAACGCCCTCGGAGAAGATGAGGCCGCTCTTTTCGGTTTGTGCCTGCAGGATCTTGAAGATCAATTCCTGCTTGCGCATCCCGGTTGCCCCCACCACGCTCAGGTCTTTGGCCACCTGGGTCAAGGTGACGATGTTCATTTCTTTCAGCTTGGCGATGTCGAGGACTTCGCCTTCCTTTAGGTCCTCAATCTTTTCTTCCTGGTTTTCTTCGGTTTTTACTTCTTGTTTCTTTGCAGGCATAACTTCTCTCTTTGATTCAAGTGGATTTCTAAATCTTGGGGTCTGTGCGCCAGTGATTCCGGGTTCCACCGCTCTATCGACCTTCAATCCGTTCGAGAAGAACGAATAGTCATTGGCGATGACGAAACAGTGGTACGAAGTGCAATGAAGAGCTTTCCTCGTGGACCCGGAGTCTTGCAAGCTTGATCGGTCAGGGGCTGCCAGTCCTGGTTAGTGCTCACCTGGAGAGAGCACATGGACCGCTAGCTTTGATGCGCATCTCCAGTAACAGGTTTCATCTGCTTCTAAGTTCCGACTTGCCGCCTTCAGGCGCTAAATGGTCAATGATCCGCGATCCGTTTCGAGCGTTGGAGGCTCCAAGCCGACCGGGGTTTCGGACTCGGACACCAGGACCGGCCGAGCCTGGATCTTACTTTCCAGTGCCAAGTCCAAGACCTCATCCATGCTCTCAACGAACCGGATGTTCAGTTCTTGTTGGATGGCTGCAGGTATGTCGGCCAGATCTTTTTCGTTATCTCGCGGCAGGATCACCGTTCGGCTGCCGGCGCGGTGAGCGGCGAGGAGTTTTTCTTTGACGCCGCCGATGGGCAGCACCTTCCCTCGTAAGGTAATTTCTCCGGTCATGGCAACTTCTCGTCGCACCGCAATCTTGGTCAGGGCGCTGGCCACCGCGGTGGCGAGAGTGATCCCCGCCGACGGGCCATCCTTGGGAATAGCCCCCTCCGGGATGTGAACGTGGATATCCAGGTGACGATAGAAGTCGGCACGGAGTCCCAGTTGGCTGGCGCGCGAGCGAACGTAGCTCATCGCGGCTTGGGCTGATTCCTGCATCACGTCGCCCAGCTTTCCTGTCAAGAGCAGTTTGCCCTTCCCTTGCATCAGGGTAACTTCGATGTTCAGGATTTGGCCACCCACTTCCGTCCAGGCCAGCCCCGTAGCCAGCCCTATCTCATTTCTTTCTTCGGCTTTAGTGTCCCGGAACTTTATAACACCCAGGTACTCCTGCAGATCCTCCGGTCTCACTATGACCGTGAGGCTCTTGCCTTCTTTCACCACTTTTCGGGCCACTTTGCGGCAGATGTTGGCGATTTCGCGCTCCAGGTTGCGGACCCCAGCCTCCCGCGTGTAATGCCGAATAATGTGGACGATGGCCTCATCCGGGAGCGTCATATTCGGGGTGGTCAAGCCCGTCGCCACACGTTGTTTCCGGATCAGAAAACGCTTGGCAATCTCCAGTTTCTCCGGCTCGGTATATCCCTCCAGACGCAGGATTTCCATGCGATCCTGAAGCGGCTGAGGAATGGTGTGAACCACGTTGGCCGTGGTAATGAAGAAGACCTTGGAGAGGTCATACTCCACGTCCAGGTAGTGGTCCATGAAAGTGTTATTTTGCTCGGGGTCGAGCACTTCCAGCAGGGCAGCGGAAGGATCACCGCGGAAATCCATGCTCATCTTATCCACTTCGTCCAGGAGGAAAATCGGGTTGACCGTGCTGGCCTTCTTCATCATCTGGATGATTTGACCGGGGAGAGCGCCAATGTAAGTCCGACGGTGGCCGCGGACTTCCGCTTCGTCACGCACCCCACCCAGAGAGAGGCGAACGAACTTGCGGCCGGTGGCGCGCGCGATGGACCGGCCCAGGGAGGTTTTGCCAACCCCGGGCGGTCCCACAAAACACAGGATGGAGCCGCGGGGATTCTTCACCAGTTGCCGGACGGCGAGGAATTCCAGAATGCGCTCTTTGATCTTTTCCAGTCCGTAGTGATCTTCCTCAAGAACCTTCTGCGCGCGACTAAGATCGCGGATTTCTTTGGATTTCTTTTTCCAGGGAACGGCAAGAAGCCAGTCGAGGTAATTGCGCGAGACGGTGGACTCCGCCGACATGGGGGGCATCATTTCCAAACGCTTGAGCTCGGTCATGGCGTGATCGAGGGCGTCCTTGGTCATCCCGGCGGTTTCAATCTTCTTCTTGAGTTCCTCCAACTCGTTCTTTTCGTTGCGGCCCAGTTCCTTTTGAATGGCCTTGATTTTTTCGTTGAGGTAGTACTCGCGCTGGGCCCGTTCCATCTGGCGTTTCACCCGGCCCTGGATGGTGCGATCAACATTGAGCTTTTCAATTTCCACATCCAGGATATCCGCCAACCGGGTGAGACGGTCCACGGGATCGAAGATCTCCAATAATTCCTGTTTTTCCTCAATGCTGACGTTCAGGTTGGCGGCGATGGTGTCCGTAAACTTACCGATTTCATCCACCTTGACCGCCGCAATCATGGTTTCGTAATTGAGGCTTTGCGAAAGCTTTACGTACTGCTCGAAGAGCCCGGTTACCCTCTGGACGAGCTGTTCCAGGCTGGGTGTCGTCACCGTGCGGAAGATCTTAGTCTGGATGGTTACGCGGAAGTATCCGTCTTCATTAGAAATCTTCAGAATCTTACCTCGGTCGATACCTTCCACAAGCACTTTGATGTTGCCGTCAGGCAATTTCAGGCTTTGCACGATGTTGGCAACGGTCCCCACCTGGTAAATTTCGTTGGGTTTAGGGTCATCAACCGAGGCGTCGTGTTGGGTGGCCAGAAAGATCTTCTTGTCCCCCGCCAGCGCTTCTTCCAGTGCTCGTATGGAGGCTTCCCGTCCCACTACGAAGGGAGTCATCATGTGGGGAAAGATGACCACGTCGCGGATAGGCATCATCGGCAATGAACGAGTCTCACTCTTTTCGCGGCCTGAGAACATAGTGTTATCCATTAACCTGCCTTCTCGAGGAACGTCGAACTGAAGCTGATTTCGTGGTTCTTGACCATCTCTTCGGTCACCACAAACTCACGCAGCTTCCGCTGGCTTGGGAGGTGGTACATCAGGTCCAACATCAGGTCCTCGAGGATCATTCTTAATCCGCGAGCTCCCACCTTCCTTTCGATAGCCTGAATCGCGATCGCTTTCAACGCACCTTCGTTAAAGCGCAGCTTAACATTTTCGAACTCGAAAAGTCTCTGGTACTGACGGACTAGGGCGTTCTTGGGCTGCGTAAGGATTTCGATCAGCGCTGGCTCATCCAAATCGCCCAGCACGCTTACCACGGCCAATCGGCCTACGAATTCAGGAATTAAGCCGTAGCGGATCAGGTCGGAAGGCTGGATTTGCTCAAGTAGTTCGACGTTTCTCCGCTCCGCCGGTGAGGGAACACTGGGATTGTCCGCATGGAAGCCCACCGTCTTCTTTCCCATACGGTGCTCGATGATTTTCTCCAGTCCTACGAAAGCCCCTCCACAGATGAATAGGATGTTGGTGGTATCGACAGGCGTGCATTCCTGGTGGGGATGCTTGCGTCCGCCTTGTGGGGGCACGTTCGCGACGGTCCCTTCCAAGATCTTGAGCAAGGCTTGTTGCACACCCTCGCCGGAGACATCGCGAGTGATGGAGGGATTCTCATCCTTTTTCGAGATCTTGTCGATTTCGTCAATATAGATGATGCCCTGTTGGGCGCGCTGCACATCACCCCCGGCATTCTGCAGGAGTTTCAAAATGACGTTCTCGACGTCTTCGCCCACGTAACCGGCTTCCGTCAAAGTCGTCGCATCCGCAATGGCAAAGGGGACTTCCAAAACGCGTGCGAGAGTCTGAGCCAGAAGGGTCTTGCCCGTCCCCGTGGGACCGATTAACAGAATATTGGACTTGGTGAGCTCGACGTCGCTGCGTATCCGGGTCAGAATGTTGCGCTTGTAATGGTTGTAAACAGCGACGGCCAGTTTTTTCTTGGTTTTTTCCTGTCCCACCACGTACTGGTCGAGAAAAGACTTGATTTCAGATGGCCTGGGAGGCTTGGCCTGGGAAGTGGGAACGCGTTCGCTCCGCTCCTCTTCCAGGATAGAATTGCAGACGGCCACGCACTCGTCGCAGATGTAGGCACGGGGAAAATCGCCTGGCGAAGAAATGAGCTTACCCACCGCATCCTGCGTTTTCCGGCAGAATGAACAGCGCAACGCTTCATCCGGATTGGGACGTTTCGTGGTCATTGCTGCAACTTACGTATGCTTGTAGATGATTTCATCAATGATGCCGTACTCGCGAGCTTGCTGGGCACTCATCCAAAAATCGCGCTCCATATCGCGCTCAATCTTCTCTATCGGCTGGTTCGTATGCTTGGCCATTATTTCATTAAGGCTGGCGCGAATACGCAGGATTTCGCGGGCGTGGATGTCGATGTCCGTTGCCTGCCCCGAGAGACCGCCTATGGTAGGTTGGTGAATAAGCAAGCGCGAATTGGGGAGTGCAAAACGCTTCCCCGGAGTTCCCGACGCCAGCAACACAGCCGCGACGCTGGCCGCTTGGCCAATACAGATGGTGGCAACGTCAGGGCGGATGAACTGGATGGTATCATAGATGGCCATCCCGGCGGTTACCACCCCGCCCGGCGAGTTGATATAAAGGGAAACGTCTTTCTCCGGATCCTCGGCTTCCAGGAAGAGCAGTTGGGCGGTCACCAAGTTCGCCACGTTGTCGTCGATAGGGGTTCCTATGAAGATAATATTATCCCTGAGCAGGCGGGAGTATATATCGTAAGCGCGTTCTCCACGGTTGGTCTGCTCGACAACCATGGGAATCAGAGTCATGTTCGGCTGGTTGGTCATCGCCTTTTCCCTGGGGAAACTCCGTACCGTTTCTGAAAACTACTCACTTTTCCGAGTGATTTTTGCGTTGCGGTAGATGAATTCTATAGCCTTCTGGTTGCGGCGAGTAGATTTTATGGTATCCAACTCTTCCTCGCGTGTCAAGCGAGTCTTAAGTGTGGCGGGAGGCTCGTGCGCTTCTTGTGCCATCTCTCGAATTATTTCATCGACTTCTTCTTCAGAAACCTCCAACTTCTCGGCATCGGCAACCTTGCTCAGCAACAGCAAGGCCCGAACCTCCTTCTCAGCCTCCGGCCTGGAATCCTCACGAACCTTGCGCCAGTCGACCTGCGTCTGGCGGGGATCAATTCCCTGAGAAACAAGCTGGGTCACCATGCGGTGGAGTTTGCGGTCGAGTTGGGCCTCCACCATTACTTCCGGGACAGGGAATTCGTGCAAATGAAGAAGTTGCTGCACTAGCTTTTCCTTGGCCGCCATTTCCACCCGGCGGCGGGCGCGTTCCATCAGATCGTTGCGTAACCTGGTCCGAAGTTCCTCCAGAGTGGCGAACTCGCTCACGGATTTTGCCAGATCGTCGTCAGCCGCCGGAACTACCTTATGTTTGATGCTTTGAACCTCGACGCGGTAACGGAAAGTCTTTCCCGCTAGAGACCTTTGCGGGTAATGCTCCGGATAAGTGACTTCGAACTCGCGTATTTCGCCTGGTCGAGACCCCCGTAGATTCTCCCGGAAAGCGGTGACGGTCCCCTTGCCGCCCAATTGGAGCGACACGTCGCGAGCTTCCACAGGGTGGCTCGCAGGCGCTTTTACATCATAGCCCTTATAACTCATCGTCAAGGAGTCGCCATCCGCCGCGGGACGGTCCGAAACGACCTCGAAAGTGGCGGCATGGTCGCGGACCTCATCCAGCGCCTGATCAATGTCCACCTCAGTTACGTTGGGCGTTTCTTCCTGGACTTCCAATTCCTTATATTGCTTGAGCTCGACTTCAGGATAAATCTCGAAGGTGGCTTTGCAGGTGAGAGGATTGTCCTCGTCGAATTTGAGATCTTCGAAGCGAGGGTGGCCCACCACGGACCACTTCTGCTCCTTGACTGCATTCTCAAAGAACTTGGGAACGAGCGATTGGACAACCTCGTTTCGAATGTCGTCCCGAAAGCGGCGCCGCACCTCCGAGCGTGGAGCGTGGCCGGGGCGGAAGCCGGGGATTCGTGCCACACGAGCATATTGCGATACCACCGTATCGGCCTCGCGCCGAACCACATCGAGAGGAATTTCAATCAGGAGTTCTTTCTTGCAATTCGTTGCTTCCACAAGTCCTCAACGGTTGTTGTAATGGTTGAAATTAGGACGGCGAGTTTGAAGCCTCACTCGAACCAGCGCTAGTGACTCGGCAAAAGGGAAGCCACGATTCCAACTGGAAGGCTCTAGAGCCCCGCGCGACCCTAGCACTTTTCAGTATAGCACACGACTTCCGCCTGTCAACGCCTGACTGGCGGGGCTCAGGGTCCCGTCAAAGTCGGGGGAAAAGCGGCTCTGCCGCCCGATGTGCGGAAAGCCTCTGGCTTTCCGGCGCAGCCCGCCTCCTTTTGCCCCTCCGCTCTGCTGGAAGGCTTAGCCTTCCAGCCGAGCGGGGTTGGTCAGGGCTCAGGCCCTCGGAAAGGCGAGGCCTTTCCGCACATCGGGCGGCAGAGCCGCGAGTCGCCGACGGTGGGATCGAGCGCAATTTGGACAAGCCCAGTCAGCAAGTAATGCTTCAGTTTCGGGCACGGTGCCAGGCGATGTTGGCGATGTGATGGACGTGATTGAGCCATAGAAGTCCTGCTGATTCCGGCGCTTCCCCACCTACCGCCTTTCGGTCGGCACCAGCCGCCTATTAACCACCTTTCTTTTCAACGACATTCCCGCTTTCAGAGGCTAACTACCTTTGTTTTCATATACATTCCGGCTTAGCCTCCGAGTTTTCCACAGCGGTCCTTTGTTTTCATAGACATTCCCGCGTGGTTCGTTCAATTTTGAAGAATTTCTTTTTTGCTTCCCCTGCAAGGACCGACTTCTTGTCTAGTGCGCCGCGAGCCAGTTGGCAGGCTTTTCGTCCCGCTTGGCACATTCGCGGAAGTGGGTTGGGGCGGGCAGCAACCCGCCAGCCGGCGGGCCGCATGGTATTCCCGGCAGGCCGTGACCTCCTGCCTAGCATCAACGCACAATTCTAGCCTATCTTGTTCTGCTTGTCAAGGGGCATAACGCGCAGGTAGTGGGTAGCGGCGAGTTTACCTCGCCAAATGGCGGCGTAAAGCCGCCTCTACATAAAACTGACCCGCTACCAATGCGCAAAGCCCTACAGCGCGGCTGCTGGCCGCAACCAAACGTGGCGCGGACCTCCCCGCGTGCCCTGATTAGCCCGCGTAGCGGGCGGTCCCGCACGGCGGGATAGCCCACGGCGTGAGCCGTGGGGACTGGCCCCATAGTATTTGGGCGAGCCCCGCAAGGGGCGACATAAGGCCTGCGCTCCCAATGCTTCCTGGGGGCCGATGTCGCCCCTGCCGGGGCTGCAGAAATCTTATTGGATGTATTCTCCCACACGGCTGTCGCCGTGGGCCATCCCGCGAGGCGGGATCGGCCCTGACGGGCCTACATCCCGATCGAAAAAATCTTCGCGGCGGGCGAAGAACATAGCAACTAGTGCCACAGCACGCCGGCGGGGCTGCTCTCGATTATTTGGCAGAGGTTGGCGGGGTCCAGCTTCGAGTTCCGACGATTTCCATCCTCAGAGGCCGGAGGGTTTCGGCCTTTGACTCAACAACTTAGATAGGTTGCGTAAGCGGGTGCCCGAAAAATGTCGAAAATCGATTTTCGCAAAATCCAAGACCTCGTATAAACAACTGAAATGGTGGGAGATCGGGATGGAGCCCTATTTTGGGCAAAGGATAACTTCCATGTTTGCGTATGTTCCCATCTCCCAGAACATCAATACTGAGAACTCCAACCTGATGCGCGTCGCACCAGGCTAAACAGGGTCTCGACCGACCCTAGACGGTTTCTGTTCGTTACCGTACCAAGTCCAACCGTCGCAGGTCTTCGTCTGTCCAGCCGATGTCCGCGAGCATCGCTTTGAGGGTGCCGATAGGAAATGTGTCGCTGAGCCGATGGTAGGCGACCACTACTCTCCGCCCATCCGCGTGACGAAGCATCAGGTGACTCCCTCGCGTTCGGGTCAGACGGAACCCATCTGCGCGGCGTGCCCGCAGCAGCGCGCGAGCGGTGATGCCACGCGGGAGATCGGTCATACGTTGACCGCCACCGCCGGGGTGGGCCACTCGAAAGCGCCGCACTGAGGATCGAGCGGAGCCGCCTCGCCCGCCTCACGGAGGTCATCGATATAGAGCTCGATGGCTTCGCGGACGTTGGCCAGCGCCTCGTCGTACGTGCGGCCCCACGTGTGGCACCCTTTCAAGGCAGGACAGTAGGCGTGATAAGCCTCTTGGCCGCTTGCCGTCGTGTCTTCCTCAACGACGACTCGAAACACATAGGATTTCATGGGCCATTTCTCCTTTCGCGTGGCGGTTTTCCCTTCCACTTCCAGAACTCAATACTGTCTGACGTAGATTCTAACCCATTGGCGCTGCCTTTCGAAGCTCGCCAGCAGCCTCAAATGATACCTTTCAGCAAGCTCCTGCTCCGGGATCTGGGGTTGATACTCGAAATAGCGCTGCTGAAGCCTTTGCAGCCAGGGGAAGCTCCTCAGCCAGTTGTTCGAGGGCTCCCAGCGGCGCGAGTAAAGGTACAAGCAGTCGAACGACTCCGGGGAAACGCTTTGGAATTCGTGGCGACCGAAACCCTCCAAAGCAACTACGTTGAGGGGCTGGCGAACGTAGCCCAAAATCGGTCGTGCCAGTTCCTCGGAGGCAGGCCAAGCGGTCAGGATTCGCCTGTTGCCGGGTTGAGCCTCCAGAAACTGTGCGGCCTGCTCATGAAGGCGAATGAAGTCCGCATAAGCCAGGTTATCCTCAAAGGGAAATGGGTAAGGAGGATTCAGAAACCATGCCCATACAAAGCAGCCGGCAGTGAACACCATAATAGATCGGGCCGCCGGCCGCGGCAGCCGCCATATTAGGATCACTGCGATCAAAACAAGCGGCGGAAAGATTGGCAGCAGGTAGCGAGGTAAGACAGCGCCACCCACCATGCTGAGCATCACCAGATAAGCGCTTGTGAGCCAGCCCCCAAGAAAAACAAACCTGCGCAGAATATTCGATCGCGGTTGATTCTGGACGGACTCTTCAGAAGCCTCCGAGGCGGTGGCCTGTGCCGGCAAGGTCGTCCTGCCGTCAGAGACTTGGGCAGAGCGAGATTCCTCGCTTCGCTCGGAATGACGCGCGAAAGGGTGAGACTCGCCTTGAGGTGAGTCAATTTCGGTCCTCTGCGCCCACCCAATTCCGGCTATGGCGCCGGCAGTCAGGAGCCAGTTGAATCCGCCCACGAAGGTTTCATAAAGACGACGCAGCAAAGTCAATAACATCCGAACCGGGTTGAGCGTGGAATAGAGGTTGTACCGAAGCCATTCGTGGTTGCCCATCCAGAATCCCGTGGCCTGGTGGTAGAAACCCGCCCAGGCAACCAGCACGGCGAGGGGAGCGAAACAGGCAACCCACCAGACGCGGGGCAGGGAACTGGCCGCTCTTCTGTGCTGCCACCACGAAAAGATCCAGGCAACGGGCAGCAGAACCACCGCAGTTTCTTTGCTCAGGACGGCACACGTGGAGGCCAGTGCGAACCTCCAGGGACGTTCGTCAAGCAGCGCCAAGAGGGCCAGCAAAGTGAACAATCCCGCGGCAAGATCGAGATGAGCCAGCACACTCTGCGCGAAGAATAGGGGCGAGAGCGCCAGGAGCAGTACGCTCCAGCATCCGATCTCCCGATTGGCGACGCGGCGTCCGAGCGCGTAAACGCCCGTGAGTGTACATGCGGCAAAAACGATCATCGCCGCGCGTGTCACCAAAGGTGAAAACCCAAACGCTCGCCATGCCAAAGCCAGATAGATGATGACCAGGGGAGTGTGTCCCATGGGAAGGGTGCTGCTGGGAACCAACTGTCCCGAGCTGTAGAAGTCCATCGCTGCCGGTATGTAGTACCCAGCCTCGTCCCAATAGTAGGGCAGACGAAGCAGTGGGTAGTGAAGAAGGCAAAGGACAACGAAGGCGGCTAGCGACCCAAGGATCGCGCGAAAGCGGAAACGCGGAGGCCTGGCGAAGTCTTCGACCCCAAACGGACGATAGTGCTTTTCCAAGCGCCTGTTCATCGTAGAGAAACTAGAAAGCAGAAATTAGAAATCAGAAACCGGAGGTCCTGTTTTCTGCTTTCTAATTTCTGCTTTCTGATTTTTAGTTTCCAGTTTCGACTGAGATCTCCTCGCAGGGTTGACTTTCATTGTTTGAAAGATCCAAGGCTGTCACCTGATAGAAGTAGATGTGGCCCGGCTGGACGCTGACATCGCGGAGGATGGGGGTTCGGAGCAGTTCCTTATTCAGCTTCTTGGGTTGCTCACCGTTTTCACGCCGGTAAACACAATACCCGGCCAGGTCCTTCTCCGAGTTGGCCGTCCATACCAATTCCACCGCGCCGGCGGTGTACAAAGCTGTTAACCCTTTGGGGCGCACCGGCGGAAATGTATCGCGGGGGATCACTTCATAGGGTTGCGTGCCTTCACCTTCAGCTATGGTCCCGCCCTCCTTGAACAACGCCCGAACCTCGTAAGAATAGGCGCGCCCGAATTCAAAATCACTGTCAAGGTATCGTGGCTCTTTGCTCTCCCCGACCAACTGGAATGACCCCGGTTTTCCAGTCCGGCTTCTGTAAATGCGATACCCCGCAAGGGACTTGGCCTGCTGGCCGCCAAAAGTGCTGGCAGGCGGCGGCCAACGCAGCTCAATGGCTTTCTCAGTAGTCTGACTCTCGATGTGGTTGGTGGGGCCTGAGACGTCCAGCAGCCGTAGTCGGACGAGATTGGAAATCTCGCTTTCCACGGGGCGCCGGCGAAACCCGCGCGTGAGAGTGCGGATGGCAATGATCGAGTCTTCTGTCTGCCAGTTCTTGTATTCCTCCTCGGAAAGGCGCGCGGGATAGATGACTCTGCGGTCGTTGGTGTAACGCGTCCACTGGTCGGGTTGGAGCCTGGTCCAAAGAGCCAGGGGTGGGGACTTTGGCGGTACCGAGCCCGGGGGGATCTGGGCGCGGAGAATCTCGATCTCCAGAGGTTTAGTCAACCGTTCTCCATCCACAGCCTGCTGGGGAAGTGCGAAGCGGATCTCGAGCGTGCGTCCCACCTGAAATGCGCTGAGGTCGGTTACGCGTTCCGGCACCTCGAGGCGTGGTGGTTGCGGTGGCCCCTGCACACCACACCCAAGCAGGAAGACAATGCCCACTGCCACAGCCAGAGGAAGCACTGGGGCGATTGGGCAGAACCCAAGAAACAACCCTCTCTCTTGGCGAGAGGGTGGCGATCCCGCAGGCGCGGGAGAGCCGGGTGAGGGGTTACTTGGTAAAGTGCGGCCCTGTGACCCCTCCGCGTCGCGCAAGTGACCCCTCACCCGACCCGCGCCGGCTGGTGAAAACGCCGGCCGCGGACCACCCTCTCCCCTGGGGAGAGGGCGAAGGCCCAATTTCCATTCCTTTTGTTCAGCAGAGTGAGAGGTGCCGGCCGATCGCCGCGCACACGAAAGGTGATTCACAGGATATACCGGCTGAGGTCCTGATTCTTGACGATATCCGCCAATTGCTTCTGAACGTATGCAGCATCGATGCGGACCGTTTTCTTCTTCAGGTCGGGGCCCTCGAAGGAGATTTCGTCGAGAAGTTTTTCCATAATGGTGTGCAAGCGCCGCGCGCCGATGTTCTCCGTCTGCTCGTTGACCGCGGCGGCGAACTTGGCAATTTCTTCCAGCGCGTCGTCCGCGAAGGAGAGCTTGATGCCTTCCGTTTCCAGCAACGCCGCGTACTGCTTTACCAGCGCGCTCTTGGGCTCCTTCAGGATGCGGATGAAGTCTTCCGTGGTGAGGGAATGCAGCTCGACCCGGATGGGGAATCGCCCTTGGAGTTCAGGTATCAGGTCGGAGGGCTTACTCACGTGGAAAGCTCCGGCCGCGATGAAAAGAATGTGATCGGTGCGGATCATTCCGTAACGGGTGTTGACCGTGGTGCCTTCGACGATGGGCAAGATATCGCGTTGTACGCCTTCGCGGCTGACGTCCGGCCCGTGACCCCGTTCCCGGCCTGCGATCTTGTCGATTTCATCCAGAAATATGATGCCGGACTGCTCCGCGCGTTCCACGGCCACGCGGGTGACTTGGTCCATGTCAATCAGCCTGTTTTCTTCCTCCTGGATCAGGTAATCCATGGCCTCGGCCACGCGCAGGCGGCGCTTCTTGGTTCTTGAGCCAAAAAGCCCCGGGAGAATGTCCTTGATGTTGATGTCCATCTCCTCGATGCCTTGAGAAGAGATCACCTCGAAAGCCGGGAAGCTGCGGTCCCGCACTTCAATATCGACCTGCCGTTCGTCGAGTTTCCCCTCCCGAAACTGGGCGCGCAATTTCTCCCGGGTGCGGCGGAACTGTTCCTGGGCCGCAGCGGCGCGTTCCTCTTCTTCGTCGCCGCCGCTCTTTTCGTGGCGCTTCATAGAAGGTGGAGGGGGCAGAAGGAGATCCAGCAGACGCTCTTCGGCGTTCTGCTCCGCTTTTTCAGCCACTTCATCGACCCGTTCTTCCCGGACCATGTCAATGGAGATTTCCACCAGGTCGCGGACCATGGACTCCACATCGCGGCCAACATAGCCCACTTCCGTGAAGCGCGAGGCCTCGACCTTGAGGAAAGGAGAATTCGTCAGCCGGGCAAGGCGCCTGGCGATTTCCGTTTTCCCCACGCCGGTAGGGCCAATCATGATGATATTCTTGGGAAGGATTTCTTCCGCCTGCTCGGGTGGCAGCTTTTGCCGCCGCATGCGGTTTCGCAGTGCCGTGGCGACAGATCGTTTGGCCTCACTTTGGCCGATCACGTACTTATCTAATTCCGCTACGATCTGGCGCGGGGATAGCTCATCAGGTGAGCTGGCAGTCTCAAGAGTTTCGGGCAAGTAGAAAACCATAGGATTCAGCGCTCGGAGCGCCCCGTTTACAGTTCTTCGATCGTTACCTGATCGTTGGTGAAGATGCAGATCTGCCCGGCCAGGCGCATGGCCTCCTCGACAATCTCCTTGGCGGTCATCGCCGTGTGTTTTGCCAGGGCGCGCGCGGCGGCCAGTGCGAAAGGCCCGCCGGAGCCGATGGCCACAATCCCGTCATCGGGCTCAATCACATCTCCGTTGCCGCTCACCAGATAGGTGCTCTTTTCGTCCGCGACCAGGAGCAACGCCTCGAGGTGTCTCAGGGCGCGGTCCGTGCGCCAGTCCTTGGCCAGTTCCACAACGGCGCGGCTCAGGTTTCCGTGATACTCCTCAAGCTTCTGTTCAAACCTAGTGAAAAGGGAGAGGGCGTCGGCAGTGCTCCCGGCAAAACCCGCCAGGACTTTCTCATTGAAGAGGCGGCGGATTTTTCGGGCTTTCTGCTTGACGATATTCTCCCCCATGGTCACCTGGCCGTCGCCTCCCATGGCCAGCCGTCCATCTCGCCGGACGCAGAGAATAGTCGTACTACGCATTCTGGGATGATTCTTCACGCTTGCTCCATCAAGGCATTATAACAGATGGAACCGCTACTGGACGGGTTGGAAATAGGTGGAGGGGTATTCGTCGTCATAGTGGGCGGAGCTGCGGAAGATTTCAGAAACTCGTTCATCATTCAAAAACCTCGCAATGTGCATCGGGGTCACGATTCCCTCGATGTTTTTGTAGTCGCTGTACACATCCGCGAACTCGTCCCAATCGCCTGTTTGGGGGTCGCGCACGCGATAGGTGACGCGAACCGGCAGAATCGTTTGACGATTCAAATCCAGTCTCAATTGAGTTCCTTGTTGGTCAACCATGTCCAGAGCTTGTGTGGCGACGTTATCCACAAAGTCGACACCGCCCGGCTGAATGAGAATTCCGGGTTCATGGATGCGGAGACGGAGGAGATTCTCCAGCGAATAGCGATTGGAAATCCTCCAGCGTCGGGCCTGCTCCGGCGCCTGGGAGGTTTGTCCGTACCGGTCCAGTTCCCATGCTTGGTCGCCATTGTTGACGAGAATGACAGGGGGCCTCTTCCCGTAGCTAAACCGGCGCTTGTCCGGATATTCGACGGCGCTCTCGAAAGGGGCGAACCCTGAAGTGGACTCGTCCCTGATGGAATAGATGCGGCCTCGGGTCGTCAGCCGTTTCATATTCAGGAAAGCAGGTCCGCCCAATGCCCGAATCACGCGATCAATGACTTGTTGGGCCTTGGGGTCGATGCGCGAAGGAACCTCGGCGGGATTCTGCTCGGCGCGCAGTCTCGCCCCCCGGACTGCTCCAAGCAAGACTGCGGGAACAACCGCCCCGATGAGTATCCCTCGTACCCCGCAACTTCGCTCAGGCACAACAAACTCCCTTCCTCGGCCCATGCAAGATTAGGTAGTATTCCAATTCGAATGCAGGGCCGCCTCGTCTCCCACCATGGTGGGACGGGACGGCCCAGGCCGGTCCCGCCTTGCGGGACCCTGCCCTACATCCCATATTAGGAAACTACCCAAGATTATAAGCCCTTGTCTCGTTACGGCATAGCACACGACTTGCGCTCCACGTCCCCCTTTTCTAACCACACAAAACGCTCCCGCCGTTTACATTCAGGATTTCCCCTGTGATGAACGTTGCCATGGGCGAGGCCAGGAAGAGTATGGGCAGGGCAATTTCCTCCGGTCGAGCGAAGCGACGAAGGGGAATGAGGGATATTGTTTTCTTGTATTCGCGCCTGTTGTTCAACACCTGCGTGCTCATTTCCGTTTCCACCCATCCGGGAGCGAGGCAATTCACTAAGATGCCGTGTCGTGCCAGCTCGGTAGAGAGCCCTTTGACAAAGCTAATCAGGCCGCCCTTGCTGGCTGCGTAATGGGTGTGAAAAGCCTCCCCGCGTTGCCCGGCGGTCGAGGAAACCACGATAATGCGGCCGCGTTTCTGGCGGATCATTTGGGGAACGACGTGGTGCACCAGCGAATAAACGCCTTTGAGGTTTATGGCCATCATTTCATCCCACTGCTTCTCCGCCACTTTCTGGATAGGCAGGGGGTTGTAATTCCAAATGCCTGCATTAGCCACCAGTATATCGAGCTTGCCGAAACGGTTAACCGCAGCCTCAACCAACCTCCTGGCGTCGGCCATGCTTGAAACATCGGCCCGTTCAGCAATGGCCTGGCCCTCCAGGCCCTTACAGGTTTCGATGACTTCCTTTGCTGCGCGGTTTGCTCGATGATAGTTGAAAATAACCTTCGCGCCTGCTGCCACAAACACCTTCACGGTAGCCGCACCGATTCCGCGGGACCCGCCCGTAACCACAGCGACTTCATCTTTGAGAGTTATGTGCATGTTCTCCCCACTGGGCTCACTGGCTTGTGGATTCCCTGACGCAAGTGAGCTCTTCGACCTCAAACCGAAAGGACAGCCCTTCCCAGAGCCTGTTCACCCCCGAGGCTGCCGAGTGGAGAAGAAGCGCACAGCATGCGAACGTCGGCTGTCAGCCGGAAATCGGGGACGCGCACGCGCCGCACCACCCGCGCGCCTTCGAATCTCACCAGTTGCAGTTTATCACTTGCTGCAACCACAGACACGCGGAGGGCAATCCGCGGAAGCGAGGGTTGGCGGCGTCTCCCAAGCAGTGAAGGCGGTCAAGCTTCCGTTGCCACTGCCTTGAGGATACGTGGGCGTTGAGGATTGATCAGCGCGGCGGAGAGGCTGGTGTAGTGCCGATTCCGAGCCATGCACAGGTGAGATGATGGAAGGGCAGCCCTTGTGGAATGGTTTGGCATGACCTTCTATCCTCGAGATAATTTTTTCGGGGTCGTTCACGCCACTTCCACTTCATGCGCCGCAAGGCACTCAGTCGGGAAGAGGGAGCGGGCCGCCTCTTCCATCTCCCGGGCGGTGCTGGCGTGTTCGGGATAATTGATTACGTGCACGCCAAATAAGAAGCGTGTGCTCGCTCCCGAGGCATCGTAAAGGCCCTCCGCGAACCGACTCGAGATGCGGTAGGCATTCTCTGTCCCCACGCCGGGAAGGACGACGGCAAAGACCCCGCGACGGAAGCGATATATGGAGTCCTCAGCGCGAAGTTTCCTGGTCAAGGCCTTGGCGGCGTCACCGAACGCTGTATCGATTTCGTCCTTGTCAGGGAGTTGCGGCGAAGGCTCCAGTTGGACAACCAGTAGCGAAAGAGGCAAATGAGTACTGGCGGCGCGGCGATGCTCCATGGCCAGGCGGTCGCGAAAGAGGGTGAACCCGGGCAAGGTCGCGAGCATGTCCACGCTCGCTTCGTGCCGCATTGCCACAAACCGCTGGTGCTCTTCCGCAACCCGCTGGCGAAGCTGACTGATCACGACCTGCCTGTCCAGGAAGTAGCCCACCAGCAGGACCGAAAGCGCGCAGAAGCCGAAGAAGATCTTGCGTTTTGTCGTGCCGTTCACGATGAGGTCGTTGGAGAGAGCCGAGGGATACATCAGCAAGGCCATGCCCACGGCCAAAATGAGAATGACGGTGAGAGCCAACATCCACAGCTCCCACTCACGGCGGTTGAGATTTCGGGGGTCCATTTGGTCGAATATCCGCATGAGTAATCACTCCTCGCGAAGAGAAAGTCAACTGGTCCCCCGAGCGGCAGGAGGTCAAGTCGTGAATTCTGTTTCATCCATCCAGTACGCCACGAACTCTACGAGTGAGGGAGTCCGCCCCGTGGAGGAAAAGGAGGGCGCGATGACATGGGCCCTCGTCTCTGCGACCATTCCCCTTCCCGTCTCACTCACCCCCAGCGTTACGTACGGTCCCGGCTCGAGGCCGAAGTAGGTCCAGCCAGAGTGCTCGTCCAGATTGACATCCGCCGCCTCAATCAGGAATTGTGGCGCTGAAATCGGCATCTGGCGGAGGGAGTCATGTCCTCTGACCTGCGGCGCCATCCAGTACTTCGCGAACCTTGAGTGTCAGAGCATCCGGCGTGAAAGGCTTCTGGAGGAAAACCGTGCCTGGATTCAGCAGGCCGTGTTGGACGACGGCATGATCCGCATACCCGGACATGTAGAGAACTTTCGTTTCCGGATGAAGTGGTGCCAGATGTTCGGCCAACTCCTTCCCGCTCATCTGGGGCATCACCACATCGGTCAGCAACAAATGAATGTGTTTTTTATGCCGCTCGCCAATCTCCAGCGCATCATTTGCTCCCTTGGTCTCCAACACATCGTAGCCTCTGGATTCAAGGACTCCCCTGACCAAGGAACATACTGCTTCCTCGTCTTCAGCCAGGAGGATGGTTTCGGAGCCTCGGGATAGGTCATCAACAGGTACTTGGGTTGGAGCAATCACCTCAACCGCTTGGTCGATTCGAGGCAGATAGACCTTAAATGTCGTACCCTTCCCCGGTTCGCTGTAGACCCAGATGTGGCCCTCGCTCTGTCTGACGATCCCGTAGAGCGTAGCGAGCGCCAGTCCCATCCCCTCACCCCGTTGTTTGGCGGTGAAGAAAGGCTGGAAGACGCGGGCTCGCGTCTCCGCATCCATCCCGATTCCGGTATCGCTCACTGCGATCATCACATAGTGGCCCGGCAAGACGCTTTCCTGGCTGCTCGCATAGCTCGAATCCAACTCGACGTTGGCCGCTTCGAGCGTCAACTGGCCGCCCTGGGGCATCGCATCCCGCGCGTGCACCGCCAGGTTCATGATCACCTGCTCGATTTGTCCCGGGTCAGCATTCACGCGACCCAGTCCGGAGGGTAGATGCGTGACCAGTTCGATGTTCTTTCCAATCATTGGCCGCAGCATCTTATCCACGTTCGTCAGCAGGCTGTTCAGATCAACGATGTGCGGTTGCAGCACTTGCTTGCGGGCGAAAGCGAGCAATTGGCGCGTGAGCGAGGCAGCCTGGTCCGCCGCCTTCTCGATCTCCTTCACAGGGGAGCGCATCCCGTCGGGAAGGGAGACTCTCTCCAACAGGAGATCGCTATATCCCATAATGATCGTCAATAGATTGTTGAAGTCGTGAGCTACCCCACTCGCAAGGCGTCCCACCGCTTCCATCTTCTGTGCCTGGCGAAGCTGCTCCTCGAGTCGCCTGCGCTCCGTGACGTCTTCAACGATGCCGTCGTAATACAACACTCTTCCATCATCTGCACGGAACGCTCTGGCAGATTCCCGAACAAATATCACCGACCCATCTCGTCTTTTCCAAGCCGCCTCAAGGCCCTTGGCTTCGCCTTCCCGCTCGATTTGCTCACGAAATGCGCTTCGGGGGTAGCCAGCCTCAAAACCCTCGCCCTTAACATTTCGAAATGCCAATTCCTGCCACGAGTCGTACCCCAACATTCGGAGCAGCGCGGGATTCGCCATCAGCACGCGCCCGTCCGGCATGCTCCGATAAACTCCCAGGGGCAAGTTTTCGATGAACCTTCTGAATTGTGCTTCGCTTGCGCGGAGCGCTTCCTCCGCCCGCTGGCGCGCCGTGATATCCCGCAGCACGTTGACGCTACCCTTCAATGCCCCGCTGCTGTCACGGAGAGGGCTGGTGGTGAGGTCGAAGATCTTCCCAAGCCAAGGTTCCTCCAGATCACTTCTGGCCTCCGTCCCGGTTTTCAACAGGCACTGGTGCGGGCAGTCTTCCCGTGGTTTGTCCGACCTGTGCAGGACTTCATAGCAATGCTTGCCGATGATTTGAGACGACTCCAAGCCCACAAGCTCGGCCAAGGCACGATTGGCACGCTGAATGCCGCACTCCTCGTTCACCACCATGACGGGGTCGGGAACGGAGTCAAACGTCAGCTCCCAGTCCCTTTTAGCGCAGGCAATTTGCTCCTGAAGCCGGGCGGCTTCCTCCCGCTGAGTTTTGTCCTGTAGGGCGCGGCTCAAGGCAACCGGCAGTCGCTCCAGGCGATCTTTCAGGAGGTAGTCGGCGGCGCCTCGCTTGACATACTCGACGGCAGCTTCGTCACCCAGGACACCGGTCAGTACTAAAAAGGGGATATCCTTCCCTGACCTCTTGAGGATTTCCAAAGCCTCCATACCGGTCCAGGTCCCGAGGTTGTGGTCGCAGAGGATGGCATCGTAATCGGCATGGGCCAGCCGCTCCTCGAAGTCAGTAGCAGAGTCAATCACATTGAACGCCAAAGGGTAGCCGGCCCGCTTCAGCACACTTACTGTAAGCTCGGCGTCCGCTGCATCGTCCTCGATAATTAAGATCCGAAGGGCGCGTCCGGAGGGAAATGGGTTGCCTGCTTTAGCTTTGCTCATCGTCTCCTTCTTCATTTCGCGTGGAAGGCTGCGGGCGGTGGGGGTTCATTCACTACCAGCCAGTAAAGCCCCAGTTGCTTCACAAGGTTGCGAAAACTGTCGAAATCTACGGGCTTCTGAACATAGCCATTGGCGCCAAGGTGATACCCATTGACCGTGTCAGACTCTTCTCGAGACGCGGTTAGAATGACGACGGGAATAGCCTTGGTGCGAGGGTCCTTCTTGATCTCACGCAGAACTTCCATGCCATCCACTTTGGGCAGTTTTAGATCGAGCAGCACAATACGGGGAGCCTGCTCGAAGCTGCGCTGCACCCAAGGGCCGCGGCAAAAGAGAAAATCCAGAGCTTCTTCGCCGTCACGTGCCACCTCAATATGATTCGCTAATCTCTCCTGACGCAAGGCGTGCAAGGTCAGCTCGAGGTCGTCCGGATTATCTTCAACCAGGAGTATTTCTACGTCTTGACTTATCATGCGGCACCTCTAGGCAAGGAATTGCTTTCCCCAGGACGGCTCTCGACAGCCTCCAAAGTGAAGTAAAAAGTAGCGCCCTTGTTCAACTCTCCCTCCGCCCAGGTGCGTCCGCCGTGTTTGTGGACAATGCGCTGGACGGTGGCCAGTCCGATGCCTGTTCCCTCGAAGTCCTCGGGGCGATGGAGCCGCTGAAAAACTCCAAAAAGCTTGTCAACGTACTTCATGCTGAAGCCGACCCCGTTGTCGCGAACAAAGATCACGGCTCGGCCATCCTGCCTCGTTTCCCCCACTTCGATCACGGCGCGTTCCCGCAGCCGGGTGAACTTGAGGGCGTTCGACAGCAGGTTGGCGAAAACCTGCTTCACCAAGGCTGGATCGCACTCCACGAAGGGCAATTTCCCGATTCGCCATTCGATCTCCCGGCCTGCCATCTCCGGCTTCAGATCGCGAATGGCTTCTTCGAGCAAAGAACTCAACCCCGTCAGTTGCATGCTCAGTTCCTTGCGTCCCACGCGCGTGAGGTTCAGCAAATCGTCCACCATCATGCCCATGCGGCGCGTTCCGTCGCGGATGCGAGACAGATAGCGACGTGCGTCCTCCGGAAGATCTACGCTGTACTCTTCAAGAAGTAATTTGGAGAAACCGTCGATGTGGCGCAGGGGGCTGCGCAGGTCGTGAGAGACCGAGTACGTGAAGGCTTCGAGGTTCTTGTTCGTTGCCTCCAGCTCCGCCGTGTGCCGCCGCACCCGCTCGTCGATTTCTTGGTTCAGCTTGCGGATTACCTCCTCGGCCCGCTTGCGCTCGGAGATGTGGCGGGCGGCGGCGAACACGCCAATGACCTCTCCCGCCTCGTCCCGATACACCGCCGCGTTGTAAAGCACCGGCGTCACATATCCGTCGCGGTGCCGAATCTCCAACTCGTAGTCCTTGATCAAGCCTTCTCGGAACACCTGCTCGTATCCCGCTCGGGCCTTTCCGGGGTCGCTAAAATAATCTGCAAAGTCGGTCCCCATGAGTTGCTGACGCGAGAGGCCGGTCACCTTCTCAGCGGCCTTGTTCACGTCGGTGATCTTTCCGTCCGGATTGATGGTCAGCAGCGGATCGAGACTGGCTTCGAGCAGGCTGCGGTTATAAGCGCTGGCCCGGCGCACGGCCTCGACCGCCCGCTTCAGCTCCGTGACATCCCGCGCCGTTGCACAGACACCAATCACCTGCCCCGCATCGTCCCGATACACCGCCGCGCTGTAAAGCACCGGCGTCACATGTCCGTCGCAGCGCCGAATCTCCAACCCGTAGTCCTGGACCAAGCCTTCTCGGAACACCTGCTCGTATCCCGCTCGGGCCCTCCCGGGGTCGGTAAAATAATCTGCAAAGTCGGTCCCAATGAGTTGCTCGCGCGAGAGGCCGGTCACCTTCTCAGCGGCGTTGTTCACATCGGTGATCTTTCCGTTCGGAGCGATGGTAAAGAGCGGATCCAGGCTCGCCTCGATCAGGCTGCGGTTGTAAACGCCTGTCTGGCGCGCGGCCTCGTCGGCAAGATGGCGTTCAATGGTGTGAGTGCTCGTTGTCTCCTCCTTCATTTCGCCTGGAAGACCGCAGCCGGCGGGGGTTGATTTACTACCAGCCAGTAAAGCCCCAGTTGCTTCACAAGGTTACGAAGATTGTCGAAATCTACGGGCTTCTGAACATAGCCATTGGCGCCAAGGTGATACCCATTGACCATGTCAGACTCTTCTTGAGACGCGGTTAGAACGACGACGGGAATGGCTTTGGTGCGAGGGTCCTTCTTGATCTCACGCAGAACTTCCATGCCATCCATTTTGGGCAGTTTTAGATCGAGCAACACTACACGGGGAGGCTGGTCGAAGCTGCGCTGCGCGTAGGGGCCGCGGCAAAAGAGAAAATCCAGAGCCTCTTCGCCGTCACGTGCCACCTCAATATGATTCGCTAATCTCTCCTGACGCAAGGCGTGCAAGGTCAGCTCGACGTCGTCCGGATTATCTTTAACCAGGAGTATTTCTACGTCTTGACTTATCATGCGGCACCTCTAGGCAAGGAATTGCTTTCCCAGGACGGCTCTCGACAGCCTCCAGAGTGAAGTAAAAAGTAGCGCCCTTGTTCAACTCTCCCTCCGCCCAGACGCGTCCGCCGTGTTTGTGAACAATGCGCTGGACGGTGGCGAGTCCGATGCCTGTCCCCTCGAAGTCCTCGGAGCGATGGAGTCGCTGAAAAACTCTAAAAAGCTTGTCAACGTACTTCATGCTGAAGCCGACCCCGTTGTCGCGAACAAAGATCACGGCTCGGCCATCCTGCTTCGTTTCCCCCACTTCGATCACGGCGCGTTCCCGCAGCCGGGTGAACTTGAGGGCGTTCGACAGCAGGTTGGCGAAAACCTGCTTCACCAAGGCTGGATCGCACTCCACGAAGGGCAATTCCCCGATTCGCCATTCGATCTCCCGGCCCGCCATCTCCGGCTTCAGATCGCGAATGGCTTCTTCGAGCAAAGAACTCAACCCCGTCAGTTGCATGCTCAGTTCCTTGCGTCCCACGCGCGTGAGGTTCAGCAAATCGTCCACCATCATGCCCATGCGGCGCGTGCCCTCGCGGATGCGAGACAGATGGCGACGTGCGTCCTCCGGCAGATCTGCGCTGTACTCTTCAAGAAGTAATTTGGAGAAACCGTCGATGTGGCGCAGGGGGCTGCGCAGGTCGTGAGAGACCGAGTACGTGAAGGCTTCCAGTTCCCTATTACTGGCTTGCAACTCGGCAGCGCGGCGCTGGAGGTCTTCATTGAGTTTGCGGATTTCCTCCTCGGCCCGCTTGCGCTCGGAGAGGTCGCGGGCGGCTGCAAAAACGCCAACGACCTCTCCCGCCTCGTCCCGATACACCCACGCGTTGTAAAGCACCGGCGTCACATGTCCGTCGCCGTGCCGAATCTCCAACTCGTACTGGACCAAGCCTTCTCGGAACACCTGCTCGTATCCCGCTCGGGCCTTTTCGGGGTCGGTAAAATAATCTGAAAAGTCGGTCCCAATGAGTTGCTCGCGCGAGAGGCCGGTCACCTTCTCAGCGGCGTTGTTCACGTCGGTGATCTTTCCGTTCGGAGCGATGGTAACGAGCGGATCCAGGCTCGCCTCGATCAGGCTGCGGTTGTAAACGCCTGTCCGGCCCGCGGCCTCGTCGGCAAGATGGCGTTCAGTGGTGTCAGTGCCCATCGTCTCCTCCTTCATTTCGCCTGGAAAACCGCAGCCGGCGGGGGTTGATTTTCTACCCGCCGGCAAAGCCCCAGTTGCTTCACGACGCTACGCATACCCTAAGGCATGTGGAGATTTTGCGAAGGGGAGACGAGCTGCCCGCTTCGCATTTCCTCTTTCCTAACAGAGGCCTCCAGCCTTGCCATCCTTTCCTCGATGCTGGCGAGCGAGCTGGCCAGCGCTCCATGGTCATCCTCGCGGCGAAATATCGGGTTGTTCACCCACCAGTCCATGCCCATTTCCTTGGCCTTATCGACCGAGCAGATGACCAAGCGGATCTGAACGGACAGGAGTTCGATGTCCACCAGTTTCACTCTGATATCACCCGCGATGATGATCCCTTTATCCAAAACACGCTCCAGCACGTCGGCCAAAGTTGAGCTCTCCACCGCGTGTGACATGCTGCGTTGCTGCACCATAAGCTCTCCTTTTACAGAAGCTTTCCCAGCGGGCCAAGATCCAAGTTCAGGTCCTCTTCCTCGAGGCCAAATTCCGCCCGCAGCCGTTCAATTTCCTGTGCCTGCCTCATCAGCGTCAGTCCGAGCCTTTCAATCTGCGGCGCACTCAAGGAACCCCCCTCCATCCGGCGGATAGCTTGCCGCTCCAGCAATTCGTGCAGGAGCTTGACCAGGGTCAGGACCAGTTGTCCGAGCCCGTTTTTGGCATCGTTCACATCGAGGTTGAGCCGGCCGGCTCGCGGGCGCTGGCCAGCGGACGATGGGGGCGCCAGCAAATCGTCCACCTTCATCACCTGGGCGAAATCGTGTACGGCCTCAGACTCGACCCGCGCCAGCTCGGTTGAGTCCATTTGCCTTCTCCTTTCCAATGCCCATGCCGGCGCCCAATTGCAGCGGCGCGCGGCGGAGGCTTTGACGCCCTGTCTCCATGGACGTGAGCACGGCTTGCAGTCCAAGGTAGATGAGGTCGATATCCGCGACTGAAATGGTCACTTCTCCTGCCACCACAACTCCTTTGTTCAGCACCCGGTCAAGCACCTCGCACAGGGAGACCTGCCGGGTGTCATCTAAGGCGAGTTCGGATGGCAGGGTCGACAGGTTTACAAGGTTGCTTTCAACAGGCATAGACACTCGATTCCACGCGGCTGGGTTGGTAAAGGGCTTGTCCCAACTCTGCCAGCCGGCGAAAGCCCTGAATCTCCCCCCAACGATAGACAACCGTCATTTCCCTTCCTTGAAGACACCGCTGAAACTTCCGGCGCACGTGCGATTCCCGGCGATACAGAGCAGAACACAAAAGGCAATCACTGGGGGGCGTGACAAGGTTGAGAAGAAGTCCAGGCACACTGACGCCTAAGCGCACGCAGGCAGCCAGCAAGTCTCGTGTTTCCTCAAAAGCCATATCGGTGGGGATGCTGACCGCATAGATGGCGGATCGTGCCGGATCAGTCAGCAGTCGTCTGAACCTCTTGAGGTTCTTTGACATCGACACGAGCTCCTGAGAAAACCTGGTGAGTCGGAAGATCTGCGGGTATTTAAGAAACAAGTCGAAGAACGCTTTAAGCCATTGATCGACGATTCCGGGAAGTTCCAGCAGACGAATCAGGTGACCTGTTGCTGCGGAATCGAGCACGAGGACGTCGTAGTCGCCCGAGGCGAGTAAGGCCATGACCCCCGTCAGGCCCATCACCTCGTCGAGGCCCGGGGGGGAGAGGTCGAGAATCCGTTCCAGCACTGCGCGGTCGAAGGTTAAGTCAAAGTTACTCGAGATAGATTCCAGGAATTTCTGCATATCTCCGGCGTATTGTTTCTTCAAAGCCCGAAATTCCGACTCCGAATCGATCTCCATGGCTTCCACGCCGGGGAACACGAGTTTTGGCCGGGGGCCGATGGGTGTCCCCAAGCAGCTTGATAAAGAGTGGGCAGGCCCGGTGGAGAAAAGAAGAACTTTCTTCCCGGGGCGATCTTGCGCCAAGTGCAGAGCCGTCGCGCAAGCCAAAGTTGTCTTTCCCACGCCACCCTTGCCTGCAAAGAGCAGAAGCGCAGTCTGGGGTGGAGGCCACTCGATGCCTACCTCCACCCTGAGCGCCAGAGTTGCCGATGGTTCGGTGGTTGCGGGAGGGGCTTCGGTGATTTGCCCTACTCCATCCCAGAATGACTCCAGTGCTGTCTGCCCCCGAACCTCCTCTGCATAAAGGGGCAGCCCCCAGAGTGCAAACCTGGCTAAAGAGGTTTGGCTGAAAAGGTTCCGCAGTTGCCGAATCTGGCGCAGACGCTCGTCCTCACAAACGGGGCACGGGTTACTGGGATAGAGCCGGTTGATCACGATGTCGGTCATCGGCAACATGAGACGGTCCACTTCCCTTACGATCGAGACGGTCTCGCGAATGCTCATCATCTCGGCGAGCATCACCGGAACAAAACGGCAACGGAGCGAATCCTGTAGCACCCCTTCCATGCGTTTTACTGAGGCGGTCAGCTCTTCCAGGAAGGCGTCGAGTTCATCGCGATCTCGGGAACGGGCAAAGACCCATTTCATGTAGCGGTGCTTTGCCAACAGAGTTTCCAGCGTGGCGAGCCATTTGTGGAGGAATTCCGGCATGGCCAGCAAGCGCAGGGTGTGACCACCGGGGGCGGTGTCCACAATGATGCAATCGTAGCTGCACTTCTCCACCCACGTGGAGATCTCCAGGAAGGCCACGAGTTCATCCAAGCCCGGCAAGGAAAGCTCCAAAAAGCGGTCGATTTCTTCTCTATCGAGGAAGGTGCCGCGCGAGGCGATTTCGCGGAGTTTCCCATAGTGCTCCTGCTTGAAATGCGCCAGGTATTCCTGGCCATCAAGTTCGCGAACCTTCAGGTTTTCGGGTGGGACCAAGTCCGCCAGGCTATCGGTGAGTGAATGAGCAGGGTCTGTGGAGACCAGGAGAAAAGAGGATTGCGGTGAGTTTTTTGCCAAATGCAGCGCCGCGGCGGTGGCGCAGGTAGTCTTTCCGACTCCCCCTTTGCCGCCAAAGATCAGCAGTTGTAGGCCTCGGTGGTCCAAAAACGCTGGAGCAGCCATGCTCTCCGCGCATCGATTGCACTCCTCACGCCACCCTACTGTATTCACGTTGGCCTCGCTTTTCCTCTCCGCCATGCTCCTCTTGGAGGCCTCGGCCACGCTCTTGCATTCTGTCCAGCCGTTCGAGTAAGGTCTTTTCTTCGCCTGCGAACTCTCCCTCCGAGATCTTTCCGGTTTCCAGCCTCATGTAGAGATCACTCAACTCCGCGGTGACAGATTCGCTCTCGTTGGCGAGCTCCTCCTGGGCGGCGTTCTGAACCTGACGGGCGATCCAGACCAGACCGGTGAACGGAAGTTTCAAAAGGTCGTCCACAAGAACCATGGCATGCTCCCGCATCGCCCGGCTCAGAGCTTGAGATCGATCTCGACAAAGTTGTGCGGGGCCCACGGCCCGTTGTAGTCGAAGGCGAAGTTGTTATCAAACTGCTGCGCGGCCTCGAAGACGCGACTCTCGAACTGCGGCATCGCTGTACGCTCGACCAAACAAGCCAGATTCATTACCTCGCGTTCAGTACGGCATTTCCTTGGCTCGATCTCGGCGCAGTGGGGCGCCAGAATCGCTTCCACTTTGTCGGTGTAGGTCTCCCGATCCTCTTTGAGCAGTTGGTCAAACATCCTGCCGACTTCGATCTTGTCCTCCTGCGTAGGCTCGCGAGGACCTCCCAGGAGTTGGTCCCGGGCCCCCCTCAGCTCAGGATGGGTATTAACGAAGTATTCAAAGATGTTGGGCACGTCCCAGGTAACTCGCAAGCCCATCTCGACCTTGCCCGCCACGCGCCGCAGTTGCTCGAGCAGCGCATGCTGGTTGCGAGAAAGCAGGTTTCGTACGGCCTGCGGGCTGTCTGCGATGATGCCGAAGGACATGGGTAGAGGTGTGGTCTCCGCCATCAGCTTCTTGAGGACTTCCTGATGGGCGGCAAGATGGGAGCGTTCTGGCCGCACCCTCTCGACACCTACATTGCTGACCACGGCTGCTACTTGCCCCCCCGGGATGGAATACACCTCACTTCCGTCGATGCCGAAGTCTCCGTACTTCCGGCCTCGAGCATCGGCGATAACCGCGTAAAGGTATGCCCTCTGTCGCACTGCCACCTGGTTGCGTGGATGCTTGGGCGCGGATTTCGCAATCGAGGTATCGGCGGTACTCATAGAGCCCTCTCTTCCATAGCGGGGCGGGCATAATGGAGGATGATCTCGATCATTAGCGCGGCGCGGAACACGAGATTCTCAGGTTCAGTAGTCAGGACCTGCACGGCTATTTCCTCTGGGCTGCGGCCCGCCATGTGGAGTTCCATGAGCCGGGTAAGCAATGCCCGGGACGCGCGCTCACGATCGCGGTTCATGGGCTCGGGCTGCTCTCCATTTCCGCCGGCAACACCCCTCCCAGGGTTTTCTCCGCCCAGCGGCGCCTTGTTCCTCTCCTCAATTTGATTTCCCAAGAGAGACATCAGCAATTCTTCGCTCCCCCTCAATCGGCGCCCGGGCGCGGCCCAACTCGCCGGGCCCGACCAGCGCGCGCCCCGAACTAAGCGACCTCCATAGCCGCCTTGCTCGTCGGCTTGAGAACGCGCTCGAAGGCCTTCCCGGCCGAAGGGTGCTGTGCGATATATACTTGCTTGACCGCTCTGACACTGCCCTGTTCCGTGCGAATCTCAAGGGTCGCCCTGCACGCGAAGCATTTGACCGGCCCCTCATAGTCGTCGTAGGCATCGTCCAGATCCAGCCTGTACCCGCAGCCCAGACAATTGACTCTCATACCTTCTCCTCCCTGTTCTCACTCGACGATGCGCGGTGGAAGGCCACGCGCCGCCCCCGCTGGCTGCCCCGACCCGGCTACGTGGCATGCACTGGCTCCTCGCCCAGCTTCCTCATCGCCCGCTTGACCGTCCTTTTCGCTTTGACTTCCAGGACCGCGCACCCCAGATAGGCGGCTACCCGATAGATCGGCTGCCACGGCAAGATTAAAAGAACTAGCAGCAGCGCCATTATAGGAAAGCCCCACAAATACAGTGCCGTAGCTATCCCGATTTGCACGACCTGTCTGATCTCCTTTTCGCTTTTCAGAGTCATTTCTTCTGGCCCCCTCAATGGTTTCAATAATTGCAGGCAGCGGGTCTTTTCAATGCTAAGATCGCGCTCCTTCGCCTCAGTACCTGATCCTCAGCGCACCGGCACTACTCCGCATCGTGGGCTTGGCCTTGACCCCAGGCACACCGGCAGATTTGCGTTCGGCCAAGCCCTGCAACAGGGTGGTCTCTTCGGTCTCGATCTCACGCAGCCGGGCATCAAGCTCTGCCACCCGGCGGCTGGCGGTTGTTCTTTCTGCGGCGCGCCGAGACTTTTCGATTTCCAGGCACGCGATTTGCAAGTGCGCCCTGTGGGGAGTAGCCAGGCGCGTCACTCGACCGGCCAAGGTGCGAATGGTTCTCAAGCCCCTTAGAGGTATAGGCATAGGTGTGCCCCTTTCACGCGGTAGCGAGGCGGTGGTGATTCTTCCGCCGCTTGGAATGGTTCCCGCAGACTTTCGCCATTGCCTCCTCCACCTTTTGCAGCATGAGCGAATTCCCGTCGTGAGTAACCTTTGCGGTGTCCGTCTTGAGAACGTCGCAGCACACCCACCAAAAGGTGGGATCCTCGAGCCGAGCGCGGCTGTGGCGGTGGGCGAGGATCTTGGCGATGGCGATACAGGCCCGGATCGTGGGGCGGTGGTTATTGACGCCGACCCCACGGAGTTCCCTGACAATATCCACGATCCTTTCCGCATCCGTACGCGGAAGGCTCGACTTCGCCTGGGTGATCTGGATCTCCGTTTCGCGATCGAAATGCCCAAGGTTGACGGTGATCATCCGATCCATCAGCGCGTCTTGAGTCTTGTGGACTCCGGCATATTCTTCGGGGTTCGAGGTCAGGATGGCTCGAAAGTCCTCGTGTACGCGCACACACCCCTCGCCGGACCTGCCCAGGTTGGGCAGATTGAGAATCCTTCCCTCCAGGATACTGAGCAGCACGTTGTTGGCCTCCGGCCTGGAACGGTTGAATTCATCATAAATCAGCGTGTGTCCATTGAGGCAGGCGGTGGTAAGCCGGTGGTCCTCCCAAAGAGTGCTCATGCTCTCTTCGGTCTTCACGACGGAGTGGATGTAATTATCAATGAGCTTGAACTTACGGTAGCCGGAATCCTTGCCAATCAGGTCGGAGCTGCCAAACTCGTCGTCGCCGTGGAGGAGGACGACCGGCCGGCCGAGTTGCGCGGCAACGTGCAAGGCGAGGGTCGTCTTCCCCGTTCCTGCCAGGCCGGCAAAGTGGACTGCGTATCCCACACCAAGATAGCTCAGCGCCCGGTCCGTCAAAGCCTGAATATGCGGGGTCAAGACAAATTCTTCGCTAGGCTCAGGGACAATGCTGTGTCCTTGGGGTTCGACTATTTCGCAGGCTACTGAACCAAACTTTGCATCCTCGCCATTCATTGCTGTCTGTTCCCTTTCCTTGAGCTTTGCGGTCCAGTTGGAGCTTTGCCCGGATTACGGCAGTGAGCTTAGTGTTTCCGTTTCTTTCGTGCCGACTTCTCTCCGCCGCCGACTTCGAACGATGGATGGCCACCTGTTTCGCTCTGGCTTCCTTCCAGGTCGGCTTTGGTTTCCTGCATCGTATGGCTTGCGAGTTTCTCCACCGCCCCGCACGATGGAGTACCCAAGGCACGCCATGCTTGCCGAATGCTGCTGAGGTCCGTGTGGACCTCCGCGCGGAGGCCTTCGACCGTACGCTTGAGGTCCGAGAGGGAGCCCAAACGATCGGCTTTCGTCCTCCTGGCCCGGGCGGCGAAGCTTTTGGAAAAGTTGGCCAGCGTCTGGGAGACATCGGCCCGCCGCTCCTCGGTCTCTCGCTCCAAAGCCTGGGCCAATCCCTGGCGCGCGCTTCGCAAGGCCAGGATCTCATTCCGTAATTGAGTCATATGCTCGGTTAACACACCCATGGTTTTCCTCCTCCTTGTTTCTAAGCTGGTCGTGGCGTTGCGGGCGGCTTCAGTTCGGGCCTCTTCTCTTTGCCACGGCGAGGGACCCTCGTGCGGCTACCTGTCGAGCACCACGCAGGCTTCAACAGGCAGCGCTTGGATTGCAACTCCCGAGGGCTTGCTGATTGCTGGGCTGCTATGCGCCCTTCCCTGCCCAGGCACGACGCGCGGCAGCAATATCCGCCCTCATGTCCCGTTGCTGCCCGCTGACGGTTTGCTTCAGTTTCTTCAGGAAAGCAAGACGCCCCGCTCTCATCCTTCCCGTCACCCGAGTCTGTGTGCCCGAAAAATCACCACACATTTCAGCCACATCCTTTTGGCGGTCCCTGTTTCCATCCAGCAGTTCATCTCGGAACGCTCGACGGCTTCCGCGCAGCGCCTGGATCTCCCCGGATAATCGAGTCATATCCTCCAACAATTTACCCATCGTAGTCCTCCTTTGATTTTTCCTGCCTCTGGCGTCTCCTCCATCTGCCGAGCGGAGGGCCGCATAATAGCCCCCCGCTCAACAGCGGTCGGTCCCCCACCGGTATTAGGCGGGAGCGGCAGCAGCGGCTGTCAGACCGATAGCCTCGGCATACTTCAGGTAGGTCTCGACCGAGGCAATGACGACGCGGGCTTCGACCGACAGCAGCTCGATCCCGACTAGCGACACCTTTAACCAGGCGTCGATCACGATTCCCTTGTCGAGAATCCGATCAACAACTTCCGCCAAGCTCGAGGAGTCGGTCGACTTTGCAACCTTCGCCATGGCAGTTCTCCTTCCGGGTAACAAAATACCCAAGTTTCGCTTAGGGCATACTTCACGTTAATGTGACCTGCCCCAGCCGCCAGTTGAGCAGGTGGGGTGCCGAAATCGAGAAATTGCACGCGGCTTTTCCATCATCTTGATTCGCAAGAGGAAGGGGATGGCCTGCAACGAATAAGTGGCTCTGCAACGGGCGATTGTGGAATTCACTCCATAGAACGCGGGCCTTAGATGCGCGGCATGTAATCCCTGACCTGCCAGATATTCCAGAACTCCTTGCATGTCCACCTACGCTTGCAGGGAATCAACAAAGTTGTACGGTGGCCAGGGGCCGCTCAAGAGTAGCTTGACGGATTCGTTCGCATGATGGTGACGAGCGGCTTGGCGAAAAGATTCGACTGAATCGCGGGGCACGAGGAAGTAGAGGGACAGAAGACGACCTCTGCTGGAAGAAGGCAATTCGACTTTGTGGCGAACGAAGGAGCCGCTCAGCGAACCGCAAAGCTCCTCGACCAACTGGCGCTGCTGCAGGCCGGCTCGGTCCAGGCCCAGATAACGCTGTCGCTTTGCGGCCAGGTAAGCGGCGCCAGTATCCCAATCGAGGGGTAAGGATCTTGCACGAACAGGCCTCGCGTTGCTCTCCCTTCCATCTGCGGAAGTGTCGAGGAGAACGTGAACGCCCATTTCCCCCAAGTCCTCGAGTTCGTGAAGAAGCGCGCCATAGGCATCGTGATTTTTTCGCAACAAGCTAACGGCCTCCCAGGGAGACTCAACCCGACACCCATATCGCATGGGAATCACGGTCAGGTGGCGATAAAAGGACTCTACGACCGTCTCATACACGAGAAGTTCCGAGGTATCACGACGTGAGTCGGGCTCTGCCAGTTTAGAAAGTACAGCGCCCAAGCCCTGGTGATTTACTGTGAACACACGTTGCCCCCCGACCCCGGTGGGAGTTTCGAGGTCGGCCGGCAGGGGCCCACGAAAGATGCAGTAGACTAGGTAACTCATGGGGTTGCTCCTATCGATAGTGGAGGAACGAAGCGATAAGGGGGCCAGGGCCCGGACAGTTCGAGGACCAGCCCCCCCATGGCATGTTTCTCATTCACCTGATTGATTCGCGCCCGAAATGCCGGCGTCGCACTCTTGGGCAGCAAAAAGGCCCAATTCAGCACAACCTCGATTCCGCTTTCTGGGGGCTCACGAGGCACCTCCGGACATTCGCAAAAATCCGAAGCCTGCAGCCTCAGGTGGTTCGCGACCTGGCGGCGGGTTTCCTTTAGCCAGAGGCTCAATTCTTTCTCTGCACGTGCCCGGATTCGCTGTTCCTCGAAGTAGCGTCTCCCCGGCAGCAGCGCCGCGAGTTGCGCTTCCTGTGCGGCCAGGCTTGCGGACGTGAGGGCGCGCCCGGCCTGCCTTCTGTCGAGCAAGCCCCTGACTGACCATTCCTCCTGATCAGCTACCCGCTCCAGGAACTGCGAAATCGCCGCACCATGCCTATCCACAAATTCTGCCAGGCGTTCCTGCGACGAGAAAAGGGTTCCGAAACGGGCGGGCAGCACGGGAGAATGATGCATCACCTCCTCAACCACCGCCTCGTGCCGCAAGGCGCGCGGCCCTACCCAAGCCAGATCCCGCATGCGCAGTTCGGCCGTTTCGCCGCAAAAATCTTCCAAGCGCACCTCGCTTAGGACGGCACACAGATTCGGGAAGCGCCGAAATACAGACAGAGGATGCTGGCCATCCACACCGGTCCCCTCGAGCTCCCCGAGGAGGTTCGAGCAGGCAAAGCAAAACAGGTAAAGCGCACTCTGGACCGTCTCCATTTACTGTTCACCACATCCTTCGAGAGTCTGCTGACGAATTTCTTGCAGTGCGCCCTCCAGGTCACTGGCCTCAATGGTTACCCGCGCCTGCCCGTCCGGTGTTTTATCGCCCGCCTGAACGGCTCGCCGGACAGCTCGCAGGGCGGCTCGGGTGCACGTCGAAATGATATCGGCGCCGCTAAACCCACCGGTTCGTGAGGCCAGGTCCTTGAAGCTGATCACCGCGCCCAGGGGTTTGTTCTGCAAATGGATCGCGAAAATCTCGCTGCGCTCGCTCTCGTCGGGAAGTCGAATCTCCACAATCTCGTCAAACCGCCCAGGCCTGAGAATGGCGGGATCGAGCAGATCTGACCGGTTGGTCGCGCCCAGGACCAAAACCCCTTTCAGCTCTTCCACCCCATCCAACTCCGCGAGGAACTGGCTCAAGACGCGCTCCGCCACGTGCGAATCCGACGCACCGGCGCTGCGGCTGGGCACGAGGGCGTCAATCTCATCGAAGAAGACGATGCAGGGCGCAGCTTGGCGCGCTTTGCGAAATACCTCGCGCACGCCTCTCTCAGATTCCCCCACATATTTCGAAAGCAGTTCCGGCCCTTTGACCGAGATGAAATTCACCTTCGTTTCGCTGGCCACCGCTTTGGCGAGGAGGGTTTTTCCGCAGCCTGGGGGACCCGAGAGCAGGATTCCTTTGGGCGGCCGTATCCCCGCTTGGGTGAACAGATCGGGGTACTGGAGAGGCCACTCGACGGCTTCCACGAGGCGCTGTTTGATCTCGGCCAGACCCCCGACATCCTGCCAGCGCACGTTGGGGACTTCGACAAATACCTCGCGCAACGCGGAAGGCTCTATGCCCCGGAGGGCCTCCAGGAAATCATCCATTCCCACCTCGAGCTTGGCCAGTTGGTCATAAGGAATTCGCGCCAAGCCGAAGTCCACATCGGGCATGATGCGCCGCAGGCAAATCATCGCAGCTTCCCGGCAAAGGGCTTCCAAGTCGGCCCCTACGAAACCATGCGTGATCTCCGCCAAGTGATTCAGGTCTACTTGTTCGGCCAGAGGCATGCCTCGGCTGTGGATCTCCAGGATCTCCTTGCGTCCGTGGCGGTCGGGAATGGGGATGCTAATCTCTCGGTCAAACCGCCCTGGCCGCCGCAGGGCCGGATCGAGCACATTAGGCAAGTTGGTCGCCGCAATAACGATGACCTTCTGCCGCTTGGCGAGTCCGTCCATCAATGCCAACAACTGGGCTACGACCCGCTTCTCGACCTCGCCCACCACTTGCTCGCGGCGGGGGGCAATGGCGTCGATCTCATCCAGGAAGATGATGCTGGGGGCCTTGCGGCTGCCCTCTTCAAAAATCTTGCGCAAATGTGCTTCACTCTCGCCGTAAAACTTGTGGATGATTTCGGGCCCGCTGACGGCATAGAAGTTCGCCTGGGTCTCATGCGCAATGGCGCGGGCAATCAGCGTCTTACCGCATCCAGGAGGCCCGTGTAGAAGCACCCCTTTCGGTGCGTCAATTCCCAGGCGCTCGAAGACCTCGGGGTAACGCAAGGGCAGTTCGATCATTTCGCGGATACGCTGGAGTTGGGGCTTCAGGCCACCGATGTCCTCATAGGAAATCGCGCGAGCGGCCATCTCCTCGGGCTGGGCCCCTTTGGAGATCACCAGTTGGGTCATGGGGTTAATGAGCACGGGCCCTTTGGGCACCGTGCTTTCCACCTTGAAATCCGCCCAGCGCGCTCCAAAGAGGATGGCCCGGATGCGGCTCGCGGCCAAAACCGGCAGGCCATCCAGCCGGCTGCCGATGTATTCCAAATCGCGTTCGGAAGGAGTAATGTTCGTGGGGGCCAGCACCACCCGCTCGGCGGGTGGGCAAGCTATGCGGCGCACTTGAACGAACTCGTCCAGTCCCGTCCCGGCATTCTCGCGCGTGATTCCGTCCAGTTGAATCCGGGACTGACCGCGCATCTCCTTGTAAGCCGGCATCGCCTTGCACACGGTTCTACCCTTGCCGACAACTTCCACAATGTCTCCCACGTCCACCTGCAAGAGCGCAAGATCCTCCGGCCCCATGCGGGCGTACCCACGACTCACGTCCTTGCTGAGCGCCTCGCTGACTTTAAGCTTGAACGACTTCTCTGCGGTTTCGATGGTGGCTCCTCCCCAGCGGGCTACTTAAGGCACTTGATTTCCAGGACCCCGTTGTTACAGGAGACCTGCATCTTCTCCTTGGAAACGTTCCGGGGCAGGAGAACTTCCTTGCGGTATTTCTTGTCGCCTCTCTCGGCGGAAATCGTCAGCACATCGTCCTTGACCTCAACCCGCACGTCCTCCTTGCCGATGCCGGGCAACTCCGCCAAAACCAGCAGGTAGTCGTCTTCCTCAAAAACGTCCACCATGGGTTCTCGGACCTCCTGAACTTCGGTTCGCCCGGATTTGGCGTCCCGCCGAATATTTCCGAAGGGCTCGAGGCTCGGCCCCTCCTCTCCCAGCCCCACCTTAACCTTGAATCCGTAAATCCCTCTGAGCTCTTTTCCCGGCCCGCGAATCTCCCCTGTTTTGGAGAGCTCTTGACCGCTTTCGGCTAGTTCACCGAGCTTCTCCACCAAGTCTCCCAGGCCCTTGAGAATCCCTCCCAGGCCGCCTTCCATCCCACCCCTCGAGGTTCGTTCTTTTTTCTTTTCCGTCATAACGCACCTTATCCCTTTCAATCTATAGGAATGCCATATTGCCTGACTTTTGAATGTATAGTCTTATAATCGATGTGTAGCACGCGAGCGGCTTTTGCCTTATTCCCTCCCGTTTCCCGCAGCACATGAGCCAGGATCTCCCGCTCGATGGCGACAATCCTCCGTTGCATGATTTCCTTGAAGGGAAGGCCTTCCGGCAGCGTGTCTGGAGTTTCCTGATTGCATCCAGGGTCAGGGAGAGTGAGTTTGGGGGATACACAATCGATCCTCATGTGCTGCTCGGTGATCATATCGTCTGCCAGAAGAACCGCGCGGCGGATCACGGAACGGAGCTGCCGAACATTTCCAGGCCAGTCGCAGGCGAGCAAAGCATCGACCGCAGATTGCGAAAAGCCCTTCACGTTCTTCTGCAACTCGAGATTCGTGATATCCACGAACCGCTTCGCCAGATACAGGACGTCCTCCTGTCGCTCGCGCAAGGGCGGAACCCAGATGGTGAACTCGTTCAACCGAAAATAGACGTCGGGACGAAAGGTGCCGGATTCGCCCAAGCGTTGCAGGTCTTGGTTGCTGGCGGACAGAACCCGGACATCCGTGTTGATGGTCTGGGTGCCGCCAATGCGGCAGATCGTCTTGTCTTGAAGTACCCGCAGAAGCTTGGCCTGGGAGCCTAAAGGCATGTTCGAGATTTCGTCCAGGAAAAGTGTTCCGCCATGGGCCATTTCGATTTTTCCAATTTTCTGTCTGTCCGCGCCCGTGTAGGCTCCCCTTTCATGTCCAAACAGCTCGCTTTCTAAAAGGGCCTCGGGAATGGCCCCGCAATCCACCATCATAAAAGGAGCCTGGCAGCGAGGACTGTTCTGATGGATGGCGTGCGCCACAATCTCCTTCCCCGATCCGGTTTCTCCCAGTATCAAGACGCTGAAGTTGGTTCCGGCCACTCGGCCTACATCGGCGATCAACTGCTTCACGACACTGCTGGGACCCATGGACTCCCGGAGCGAAGACTCGTCTTCGATCTGGCAGGAGAGACGTCGCAGCTTGCGCTTGAGAGCGCGTTCGTTCAGCGCGCGGAAGACCACGCGCAGCACCTCGTGGTGTTTGAGAGGTTTCGCCAGGTAATCGTGAGCGCCTGCCCTCATCGCCGCCACCGCATCCCGGATTTCCGGATAGCCCGTGATCAGAATGACGGGGAGGTCCTCGTCCAGGGCTTTTGCCCCTTTCAGGATCTGCATGCCGTCCATATCGGACAGCTTCATGTCCACGACCAGAGCATCGGGATGTTCGGAGCGGATCTTTTCCAGGGCGGCTTGCCCGCTGTGGGCCACCACCGTGGTTATCACCTCTTGGTTGAGGAACGTGGAGAGCAAGGCGATTTGCTCATTCCCGTCCACAATAAGAACCTTACTGCCAGCGGCTGTCATTGCTCTTTCTCTCCACGACCTGAGGGTTGGTGAATCAAATAGACGACCCGGATATCTTTATCGAGCCAGGAGCCCAGGGAGTGAAGCATCCCGAGGAAGATCAGGCCCGTTTCCCCCGCCCGAAGCGTCTCGTTGATCCGACCGGCGATGTATTCATCGCGCCTTTTGAGCAAGGAATCTCTCAAGGCTTTTCGGCGCGGCTCCTCTCGAGTGGCGAACTCTGGCTTCCCGGAAGCGAAGTCCTCCTTGAAGAGTTGATATTCCTCCACCAAAAGCTCGGAAGATTCCGTGCCCATGAGCGTGGCACCCTTCTCCCGTAAACGATGAAGCAACCCGTGGTTGCGGCTACCGGCTTTTTCCAGCTCCGTAACAATCTCCACCTCGCGCCCGCAAACCGGCAATCCATCCTGATAAAGGCGAACTCCGTCATAGGGAAGCGCCAGTCTCTCGATGGCCGACTCGATCTGGGCCCACAATTTGTTAACCAGGTTCACGTTGCGCTCCCAGCCTTTACGCCCTAGCTTCTTGACTTTCAGGCGCTGGATCGCTTCGCTTAGCGCTCCCATGTCGGCTTGGGTATGGATGATGGGAATGTAGATGAGAGTCCTCTCATTAGATTCAGGATGACGGGTTCCGGCAGCGCTCTCGCTATTTCGTTCGCCCATGACAATTGGGGTGCCAGCCTTTGGGATCCAAATCCGTAGAAGTCAGGCGGAGTTTACATGGTCATCGATGAGTCTCTAAGTAACCGCACCGCCTCCAAAAATTGCCCGACGCCATGTGCTTGACCTGGAGAAGCAACTGCCCGCCAATCAGGGACTTAGGTCAGAGTCGGCGTAGGAATTTGGTGCCCAGCGGCCGGTTGCGAATCGGAAGACATACCGGCCCTACCCTGATCGCCAAGCTCATACGAAAGGACTCGACTCCTCTGTGCTCAGCCCTGTCAAATGGGTAGTACGAAGGTTGCGCACAGCTCTCTCCCAGACGATAAACAACTTCCAATTTTCTGCAAGCAATCCCCCAACGAGCAATTGCCGTTCCATAAGGCTCTGTTCGAAGATGAGCAGGAGCCATCCTCTCTTCCCCCATCGACCGCCTGCTACCCTCACACTTTATTTATCGGCAGTGGGAAGCAGTGCGATTAGGGAAAGTGGCGGCTTCTCCCAGGCGCACTCCTGCCGGTTCGTGTTTCATTTCGAGGTATTGAAAAAGTGACGAGTGACGAGTGACGAGTGACGAGTGAAAAGTGGCCAGCAAGGAGAGCGGGTGTCGGGGGACAGCGGAGCGGCGGACGCATTCTTCAACTGACCCGCCGCGGCGGGACAACGGACAACTGACAACAGACAGCTTTCCCTGCCCACTGCCTACTGCCTACTGCTCTCCGTCGGCTCGAAGCGGGCTTGGAAGAAACGCAGGTATTTGGGTTCGTAGATCATCTTCAAGGCGCGAGCCTGGTCGCGCTGCTCGTAAACCTCGAGGATCGACTCCGCCACCACATCCATATGCGCCTGAGTATAGACTCGGCGCGGCAGGGCGAGGCGCACGAGCTCCAATTGCGGGTGGCGCTCCTCGCCCGTCTTGGGGTCGCGCCCGGCGGAAACGATGCCGCGCTCCATGGTGCGTACCCCGGAATCGACGTAGATGTTGGCAGCCAGCGTCTGGGCCGGGTATTGCTCCTGAGGGATGTGCGGATAGAAGCCCCTTGCCTCCAGGAAAACGGCGTGGCCGCCGATAGGCTTGACGAGGGGGATGCCCCAGTCCCGCAGGTGTCTGCCCAGGTACTCGACCTGGCCGACCCGCGCCCGGATGTGGTCGTCCTCGACGCTTTCCGCAATGCCGCGCGCCATGGCTTCCATGTCGCGCCCGGCAAGCCCCCCGTAAGTGTGCAGCCCCTCGTAGACCACCACCAGGTTGCGCGCTTCCTCGTAAAGTCCTCCATCGTTGCTGGCCAGCCAGCCGCCGATATTCACCAGCGCATCTTTCTTGGCGCTCATCGTGCAGCTCTGGGTGTAGGAGCAGTACTCCTTCAGGATTTCCGCCACTTTCTTTGAGCTGTAGCCCGCTTCGCGCTGCTGGATGAAGTAGGCGTTCTCCACCGCGCGCGTGGCATCGAGCACGATGGTAATGCTGTAGCGGTCGCAGAGTTCTCGCAGCGCGCACATGTTGGCCATGGATTGCGGCTGGCCCCCTGCCGTATTCACTGTTCCCGCAACGGAAACGTAGGGAATCTTCCCCGCCCCCACCTCGAGGATGAGCTTTTCGAGTTTCTGCAGGTCCACGTTGCCCTTGAAGGGGTGCTCGCTTGCCGGGTCGTGCGCCTCGTCAATGATGACGTCCACGAAGGTTCCACCTGCCAGCTCCTGGTGGAGGCGCGTGGTAGTGAAATACATGTTGCCGGGGATGAAGTCGCCCGGCTTGATCATGATCTTCGAAAGGATGTGCTCGGCGCCGCGCCCCTGGTGCGTGGGAACCAGGTATTTATAACCGTAATATTGGCTAACCGCTTCCCACAAGTGGTAAAAGTTGCGGCTGCCCGCGTAGGCTTCGTCGCCGAGCATCAAACCCGCCCATTGGATGTCACTCATGGCATTGGTGCCGCTGTCCGTGAGCAGGTCGATGTAAACGTCCTGCGAGCGAAGCAGGAAGGTGTTGTAGCCGGCCTCGACGATGAACTTCTCCCGCTGCTGGCGGGTCGTCATGCGGATGGGCTCGACCATCTTGATCTTCCAGGGCTCAGCCCAGGAGCGCCGGGAAGGCTTTGGGTAGGACATGCGGTGACTCCTTATTATCCGCAGATTACTCAGATTTCACAGATCAGGCAGGCTGAAGGCAGAAGAAGAACCGAGCAGAGCAGGCAAACCTAATGCCGCCTCATACCCATGCGATTCCATTGGGGGGGCCACAACCACGTCGGCGTTCTTAGTCTATCTCTTGCCCTACTCATTTTTCATCTGTGTAATCTGCGAAATCTGTGGACTGGGGGCCTTTTGCTCTTCGCGAGCCAGAACCTTCTCCATCAGGCGGGGGAAGTCGAAGCTCAGAACGCGCTGGCAATTGCGGCAGCGCCAGACTGGGTCCTGCGGATCGAGGTAGTTGAAGTTGACGCAGCCGCAGTCGCAGACGACCTGCAACCCTTTGCTGCGCCCTTGAATCAGCTTCACATCCTGGGGCCCAACCGGAAATTTCATATCAATCCCTCGTTCGGTTTTTTCGCTTGACGGGGAGGGCCACTCCCGACTTCAGCCTGGACGCCGTTCCAAGTGGTCCCATCCTCGGTCCGCGCTGAGTGGCCTCGCCCTCTCCCGACGTCTAGCAAGAGCATTCGGCTTCTTCTCGCGCCGCGAAGATTTCTCCTCCTTGCAGTAGCTCCTCCGTGTCCTCCGTGGCCAGGAGAGTCCGTCAGCCGACGGATCACTGAGAAGCTCCGTGTCCTCCGTGTTGAAGCTTTAGAGGCACAGAGAACACGGAAAGGCCCGCTTCTACTAAACGCACTCGCAGAGCATCACGCGGTCCTGGCTGTCCACTTCGCGGAGACGCACATCAATCAATTCGGTATCCGAGGTCTGCAGAACCCTGCCCACGTAGTTCGCCTGGATGGGCAACTCCCTGTGCCCGCGGTCGATCAAGACGCACAGTTCCACCCGCCGTGGCCGCCCGTGATCCACCAGGGCATCCAACGCGGCGCGAGTGGTTCGGCCCGTGTAGAGGACGTCGTCCACCAGGATCACCGTCTTGCCCTCCACGGAAAACCGCAGGGGCTGCTGGACCACGGGCTTCTGATCGCTTCTCAAGAGGTCATCGCGGTGGAGGGTGATGTCCAGTATTTCGACCGGGGGCGCGGTCTTTTCGATCTCTGTCATCTTTTTAGCCAAACGCTCAGCTAGTGGGACTCCGCGGCGGCGGATTCCCACCAGAACGACCCCTTCCAGACCGTTGTTGCGCTCCAGGATTTCGTGCGCCAGGCGTACCAGCGTGCGGTCAATCTCCGAGGCCGACATCAACTGGGACTTTTCGCGAACCACCGCACTCTTGGGTTGAACGTTTCCAGCATTTTCCATGGCAGGCTCCCAAACGCCGGATTATAGCATTTTGTCCTTTGCCTTCCGCTTTTTGATTTGATACGCTCGGCGCAAATCGCGGACGTAGTGGTCCGCTTCCCGCGTGGGCTTGGGAATGCGGAATCCGTCCACGCACTGCTTCACCAACCCGACGGCGGAATCGAGCGAAACCCGATGTCCAGTAGTGACGTAAATGGGTCTAACGTCGTCCCTCGTCCGCAACACCACCCCAATGCGCTCACCTTCCAGCATTAGTGGGGTGGTCGAGCCAGCCTTCTTGCCGGGCTCTTGGTGCTCACCCACCAGCCGTGACTTGGCGCAGCCGATGGTGGGCTTGTCAAACAAGATGCCAATGTGGCAGGCGATGCCGAACCGGCGCGGGTGCGCGAGTCCGTGACCGTCAATCAGGATAAGGTCGGGCTCGGTCCGCAGCCGGGCAAAAGCCGCCAGCAGTACGGGGCTCTCGCGGAACGAAAGCAGGCCCGGGACATAGGGAAAACGGAGTCGGCGTCGCGCCATCCGGCGCTCTACTTCCTCGAAACCTGGAAAGCGATAAACAATGACGCCGGCAAAAGCGACCTCGGTCTCGGGGTCAAACGCCATGTCCGCGCCCGCCACGAAGCGGATCTCCCCAAACCGGTCCTGCAATTCCACACGCTCGCGCAAACTTTCCTGAAGCCGAATCGCTTCGCGGGGCGTTAGGTTCCAACGGGTCTCGAGCCGGAGTTGCATCGCCATTCCCATATTCTACTGCGGGAAATGCCCAGCCGCGGCGTCATAGTGAGCGCGCCCCGCAACGGACATTTCGTGCTACACTTCCTGTCCTAGCCGCACGATTCGGAGGTCGGGCCCCAAACGCCGCAGGTCACAGCCCAATGCTGGCGTGAGATATTCTTGTTTCTTTGGGAATTTCGACTTTGGACTATTGGTGGTCTCCTGCCATGAAACATCTCAACTTCGAGTTTAAGGCACGGTTGAATAACGAGCAGCAGGTTCGGGCGGCGCTCAAGAGATTGGACGCCCGCTTTATTGGGACTGACCACCAGATCGACACCTATTTCCGCGTCCCTTCCGGGCGGCTGAAGGTTCGGGAAGGCCGCCTCGAGAACGCCCTAATTTTCTACCGGCGCAGCAACCTTCGCCGCGCCCGCCAGGCCGCGGTTGAAATGATGCTTCTTCCGCGGCGGAACGCCCTCCGGGCGATCCTTGCCCGCTCCCTCGGGACACTGGCCGTGGTGGACAAGCGCCGCGAGATTTACTTCGTCAAGAATGTGAAGATTCACCTGGACCGCGTCCGCCGGTTGGGCAAGTTCCTCGAGGTTGAAGCCATTTCACGCGTGGGTGACGTGAAGAAGATACGGTCCCAGGCGCGCCAGTTTCAAAAACTGTTTGGCATCACCGCAAAGGATATCGTCGCCGAATCGTATTCCGATTTGATCCTTGCCAAGAGCCCTTCGTAGAGTAGACGCCGCCTTCAGGCGAGCATCATCGGATAACCTCCCGCCCCGACTGCAGCCCTGCCGGTAATGGAAAGAAAGTGGACGGCTAATGTGGAAAAAGGCCCTTTCCGTGGAGTAACGTGATTGAAAGCCGCCGGTGACATCCGCTAACCTGCAGGCTGCGTCGGGTCTTGGGCAAGATCAGGGCAAGATCTAAAGAGAATGGAAAACAAAAGCCCTAGCCGGTTGCGGGGAGGCTGGCTCCTCCCCGCGTCTGCGGCTGTCCTCATTTTCAACAGCGCATACGTCGCCGCCTTTGGTAATCCCACACTCTTTTATGTAGCGAATGCCCTGCTGCATCCGCTGCTGGGAATAGGCGTCGGCGTTCTTTTCGTCGCCTTTATCCTCCGGCATCGAGGGTCGTTCGCCGGGGTTTGGGGAACCTGCGCGCTCTTGTTGTTAGGGCTGGCAGCGGCTTTCGGGGTCTACCTGGTTTTCGTGGGCATGACTCGGCCCCACAGCATGGTGCTTTATGCGCATGTGGGGTTGGCGATCGTGGGTCTGTTTTCCCTGCTTCTGCGATGGCGTGGCCAGGTAGGGGCGGGCGGCGTCCGCCCGGACACCGAAGGCCTCCAAACCGCGTGGCGCGCGAGCGCCGCCGTGGTTGTGGCTTCGGTTGCATTCTACGCCATCGTGGCAACTTATCATTATGTCCACGCCGATCTGCGATATAGGATTCAGAACCCTTCCACCGCCCCCCTGAGCATGGAGAGTGAAGGTGGCGGCCCTTCCAGCTTGCTCTTCCCGAGCTCCGCGACAACCGCCGACGGCAAGCCTATCACCTCGCAGTTCTTCATGGATTCCGAATCCTGCCGGCCCTGTCACACGGACATTTACAATCAGTGGCAAAGTTCCATGCACCACATGGCTTCCTTCAATAACCAGTGGTACCGGAAAGCCATTGAGTACATGCAGGACACGGTCGGCGTTAAGCCTTCGCTCTGGTGCGGCGGTTGCCACGACCATGCGCTGGTCTTCGCCAACCAAATGCAGACGCATCCCATCCGGGAGGTCGAGGATACGCGTGAGGGCCAGAACGGCCTCGGGTGCATGTCGTGCCATTCCATCGCGGGTGTGAAAGACACGATGGGCCAGGGCGGTTTCGTCATGGATTATCCGCCGCTCGACAAGCTGGCCTCGAGCCAGAACCCGGTGCTCCATTTCCTGCACAACTACGTGGTGAAGCTCAACCCCAAGCCGCATCGCAATGCCTTTCTGAAACCTTTTCACAAAGACCCGCAACTGGTCCCGGAGTTCTGTTCCTCCTGCCACAAGGTTCACCTCGATGTGCCCGTCAATAATTACCGGTGGATTCGCGGCTTCAACGATTACGACAACTGGCAGGCCAGCGGCGTTTCAGGGCAAGGCGCGAGATCGTTCTATTACCCACCCAAGCCGTCGCAGTGCGCTGATTGCCACATGCCGCTCGTTCCCTCGAAAGATTTCGGCAACCTCAATGGCTTCGTGCATTCGCACCGATTCGCAGCGGCCAACACGGCGGTCCCAACCTCTTACGGCGACCGGGAGCAGGTTCAGCAAGTGGAGAGCTTCCTGAAGGGCGCCCTAAGCGTCGATATCTTTGCTCTGGCGGAAGAGCCTTCTGAAAGTGCGGGCCCGGCGGGGACGATGGGTGGGGCAGGCGAGGCGCCACAGCTAGCCAGCACGTTTGCAGTGGGTGAAGAATCCTCGGCAGGCTTGGCGGCAGGGGGAGTGAGCGCGGCCGCTCCCGTCAAGTTGATGGCGCCGTTGGGGCGCGCTGCGGCTCAGGTCCGGCGCGGTGATACGGTCCGCGTTGAAGTGGTCGTCCGCACGCGCAAACTCGGCCACTTCTTCCCCGGTGGCACGGTGGATGCTTTTGATTGCTGGCTGGAGCTTCAGGCCCGTGACCGCAAAGGGAAGATCATTTTCTGGAGCGGCGAAGCAGCCGGCAACGGCCATGGACCGGTCGAACCCGGCGCGCATTTCTATCGTTCGCTCCAGCTTGATGCTCACGGCAATCCCATCAACAAGCGTAACGCCTGGTCCACGCGCGCGACCATGTACGCCCACTTGATACCTCCGGGCGCCGCCGACACCGTCCATTTCCGCATGAGAGTTCCCGAGGATGCCGTAGATTCGATCACGCTGACCGCGAAGCTCAACTACCGGAAGTTCTCCTGGTGGAATACCCAGTGGGCATTCGCCGGTATCCGCGACCCCTCCCAGGCCAATCCCGATGTAACGAAGAATTACGATGATGGCCGCTGGGTGTTTCAGGGCGACCTTTCCAAGGTTTCCGCAAAGTTCAAGGAGATTCCGGATGTGCCCACGGTGGTGATCGCGGAAGACACCGCGACTATTCCGGTGGTTGCCAAGAGCTCCCCACTCTTCACGGAGACTTTGACCTTGGATCCCGGGGACCGCGAGCGCTGGAACGATTACGGCATCGGGCTATTGCTGCAAGGCGATTTGAAAGGAGGGGAGCGGGCCTTCGAGACGGTGACGAAGCTCGACCCCAAGTACGCCGACGGCTGGGTCAACGTGGCGCGCGCGCGAATTCAGGAAGGCAACACCGAGGCGGCGAAGCCCTTGCTGCAAAAAGCCCTCGAACTCAATCCCCGGCTCGGCAGCGCGCATTACTTCACCGGGCTTGCGCTCAAGGCCGACGGCAATTATCCCGCCGCCTTCGACGAGTTTTCCAAAGCTTCTTCTCTCTATCCGCGCGACCGCGTGGTGAGGAACCAGATGGGTCGCATGCTTTTCCTCGCGCGCAAATACCAGGAAGCCGTAGGGGAATTCGATAAGACCCTGACGGTCGATCCCGAAGACCTCGAAGCGCATTACAACCTGATGCTCTGTTATCGCGGCTTGCGAGACGACGCGCGGGCAGCGCGGGAAGAGAAGCTCTACCTGCGCTTCAAGGCGGACGAATCCTCGCGCGCCATCACCGGGCCCTACAAGCTTACTCATCCCGAGGACAACAACGAATCGCAGCCCATTCACGAGCACGTAACAGTGCGGCTGGGGCGCAAGTAGGCAGAAGGCAGTACGCGGAAAGAAGGAGCCAGAAATCGGGAGTCAGAAGACAGAATAGCGAAGGCTGTCATTCCGAGCGTAGCGAGGAATCTCGCTCTGCGTCGATGCGAATCGGAGCTCAGGGTGGACTACCGGGCGTAGGTGAAGAAAGAATCAGGGCGAGATTCCTCGCTACGCTCGGAATGACAGAGGGAGGGAGGAACGACAGACCGCGGACGATGGTCAGCACCCAATCCAAAACCCAAAATCTAAAATCCAAAATCGCAGGCGCTCTCATTGTTCTGGCCAGTGTGTTCGCAGTTGTGGCTCTAATGGGGGGTTTGAAACCTGTCGCGACCTCCGCAAGCAGCGCAAAAGCCCTCGCCAGTGACAACGCAGCCATCCGCTTCGAGGACATCACCCAGAAGGCCGGAATCAATTTCATCCATTACACCGGCGCCTTCGGTAAGAAATATCTGCCGGAAACCATGGGACCAGGTTGCGCGTTCATTGACTACGATAACGACGGCTATCCCGACATCCTACTGATCAACGGAAAAGACTTTCCCGGCCACAAGACCCGGCGCGCGACCCCAAAGCTTTACCACAACAACGGCAACGGCACGTTCACGGACGTAACGGCCAAGGCGGGCCTGGACATCGAGATTTACGGCATGGGCGTGGCGGTGGGAGACTACGACAACGACGGCTGGGACGACATTTACATCACCGGCCTCGGCGAGGCGCACCTTTTTCACAACGAACACAACGGAACGTTCAAAGACGTCACCAGGACCGCGGGCGTGAATAACACCGGCTTTGGCGCCAGCGCTGCGTGGGTGGATTACGATAAAGACGGCAAGCTCGATCTATTCGTGACCAACTATGTGAAGTGGTCCGAAAAAGACGACCTCTATTGCACACTCGATGGCCGGCACAAATCCTATTGCACCCCGGAAGCTTACAAGGGCGACACTCCCCGGCTCTTCCATAACCTTGGCAATGGCCGCTTCGAGGACGTGACCCAGAAGGCAGGCATCTACGACCCCACGAGCAAATCATTGGGCGTGGCGGTGATTGATTACGACATGGATGGCTGGCCGGACCTCGCCGTCTCCAACGATACCGAGCGCAACAAGCTCTACCACAACAACCACAATGGCACTTTCACTGAACAGGCCGTGCAAGCCGGTATTGCCTTCAGCGAGGATGGCGTGGCGCGCGGGGCCATGGGGATCGACGAGGATGACTTCGACCACTCGGGCTATCCCAGCCTTGCCATCGGCAACTTCTCCAACCAGATGCTCGGTCTGTACCACAACGAAGGCAACCGCTTCTTCATCGACATCGCGCCTTCCTCATCGGTGGGCCGCGCCAGCCTGCTCTCGCTTTCTTTCGGCCTTTTCTTTTTCGATTACGACCTTGACGGCCTCGAAGACATGTTCGTCGCTAACGGCCACATCGAGCCGGACATCGGGCGCATCCAGCCGCAGGTGACCTACGCCCAGCCCCCCCTGGTGTTCCACAACGAAGGCCACGACAAGTTTCAGGAGGTCGGCAAGCAACTCGGGTTCACGCGCCGCTGGGTGGCGCGCGGCGCCGCCTACGCCGATATCGATAACGACGGCGCGCCGGATATCCTGATTGCGAGTAACGGCGGGCCTGCTAACCTCTTCCGCAACGTGGGTGGCAGCCGCAACAACGCCATCCGAATCAGGACTGCCGGCACGCGCTCGAACCGCGACGGCATCGGCGCGCAGGTCCGCGTCACCTCGGGCGGCAGCACCAATTGGCAGACCGTCCACTCCGGCTCGAGCTACTGCTCGCAGAGCGAACTCACCTTGACTTTTGGCTTGGGAAAAGCCATTCAGGCTGAGAGCGTGGAGATCACCTGGGCCAGCGGCCAGCGCGACACCCTCCACAACCTCAAAGCCAATGCAACTTACACCATCGAAGAGGGCGGAACGATCGTCAGCGCGAAACCGTTCAAGAGGTAACTTGAGTTTTAGAACCGGCTTGAAACCGCTATAATAGCAATCTGAGATGGGGAGAAACAAAGACCTGCGAAAGAAAATCGCAGGGCGCCAGCGGATGATCGAGGGACACGAGGAAAAGATTCGCGGTGAACTCTCCAAACCTCATCCCGACGAATCTCTGATAGCACACTGGCGCAGTGAGATCGAGGTAGTGAAAGAGAAAGTCGCAGAACTGACTCGGCGACTGGAAAGGGACTGGTAGGTTTATGGCCACTAAGACAGCGCCTAATCTTTCGACGGTTGAGCGGCTTCTTGATGAAGTTGATGAATGGTGTGGGCGGGTTCAGGAGGTTCGCCGGCGGCTGGGGCGCTTGCCTCGAGGGAGCGAAGCATATTTGGACCTTCTGCCTGACCTTGAGGTTGAGCTCGACACGCTCAGGTTAAAAACTCAGCACGCCTTCGAAGCTCTTGAGGAATTCGAAGATTCATTGCCTGAGAGCGATTGAGTCCCACCCTGGTGAATCCGTTCGAGCCCATATCACGTCACACCCATGTGACCGCAGTGCCTCGACTGCCTCTCCGGGAAAGTTCTCGTTGGCCAGGACCCGCATCATCACACCAAGGTTGGAAAGACTCTTTCCGACTTGAGCAGCTCACTGGCATAGGATAAACAAGCCAAGATATCCTCGTGATTCAAGCCGGGATAATTCTTCACTATCTCAGCCTCCGCCCAGCCTTGAGCCAGTAGGTCCACCATGAACTCGACAGCCAACCGGGTGCCCTTTATGGTCGGTTTCCCAGTGAGAATCTTTGCGTCAATGACGATCCGGCCTTGCCAGCTCATGCCTGCTGCCCTCCAGAAACCTCACTTGCTGATTCCCAGATTCAATCGCCCTTTGCAGGACGATTCACGAGCCGCCTGTGCAACGATCGACCATTTGCGCCCGGGCGGCTGCAACATAAGCGGTCGTCGCGTTGCGGAACGGTGACCGGAAAGCCGGCGGCATCCGCCGTGCGGAAGTTACTCCGCGAACCGGAAACTGCCGGGCTCAAGGCCAGCGCGCAGAGCGAGGTCATGCACCAGCAATTGGATATGGACGGAATCAACCAGGGTTCCCAACCCCATCCGGACCGATTCAACAGGGATGAGGCGCACGTTGGTGAGGTCGGCAAAAGGCAGGTCGGCGTAAAGCAGGACGCGCCCGCCGTGCTTACGGATATCCTCCGCCAGCCTGAGCAGGCCATTGTCGGCTTTGCGCTTCGGCTTGGTTTCGCCTTGCCGGGCGAAGATAATATAGCGATGGGCGGGGTCGACGATCTCCATCGGACCGTGGCGGAACTGAGCTGCACTCATCGGTTCCGCGCCCATTTTCGCCACCTCTTTGAACAAGAGCGCCCCCTGGTAAACCGAGGCGAGATCTGCTCCGCGGGACAACAAGGCGATGTAGTGTGGTTTGTTAAAGAACTCCACGGTGGGCGGGGTCAGCTCGTCGTGCCGCTCGAGGATTTTTTCCTGGGCCTCGATGGCGTGCATCAACGCCTGGGTGAGGGGGTAGGGCGGCTTTCGGGCAATCGTCACCGCAAGGTACATCAGGACGGCCACGGCGCAGGTGTAAGTCTTGGTGCCCACCGGCGCCGGGCGACCGGCCATCAAGGGGAGCAACAGGCTGGCTCGCCGGGCCAGCGAGCTCGCCTCCATATTGCAGACCGCTACCACACCACCCTTCCTCGGCAGGGCGCCGAGCAACCGGAGGACTTCCCCCGTTTCGCCCGACTGTGAGACCACCACCAGGAGGGTGTCTGGGCCGAGGATCTTCATATGATGGTCCACGAGCTCGCCAGTCTCCCAGACCAGAGCGCGGATAGCATGAGCAGTCAGATAGGCCTGGGCCGGGTACGCCGCGTACATGGACGATCCCATTCCGGTGAACACCACGGTGGGCGGCCAGTGCTTCACCAGCGCGCGCAACGCCTTGGAGGGAATCGCTCCGGGGCTTGTATAGAACTTCCGCAAGCCCGAAAGGACCGCCGGCTGCTGAGCAATCTCTGCCATCAAGGTGGTCATGGGTGAATCATCCTGTGGCCGCGTAGGCGCGCGATCAATTTTCCCCCCGAGTGTCGCGGGCCGAGTTCGGCTCTTGTTTCGCTCCTCCGACACCCCCACGCGCATTACACATGCCCCGCCTGGCGCCGCGCCCCCTGAAGCCAAAACACAGGCTGGAATGTGATTCTACCACCGGCTGACGATTACACAATACGGAAACCACGAGGCCTGTGTCCCTGCTCCTAATCGACAGCCAGCTTAGTGGACTCGCCTACACTCGCGTCTTTCAATCGACCCACCGCGGCGGGGCAATGAAAGCCTGGCCTTCGGCTGCGGCCAGGGGCTGTGCTGTCCCGACTTGTCCCGATGTCTTTGATCTGGATAGCATCCAGAAGCCCGCCGTTCCGAGAGCCTGTCCAGGGGGCAGGATGCGAGTTTAGCACTTGCGTCCAGGGGGTCGAGTGAGGTTTCATAGCAGTATGAAAACCATTCGATGCTTCTGCTTAGTTCTTGCGGCGCTATCGGCGCCGTTCCTACTGACCCTGTACGCTCAAGGCACTGAAACGGCTGCAACCAAGAGCAAGTATCTTGTCTACATCGGCACTTACACCGAAAAAAAGAGTAAAGGCATTTATGCTTATCGCTTCGATTCAGCCACAGGCCAGTTGAGCTCGCTGGGACTGGCAGCCGAAAGCGTCAATCCTTCGTTTCTAGCGATAGATCCCAGCCGGCGATTCCTTTACGCAGTGAATGAGATATCGAAGTATGAGGGGCGAAGTAGCGGCGGAGTCAGCGCCTTCGCCATTGATCCTGGGACTGGCAAGCTCACTCTTTTGAACGAGGTGCCGTCAGGCGGCGCAGACCCCTGCCACATAGCGGTGGATAAGACTGGGCGATACGTGCTGGCGGCCAACTACGGTGGCGGAAGCTTGGCTGTGTTCCCAATTCTGAAAGACGGCCGCCTGGGAGAGGCCTCGGCCTTTGTGCGGCACAGCGGCGCCAGCATCAACCCTCAACGCCAGGAGGGGCCACACGCGCACTCGATTTACCCGTCACCTGACAACCGGTTCGCCATCAGCGCAGACTTGGGGCTTGATGAGGTGCTCGTTTATCGTTTCGATTCGGAGAAGGGCACGCTCGCGCCAAACAATCCCCCCTTCGCCAAAGTCAACCCCGGCGCAGGGCCGCGGCACTTTGCCTTTCATACGAGCGGGAGATTTGGATATGTGATCAACGAATTGCAGTCCACCGTCGCCGTGTTTTCGTATGAGCCGGCCAGCGGAGCTTTGCACATGCTGCAGACTATCTCAACGCTTCCGAAGGACTTCGAGGGTGAGAGCACGGCCGCCGAAGTGCAAGTGCACCCTTCAGGGAAGTTTCTGTATGGGTCCAACCGCGGGCACGACTCTATCGCCGTGTTCGCGATCAACAATCGAAAAGGGACTCTCACGCCCATTGGGTACGCTCTCACGCTCGGGAAGACGCCGCGCAACTTTGCGGTCGACCCAACTGGCTCGTATCTGTTCGCAGCCAACCAGGACTCCGACAGCATCGTGCAGTTCCGCATCGACCCGAACACCGGCCGCCTGACCCCAACCGGCCAAGTGCTTGAGGTGCCTTCGCCCGTCTGCGTGACCTTCGTGCCGATCGAATGATTTCCCGGTCTAATTCTATGGAACTTTTCTATTTGGTACGTCACGGGGAGACGAAATGGAATGCTGAGAACCGGATTTGTGGGCGGTCCGACATCCCGCTATCGGAGGCCGGGCGCCGGCAGGCGAAGAGGTTGGCGGAGCGCCTGAAGCCCATCTCCTTTGATGCGCTCTATTCAAGCCCGCTGAAGCGCGCCATCGGCACGGCCCACTTCATCTCTGAGCGAATTGGCCTCGAACCCGTCGTGGACGATAGACTCGTCGAGCTTGACTACGGCCAGTGGGAAGGGAAAACGCTGGAGGAAATAAGGAAGAACGACCCCGAGACTTTGCGCGCTTGGGAGGCCGACCCTGGCAGGGTCGCGCCTCCTGGCGGCGAAAGCGGCCTTGAAGTCCAGCAACGCGTCCTGCCCTTCCTGGATTCTCTGGCGGCCAAGCACCGCAAGGGTCAGGTGGCGGTGGTGTTCCACAAGACTGTTTGCCGCCTGGCGATCTGCCACGTCCTGGGAATGTCTCCCTCCGACTATAGAAGGAGGCTCATCATGGAAAATGCCGCGCTGAGTATTATCCAATCCCGAGAAGATGGTTGGCAGCTCATTACCTACAACGACACCTCGCACTTATCAGCTCGCCATCGTGGCCATATTTCACTGGGCGAAGAGTTCTGATTCAAAAGGAGTTTTCACACGCTTCGCGCCCTAACAGGTTGCTGAAAAACTCGTAGGCGCTGTCATTCTGAGGAGTCCCGCCCTGCGGGACGACGAAGAATCTCGTATTTTCTTCAAGACAGGGCGAGATTCTTCGCTTCGCTCAGAATGACAGAAGGGAAGGGCTTTTCAGCAACCTGCTAGGAAAAGCAGGCCGCTTCCACTAGGATGGCGTGGAGTTCGCCCGGGCCGTGGACGCCGCGGATGAGGATCTGTTCGATATCGGCAGTGCGGCTGGTCCCAGTGATGAAAACAACCGAACGGCCGGGTAGAGCCAGGTCAGGATGGCTCGCCACGGAAAGCCTTTCCAGGACTTCATCGAGCGACGCCACCAACTGACTCCGCCGGTACAAAGCTACATGCACAGGCGGGGCTAGCGATGCCAGTTGGGCGCCTTCCGTCAAACTGGTAACTACCAAGCTGCCGGTTTCCGCCAGCGCAAATTCCACGCCTGTGATCCCCACAGTCGCGGCGAGGCTGGCCTCGGCAAAGGCCCGCAGGGAAGCGTCCTCGGCTCCAGGAGAATCTCCGCCCCCAGAGGTCTGCCAAACGGAGATGCCCTGGCCCCACGCGCGGAGCAGCGGCTCGAGGTTCAACTCCGCCAAAAGTGGATTGCGGGAAAGGACCACGCCTTTGGCCTTGGCCTGGGAGAGGATGGTCAGCAGGATTTCTTCCAACCCTTGGCGATTAGCGGCGCGGTGGGCAATGCCAGCCACTTTTGTCAGTTCTGCCTCGAACTTCGGCAGCAGTTCCTCGGGCGGGATGATAGGCAGTATCCCGGTCAGCGGCGAGGCTGGTGGTAGGGTGCTTTCACTAATCACTGAGGAGCCATCCAAGGGACGGCCCAAAGCCTTCCGAATCCGGTGTATTATCTCTTCGCGTCTTGCCAATCGTAACACCTCGCGTGGCCAAGTGGCTCGAACGCAAGCCGAGGGATTGTATCACGGGTCTTAAATGTCTGGTAACCTGAACGAAAAATCATGGATACAATAAATAAAATAATCGCAAAAACTGTGCAACCTTAGGGCTACTTAAATCATCATTTATCGCGGGCGTTTGGTTAAACGGCTTCTGTAGCAGAGGCCAGAGGGGTGGTTATCAATGCGAACAGCAGTAAAGTCTCCAAAGAACCATTATCGAACCTTATTGTTGAAGAAACGGAGCGAATTATTGGCATCGGCGAAAGGCGCGCCCGAAGCGCTGGCCACAAGTGTTCAGTCTCCGGATGTTGTTGAATTTGCAGTTAAAACTGCCGAGCAGGATGTGACAGCGGTGACCGCAAGTCTGCGAAGTCAGCTACTGAGAGAAGTTGACCACGCCCTTGGTCGTTGCGCTCGCGGGACGTATGGTGCGTGCGAAGGATGCCACGGGGAGATCTCCCCCCATCGCCTCAAGGCTATCCCCTGGGCTCGGTACTGCCTCATCTGCCAGGAACTACACTCAAGGAATTCAAGGAATTAGGCGTCCCTCATCCCCAAAGCAGTCGTCTGATAAAGGCAACTTCTGAGTAAAAGTGTCAAGTTTCCCGGCGGGCACAAAGACCTACACCACAACGCGGCCCGTAGCCGCAACCAAATTGAAACTAAGCTGTTTATTATCAGGTAATCACAAGCACAGGGGCGCAAAGGGGCGGGAACCCCCAAGGCCTTCTCCGCGTCTCAGCGCCTCGGCGGTGAGCCTCGTTCTTGGTTGCGGCCACAAGGCCGCGCTATACTACTCACTGCGGACAGCCCCGCGTGCGAGATGTTTGGTCGGTCGCCGCGGCGACCTCGTCCGCATGACCAGGGAAGGCATTCACACTATGTCCAAGGTTCGAGTTCGGTTTGCACCCAGCCCCACGGGTTACGTCCACGTGGGGAATGCCCGCACGGCGCTTTTCAATTGGCTTTTTGCGCGGCACTACGGCGGCGTTTTCGTTTTGCGCATCGAAGACACGGACGTCGAGCGCTCCAAGGAAGAGTACGAGCAACAGTTGCTGGAGGACCTGCGCTGGTTCGGAATCGATTGGGATGAAGGACCAGACAAAGGCGGCGCGTTTGCGCCCTATCGCCAATCCGAGCGCAAGGAGGCCTATCACAGGTTGGCCACCCAGTTGATTGACCAGGGCCACGCCTATTTCTGCTTCTGCACGGCAGAGCAACTCGAGCAGGAGCGCCAGGAGGCTTTGAAGGTTGGACTTCAGCCCCGCTATTCCGGACGCTGCCGGAAGCGTCCACGCGAAGAGGCGGCGCGCAAGGTTGCGGCGGGCGAGCCTGCCGCGATCCGGTTGAAAATCGTGGAAAGTGCGTTTTCCTGGAACGACCTCGTCCACGGGCCGACCAGTTTTTCGGCTCAGGTCATTGGCGATCCCATCCTGGTGCGCTCGGACGGGAATCCGGGCTACAACTATGCGGTGGTGATTGACGATCACCTGATGGAGATTACCCACGTCATTCGCGGCGACGATCACATTTCCAACACCCCGCGCCAGCTCGCGGTCTACCACGCACTGGGCTGGGAGCCGCCACTGTTCGCGCACCTCTCGACCATTCTGGGTTCTGACCGGACGCGGCTTTCCAAGCGGCACGGCGCGACGTCACTGGAGAGTTTTCGCAAGATGGGGATTCTTCCCGAAGCGCTGCGCAATTACCTGGCGTTGCTGGGCTGGTCGCCAGCGGATGGAAAAACTGAAATCCTGACTCCCAGAGAATTGGTCGAGCAATTCTCACTGGATCACATCACCAAGAGCCCGGCGGTGTTCGATAATGACAAGCTCTACTCCTTCAACCGGCATTACATCAAGGTGCGACTCGATGCCGAGGCAGACCGAGCCATTGATGTCGGGGCATTGGACGATGAAGCTCTGGCAAGCCCCACCGGCTTAAGCGTCGATGTCGTGAGGGGAATACGGCGCCTGGCCGAAACGACTGCCAAAGCCCCCCCTGCCGTCCAGACAGCAGTCTGGGCGTGGACGTATTTCACTGAGGCAGGTTACCTTCCACAAACGGGGATGGATGGGACCACAATGCGGTGGTTTATCAATTTGGTACGACTCCTAGCCCCTTCCGTGGACCGTCTGGAACAATTGCCGGAGCGCGCTTCGCTGATTTTCAACTACGACGCGCAAGTCGTGGTGAGCGCCGAAGAGACCCGGCACGTTGCGGAAGACGTCGGCGCGCTCGAGGTGCTCAAGGCGTTCATTCCGAAAGTCATGGCAGAAACCACCCTGACCTACGAGCGCTTTCGCGAAATCGTCAAGGCGGTTCAACGGGAGAGCGGAAAGAAGGGCAAAGACCTGTTTCATCCCATTCGCGTCGCCCTGACGGGTGCAGTCTCCGGCCCGGAGCTTGAAAAGCTGATTCCCATTTTCGAAGAGGGATCAAAGCTGCCGCTGGCCCGGCACGTGAAGAGCGTTGCCGAGCGCTTAAGGGAATTCGCGGAGGCGGCAAAGCTGTAAAAAGGGTTCTGATCCGGGTTGTTCGCCATTCGTAGAAGAAAAGGCCACCGCCTGTCATTCTGAGCGAAGCGAAGAATCTCCGCATTAGAAAGCTCAACCACTGCGAAAAATGCCGGGATTCTTCGCTTCGCTCAGAATGACAGGCAATGGGGTTATGCTCTACGAACGACGGACATCCCGTATGAGTCGGTCTTCAACCTGAATTCGCAAGTTAAAGTCGTCTGTCATTGAGGTAAATTCCCATTCCCCTTCTTCCCACGTTCTTCTACAATCAAACAGATGACTACACGAGACAAACTAATCGTGGCGCTGGATCTGCCAAATGGCAACGCTGCAACCCGAATGGCGGAAAGGCTGCAAGGCCATGCAGGAATGTTCAAAGTGGGCTCGGAACTTTTCACCGCCGAAGGCCCCGTGCCGGTGCGTTACCTCGTAACCACGGGCCAAAGGGTTTTCCTCGACCTGAAATTCCATGACATCCCAAACACTGTGCGGGCGGCGGCCCGCGAAGCTGCGGAACTCGGGGTCAGCATGGTGAACGTCCACGCATCGGGTGGGCGGAAAATGATGGAAGCGGCGCTCGAAGGAGTGCGCTCCGCCCTGCACCATCCGGTGCGGGGCTCCGCCGGGATTGCGGTCGGGGATGAGGCGCGCCCAAGGGTGCTGGCGGTAACCATCCTGACCAGCCTCGCAAGCCAGGACCTCGAGGAGTTGGGCATTTCAGGAACGCCGGTCGAAGCTGTGCTCCGGCTGGCTCGCTTGGCGCAAAGTGCAGGACTGGATGGCGTGGTGGCCTCGCCGCGCGAAATCTCCGCCATTCGACAGGCGTGCGGCCCCGGGTTCCTGATTGTCACACCAGGGATTCGGCCTGCCTCTGCCCTGCACCATCCGGTGCGGGGCTCCGCCGCCACAGACGACCAGGCTCGCATTGCGACCCCGGCGAGCGCCATCGCAGCGGGAGCGGATTATCTGGTTGTGGGACGACCGATTACCGGCGCGCCTGATCCGGTCGCTGCCGCGGATGCGATTGTTGCCGAAATGGATGGGGCGTTGAGCACAGCGCGTCCCAGCGCTGCAGCCAGACGGGCCTTGTAGGGCCGAACGGCGTTCGGCCCTCGGGCGAGCGCCGCTCGCCCCTACACCAGGGGGCGCAACTCATGACCGACAACGAAATCCTGAAAGTCTTTCGCGAGAACGCGGCTCTCCTCGAGGGCCACTTCATCCTTTCCTCGGGCTTGCACAGCGACCGCTACATACAATGCGCTCTGGTGTTGCAACACCCCAAAGTCGCCGAACAACTGTGCTCCGAACTCGCTGCGAAGTTGCGGCATGTGGGCGCAACGGTGGTGGCTGCGCCTGCGCTGGGCGGAATCCTGGTGGCTCACGAGGTCGCCCGAGCGCTCGGCATTCGGGCGCTTTTTACGGAGCGGCAGGACGGCAACATGACCCTGCGCCGGGGATTCAGCCTGGCTGCCGGTGAGCCGACACTCGTCGTGGAAGACGTGATGACCACAGGCCTCTCGACGCGTGAAACGATGAGATGTGTTGAGGAAGCCGGAGGGAAGGTGGTCGGCGCCGGGGCGCTGATCGACCGCAGCGGCGGCGCGGCCGACCTCGGTGTGCCCAAGGCGGCGCTGTTAACCTTATCCATTCAAAACTACAATCCCGCCGAATGTCCTCTCTGCAAGTCCGGCATCCCCGCCGTCAAACCTGGCAGCCGCACGAAGCGCCCCTGACAGGTTGCTGAGAAATGTCACACCGGTGTCATTCTGAGCGCAGCGGAGCGGAGCGAAGAATCTCGCTCTGGACTTTCCTGCCGAGAAACAGCAGGGCGAGATGCTTCGTCCGCCGCGGCGGACTCAGCATGACAGTGAGCGGGCGCTCTCCAAGCGGCGTTGTGTGCCTCTTATCACGTAAAGGCGTCGCTACGCGCGGCGATAAACGACCTTTCCCCCGACGACAGTCGCCACGACAGCGCCTTTAAACTTCCACCCATCGAAGGGCGAATTGCAGCTTTTGGAGCGGCCTGCGGCGGCGTGGTAGGTCCACTCGAGCTGGGGGTCGAAGATGGTGATGTCGGCTGGCCCGCCCACGCTAAGGCGGCCATAGGGCTGGTTGACGATACGCGCCGGGTTGGTGCTCATCAACGAGACGAGATGCCACATCGAGATCTTGCCGGTGTGGACCAATTGCGTAAGCGCCAGGCCCAGCGCCGTTTCCAGACCGATGATGCCGAAGGGGGCGTCGCTGCCCAGAGGCTTGGCTTTGAGTTCGGGGGCGTGAGGAGCGTGGTCGCTGGCGATGGCGTCAACCGTTCCATCCATAAGCCCTGCCACAATGGCTTCAACATCCTGGGCACTGCGCAGCGGAGGATTCACTTTGGCATTCGTTCCGTGTTGGAGCACCGCGTCATCGGTGAGCGTGAAATGGTGCGGCGTCGCCTCACAAGTCACGCGGATGCCACGGCGTTTGCCCAAGCGTACCAGCTCTATGGAACGGGCGGTGGACACGTGACACACGTGCAGGCGCGCGCCGACAGACTCCGCGACGATCAGATCGCGGGCCACGCAAACGTCTTCCGAGGCGCTGGGAATGCCTCTGACCTTAAGCTGCTTTGAGACCGGGCCTTCGTTGATCACCCCGGAGGCGCTCAAGCTGGGGTCTTCACAGTGGTCCATCAAGGGGGCATTGACCTCACGCGCCACTTCCAAAGCGCGCCTCAATAAGCCGGCATTCTTCACCGGCCGGCCATCGTCGGAAAAGGCCACCGCACCGGCCGCCGCCAGCGCCCGAAAATCGGTAAGCGATTCCCCCTGGCTTCCCATTGAAACTGCGGCGATGGGAAGCACGCGGGCCAGGCCGATTCGCTGAGCTTTGTCGATCATGGCGCGCACCAGCTCCGGGCGGTCGATAACCGGCTTGGTGTTGGGCATGGGACAGACGGCGGTAAAGCCTCCGGCCACCGCGGCTGCCAATCCCGTCTCCAGAGTCTCGGAGATTTCACCGCCGGGCTCGCGCAAGTGAACATGGATGTCGACGAAGCCCGGTGAGACGACTTTGCCGGCTGCCTCCACCAGCTCGTCAGCCACCTCGCTGATTTGCGGCGCGATGCGGCGAATCGTGCCATCTTCGACGAGCACGTCGAGCTCGCCGTCCCATTGGTCTTCGGGAGATATCACGTGGCCGCCTTTAATGAGTAACGATGCCATGCGAGTGTCGGCCCTCCCATTGTCATTCCGAGCGCAGCGAGGAATCTCGCTCTGGTTCTTTCTTCCACCCAGTCCCCTGGTCCACCTTGAGCTCCGATCCACCTCACCGCAGAGCGAGATTCCTCGCTGCGCTCGGAATGACATCCCCCCTTGGGCAGCCCCCTTGTTTGCGGCTAACCAATGTCCAAACTCCAGCGGCAGCAAGCTGCCGCACTCCAAAGGTAAGGCAAGCTACGGCGCAACCGCAAACGGGAAAAGCGGAAGCAGGAAATCCTTCACAGGCTGATAGGTTTTCCGGTGCTCGGCACAAGGACCGTAGACAGCGAGAGCTTCAAGGTGTTTTCGCGTCCCATAACCCTTATTCCTTGCCAGGCCATACTGTGGGTACAAGCGATCGAGGGCTCGGAGATGCGCATCGCGGGCCACTTTGGCCAGGATGGAGGCAGCGGCAATGGAGACCGAGAGCGCGTCGCCGTGGATCACCGCGCGGTGAGGAATCACAAACCCGGTGGCCTTGGGAGAGCCCTTGAGAGGCATGGCGTCTGTAAGGATGAATTCGGGAGCCGGGTCGAGGGCCAGCACCGCGCGGATCATTCCCTGCCTCGATGCCTCGTACACGTTCAGGGCATCAACCTCCGCCGCCGAAAGGGAGACAACCTGGAAAGCAAGGGCTTTTTCAGTGATTTGTAGGGCAAGCGATTCGCGCTCAGGGGGAGTGAGTTTTTTTGAGTCATCCACGCCCGCGATGGGTCGGGCGGGATCGAGAATGACGGCGGCGGCATAGAGGGGGCCGAGGAGCGCGCCTCGTCCCACTTCGTCGCATCCCGCAACCAGACGCCACCCCGCGCGCAGGGCCTGCTCCTCCAGCTTCCGCGTACACTTGAATTCACCGGAGTTTCGCAAGGCCGGCATGGTGTGAGCCACAACCGCTGTTCAGGCTTCCTGTTCTGTTCGGACCTCGCGTAGTCGCGCTGCCTTGCCCCGCAGCTTGCGCAGGTAGTAGAGCTTCGCGCGGCGCACCCGGCCGGAACGAACCACTTCGATCTTATCGATAATGGGTGAGTGCAAGGGGAAGATGCGTTCCACTCCCTGGCCGAAGGAGGTCTTGCGAACCGTGAAGGTGGAGTGATTCCGGGCTCGCCGTTGGCCGATGACTGTGCCTTCGAAGACCTGAATTCGTTCCTTGTCGCCTTCTTTGATTTTGACGTGCACACGCACGGTGTCTCCGGACCGGAACGAGGGCAAGTCTTTCTTCATTTGCAGTTGTTCAACCTTTTCGAGCGCGTTCATAATTTCTGTTCTCCCAAACTTGAAATAACGACCGGTTCGCACCCCTCGCGCTGGAGGGCATCCAGCCATTGCCGGTCTTCTTCGCTCAATGGAAAGCCGGCCAGCAAATCGGGCCGCCTCCGCCATGTTTTCTCGAGCGCTCGCTGGCGGCGCCAGCGGCGAATTTCTTCGTGATTCCCCGAAAGCAGGACTTCCGGGACTTTCCAACCCTGGAACTCTGCGGGCCGTGTGTAATGGGGAAAATCGAGCAGGCCGTGTCGGAATTCGCGGGAGCCTGCCTGCCTGGTCGTGAAGGAATCCTGGGGCGCGGATTCTTCGTTGCCCAGAACTCCTGGCAGGAGGCGGACCACGGATTCCATAATCAACGCGGCAGGAAGTTCCCCACCACTGAGCACGTAGTCCCCAATCGAGATCTCGTCGGTGGCCACGTGTTCCGCGATACGTTCGTCCACCCCCTCGTACCTGCCACAAATCAGCACGAGGCGATCCTGCCCCATCAACTCCTCGGCCACCGTTTGGGTAAAGAGCCTTCCCTGTGGCGAAAGCAGGATCACGGGGAGGCGCCGGCCCGGCATTCCAGCTTCCAGCGCGGCGACGGCTTTGAAAACCGGGTCGGGCTTAAAAACCATTCCGGGCCCGCCCCCGAAGGGCCGGTCGTCCACGGTTCGGTGGCGGTCCTCGGTGAAGTCGCGCAAGTCATGCAAGCGGATGCTGGCCTGGCCGCCGGCGATCGCGCGCTTGAGCACGCCGTGCTCCAGCATGCTGTTGAAGAAGTCCGGAAAGATGGTGATAACGTCAAACGTCATGCATTCAAGTCCAACAAGTCCTCGGGCGGGTCAATGAAGATCGTCCTCGCTTCCGTGTCGATCTTCGTGCAGATGGCCTGGGCCAGGGGAATCAGAACTTCTCCGCGCGATGTCGCCACGTGAAGAACATCAACACCGCCCGTGGGCTCGATTTCCGTAACCGTGCCCACCTCCACTCGCCTTCCCCCGCGGTCCGTAACGACGCGGCACCCTTGGAGTTCCCAGAGGTAATAGTGATTCGGAGGAAGTGGCATTCTCTCTTCCGCCGGAATCAGCACATGCAGGCCTTTCAGGCGAGAGGCGCCATCGATGGAATCGACACCCGAAAACTTGATCACCACCCGGCCCTTGTGGGGCCAGACATTCTCTACCTTGATGGGCTGAGGAGCCTTTCCAGGATTCTCCAGGAACACCTGCCGGAGTCCTTGGAAGCGTGAGGAAGAATCCGTCAGCGGTTCGGCCAGGACTTCCCCCCGGCGTCCCTGTGGACGAACGACGCGAGCGACAGCAAGGAAGCGATCTGGCACGTCCTCGGCCAAGTTTGCCCAATCCCTACGCGCCTTCCGGAGCGCGGGCGTCTCGCCCGCTGCGGTGCGGGCATCCTGCCCACTGCTACATGCGGGCGAGACGCCCGCGCTCCGGGAGCGATTCCGAGGGACCTCCTACTCGAGAATCTCCAGGGTGTATCGCTTCTTCAGCTTCATCCCCGCGGCATTGAGAATCGTGCGGATGGAGCGTGCCGTTCGGCCTTGCTTGCCGATGACCTTCCCCAGGTCTGAAGGGTGCACGCGAAGTTCCAACACCGTCACCTGCTCGCCCTCTACGGCCCGCACCGACACCTGGTCAGGATTGTCGACCAGCGCCTTTGCGATTGCTTCGATCAGTTCCTTCATGTGGCCCTCCCTAGTACGCAGCTCATACTTGAATCCCGAAATGGAAAGGGTGTGTTAGAACAAATGATTGCAACTCGCACCGGCCTGAACCCGGCAACCGCCCGAGTGTCATCAGCTCTGGCTCGGGACTTCCGGCACGTTCTTAAGCAGGCTCTGAATCGTCTCCGAAGGCTGGGCACCCCGGCTGATCCAATAGTTCGCGCGTTCTTTATCAAAGACCAACTCCGGAGGATGCCGCCGCGGATTGTAGTGACCAAGTATCTCCAGGAAGCGCCCATTGCGTGCCTTCTCGCCATCAATGACCACAATTCTGTAACTGACCTTCTTCTTGGCTCCTGTTCGGGCCAAACGTATCCTTAACAATCGTCCCCCTTGACATCCAAGTTTTGAAAGCTACGAAACCCGCGGCATTTCGCACCGGTCAAACTGCCGCTTGCTCTTGAGCCGAACAACTCCCCTAGCCTGTCATTCCGAGGAGTCCCGATCTGATCGGGACGACGAGGAATCTCGCCTTGCTTCCAGAGCGAGATTCCTCCCCTTCGCTGCGCTCAGGGTCGGAATGACAGTGTTCACAAAGGCATCCTTCAGACGTTCACACCGCCCTCCCCCGCCGGCACCTTCAGCCGGCTGAGTTGTCGACCCAGGAAGTTCTGGCTGAACGATTTCATCATCTTGCGCATTTGGAAGTACTGTTTCAAGACCTGATTCACCTGCTGGACGCTGGTGCCGCTCCCCTTCGCAATCCTCTTGCGCCGCCGCCCGTTGATAATCTCGTGATTGCGGCGCTCCTGGGGAGTCATGGAGTTGATTATCGCCTCGATGTGGGTCAACTCCTTCTCGTCCACGCGCGCCTTACCGGCGTCCTTGAAAATGCCCACCTGGGGGAGCATGCCGAGCATCTGGTCCATCGGCCCGAGGCTCCGCACTTGGCGAAGCTGATCTCGAAGATCCTCCAACGTGAAAGTATCCGATTGTAGCTTGCGATGGACCTCCAGCGCCTTCTGTTTATCAATCTTCTCTTCCGCCTTTTCGATCAGGGAAAGAATATCGCCCATGCCCAGGATGCGCGACACAATCCGGTCCGGGTAAAAGACTTCCAGCGCATCGTATTTCTCGCCCACTCCGATAAACTTGATGGGCTGGCCGGTGACGTGATGGATGGAGAGCGCCGCGCCGCCGCGCGCGTCCCCGTCGAGCTTGGTCAGGATCACACCGGTGGTTCCCAGCCGCTCGTGGAAGTCCTGGGCGCTGCGCACGGCGTCCTGGCCGACCATGGCATCGGCCACCAGAAGCACTTCGCTGGGGCGCAGGCGGGTGCGTAGATCGCTGACTTCCTGCATCATCTCTTCATCGATGTGCAGGCGCCCGGCAGTGTCCACGATCAGCACATCATGCCCGCGGTCCGCCGCGTCCTTGCGCGCCGCCAGCGCCAAATCGATAGGCGAGTCAATTCCCGGGGCGGCAAAGCAGGGAAGCTGGATCGCCTTGGCGATCACGGCGAGTTGTTCGCGCGCTGCGGGACGGTAAACGTCCGTTGAAACCAGCATGGGTCGCCGCTTGCGGCTGGAAAGCCAAAGCGCCAATTTGCCTGCCGTGGTAGTCTTGCCGGAACCTTGCAATCCCACCAGGAGGAAAACCGTGGGGTATTCCTTCGAAAACGTAAGAAGCGAGGCCTCGCGCCCAAGAATTTCAATGAGCTCATCGCGAACGATCCGAACCACTTCCTGGCCCCCCGAAAAGCTTGACCGAATCTCTTCCCCCAGGGCTTTCACGCGTACCCGGTCGAGCAGGGCTTTGACCACGTTCAGGTTGACGTCGGCCTCGAGCAGGGCAAGCCGCACCTCGCGCAGGGTCTCGTCCACCACCTCCTCGTTCAGAACTCCCTGAACGCGCAAGGACTTGAAAACCTTCTGGAAACGACCTTGTAAAGCATCAAACATGTGTGACTTCAGAATGCGCCTAGGCCAATGTGGCGCCCCACGACCCACAGCCCGGGCAAATCTTTATGAGCAAGGCTGGAGTTCTATTTTACCTCCGTAAACACGTTAAGGAAAGCCTGTTCTTCTTCGCAAGTCCTCTTTGGGCTGGTTTTGCCATGTGTGAGAAAAGCTAGCCCGGATTTCTCACCACGTTTGGACGCTCTTAGTGGGCTGCCGGAAGGGCGGGGGCTTCAGCCCCGCCGGAATCGCGGCTCCCGCCCTCTGTTGGTCCCGTGCCCCGCGCTGTCCGTCGGCTGACGGACTGCGCGGGGCACGGGACACAGGAATAATCAGGAAGGCCTTGTAACGGCGGGGCTGAAGCCCCGCCCTTCCAGACCAGTGGTGAGAAATGCCGGCTAGCTCTGCGCCGGGTGGCGGGAATGCAGGCACAAGACCCAGTCAGATGTTCTTTGCTTGCGAGTGAACCAGGATCACTTGCCGGCCATCAACTTCTCAATTTCTTCCACCGTGCGCGGCAGGCGGCGGGTCAGATGTTCATAGCCATCCTTGGTGATGAGGATGTCGTCCTCGATGCGCACCCCGATTTTCTCTTCGGGGATGTAGATGCCCGGCTCCGTTGTAACCACCATGCCAGGTTCAAGCGGCTGGTTGTAGTTCATGGGGTCGTGAACGTTCAGGCCGACCGAATGGCCGAGCAAGTGGATGAAGTACTGGCCGAGCGGGTTTCCATTCAGGTCTTTGCCGTGGGTGTTGATGTAGGCGTAGGCGATGTCGTGGAGGCTGTTCTTGCCACGCCGCAGGCTCATGCCGGGTTTGGCGGCTGCCATGGCGGCGTTCTGGGCGCCCAAAACAATCTCGTAGATTTCGCGCTGCCGCGGCGTAAAGTGGCCGTTGACTGGCAGCGTGCGCGTGATGTCGCTGGCGTAGCCGCTATAGGAACCCGCCACGTCCATTACCACTACGTCGCCATCCTTCATTTGCTGATCGTCAGCATCGTAGTGCAAGACCGTTGAAAAGAACCCTGAACCGACGATGGGGGGGTAAGCAGGCCATTCGCATCCGCGCCGCCGGAACTCGTACTCCATCCGCGCCGCCGTCTCGTACTCCCAGACGCCCGGACGGACCGTTTTCATTGCCGCCAGGTGCCCTTCGATAGAAGCGTCTGCGGCTTTCTGGATCAGGGCGATCTCACCCGGCGATTTCACCGCTCGCTGGCGCTCGACGTACGGGCGCACGTCGGCAAAGTTCGCCAGCGGGGCCATTTTGCGCAGTTTCGACACGACCTCAGCCTGGAAATAATCCTCGCCGCTTTCAGGCTGAGGAGTCAGCTCCGTATAGATTTTGGGGAAATTCTTGAGCGCTTCCAGAAGTTCTGCTTGGAACAGGGAGGTTGCCTTGAGAGTGGGGAAGCCGCTGCGCGCGCTCGCGACGGCATCGTCCGGCCCGAGCTTCGGCCCTGTCCATTTCTCCTCGCGGAAGTCGTGCGCTGGTATGAAAAGAACTTCCCTCTCCAGCTCCGACGTGGCGCCGGGCTTCGGAGCCTTCGGAACCAGCAACATCATGGCTTCCGGTTGGTTCCAGCCGGTGAGGTAGTAGAAGTTCTCGTTCTGATGGAACGTCGTCACGCTTGCGGCCATGTCCGAGTCCCGGTAACCGAAAACCACGATGACGCCGTCACCGCCAGTGTCGCGCACCAAGCGCGCGCGCCGCTCATGAAAAACCGAAAGTGGTTCGCGCTCCCAAGCCAGAGCGGGGAGCACGGAAGGCGGCAGCAAGAGTGCCAGCAACAGCAGATAGAAGCTTCGCGATCGAGTTATTTGCATGGAGACCTCCGAGGAATCGGGAGTGTAGCACGTTCCGGCTTCCAACACCCTGTGCTGTGACAGATGTTAGTGTCCCAGTATGGGACGTAAGGCCGGGGCTTGCCCCCATAAGCGCTAAGGTAAGCCGTGTTCAAATGGCCCCGGCAGGGGCCAACGGTGAATAGCCGCAGGTTTTAACCTGCGGATAACGGACCGCACAGAATTACGCAACCCCAACGGGGTTGACCGGTCAATGGTTCGGCCCCTCCGGGGCCGGAATGCTTTCTGGGCTTCTGTTTCCGTAGGTTTCACCTACGGCTACTCACCGTGGCCCGCTTCGCGGGACGGGAATGGCGCCGGAACGATAGAAATAGTTCTTATCTTAGCGCCTATGGGGCTTGCCCCGGCCAAGCCGTCCCGTCCCGCCTTGCGGGAGAGGCGGCCCTACAGTCGAATTGGGACACTCCCTGACAGATTGCAGTCGCGGGCGGCCTGGACAGTCTCAGACTATGTCTCTTGTGAGGCCGGACGCGATCGGACTAGGGCGGGTAGTGAATTCCAAAGCCGCCGCAGAGGCGTCTGGAAAAGAGACATCATCCCCATATAGGAATAGCCTATGAAGAAGAGCAGCAGGAAGGGAACGGTCAGGTAGTTTTCGACGCGGAATGAATAGGCGGTAGTGAAGACGAAATAGGCCGCCAGGCCAAGCTCGACATAGGGTTTCCAGCCGCAGCGGTGGCGGACATACTTCTTGTGCTCCCAACCTTCTTCCTTCAGTTCTACGCGGTACTTGGGGGTGCGGACGAATTCCGACTGCTTCCCCAACAGCGCTTCAATCACTGCGATGGAGTTGGTGACAGCAAGGCCGATGCCAGTGGCCATGAGGAAAGGCATGAATCTTATGCGCTTCCACCAATCCCGCGGATAGAGCTCGCGTTGGGCTACCATGTAGAAACTCGAGACAGAACACGTGGAGGCGAGGAACAAGGGCAGGTCCAAGTACAACATCTGGAACCAGCCCTGGTAAAAGCGCACGATCATGGCGGGCAGCAGGATGACGGAAAACACCACCATGAACGGATAAGCAAGGTTCGCCGTGAGGTGGAATGTGGCCTCGAGCTTGATGTACAGCGGCTGTTCGCTCCGCCAGATGACCGGGAGCAATTTCTTGGCTACCTGGATCAGGCCCTTGGCCCAGCGAGCCTGCTGGGTTTTGAAGGAGTTCATCTCCACGGGCAATTCGGAGGGGCACTCGATGTCCCGGTCATAAATAAATTTCCAACCCTTCAGTTGCGCGCGGTAGCTCAAATCGGTGTCTTCGGTGAGCGTGTCGTGCTGCCACCCGCCTGCCTCCAGGATGGCGGCGCGCCGCCACATTCCTGCGGTGCCGTTGAAATTGAAGAAGCGGCCGGAGGAGTTCCGCCCCCCGTGCTCGATGACGAAGTGGCCGTCCAGCAGGATGGCCTCCACTTCCGAGAGGTTCGAGTAATGGCGGTTCACCCACGTCCAACGGCCCTGGACGACCCCCACCTTGGGATCGGTGAAGTAGTCAACCATCTGGCGGATAATGGGCGGCGGAGGAATAAAGTCCGCGTCGAAGATGGCGATGAGTTCGCCACTCGATTGCTTCATACCTTCGGCCAGCGCGCCCGCCTTGAAGCCCTCGCGGTGGTCGCGATGGTAGTAGGATATGGGATGGCCGGCCCGCGCATACTCGCTGACCAGGCGCGAGGCCACAAAACGCGTCTCGTCCGTGGAATCATCGAGCACCTGAATTTCCAGCAGGGGGCGCGGATAGTCGATCCGCGTGACGGCTTCGAGCAACCGCTCAACCACATAGCGCTCGTTAAAAACCGGGAGTTGAATCGTGACCCGCGGCAGTTGCTCGAATTGCCCCGCCGGCTTCGGCGCCTTCTGCTTGTTCTTGAGGTAAAGATAGGTCAGGTAATAGCGATGAATCCCGTAGATCGACAGGATGCCAAGAATGGTAAAGTAAGGGATCAGGATCGAGAGATCAAAAGCGTTCGCCCTGTAAATGCCGCGAAACGGGTCCTTGTGGAAAATCAGATAGAGATAATGAGCCAGCGGATTCGAGTGAACGACCAACAGGGAGAGAAGCAAATGGTTCATAATACTTCGATTTGGTGCGCGAAACGTTAGGTCTTGTGGCTCAGGCGCCGGGTTAGCGCTTCGAGCCTCGCAGGATCAGAAGGCCGACAATAAGTTTGATGAAGCAAAAACCTTCCCCGTCGTTCCTGCTTCCGACTCTCGGCTTACTGGTATTGTCCGGCGGCCTCGGGGTGATTTTCAGCCTCATCGGGCGTTGGCGGGACCTCCCGCACTCGGTCCCGGAGTTCATCGCGTTGTCGCTGGCCGCCGGAGCATTATACGTGGCCGGCGTTTATCTTGTCGAGCGCTTTATCTTGGGCCCCTCGGCCTTGCTCGTCATTGTGCTGGGCGCGCTTTTCTTTCGACTCTGCCTTCTGCCACGCGAACCCGGGCTCTCCAGCGATGTTTACCGTTACCAGTGGGAGGGCCGCGTCGAGCGCCTCCACATCAACCCCTACGCCGTCTACCCCGCAATGCCTCTTCTGAGCGGTCTCGAGGATCGCAGGCATCCCATTGAAACGGGAAGGAACGTCTCGACGCTTTACCCGCCGCTCAGCGAATTATCGTTTTCCTGGGTCAGCACGGTTGCCGGATACAAAATGCTCTATACCGGCTTCGACCTTGCCGCCCTGGGCGTTTTGGTGGCCTTGCTGGTAGTCTCGAAACAACCGCTCCACCGCTTTCTCACTTACGCCTGGAATCCGTGCGTAGTCATCTCCTTCGCGATGTGCGGCCATCACGACTCGCTGGCTATCTTCACGCTCTTGGCTGCGATCCTGCTCATTATACTACATAAGCCCGCGCTTTCCCTTACATTTCTGGCGCTATCAGTGATTTCAAAATTCTTCTCCGTGCTGTTGCTCCCCATTTTCTTGAGGCGTACTCGCCCGGCGTACGCCGCTCTCTTCGTGGCCGTTGTGGGCCTGAGCTATCTGCCCTTCCTCAACGCGCGAGGGCGCCTTTTCAAAGGCCTCTCCGACTACGCGGCAGGCTGGGAAGGTAACGACAGCCTCTTCCGCCTTATCCGGCTTGCCGGAAACTCCAAATCGCAGGCCGAACTCGTGGCGGGCGCACTCGTCATGGTGCTTGTCGCTTACGCCTTGAAACGCCGCCTCGAGCCCCTCTCGGCAAGCCTTCTACTGATTTCCGGCCTGCTCTTCCTCTCCCCCAACGCTTTCCCCTGGTACTTCACCTGGATCGTCCCTTTCCTTTGCTTCTACCCCCGCGCGCCCCTCTTGCTGATCAGCGTAACCAGCGTTCTTGGCTACGCGCCGGTGGTGGCTTACGCTGCGGGGCGACCTTACCGCGACTCCCCGTTCATCTTGCTGCTTGAGTACGTGCCAGTTCTTGCCTGGCTGCTTTACCAGGGTTGCCGAGCCTCACGTCCGGCAGAGGCGGCGGAACCTGTCCCGATCTGATCGGGACGCCGCCACGTGGCGAGGTAAACTCGCCGCTACTTCCCCCACCTATCACCTACCAGCTACTGACTACCTGTATTCTCAACAATATTCCCGGCTTTAGAGGCTAAATACATTTGTTTTCAACAACATTCCCGCTTCACCGCCACTTTTTCCACACCGGTCCTTTGTTTTCAATAACATTCCCGCATAGTTCGGTCATTTTTTAAAACTTCTACGGTCGTCGTAGCAAAGGGCAGGCAATGACATACTGTCGTTTTAGAAAGAAGGACAGGGGAAGTCATACGTGAGGTCTCTACGGTCATGGCCGAGCTGCCTAGCGTCATTTTCTAGGCTATCATATTGAACATCGCTTGTCAAGAGTTTTTTCGAGGCAGGTTGGTACGAGGGCACCGTCCGCCCGGGCGGGCTCTGGAGTGCGGCAGCTTGCTGCCGCTTTGCCTTCCTGCGAGCTTGCTCGCAGGCTGGGTAAAACCTTGTCGATACCGGGACCGGTGCACGGCCAGCAAGCTGGCCTGAGTAAAAGCGGCAGCAAGCTGCCGCACTCCAGAGCGCTTCGGGGGTGGCGCAGACATCGGTTTGAAGCTGTGAAAGAATTGGCGGAGGCGAGCATCTGGATTTTCGTGAGGGTTTCACCTTGCTTCGCCGAGCAGTGATTGCCCGGGACAATTATGGCGGTCGCATAGAGTCACCTTCTTGGTTTCCGCC
>Ga0208937_1000018_pt1 | contig 165920 bp, 134 predicted proteins | sample June2015DPH_11_5_FD_184705 | JGI IMG/M metagenome (GOLD analysis project Ga0208937, IMG submission 184705) | Peatland microbial communities from SPRUCE experiment site at the Marcell Experimental Forest, Minnesota, USA - June2015DPH_11_40... | ecosystem: Environmental > Terrestrial > Soil >... | reverse complement strand
CAATTTCGAAGGGAAGCTCAAGGCCGTGGCCGAGCCGCTGTACTTCAAGGGCGGAGACCATGGCAAGCTCACGCAGACGCTGCCGTTCGGATCCTGGAACGCAGTGGTGTCGTACGGAGCGTCCCACCGCGGTCCCGACACGGGGAATCCGACGCCGGAGGGGCGCGCTCTGGTTGCCCAATTGGGGGACAACCAGTTTCTGGTGGCCGGATACTTTTGCCGCGTCGACTTCTTTCCGGCCGGCACCGAGCAGCAACGGAAGTCCCAGCATATCGTAGAGGGAACCGGACAGACCCCCTCGGCCCTGATTGACGGTAAATGGCAGCACCGGCAGTTCCTGCGCGTTGAACAGGGGACCTACGAGAACGGCGTCTTCAAGCTCCTCCGCACCCAGAATGGAGATGCGACGGACTTTGGCCTCAGGATTGGCGAGGAACCCGTGGTGCTGCGCGTCACGCTTGGCACCTATTAGACCGGTCGAGAAAGTTTCTATTCCCTTCCCCGACCGCAAGAGACAGCGCCCCAGACAGCCTCGGCAGGATGAAGGTGAATAGGAGGCGGCACGCAGGACGGCTTTCTGTGTCGAAGGATCAAACTGGAGGAATGTATGCAAATGAAAATGAATGTGATGTCCGCGTTAGGTTTGATGGTGTGTGCCGCTGCCCTGTCGATTTCGAGCGAGGCACAGACCGCTGCCGGTACGCCACACTTGCAGAAACAGGGTACTGCCACCCAACTGGTCGTGGATGGCAAGCCGTTTCTGGCTCTCGCGGGAGAACTCACCAACAACGCAGCGACCAGTCTCCCTATGATGGAGCCTATCTGGCCAAAGCTTGTGGCCGGCAACCTGAACACCGTGCTCGTAGGTATCTCCTGGGCGCAGTTTGAGCCCGAAGAAGGGAAGTTCAATTACACCCAGGTGGATGGAGTAATCGCCAAGGCCAGAGAGAACAACCTGCATATCGTCTTTATCTGGTTCGCTAGCTGGAAGAATGGCACTTCCAGTTTTGCGCCGTACTGGGTGAAGAAGGATTACACTCGCTTTCCGCGCATTCAGATCGACGATGGCAGCACCGTTTCGATCTCGGGTCCCGTCGAACTGCTCAGCACATTTGGTGACGCCACGAGGGATGCGGACGCTGCCGCGTTCGGGGCATTGATGCGGCATATCAAGGAAGTCGATGGCACCCAACACACTGTACTGATGATGCAGGTAGAGAACGAAGTGGGCGTGCTGCGGGATTCGCGAGATCGATCTCCAGCGGCGAACCGCGCGTTTGCCGGGCCGGTGCCGGTGGAGCTGATGAATTACCTGGAATCGCACAAGGATACGCTCATTCCCGAATTCCGTGCGGTCTGGGCGGCGAACGGCTACAAGAAATCCGGAACCTGGGAGGAGGTCTTCGGTCCCGGCAAGCCGGCTGACGTGGAGATTCCGATTCAGACGACGAGCCCGCCGATGAGCGCGAATGAACATGAAGTGAGCTGGAGGGAACTGCGCTGGCCTTCGGATGAGGTATTCATGGCGTGGAACTACGCGCGTTTCGTAGAGAAGGAGGTCCAGGCGGGCAAGGCAAGCTATGACATTCCCATGTACGTGAACGGGTGGCTGCAGCAGCCGAATCATGCCTGGCCGGGATCGTATCCCAGCGGCGGTCCACTGCCTCAGGTGCATGACGTCTGGCGGGCCGGAGCTCCGGACGTGGATATCCTTGCGCCGGATCTCTACCTGCAGTATTTCGACGAAGTTTGCGAAAGATTCAGCAGGAACGGGAACCCGCTCTTTATTCCAGAAACGAGCACCGATGCGTCCAACGTAATCATGGCAGTCGGCAAGTACAATACGATCGGCTTTTCTCCGTTTGGCGTTGACGGGGGAAGACCGATTCCCCCGGAGCTTGCAGCCACATATCAAATGCTCTCCCAGTTATCGCCGATGATTCTTGCGCACCAGGGGAGTGACACCATGACCGCGGTGCGGATGATCGAGGGAGACCCGCCCAAGCAGGTCAAACTGGGCAATTACACCCTGACGTTTACATATACTGGCCGGATCAGGGGCCTTCCCCCGCAAGTCAAAGGGGGAGTGGTGTCGCTCCCTCCGAGGCAACCGATTGGAACACAGCCGGCAGAACCCCTGCCGCCACTGGAAGCAGCTGCTGTTGTGATTGCCACCGGCCCCGACGAGTTTTATTTCGGTGGAGGCGGCATGCGCGTCGACTTTACGGCGAACACGCCCGGACCGTCCAATGTGGGACTTGGCGTCGTGCAGCAAGGCAGGTTTGTGGACGGCAAATGGGAACTTACCCGTTGGATCGAAGGCGATGATGATGCGCAGGGAGAGATCCTGGTGCTGCATCCGGGCACGGTTTTGCGGGTAATGCTCTACCGCTTTCCATGAGTTGAGAATCTCGATGGTGCCTGCCGGAGCAGTTCTCCGGCAGGCGCAAACAAGGCTCATCGGGGAGTGTGCGCCTTTTCGGGCGCTCGAAGGCGCTTTATCCGCGATTTACCCTAAGGAACCTCTGAGCAAGCATGAATTTTAACTGTCTGCGAACGGCCGCGGGCCGGTTTTGCCGCGTGGCCGGATGGCTTACGCTTGTTGGCCTCGCTTTTTGGCCCGGAGAGCGCATCTTGGGCGCTCTCCGGGCACACGACGCCCCCATAAGGGCCAGCCGCTTGCGGTGGTGGTACAGGTTCACCAGCGCGGAGGCGGTACACAGATGGTTGTGGTTCTTCTTCAAACCCCGGAAGCGAACCTTCACAAATCCGAAGATGCGCTTCAGGATGCGGAAAGGATGCTCCACCCTGGATCGCACTCGGCCTTCACCCGGTTCTTGCTCCGCTGTAACTCGTCCACCACCTGCTTATACCGCGTCCGCCGCGAAGTCATGTCCTGGGCGCGCGGCGCGGCCTTGCGGATCGCTTCGCCCTGCCCTTGATAGGCCCCGTCCCCCAGACTTTCCACTCATCGCCGTGCAGCAGGTCCGGTAACACATGCTTGTCCGCCACCGAAGCCGCCGTCGAACAGAGCGAGTGAACTATGCCCTCTTTCGAGTCCACGCCCATGTGCGCCTTCATGCCGAAGTGGCGAGTCGGCCGAGGGGACTTCCCCCTCAGCCGCTCTCAGATCCGTACGCGACACTCTCGCGTCATACAGCTCCCGTTATCCAACCGCATCCCCGATGAATCGCCAGTGGAGAAACAGCTGAGGGTCGGCGTCCTTCATCTTGCGCAGCTACTGCACACGGCCACGCCTTCGCCCTGATAGAGCCTTGTACTTTCGTCTGGCCCATCGTTCAAGCGTGCGGTCAATGTGCTGAAATGTCTTGTGCATTGCCTTCTGATAAAACGCTCCAAAGTAATTCCACCATCCTTGGATCATCGGGTTATATTGCCTCGCCTGTTCGGCAAGCGCCCCATGAGTCTGACGATTCAGTTTCCACCCGCGCACAGTCTGGCGCATCCGCTTCAAGGCATCAGCGCTCACACCCGGCAAGAAGCTGGTAAAGATCCGGTTTTGTTTGCTCAGTGCCTTCCTCGGTTGAAACGTAAAGCCGAGGAATGTAAAGTACACAAACGGATACTCTTCGGTGCGGTTACTGTCCTTGCAGTAAACGATCTTCGACTTCTCCGGATGCATCGCCAGCCCACATTCTGCCAGGCGCAATGTGATGGATTGCATTACGTCTTCCGCCTGCTTCCGACTGTGGCAGTGAACTACCGCATCATTGGTGGCCGGCCGCCGTCTTTTCCACAACCTTTCTCGGTCCCCCGAGTCACGCGATGGAGTACTCCCCTCTTTGGCCGGATTTCGTGTCCCTTCGGTAAGCCTGCTTAACTTGATTTTGCCGTCGTGGTAGCGTCGGTCTCATGCCCAGCAGCGCTGCTCGGGTTCTGAACCAAGCTCGGATGCTAAACAACGCGGAAAATAGGGAAGTGAACATAGGGTCGGAACAGTCGCAATGCCTTCCGGTAAGATCAATGGTTTCAATCTGAACGGGATCTCTGGCACGGACAGGTTCCTACTAAGTTTGCCACAGCTACGCAGCCCCGGTCGGCACTCTAAGGAAATGTTGTTCCCAAGTCCTTCCGAATCAGTGGCTCTACCGCGCCGCTAAGATCAGTTGGATCATACGCAGTCACGTATTCTAGTGGCATGATATAGGCAAGTGCAGACCATCCCCAGAATGGATTCATGCCATTCCCTTTGCCCGTATCCGCATCGTAGTATTCCCGAGTAACCGGATTCTCGTCCAGAACCAAGCGGAAGGTTTTGAGCGCCAATTGCTTTGCGATTTCGGTGTACCCGTACCGAAGCAGGCCATGAAAGATCATGTAATTTGTCGGGATCCATGTTGGGCCACGCCAGTTACATTCTCCGTTACGGGTTCCCTGATAGTAGTCCGCCTCGGTCTTGGCATAACTGGCTACAGGATACCTCAGCCAAAATTCCTTTGGGTTCAAGAAATGCTCATAAATAAGCCTTTTCGCGCGCTGCGAGGTGGCAACGCCAGCCCATAGTGGACAGAATCCCGCAACTGATTTGACCCTGACGCTTTCACCCGTTTTTTCGTTCCGGTCGTAGTAGAAACCCTCCCTTTCATCCCAGAAAACCTGATTGATCAAGTCGGAGAGATGACGAGCGTGTTCTCTGTACATCACTTGATCCGAGGTTTTACCTAGCTTGCCGGCGATAATCGCCATTGCCCTGAGTTCTCGAACCAGATAGCAGGCAAGATCAACTCCTTCATCCTGATAGGAATCCAGGTCGCCAGCACGGGAAATTTGATTGTCCATGCCACTGGCGTCAGAACTATTCCAAACGGGCAGCCCATTGTCATCTGCATCGTACTGAAACCAGCGCTGAAGGTATTTCTGCAGGCGCGCGTAATAGCGCGCACGGAGCCACTCGTAGTCATCCCCATTTTGCTTTGAACCTAACACTGCAATTTGAGCCAGGAAGGGTTTGAACATCTGGGCAGGTCTTGGGTAGGTAATGCCGATGGTGCGCGATACGAAACCATCAGGTTGTTGTCGATCAAGAAACACTTTGAAATTCGTGAAATCATATCGGCTTATTCCGTAATAGGACAGATATATATTCTCAAAGTATAAGTCCCAATCGTAATATTCTCCATATGCATATCCGGTAAGAAGCTTTCCGTCTGAATCAGGGAAATCATGCAGGCCCTTAGTTGCAATGTCGCTGTTCAGGCTCTGCAATCGTGTGATAAGCCCTCGATAATCCGCTTCTCCGATCATTGACTTCAATGCGTTGACACTTGTTGCCCTGCGCGATGCTTCGCTTGGATGCGTTGTTTGTAGAGCCAGAAACACCAGACTCAGAAGAATTGATTTGAACATTGTTACTCCTCTTGATGATTTCATCATCCTTCAAAATCTGGCAAGAGAATGGCGTAGTCAACACTCGAAGTCAATCCGTGCCCGGCAAACAGAAAACTCTTCATACGGCGCCAGGGTCGGCGGTGGCCACGCCCATGACCTGCCGGGCGCGGCACAGGGCGGTCGCCAGTACATCGTGATCGCCTCCGGCGGGCCCGGGAAGGCTGCCAGCCCCAAGCTCGGGGACTCTGTTGTCGCCTTCGCACTGCCGGAGGCTAAAAGGCCGCTGAAACCATGCCCGTCAACGCCCGGGCTAACGAATCTCGCGCCAGGCCTGCCAAGGCGCGGCGCAGGTGCGGCTGAAGATCACGGGTTGGATTTCATTGTTTCTGTGTACACAAAGCGAAGAATTTGGCTGTTCTTCTCATCACCCTCGGCTATCTGTTGGGTGTGCAATTGGCTCCAGACCTTCAATTCGCGTTCGCCACGCGGCTTGTCACCGCTCCTCACCAGAGCCTGACCCAGCCGGTAGTGAGCATCCGCGAGATTGGGGTCCAGCTTGACGGCGGTTTCGTACTCGGCCAGAGCCTCCGAATCCCTGCCGCGCTGGGAATAAAGAATTCCAAGCTGCAGATGGGCCTCAGCGAACTTAGGGTCAAGGCTCACCGCGCTTTTCAGCAGTGCTTCGACCTCAGACGAAACCGCTGGTCCTGTCTTGGTGCGTGATGACCTCCACAGGCTCATGGCATAGGCGTAACGGGCGCGTGCATTGTCAGGTTGGATTTGAACCAGCCGCTCAAGACGTGCCGTCACCTCGGCGGCCTTGGAAGGCGACACATCGTATATCTTCGCCAGGAAGTAATAGGGCCTGGGATCGCGGGGATCGAGGTCTACGGCGCGGCAGAAGGCGTCAACCGCCTTATCGTAAAAGGCCCCCATGTAGTAGGTGATACCCAAGCCGATTCGGAGTCGCACCGAGTTCGGGAAGTGGTCAACCCCTTGGCTGAACACCTGCATGGCGGGGTCGAGCGTGAGGTGCCGTAACAGCTCCGTCCCCCAGTTGAAGATGTTGCTCTCGCTCGGGTCCATCTGGGCGGCGCGCTGGTACTCCCGGCCGGCGGCAACGAAATCACGCTGTGCCTCCTTGACTTCTGCCAGAAGAGCGTGCAGGTCCGCGGTATCCCGGGTACGCATCAGAGAGTCGATGAGAGCTTGCGCCTCGCGCAGCTTGCCCGTCTGAATCTCAGCTAGCGCAAGATCGTAGCTGTTCTCATAAGAGCCGGGGTTCACCTCCTGTGCTCTCCGCAGATACGGAATACCGTCGGCAGTTTTTCCGCTGTGCAGATAAAACTCGCCGAGGTTATGGTTCATGTCGTAGTCTCGGGGCTTAAGGAGCACCGCCCTCTTGAATTCCTGCTCAGCGAGCGGCAGCTTGTCAAGGTGGGAGAGGTTCGTTGCCAGGTTCTCATGAGCCTCGGGGGACTGCGGCTGAATCTGAAGGGCCTTCTTGAAGAACCGACTCGCGTCTTCGTGGCGATCCTCGGCGGACAGTACCAGGCCCATCAATTCATTCGCTCCGAAACTGTCGGGGTACCGGTTCAAGACTTGTTGCAGAGAATTCCTGGCTTCTTCGTATTGTCCGCGTTCAAGAAGAGACTGTGCGGACTGCAGTCGCTGCGCGTACTCCTCGCTGCTGGCAGAACTCTGGGCAAGCGCCACCGGCACAAGAAGCAGGCACACAGCAGCTAACGCACCGCCGCTCGCGTGCAGGTGCTCGTGATGTCTTGTCATCCGCAAGTCAGCTACTCCGCACCGTCCGATCGCTGACCTTCACTGCCAACCCTGATCGCTGAGAGCAAAGGCCAGGGTGAGGAACTGGGACTGCATCTCGGGTGAGAGGTCGCGAGGGGACTGGGAATTCCCGCCCGCTTCGGCCATCTCTGCCTCAATCCGGCGGGTATCAAATGGCCCTCGCGGAAAGACTGCCTGATACCGCTCAAAGACCTCGCGGGCCTTGGTGAACTGCCCGGTGTCGAGACAAAGGACCGCGAGGGCCGAGTAGGCGCCGGGCCATTCCGGAAGGAGCTCCAGCGCATGGACAAGGTACTCTTCGGCCTCCTTGCTGTTGCCCCTCATCACCGCCAGCACGCCCATGCCCCAGACGATCCTGCCCGAATCAGGAATCCTGGTGCGGCCGAGCCCGAGGGTTTGCTCCGCCCCTTGAGTGTCTCCTCCCCTTAATTGCGACAACGCCATTGAAAGATAGTGGAGCTCATTGTCGGGGCTCTTTTCGATAACCTTCCGGTAGGCAGCCTGGGCTTCCGACAGCCTCCCCAGGCGTGTGTCGGTATCAGCCAGAAGCCCCAGGTAGCTCTCATCCTCGCGTCCTTCCGCTGGGAATTGGTCGAGCACCGCGCGTGCCTCAGCATAGTTCTGTTCTTCAAAATAGGCATCGGCCAGATCATACTTGGCGTCATCTGAAGACGGGTCGGCCGCCAAGGCCATCTTGAAGTGCCGGATCGCATCCGCCGCGAGGTGGTATCTGGCAAACAGCACCCCCACACCGAGCGCCGTGCGAAAGTCACCGCCGCTGACCTCGTCCAGATGCTCGATCGCCCTCCTGGCATCCTCGATCTGACCCAGCTTCAGGTAGGCCTCGGCCAGCAGATAAAGATCCCGGGGTTCATCCGGACGCTTCGCCACTTCCGTCTGGAGCCCGGCGAGGTCCAGCATGGCACGCTCCCGGGGAGCCAGGCCGGTCTGCTGGTCCAGGTAGTCAAAGAGACGCTGGAAGGGATATGGTCCTCGGGACGTGTTCTTGGCCATCGTCTCAAAGATCTTGAAGTCTCGCGCCGCGGCCTCAGTCTGATGCAGGGCACGCTCGGTGGTGGCCAGCTTGTAATATACCTCGGAGCGGTCTTTCGTGATCTCGACCGAGCGACGAAGCAGTGGCAGGGCCTCCTCGTATTTCTTCTGCTTCATCTTGATGGTCGCGAGCTCGATCAGGGCATCGTCGTAGTCGGATTTCGCCTTGAGGGCCAGCTCCATGTGCGCCTGGGCCGACGCAAGGTCGCCTTGCCGCGCCTCAATGTAGCCGAGATTAAAGAGACACGCGGCATTGCGGGGATCAAGTTCCAGTCCTTTCAGCAAGTACTTGCGCGCTTCGTCGTACCGAGCAAGATGCCTGTAGGCGAGCCCCATAAAGGCGTACGATCCGGCGGTAGGGGCTAGATCAGTCAGGGTCTGGAACTCCTGGATGGCTTGGTCGGTTTTTCCCACCGTAAAGTAGCAATCACCCAGGGCGGCGTGGAGATCGGGGCGCTTGGGGTCAATCTTGATTCCGTCCTGGAGCAAGGGGATGGCGTCTTCAAAATAGTTCTGCGCCATGCTCAGGCGCGCCAGCAGGAAGATGACGTCGGTGTTCTGAGGAGCGAGCCGGTGCGCCTTCACAAGCGCCCGGAGCGCGTCGAGGTCTTTTTTCTCGCCGTAATAGACTCTTCCCAGAGAATACAAGGCGGGAGCGGAGTCCGGCTTCAGGCTCAAAGCACGCAGGAGAGTCGTTTCGGCCTTCGCGCTGTTCTTGTTCTGGTAATAGGCTTGCCCGAGGCTCCAAAGAATATCGAAGGTCGAAAGCTGCAGGGCATCGGCGAGTTCGAGCTCGTGGACAGCCTGCGGATAGAGCTTCTCTCCGGCCAGCAACACGCCCAAGGAAAAATGAACCCTGACGTCGTCCTTGCTTTCTTCGGAGACCCGGTGGGCGAGGCGCAACGCCTCATCCGTGCGCCCCGCCAGCAGCTCGGCGCGCAACAGATTCATGGAGGTGCTCGGGTCAGCGGGGTGGACGCGCCCAAAGTACTTGATTGCTTCTTCGGGTTGCCGCTGGCTCAAGGCAAGCAGGCCGAGGTTGTAGTTGGCGTCGCGACTGTGGGGGTCGAGGCGAACGGCTGCCAGGAACTCCTTCTTGGCCGGCTCGGGAAGGCCCTGGGCGAGGTAGGTGTTTCCCAGGTTGTTATGTGTGGCCGCCGAACGAGGATCGACCTCGAGGGCCTCCTCGAAGGCCACCTTCGCCCGCGCGAAGTCCTTTTCCTGACTATAAATGATGCCCAGAAGATTTAGCCCCTCGGCGCTTCGGGGTGAGAGTCGCAACCCTTCGAGGACGGCCTCGCGGGCCTTGGCCAAATCTCCTTCATGCATCAGGCGCTGAGCTGTGGCGAATTCACGTTGCGCCGGGTCCGCCGTGGCAGATTGCTGCTGCGCCACCGACACCGCCATGCACAGCAGGCAGGCGAGCACCACCGACTCAGGTCGCACCTGCCGCACAACTGTATGCCACCCGATGCTCCTCGGAGTTATTCGGCCTGGAAGCACGCGGTCTCCTCGATTTCCTCTCCATGATATAGCCTTTGGGCCGACTTGTATGTAGCCCCTGTGCGCGCCGTCCGAGATGATCGATGGGTAACAGGATCGGCCCCCAGGGGGCCACCGAGGTGAGAAATGGGGCCGGGAGGCCCGTCTTTCAGGCCTCCCGACCCGTGGTGAGTTGGAGCGCGGTCGCTCCTCAGTTGCGGCACTAGAAATAGAACTTCAGTGCAAACTGAATCTGACGCGGATCGCTCGCACCATCGATCAGTGAGGTGATCTGGCCGAAGGTTTTGAGGTTCGTGAAGTCCGTGTAACCAGGTGCCTGAAACTGCGGCGTGTTGGTGAGATTGAATGCCTCGGCCCGGAACTCCAGGCGCGTCCTGTCGGACGTTCGAAACTGCTTGAACAACGAGAAGTCGAGGCGGTGGAAACCCGGACCTCGGACCTGGTAGGGCGCCCCTCCCAAAGGCGCGTAGTTGGTCTGCCCGACTGCCGTCGCTAACTCTGGCTGGGCAAAGGCCGCCGGGTTCATCCACTGGTTCACGTCGTGCGGGCCTGCGTACATGTTCTGGCCGGGAACAATTAAAGCGTTGCAGCCGAAGTCGGCTGTGGTTCCTTGCGGACACCCGATGTTGAAGGGCATCCCGTCTCGGAGGGTAAGGATCCAGTTCGCAGCCCATCCGCCGACAATCGCATTGGCGACGCCATGTGCGCTGCCCGCGAAGTGCTTGCCATTCCCGAACGGCAACTGATAAATGCCGCTCAAATGGACCACGTTGGTCATGTCGTAATCGCACAAGCCGTAGTCGGCTTGGATGCCGAACCCGGATAGATACGGCGCACGGTAGCCAGCGCCACCCACGTTCACCCCTAGCAATCCGCCGTTGAAGTCGCTTCTGCACTTCGATAAGGTGTAGTTACCCAGGAGCGAGAACCCCCCAGCGAACCTACGCTCGTAGTTGAATTGGAGCGAATGGTAGTAGGAACTCCCGTCGGTCGCCTCATACGTGCTCCCGCGTGCGAAATCCTTGAAAGGCACATAATTTTGGGGATTGCTCCCATTCGGAAGAATGATGCTGGGAGCATTGGTGGTCGGCCCAACATCCAGGTGGCGTCCGAAGGTTCCAACATAGGCCAACTGGGCCGTCTGGTTGGGCGACAACTGATACTGCAAAGTAAAGTTAGCGCCCTCGTCGTAAGGCGTCTGGTAGTTGTATTGCCGGCCCACTAAGGACAACCCTTCGGCGTTGACCAAGGTCGGAGTCAGAGGAATGCCCAGGAACCCCTCCTCCAGGGTCGCAACGTTCCCGTCAGCCGCGTACGTGATGGGGTGTACAGCATCGGGGTTGAAGAAGGAAAAACTAAACTGGAACGGGTAGTTTTCGCCCAAATTCGGACCATAACCAATGTTGGAGAGAGCCCCGTAAAAGATCCCATACCCGCCGCGGGCGACGAGCTTCGACGTCACGCGATAGGCAAATCCAACCCGTGGCGCGAAGTTCGTGTTCTGTGTCAGGGACAAGGTTGGATTGCTTGAGCACGTGACCGCGATTCCGTCGAGCGCAGTTAATGACGCGAAGGATGTCGACATCGGCTCCTTGCAGCGGCTGTTCGGAATCAGGTAAGAGGCGCTGCCCGGAGCGCCAGGAATGAAGTTTGCCTGGGCGCCGAAATGCTCCTGGTACGGATCGTAACGGTCCCAGCGCAGTCCCAGGTTGATTGTCAGCTTGGAAGTGATTTTCCAGTCGTCCTGGAAGTACAGGCCGTAATAGTTGCGCGTGTCATCGGTGCCGGCGATGTTGGACGCGAACACCGAGTCGGCCCCGCCCACATCGTTGATTCCGCCGGGAACCGTGGTCGCAGTGGGTGTCAGGAGCAGTTGCGCCAACCCCACGCTGCCACCGCCGTTGTTGGGAACCTCGTCGTAGGTACCGTCGAAACCGAAGCCGCCATGTGACCACGGAGGCTGAAGCAGATAGGCCTTGATGTGAATGAAATCGATGCCTCCCTTAAAGGTGTGCTTGTTGTAGACTTTCGAGAGGTTGTCGTTCAATTCGGCTACGCCGGTATTGAAGTTGGAAGGCATCCAGCCTTCCGTCCCCATGCCGGTCAGCCCCGCAATGTTGATGGCGGGAAGGCCAACGTTGCCCTGCGCCTGGGAAATCCCTTGGATTCCGAATTGCGCAGGAAGTCCTGCCGGTTGGGGTAGGGTCAGGTCACTGGGATTTCGATTGAAGCCAACTCGGAACTCATTGATGGTGGTTGGCGAAAGGGTGTGAATCTCGCCGAGCTCGCCTCCCTGATAGCTCAGCTTCTGATCGCCGGCGCCCCATACTTGGCCGCCGGCTTCTCCCGGATACTGAACGGGAATGAACTTGGGCTCCTTCTGCCAGTCGAAGGTCCCGAAAAGCTGATCTTTCGAGCTGATCGAGTGGTCGATACGAACGTCAAATTGGTCCACCGTATCCCGGGTGGCGGGATCGTAGGTGAAATTGTTGAAAATGCCCGGAATGCTCGGCGCCGGGAGTATGCCCAGCAACTTGATCATGTTCGGGTCGAGCCGGCTGGCAGGTATCTGGTTCAGCAGCGGGATGGCCGTCGAGGTGGTGAAATTCGTCATCCCCAGCAGACTCCCCTGATAGAAGGGGTCGCGAAGCATGCATCCGTTGACATTGTTGCACGGGAGGCCCGAAACAGGGTCCGTCGAACCGTTCGTGAGGACCCGACTCGTCGCCGGGTCGAACACTGTGCCAAGCGGGAACACGCGCCCCAAGGTGTCGGTGCGCGTTCCACTCTGGCCGGTAATCCGGTCCAGCAGGTCTGTAAAGCCGCTTCCTGCTTCGGCTGCAGTTGGAACACTGTCTAGATAAGGCGAGGCCTGCCGGATCCGCGTGCCCTCATAGTCGACGAAGAAGAAGGTTCTGCTCTTACCATTGTACACGTGCGGGATGGAGATCGGCCCGCCGAGCGTACCCCCAAACTGGTTTTGGCGGTACTCTCCTTTGGTAACGTGCGAGGGAGAGTTTTCGAAGAAGTTCGCAGAATCAAACTTGTCGTTGCGGACGAACTCCCAGACGTCTCCATGGAATTGATTGGTGCCGGATTTCGTCGTGGCATTCACCACGGCGCCCGCCGACCGGCCGAACTCCGCGCTGTAGTTGTTGGTCTGCATCTTGAATTCTTGCAGCGCATCCACCGGAGGGCGCACCGACCATTGCCATGGGAAGTTGTAGCCCTCGTTGTTGTTGTCCAGTCCATTGAGCGTAAATGAGTTTTGCTCAATAGGCGCACCGCTCGCCTCGAAGATGCCGCCGCGATTGGAGTAGTAGACATCAGTGGTACCGGCAGCGAGCGTAGCCAGATACACGTAGTTTCTGCCGTTCAGCGGCAAGTCGTTGATCGACGCACTTCCCACCACCTGCCCCACAGAAGCATTCTGGGTCTGGAGCGTAGGCACTGCCGCCGTCACCTCCACTGTCTGGGTGATTCTGCCCGGGAGCAGGCCGAAGTCAACCACAACCTGTTGATCGATATCAACGCCGACCTTGGGGTGGCTCGCGGTCTCGAACCCTTGAAACTCTATGGTCACGGTGTACACGCCGACCTTGACGTGCGCAAAAACGTATCCACCGCTTGTACCCGTTGTCGTCGTGGCCTTGATACCTGTTCCCTCGTTGGTCAAGGTGGCCTTGGCGCCGGGAACCACAGCACCACTCGAATCCCTCACCGTGCCAAGGACTACACCTTCATCAATCTGCGCGTAAATCTGAGGCGGCAGCAAGAAAGCAAGCACCGCCACCGTTAAAAGAAGGCCTAGTCGAAGTGGTCTTGAAAGAATCATTGCTAATAAACCTCCCGTCTGATTTGCGACCCAAGACCCGAGAACTACGCAACGGGCTTGCAGTCCCGCGGATGACTCTGGGCGTTGCGTGCGAGGCGCGTAACCCCCTACTGGCTGCGCGGGAAAATGTGTTACCTCAGGAGCGGCTTGCCCACCTCCCTCTTCCTGAGCAGGCTCGACTCTCCTGACAACAAACGCTGTGCAGTGTAGTCCTGCGCGGGTCACTGTCAAGGTGCTTTACAGTTCGTAACAGATAAGAGGACGGGATACTGGCCGCGTGCTCGACGTAACTAGCGCATAAGAAAAGGACTAGACGTTGGTCAGAGAAGCGGTCAGCGAGGACGTTACCAGGTCCGATAAGCCTTCGGAACTCTCTTTCTTCCCATGCGGCCACTTATGGTATGCTTGTGGTCAACGGTAAGGGGGACGGCCATGGAGGTTGAAATCCATAAAGCGACACCGCAGGACACCCTGTTCCATGGTGACGAGCACCAGAAGGCCTTAGTGCTCCGCGAATTACAATCTATTCTGGTCGGCCGGGCATTCCACGGCAGCAAGCGCTGCCAGGAATTCCTGTCCTACGTGGTTGAGTACACTCTGCACGGCCATCTGGAATACCTCAAGGAACGAACCATTGGGGTTGAGCTTTTCCAGCGATCGCCCGAGTACACCACCGGCGAGGACCCGGTCGTCCGTGTTCGTGCGTGCGAGGTGCGCAGGAGGCTGAATCAGTACTATGCCGAAGAGAATCCGACGCCGGAAGTGCGCATCGAGATTCCGGTCGGGTCCTACATTCCCCGGTTCCATTGGAAGGCACAGAAGCAACAGCCGCCAAAAGAACGGGCGCCCAAAGAAGAAACCAGAAGCGTTCGAACCAACCATTGGCTCCATCTCGTGGTGGTTGCCTTGGCAGCTTCGGCCCTGACTGCCTTGGTCGCGCTGGTTCTGGGTAGCCACAAGCGAATGCAGCCCGCCTCCGCGGTCGACGAATTCTGGGCACCGCTGTTCAAGACGTCCCAGCCCGTGATGATCTGCCTTCCCACGATGGTTGTCTATCGGCCGTCGCTCAATCTTTACCAGAGATACTCGCGGGAGCACCCAGGCGAGTTTCAGACGCAAGGTGAACGGCTCACTCACCTTCTCCCGCTCGACCAGAACGCCACGCTGAATTGGAAGGACCTGATTCCATCCACCAACGCCTTCGTGTCCAGCGATGACTCTAATGTGGCGGTGAAGCTCTCCGCCCTGTTTGTTCGCATGAACAAGACCCTCCAGGTGAGGAACGCAACCGAGTTGAACTTTGAAGAACTCCGCAATTCCCCGGCGGTCTTGATTGGCGCCTTTAATAATCGGTGGACGCTCGAAATGACCTCCCATCTGCCGGTCGTCTTTGCGGACGAGGGCCAAATTGGGAAGATCCAAGAACGGAAAGCCCCGGGACGAACTTGGCGCCCTCAATTGGATTCCCACGGCAATTGGACCACGGATTATGCGGTGATCGCCCGGCTCTTTGACTCGAACACCGGCCAGCTCCTCATCATTGCCGCCGGTGTCGGCGGGGCGGGGACATTCTCCGCCGGTGAGTTCCTTTCCCGCGAAGACTACCTGGCGGAAGGCCTGCGGGGCGCCCCCAAGAACTGGAACAAGCAGAACATGGAGATCGTCCTGCAAACGAATATCACGGAGGGCTTGGCCGGCCCGCCCCACGTCGTGGCCACCGAGTTCTGGTAGCTTCCTTGATTTCGAGACCCTCTGTTTAGTGGCCCATTATTGGGTGTCCCCCGGCGGACGCTCGAACGTCGGTTCGCCCGTGCTGTTGGGAGGTCCATTCTCGGGGAGATTACGCGCAATCGGATCGAGCACGCCAAACGATTGCTGCTTGAAACTGATCTGGCACGTTGCAAAGTTGGGACTGCGGCGGGGTTCGGGAGCGTTAAGTCGTTCACCCGTACCTTTAGGCAAGCTGTCGCTGCCCTCCGGAACACTTTCGCACTCTTTCCAGGGCCGCCGAGCCGGGTGGTAAGCGCTTCGAGTAGTCTGCGGCATATCGAACGCTAAAGGTGAGTAAGGTTTTGAAATAGCTTCTAGCGCGGTGGTGGAAGGGAGAGAGAGGGCTCATGCACCTCTCGGAAGGGAGTTTTGGCTTCGTAAAGCGCGAGGGCGGCCTTCAGGGCTTCTACCAGAGGCTGCCTGTTCTGTTGTGTAGCGAGGGCCACCGCCCGGCGTGCGGTTTGCGCGGCTTCAGGAAACCGGCCCACCTCGGCGTAGGCGGCAGCTAGCGTGTAGAGAACTGCCGGGTCTCGTCCGTTAGATAATTGGACCGCCCGCGCTGCAAGTTCGACAGCCTCAGCACCGTTTCGGTCCGATGCCTTGGGGCACGTAGCCAGTAACCATGCCACTTGGTTCAGAACAGGCAGAGTGTCCGGTTCTGTGCGGAGCCCTCGGCGCCAGTATGCAAGTGCCTCCGAGATTCTCCCCTGCGAGTAAAGGGCATAAGCCAGGTTAAAGTCAGCACGAGCGTTCCTGGGGTTGAGCTCCTGGGCCCTCTGGAAATGTGTGATGGCTTCATCGAGCCTTCCTTTCTGCCCCAGGGCAACCCCGAGGCTGTCTTGGGCGTCGGCGAACTCGGGGTTGACCTCCACAGCCTTCTGGAAATGTGTGATGGCTTCGTCGAGCCTTCCTTCCTGCCCCAGGGCAACCCCGAGGTTGTATTGGGCCTCGGCGAACTCGGGGTTAACCTCCACAGCCTTCTGGAAATGGGTGAGGGCTTCCTCGAGCCTTCCTTTCTGCATCAGAGCAGACCCCAGATTGTTTTGGGCGTGAGCGAACTCGGGGTTGACCTCCACGGCCTTCTGGAAATGTGTGATGGCTTCGTCCAGCCTTCCTTTCTGCCTCAGAGCGGACCCCAGGTTGTTTTGGGCGTCAGCGAACTCGGGGTTGACCTCCACGGCCTTCTGGAAATGTGTGATGGCTTCATCGAGCCTTCCTTTCTTCCCCAGAGTAGACCCCAGGTTGTTTTGGGCCTCGGCGAACTCGGGGTTGACCTCCGCGGCCTTCTGGAAATGTGTGATGGCTTCGTCGAGCCTTCCTTCCTGCCTCAGAGCGGACCCCAGGTTGTTTTGGGCGTGGGCCAACTCGGGGTTGACCTCCACGGCCTTCTGGAAATGTGTGATGGCTTCGTCGAGCCTTCCCTTCTGCCCCAAGGCAACCCCGAGGTTGTCTTGGGCGTCGGCGAACTCGGGGTTGACCTCCACGGCCTTCTGGAAATGTGCGAGGGCTTCGTCGAGCCTTCCTTTCTGCCCCAGGGCAAGCCCGAGGTTGTCTTGGGCGTCGGCGAACTCGGGGTTGACCTCCACGGCCTTCTGGAAATGTGTGAGGGCTTCGTCGAGCCTTCCTTTTTGCATCAAAGCAGACCCCAGGTTGTTTTGGGCCTCACCGAACTCGGGGTTGACCTCCACGGCCTTCTGGAAATGTGTGAGGGCTTCGTCGAGCCTTCCTTTCTGCCCCAGAGCAGACCCCAGGTTGTTTTGGGCCTCGGCGTACTCGGGGTTGACCTCCACAGCCTTCTGGAAATGTGTGATGGCTTCATCGGGCTTTCCTTTCTGCCCCAAGGCAACCCCGAGGCAGTAGTGGACCTTGGCATCCCCAGGATCGAGTTCCAAAGCCTTCTCCCACTCGGCGATGGCTGCGTCACCCTGGCCTTTCTTTGCCAAGTCGAGCCCGCGGTCGATTAGCCGGTAGATCTCAGCGGCTGGCACTTCGATCTTCATCAAGCCGTCTGGGGGGATGTTTACGAACTCAGGAATGTTCACCGCGCGGTTGGCGGCAGTGGAGTCCTCGACGTAGATCGCCGGGCTGTCGTTGCCCTGCTCGTCCAAATGGGTGAGGAACATGCCCGTGTAAGGTGAGCGGCTCTTCGAGGAGAAGACCAGCCAGCGACCGTTGGGCGAGAAGCTGTGCCAGGAGTTCATGAGCGGCGTATTGCAACGCATACGGCGCGCCTGCCCGCCTCCCACCGGGACGATGAAAAGCTGGCTGTCCGGCCGCATTAACAGACCGTTATGGCATTTCACGAAAACAATCCAGCGCCCGTCGGGAGAAACCTTGGGGAAGGTGTTGCTCATGCCGTTCCGGGAGGCCCCGGCGATCGGCTCCGGCCGGCCGCCTTTGCCCCCGTTGAAGGGTATCCGGTAGAGGTCGTATTGGATGGGCGTCTCTTTCGGATCATTGGCGTATTCGGCCAAGATGGGGCCTGCGGGATAGGGGTCCCTCGCTTCCGCCTGCGCATAGACAAGGTATTGGCCATCGGGACTCCAAACCGCGCCCGTGTGTACATAGCGCGGATCGTCTGCTCCCGGCAGGGCGCGCATTTGACCTGTGGCCCGGCTGTACCAAGCGAGGATGCCGCGCGTGGGATAGAACACCTGGAGGAAACGGTAGTCCTTGAAGTTGGCTACGTAGTAATCGCCCTGCGTGCCTCCCGGGCCCTTGACCATGGTCACCACCCACTGCCCGTCCGGCGAGACTTGTGACATGAACCCAATCCGCGGCTGCGCCACGCTCTGGTCGCGGAAGGTCGCCCACGAGATCACATCTTCGTCCCGGATGGACATTTGCTTTTGGATGGAGGCCAGGACGTACAACCCCTTGTCGTTGGCTGGGCCGTCCAGGTCCATTCCCAGGGTCTTGCCGTCGAGGGGAAAAGAATGGCAATTGGCGCAGGTGTGAAGGTCCGTCAGTAGCAGACGGCTGCGGGGCTCGGCGATGTTGCGCAGCCGCCAGGCGAGCAGGGGCAGAGCGCTTTGGGCCAGGGGCTTGATCACCCCCTTTTGCAGCTCCGAGGGCATCAACGGCACGTCGCGGTAGAAGATCGGCGCTCCCACTGGATCCCTCGAGGTTTGAATCACCACGGCGCCGCGGGAAACAGGCTGTTCCGGATGCTGGTCTTGGAATCCGGTGATCGTGATTGCGGCTGGATGCTCCACGGAGTGTTTCTTGATTGCCTCCCAGGTCGCGGCCTCCGGCTTCCAAGTGTGTGCTGCGGCTTCCTCCGGTGTTGGCTTGGGCAGCTCGTTCAAAGGTGCGATGCAGCGCGGGTCGATCTCGCCGAAGTGAAATCGCTCGCCCCGTGATTTCACCCGTACCCCGGCCGAGCCATCGGCAAACGCCACCTCGATCAGCCATACCGCCGTACTTTCTGCGGCATCGCGCCAGAGGAAGGTCGGGGCTGTCATCTCGGGTGGGAAGATCGATCCTTCCTCCGGGTAATCGATCGTGATCGGGGCCAGCCGGGTACCCTCAGGTGTGGACGATAGAGAAGAATCCGCCGAAGGTGCACGTGCCGCTTGCGGCATGAACGGCAAACCTGCCGCGCGTGGGCCATGCTTCGCAGCGGGTCGCTGGTGGACTCCTGCCAGCGCCGTGACTACAATCCCAGTCATGAAAATGCAAGCTGTCAGCCGTTTCACCACACGCCCGTCTCTCCTCGGCCAAGGCACCAATGGGCTGGCCGATTGGCGTCAGGTTACTCGGGTCCCGGACCGGCTGTCAAGCAAGCGTAGCGCAAACCGCAGACCAGCCATTTCGGAACACGGCTGGTGCCCGCGTGGGTTGCCGGATTTGGGCCGAGACGCTGCATTCTCGTACTGGGTGCAACAAGCGAGCAGGAGGGAAAACGACCTCGGAGCGTCCGATAGCCTCTAGCAGCGAGGGGCTGCTCCAAAATGTGGCGCTCGGGATGCCCATGGAGCTCGTAGTTCCAATCGCGGACGCTTTTCGTTCGTCCGAGAACTCCTCCTGGGCGCCTATTGCACTGGGCGCCTATTGCACTCGTCAAGAGTGTTGTGATGTCGTATAGTGTGGTCGCACATCGGAGATCAGAATCGAATTCTCTTACATTGTGAGACGGCAGAAAGGAGCAAACGCGTGAAACGTTTTCCAGTTGGCATTTTCCTGACCATTGTCTTGAGTCTGGCCTTTGTTTTCCTGCTGGCAGCGGCGGACCTCCCTCCCCTGAATGACGGGAGCGACCACGGCGATCCGCCTTTTCTGATGCAGAGCGGGTGGAAGCCCTTGCTGAACGGCAAAAACCTCGACGGGTGGGAGCTGGTCGACCCCAACAAGAAGGGAAAGTGGTTGGTGACCAGCGGCGTAGTGTGGGGCGGCACCACCAATCCGGCGATGTTGATCGGTCTGCCCACTCCGGGCGACCGCATCGTGAACACGGATGTTGACCCGCAGGGCAACGCCTCGAACCTTTACACCACCGAGAAGTTCGGTGACGCCGAGATCTACGTCGAGTTTATGATCGCGGCCCACTCCAACTCCGGAGTCTATCTACACGGGCTCTACGAAACCCAAGTCTGGGATAGCTGGGGGTTCGTGCCCCGGCTGCTAACGGATCAATGCGGTGCTATGTACCACTACAGCGGCGGTCCCATCAACGGCGTGGACGGTGGCATCGGGCCCAAGGCGCGCGCGGATCGGCCCCCGGGGCAGTGGCAGTCGTTCCACTTCTGGTTCCAGGCCCCGCGGTTCGACGCATCGGGCAAGAAAACCACCAACGCCAAGTTTATCCGCGTTCTACACAACGGCCAGGTGATTCACGAGAACGTGGAGCGGCTGGGCCCGACGGTCGCTGCGATGAAGATTCCGGAAGCCCCCATGAATCCGCTCATGCTTCAGGGCGATCACGGGGCGGTGGCGTTCCGCAACATTTACGTCCGCCCGCTCGAACCGTTGTCTACTCCCGCGGCTCCCGACCTTCAGCCGACCTGCCAGGCACCGATGTCCGGACGTGGCGGGCGGGGCGGGCCGCCGCCAGCACCGCCGAACCGGTAACCCCGCCTCACGGCAGCCGACTGCCGGAAGCGCGCCCTGTTGCAGGAAGTGCATAACTACAAAGGACCTCACCCATGATCAAGACATCAGGTCATTGGATCTCACTGCAGGCAGCGGGGCTCTGCGCTCTGCTGGCGTGCGTCGCCTCGCTTGCCTTTGCTCAGAGCAAGCCCATCCCACAACTCGTCAAGATGGGCGACAAGTTTACCTTGCTGGTGGACGGCAAGCCGTTCATCATGCTCGGAGGACAGGTCGGCAACTTCAGCGCGTACCCGGACCGCATGGAGCGCGCCCAGCCTGCCTTCCGGGCGATGAACCTCAACACCGTGGAGTATCCGGTCTACTGGAACGTCATCGAGACCGAGGAAGGCAAGTTCGATTTCTCCGGCTTCGACCAGATCCTCCGCGGCATCCGCGCGCAGGATCTGCGCGCCGTCATCCTCTGGTTCGGCACCTGGAAGAATGGCGCCATGGACTGGAGCCCCAACTGGGTCAAGGCCGATCCCCAACGTTTCCCCCGGGTGCTGGACCGCGGCGGAAGGCCGATCCGCGTGCTCTCGCCGCATTCCAAGACCAACCTCGAAGCCGACAAGAAAGCCTATGTCGCCATGATGAAGCACCTGCGCGAGATCGACGAAGCCGAGCGCACCGTCATCATGGTGCAGGTGGAGAACGAGCCGGGCCTGCTGGGCAGCCCCCGCGACTATTCACCCGAATCGAACAAGCTGTTCAGCGGTCCCGCGCCGCAGAAGCTCGTGACGGCGCTGAAGAAGAAGCCCGGCACCTGGAAAGAAGCCTTCGGGCGCGAAGCCGAAGAGGCCTTCACCGCCTACGCGCTCTCAGGATATATCAACGAAGTCGCGCGCGCGGGGAAAGAGGTGTATCCGCTGCCAACGTATGTCAATGTGTGGAACGGCGGTTACGGGACCAACGACAACTGGGAGCGCTTCGACCGTCCCGGCGAGTCGTACCCAAGCGGCGGGGCCGTCTCGCACATGCTGGACCTGTGGAAGGCAAATGCTCCAGCCATCGACATGATCGCCTCCGACATTTACCATCAGTCGCCCATCACGTATCTCAAGATCCTGAACAACTACAGGCGTCCGGATAACCCGCTGTTGATCGTGGAGACTGGTAGCGGCATCGCCGCCCGGGCGTCCTATTATGCGATAGCAGATTTCTCGGCCATCGGCTTCGGGCCCTTTGGCGTTGATGGCGGCGCGGAATTGCGGCCGGACATGGCTGCGGTGGCTGCGGACTTCCGCCTTTTCAAGACGGCGATTCCCGTGATCGCCGAGGCACAGGGCACACCGCGCCTGAAGGCGGCGGTCGAAGAGACCGGGATCGGCGCGCGCAACCTGATCTTCAGCAACTATGACCTGCTCGTGCGCTTCCATCCGCCGGGGAGAATGCCGGCCGGAACGATTGCCCAGCCCGCCGCGACGGGGCCCGCCGAGCCGTCGGCCAGGGTGATGGTGACCGAGCTCGGTCCGGACGAGTTCCTCGTGATGGGCTTCGAGTCATCCGTCGAATGGCGCCCGGTGCAAGGCTCTGACTACACCGCCGCCCAATTCCTCCAAGTGGAAGAGGGCTATTACGAGAACGGGGTCTGGAAGCGGACGAACCTTGGCAGCACGTCGCAGGGTGACTACGCAGGTCCCACGGTAAAGCTGCCCGCGCAGGGTGCCCTGATGCGGGTCAAACTGATGAGATATTGAACCGAGTTGAGAAAGGAGACCGCTCAGATGGATTCCAATGAGTCAAGCAAAAGGGTGCTGTCCCGGCGCAGCGCGCTCGCCGCCTGCCTTGCGCCCCTGGTGGTCCCACGTCATGTCCTGGGAGGCGCTGGTTATCGGGCTCCCAGTGACAAGCTCGCGATCGCCTGCGTAGGCGTCGGCGGCATGGGGAAAAACTACCTGAACGGCTGCAAGGACGAAGAGATCGTGGCCCTGTGCGATCTCGATCACGAGTTCTCCGCGCCGGTCTTTAAGACGTATCCGCGGGCCAGGGTCTATAAGGACTTCCGGGAGATGTTCGACAAGGAGCAGAAGAACTTCGACGCGCTCATTGTCGCCACGCCGGATCACTGGCATTCCCACTTGGTGCTGGCTGGTCTGAAGATGGATAAGCATATCTACTGCGCCAAGCCGATCACCCACACCATCGCCGAAGCCCGCCGGGTCAAGGAGGCGTGCCTTGCCTCCAAGCGCACGACCAAGGCGAGCATCCAGGATTCGCGCACCAGCTATGCCCGGGCCACGACGGAACTGTTGCTCACCGGAGCGATCGGCCCGATCCACGAAGTGCACTTCTGGACCGGCACTTACAGCCCCAGCGGGCTGGCAAGACCCGAGGCCCAGACGCCGCCCGAAGGGATGAATTGGGACCAGTGGTGCGGCCCCTCCCCGTATCGTCCGTACCACAAGACCTACCATTACGGGAACTGGCGGCCATGGTGGGACTTCGGCACGGGCACGGTGGGCGACTTCGGTTGCCACACGCTCCAGATGTACCATGACGAGCTCGAGATGGGACAGCCGGACTGGGTGGTCGGTGTTGGTTGCCAAGCCTTCTCCCTGGAAGGGCGCGTGGACAACCGCGAATGCATGAGCATCGCCAACACGGTGCAATGGCGTATCCCCGCCCGCGGCAACCGTCCGCCCATGATGGTGTATTTCTATGATGGCGGCCTTACGCCGCCCCGGCCGGAAAGCATGCCTCCCGATGTCCCCATGCCTGGCAACGGATGCATGTTCGTCGGCGAAAAGGGTGTGCAGATCTCGGCATTTTACGGCGGGAACCCCTGGCTGCCATTCGGCGCCCAGCCGCGGCCGGGCATCACGGTGCGAGGTCTCCCCGGAGGATGGCTCCTCCCCGAGGATCGCTTCAAGGACTTCCAGCAACCGGTGCCCACTTTGGCGCGCTGCGAAAAGCCGGATCACTACACGGAATGGGTTCGCATGTGCAAGGCCGGCAAGAAGTCGATTACGCCGATCGAATTCGCCTGCGGGCTGACCGAGTTTGCGTTGCTGGGGACACTCGCGGAGCGTAGGTATGGGACGCCCGTGACGCCGCCCGCCGGCGCAGTGGGGGGTGGCGGCGGAGCGGGAGCCGCCCGCGGCCGGCGAGAGGCGAAGGTCCTCGCTTGGGACTCGAAGGCCATGAAGTTCACCAACGACGACGCGGCCAACACCCTGGTGGATACGCCTTACCGCAAGGAGTGGGACTACAAAGTCTAGTTTCCCGGATGGGGGGCAGGTTTCCGGCCTGCCCCGCAGAAAAGCACTCCCGAGCTCCGGACCCTCTGCTTATCAAGAACAAAAGGCTTCGTGTTTGTTTACTACTTACGATTGCCGCGACCGCCTTTGGGCAGACTAAGGCGACGGGAGGGCTCGGGCGCGCTGGTCCGGGATGTACGCCAGGAACGAGCCGGTCCAACCGATGTAGATCGCCGCAATGAGAGGCGCGGCCATCCACACGGAACGCCCGAGGTTGCGCTCCGGAGCCGGCCCCGTCACTACTCGAAGCGATACGCCGCGTACGTGCGCGGCATTTGCAAGACTTCGAAGACGGTCGTGTTGCCGTCCACGTAGCCGCGCAACTGGGCCCCGCTCCGCAGGTCGTACAGTTTGGCGGATGCCTGCCTGACGATAATCTTGTAGCGCACCGGGCCGGGCTGATAGGACCGGGTGACGAACGTGTTGTTGTCGTACGTGAACAGGCAGATCTTGCTGGGGCTGTCCAGGTATAGCGGGATCTCCCGCATCAGGTGCCGGCGGATTTGGGAAAGGACTTCCGGTGGAAGCTGATAGAGATCGCTTTGGTTCTCCGGTATCGTCAGGATGTACAGCCTGCCCTTGTCCAGGCCCCTCGCGCGCAACAGAACCGGGTAGCGGCTGTCGTCTTTGTAGATCGCCTGAATGATCTCTTCGCTATCCACCAGCCCGTAGGCAAGCTGCGGAAGGACGATGTCGCTCTGGGAGTAGTAGTAGTTGGCCGGCTCCTCATCATAGTCCCGCCGAAACGTGAACCTGTTCGCGATCACGGTGCGGCCGGTGTACTCCACCTCCATAAGCTTTTCGATGCCTTTGCCTTCCAGCGTCTTGAGCAGTCCGGTGGTGATCACGATGGTCTTGTTGGCGTTCAGATGCTTCCAGATTTTGTCCACGATCTGAGGGTCGTACTTCGCATGTTCAGTGAGCAGGATCGTGTCGCGGTCCTCCGGAAATTCCGGGTAGAGATCCATGGGGATACCGATCATCCCCATGTAGTTGTGAAGGTACATCTCGCCGGAAGAATGATAGGGTTTGTAACTGGCTACGCCGTACGGATTGCCCAGTTTGCCGAGGAACGAATCCAGCTTTTCGTAGGCATCGCCGGCCACGGGCGCGAGGATGCTCGTGACTTTGGCAGACCCGTCGGGCTGCCGGAGGGATTCAAGCAGCTCTCCCCAGGACCAGATGGTGATCTCTTTCGGTTTGGCAAATAGCGTGTCCTCAAGCTGCTCCGCAAAGCGGTTGAGCGTCTGGCGCTGCCCGGGGTCGACCCAGCCGCCGCCGAACTTGCCCGGCTTGATGTGCTCGAAGTACCGCATCAGTCCATAGCTCTGATAGGGCTGGAGATGCTGCACCGTGTTCTCCGCGTCCCTGGTCTCAGTGCCGGCGTAGATCATGTCGAAGACCTTTGGCTGTGCCTCCAGGTTGTATCCGGAAAACTGGTATTGCTCGTACCAGTTTGGCGGTTTGAAGATGAGATTGATCCTGGGGTTGACGCTTTTGGCGTTCTTCACGACCAAGTTTTCGCCGACGTCCTTCATGACTTCCAAGCGGAACTCGGTCCAACTCCTGTTCCCCCTGGCCCGCTGACATAGGTCGCAGCGGCAGTTATACATGAACAGGTCGTCGAAGATGAGTTCGTCGAAGATGGCGGCGGAAAAGGCTACCAGCTTCCGGAAGCGCTCGCGGTGCGCCGGATTGGACCAGCAGAAGGACCGGATCCGGTCGCCCTCCACCCCCAGAACCGCCATGATGCCGCCGGACGTTCGGATGCCCTTACTCTCGAAGAACTGCTTAACCTTGCGGACATCGGCCTCGCTGACCTCCTGGCCCGCGCGATAGGTCTCCAGCCAGACCTTGTTGAACTTGATGGACGCATGCACGACGTCGAAGCTGTCCTGCATGAATTTCGGATCGGCCGCCATGCGCCGCATGTCGTCTACGGGGATGTAGATTGCGCTGTTGAAGTTCTGGTAGTGTTCCGCCGTCTGGGCATAGGCAGCGGGGCCGCCGCAGGCTAACGCGATGCCCACGGCTGCAAATGCGATCGTTCCGAATTGCGATTTCGTGATTCTCATGTTTTCCTCTCTCCCGGAGCCCCGCTCTGCGCCACCGGATTCGAGCGAGTAGAGACCACCTCGATCTCTAATACGTGGCAAGCGAGACGCGCAGCACCACAGGCTCCGAGCCAAAGTTGAGGCCCCAGTCCGTCTCGTCGCCATTCCAGATGCGAAGGAACTTGAAGACGCCGTTCTCGTAGGTTCCCTCTTCCACACGCAGGAACTGCCGGTGCTGCCATTTACCGTCAATCAGGGCCGAGGGAGTCTGTCCGGTTCCCTCTACGATATGCTGGGACTTCCGTTGCTGCTCGGTGCCGGCCGGAAAGAAGTCGACGCGGCAAAAGAATCCGGCCACCAGAAACTGGTTCTCTTTGAGCTGGGCAATCAGAACGCGCCCCGTTGGCTCCGGATTCCCCACGGCGCGATTGTTGCGGAACGCTCCATACGACACCACCGCTTCCCAAGGTCCGAACGGCAGGGTCTCGGTGACCTTGCCCTTTTCCTCGGCCGCGGCCTGGAGCTTACCTTCGAAATTGAGGCGGGCGATCTCCCGCTGCATCGGGCCGATCAACCGGTAATTCATTGCCCAGGGAGTCAGGAACTCCTCGCGTGGCCTGGAACCCCCGGCAGCGTCGCCGCGGTCCCTGGTGTAATCCATCCCGAACGCCGAGAATCCTATGGCCTGAAGGGCGAGCGCCGAGAAGAAGAAACGGGCATTGTCGGCGCCACCGGTCTCGGGCACGAAGAGGGGATTGTCGTCGCGATGATAAAGTTCGAGCACCTTCAAATACGCGGCGGGGTCGTTCATGTAAATGTCGGGCGCCAGAATATCCAGCGCCGGCGCCGCGACTTTCCAGATGGCGAGCACATTGTCCGTGGGGCCGCCGCTTTCGTAGCTGCCGGGAGCGCCCGGCTTCAGCGGGTCACGCAAAGCCGCGTTGGCATAGAGCGGCAGCGGATAAACGGCCTTCCCCGCGGCGGCGACTTGCTCCACATATCTCGCTACCGACCAAGCGTGGAAGCACACTTCGGCTTCGGGGCCAAAGGCTTCCTGCCAGTTCGGGGATGGCGAAGCGGCCTTCACCTGCATGGCGTCGAGGACCTCGGGCGGCACCGGCGCTTCGAAGAGTTTCTGCGCGGCCGGGGAGTAATCGCGCACGCTGCCCCAGGTGCCGGGTTCGTTCTCCACCTGAACCATGATTACGGTGCGCTGCGGATCGGCTGCTTTGAGGCGCCGCAGGAAAGCGGTGAACGCACTCTTGTCCGCCTCGAGCGACGCGCTGGCGTAGGGTGAAGGCGAGTCCACCGCGCCTCCGTTCTTATCGACCATGTGCGGATAGCGGTCGGGGGCCAGTTTCATCCACTCGGGCATGTAGTGCTGGCTGCCGTTTTTCCAGGTTCCGAACCAGAGCAGCACCAGGCGAACGCGATGCTGCCGAGCCTCTGCCAGGAGCGTGTCGATCACCGTGTAGTCGTACTGTCCGTGCCGCGGTTCGAACTGCTCCCAGTAGACCGGAATTTCGACCGTATTGACATTCAGGTATTCCATGGCGGGCCACACTTTCGGAAGCATGGCCGGCCAGTCGCTGGAGTTGTGCACCTGCGCGCCCAACATCAAGTAAGGCGCATCGTCAACCAACAGGGCGTACCGCCCATCTTTCTTCATCAGGCGGGGAAGTGAGCGCTCCTTGACCTGGGCGTGGAGCGTAACGACGAGGCTTGTGGCCACCAAAGCGGCCAGAACAGCGGAAGTCATTTTCATCTTTTGGCACTCCTACTTTATTAGCGTCAGACCGGCGCACAGCAAGAGAGAAAGACGGGCGTTGCTTGTCACAAGAGTCCTTCGACAGCATAGTAGTCCGTATCCGAATCGGAGTCCACTCGCGCCAGTCAGCCGGGTCCGACTGGGTACCTCTCCTGTCCTGCAATGAACTGCCGGAATGCTTCCGTTGTGCGTGAGGAAGGGCTTTAAGCGGAGGCGATAATGTGATACTCATATCTCAATTCAGTTGCAGCATAGAGGCCACGCGCGCGGTGAGCCCGTGCAAGGCGCGGGGCGAGGCGGAACGGGGCATGCTCGCGCAGCGGTGGCGGTGCTCGAGCCGAGGGTCGCAAAGGCCGGAATGCGGCGACAGGTTAACCAGTCACCACCCTCTCTCTTGAGGAGCACTTTATGAAAGCAATCGTCTATTCCAACTACGGTTCACCCGATGTTCTCAAGTGTGAAGAGATTGAAAAGTCGACCGCTGGGGACAATGAAGTTTTGATAAAGGTTCGCGCAGCTTCCGTCAATCCACTTGACTGGTTCTTCATGACAGGCCCGCCCATCGTTCGCATACTGCCCGGGCTGCGCAAACCCAAGGTCACACGACTGGGCGTTGATGTAGCCGGCCAGGTTGAAGCGGTTGGCAGGAACGTAACTCAGTTCAAACCAGGCGACGAGGTGTTCGGCGCGTGCCGTGGGGCCTTTGCCGAGTATGTGTGTGCTGTTGAAGATAAATTGGCGCTGAAGCCAGCCAACATATCCTTCGAGGATGCCGCAGCCGTACCCGTGGCGGCAATCACCGCCCTTCAGGGTCTTCGTGACAAGGGACGGATCCAGCCACGCCACAAGGTTCTGGTTGATGGCGCGTCTGGTGGTGTGGGTACATTTGCGGTCCAGATTGCCAAATCGTTCGGGGCTGCTGTCACTGCCGTGTGCAGCACGAGGAATGTGGACACGGCGCGATCGATTGGCGCAGACCATGTCATTGATTACACTCGAGAAGATTTCACGCAAAGCGGGCAGTGTTACGACTTGATCATGGCTGCGAACGCATATCATTCGATTTTCGATTACAGGCGTGCGCTGAGTCGGGACGGAATTTTTGTCATGGTCGGAGGTGGTTGGATTCAAATTCTCCAAGCTATGTTACTGGGACCATTCCTATCACGGATTGGGAGCAAGAAGATGCGTTTCTTTATTGCGAAGATAAACACGAAGGATTTGGTTTTTCTGAAAGATCTTCTTGAAGCCGGAAAGGTTGTACCCGTGATAGATAGACGTTGCCCGTTAAGCGAGGTGGCTGAAGCTCTCCGTTATCTTGGAGAAAAACATGCGCAAGGGAAAGTCGTAATAACCGTTGAACATAGTAAAAGCCACTTCCCGAATCGAGTGAATTGCCATTGAGAAAGGAAACGATGGACAGCAAGACTCACCTTCGCGTCGCGGGTTTGTTCGTCACGGTCATTCTCCTTCAATTCTTGCCGGCAAACGCGGCAACACCGATCACCATCGACACCCAAAACCTTCTGGTCCCAGTCGACGCAACCGCCTGCCGCTGGTCGGCGGAAGTCAAAGGGACGCCGATGCGGCTGAACGATGTCCACTTTCTCCCCGGTGACGACCCTTCCGGTTGGACGGTGGCCTCTTCCGTCAACAACAACGACTCCAATAACCTTGGATCGTTCGCCACCGTGACGTTGCGCGGAAAGAAACCCGGACAACTCGACTTCGAGTATCAGATCTACGTCAGCAAAACCGGGAACGACATTCTTGTGAGCCTGGGCCGATCCAACCACACCGAAAAGGCGGTGGACATCGACGACATGGATTACTTTGTGTCGAGCGATGCGCGGTTAGGAGGCACCACCGACAAGTGGATCGCGCTGGGAACCCAGTCTCGCAATCGCGACTATTACGAACTTTGGGCAGTGATCAATTTGATTACCCCTAAAACTTACGCGGTGAACCATGTGGTGAGAGACAGTGAGACGGGCAACAGCCTGTTGATGGGACATGTGACGACGCTGAAGGGCGCATCCAGATTCGAAGTGGCGTCGGGCTGGCAGGGGAAGACTCCCGACCGGATGCAGGTTCGGGGATACTGCAGCTATAAGGTTACTATGCCTCCGGGAAAAAGCTTCCCCGGAGAAAAGTTGCTTATCGACTTCAATCAGGATGCGCTTCGGGCGATGGAACACCAGGCGGACTTGATTGCGATCGCGCACGACATACGTCTTAAACAGCGGCGGCCGATCAACCTGGACGACCGGGAATGGGTCGCGAACGACTACAGCCGATTCCACGGATGGATGTCCGGCGGCAACGCTGCCAATGCAAGGAAGTTTTTCCAGGATAATGGCCTGGTCGATTTCTACTGGGGGCTTGGAGGACCCGGCCGGCAGGGGAGCTTTGGAATATATGGTATGGGGGGAAGTACCCAGGGGCGCCCCTCGCGGGTCAATTATCCGGCCGAATGTTTTCTTCCGATACGCACGGTCAAGTATGGCGGGGAAAGGGTCATCGATTTTTCCAACCCTCTGACCGTCAAACTCGAGCGCGAGCGTGCCTACCAGTGGGTGAGCGGTCAGGAGAAAGACACCGGGCGGGCGGAGATGGATTTTGCGGATTGGTGGGACAAGTGGCCCGGCCAGTACGACCCCTTTATGAGCCCGCTCGAAACCTATCACGCGGCCGGTGCCGTATGGCACGAGGCGATAGACCAAAAGGCCCCGCGAATGGTCATCCGCTCCAACATGCAGCCCGTTGATTATTCCTATGGAATTGTCGACATCTGCCGGGTTTCGGAGGATGCCGATCACGGTTACGAGATGGGACCCTCGACCCTGGCGCAAACGGAGTTTACGGGGTTATTCACCGAAACGGTGTTAGGCTCGGCGAACCGGTTCTTTTACAACGGCCGCGTGTTCTGGAACGACGGCGACGGTTTCCATATCTACAAGTACAATGCATCCGATGGAAAAGACTTCAACGCCCAGCAGGCAAAGGTCGATGCGAACTTCCACGCCATAGCCGGAAGCACGCTCTTCGTATCGGAAGCCTTCAACGTACCCTATCCTGCCGACCGGATCGAGCTCTTGAAGCGGATCAGCCCGCCGACCATGGACGTTGCCTATCCCGTTGACTTATTCGTCGCCAAGCCAGCCCATGTCTGGAATATGCCTGTGGAACGCCCTTTTGGAAAGTGGTCCATTCTGGCGGTTTTCAATTTCACCGGCAGCGCCGATCGCAAGTTCACTGCGACGTTGGATGCGGCGAAGGACCTCCGCCTCAACCCGAACAAGGAGTACATCGTCTACGAGTTTTGGACCCGGCAACTCATCGGGACGTTCCAGGGGAAGTTCGTCACGCGTCCGCTGAGTCCCTATGACTGCGACATATACAGCATCGTTGAGAAGCAGAACCGGCCGGTGCTGATTTCTACGAGCAGGCATATCCGGCAGATGGCATTTGACATCAAGGACCTCGCTTACGATGGCCAGCAGCGGGTGCTGAGAGGCATTTCTCGCGCGGTCGCGGCGGATCCGTACCAGTTGCGCATCTACGTTCCGGACGGTTTCAGCGGCAAGCGTGTGGAGTTGACCGATGGCCTTGCGGCCACAATGAAGACGGATGGGAATCTGCTTACAGTAGACTACAGGTCTTCAACCGGCAAGGATGTCGAGTGGAAGGTCTTTTTCTAATGCGCCCAATGTGCCGCGTGCATCGGGTTCGCGAGAAAACGCCTGTTTGCGACGAGTCTCAGCCGCCCCCGTTAGCCGCAGGGTGGCGCGTGAGAAACAGACTATTCGCCGACGACCTTCAACATGACTAAGCTGTGCGGCGCCACGGTCCCGCGGAAGTACCCACCCTCGGCGAGCGTGATATCCGCGTGCTTCCACAGGTCGCGAACTGTTTTCGCCGGGCCCATGTACTCCGAGACGTCCTTCGGCTTATCACTGCGATTCAGCACTGCGTAGGCCGTGCTGTGGCCGCTCAACTCCTTGCTCCAGATTTGCAGGTCGCCGTAATCACGAGACTTCACCGCCTGATGGCCGACCGGATCCTGGTTAACGGCGATCACTTCCTTGTTGGTCAGGATTTCGCGGATCTCCCCTGGCATATTGCGCAGATCGTTGCCAGCCATCAGGGGCGCCGCCAGCATGCACCACAGGCTGAAGTGCGCGCGACTCTCTTCGATAGTGAGCCCGGGATTGCCCACCTCCAGCATGTCGGGATCGTTCCAGTGGCCCGGACCCGCATACTCCCACAGATCCGCCTGCGCGTCGAGAATCTGCATCACGCCTCGCGTGTACTGGCCCGTGCAGCTCCAGCAATCCGTAATGTCGCCCGTCGTGCGCCAGAGGTTCCCGATGTCCGCGGCCCACTTCCAAGGGACCTCCTCACCCCACTCGCAGAGGCTGAAGACGATGGGGCGGCCCGAAGCCTTCAAGGCGTCGCGCATGATCGAATAGGAGGATTTCACCTCCTGCGTCCCGTGACTGCACCAGTCGTACTTGAGATAATCCACACCCCAGGCGGCGTATTGACGGGCGTCCTGAAATTCGTAGCCGCGGCCACCAGGACGGCCCTGGCACGTCGCCGTACCCGCGTCGGAGTAAATTCCAAACTTCAGGCCCTTGGAGTGGACATAGTCCGCCAGTGCCTTCATCCCGGAAGGAAAGCGCTGCGGGTCGGGAACAATGTTCCCCTCTCCATCTCGGCTGACCTGCCAGCAGTCGTCAATCACAACGTACTGATAGCCAGCATCCTTCATTTCACTCGTAACCATGGCGTCCGCCATTTCCTTGACGAGCTTCTCACTCACATCGCAGCCGAACTTATTCCAACTGTTCCAGCCCATAGGCGGAGTCCGCGCCAACCCGTTCTCCAAAGCCCGCGCCGGGGCCAGGGCCAAAAGAAAGCATGCAAAAAGCGAAAGAATGATCTTTTTCACAAAGTGCCCTCCCTTTTTTGCAGCAATGGCTTCTTCGTCTTCCCACACTTCGCAGGGCCAATAAGGCAGCCCGAATTATCAACGTGACTATATCACGTATAATCCCGGCGCCGCGCTTCCAAGGCAAGCAGTGAAGATGGGGTAGACAGGGCCCTGTCCCGAGCCCCCGGACCGAGTCAAAGAAAAAAAGTGCGCTGGAACCCCTCGAGGGGTGTATGGTGTGGCAGTTAACAAATTGACGGGAGGAAAGTCATGAACATTCGTTGTTCTTGCTGGCATGTCGGCGTTCTCATTGGGACTGTTTTGTTCTCGTGCTCCCCAACCGTGGCCGCGAAGGCCCGGGGGGCGCGCGAAGTTCGTTCGCCCGACGGGAAGATCGCCATCACCATCCACACCGACGCCCCCCTGGGCTACAGCATCACCGTGGACGGCAAGCCGGTGTTGCTGCGCTCCCGCCTTGGATTGGAACTGGCCGGCGATGTGAAGCTGGGAGAGAAACCCATCGTCGAGAGCGAGAAGCGGAAATCGGCCGACAATCATTGGGAAAACCAGTTCGGCAAGAACCGCAACGTGCGGGATCATTACCATGAATTGAGCCTGACGCTGAAAGAGGGCGATTGCACCTTTGGCGTGGTCGCCCGGGCGTACGACGACGGGGTCGCCTTCCGCATGGTTCTCCCCAAGCAGCCTGGGATGGATTCCTTTGTCGTTACGCGCGACGCCACAGAGTTCACGTTCGCCGACGACGATCAAGTCTGGGCGGGCTGGAACAACCCAGAGGGCGCCAGCCGCCCAGAGGGCGGATTCATCGGCTCGCAGGAATGGCGATACCTGCCCAACAAGCTTTCCGGACTTAACCCTAATTTCAAGTATGGACTGCCGTTTCTGATCCAGACACGCGCGGCGTATGTAGCTATCACTGAGTCCGATCTGCTCGACTGGTCCGGCATGTGGCTCGTGCCCAAGGCCGGCGCCAGGAATACGTTGGGGACGCAACTCGCTCCGCCGATACCTGCTCGGCCATGGCCGTCGCGCAGACCGTCGGCGAACAATGCGGCGGAGGCGCAATCCGCTCCGCCGATAGGTGAGGTTCAGAAAGGCCTGGTGGTGGCCAAGACCCCCCACAATTCCCCCTGGCGGACATTCATCCTCGGCCGCCGGCCCTATGATCTCCTCCAGAGCGACCTGGTGTTGAACCTCGCCACCCCGAGCAAACTCGCCGACACTTCCTGGATCAAGCCGGGTATGTCGTCCTGGGGCACCTGGTGGTCCGGCACGGGGGAAAACAACCTCCCCACGCTCCAACAGTACATTCAGCTTTCCGCGGACATGGGCTGGCCGTATCAACTGTCGGAGATCGGCGACAAATCGATTGTGCCTGAGTTGGTGGCCTATGGCAAAGAGCGGGGCGTGCGCGTGTGGTTGTGGTTCCACTTCAACGACTTCATCGACAGCGCAGTCTACAAAAGAGACTTCCCCATGTATGAGAAATGGGGCATCGCGGGACTGAAGATAGACTTTATCGATCGCGACGACCAGTGGGCAGTCAACTGGTACGAAGATATCGCCAGGACGGCGGCCGAGAACCACTTGCTGATCGACTTCCACGGCGCGTTCAAGCCGACCGGCCTTGCCCGCACCTGGCCTAACCAGATCACGCGCGAGGGCATCCAGGGCAATGAATACAACAAGTGGAGCACCAAAGAATCGCCCGAACACAAGGCTACCCTTCCCTTCACGCGCGTACTGGCCGGCCCGGCGGACTACACGCCGGGCGGGTTCATCAACCGGCAGCCGGCGCAATTCCGAATTGTGCGGGTCAACACGCAGGTGCAAGGCACGCGCGCCAGCGAGTTGGCGATGTTCATCCTCATCGAGAGCCCGTTCACGGTGGCCTGCGATTCGTACAACAACTACAAAGACAAGGAGGGCAAGTATCTGCTCGGCATGGATTTCCTCAAGGGCCTGCCGACCGTCTGGGACGAGACCCGCGGCTTGGCCGGTGAAGTAGGGAAATTCGTGGTCGAGGTGCGGCGCAACGGGAAGAATTGGTATCTGGCCGCGATCTCCGACCGTAGTGCCCGCGAATTGCCGACGCCGCTGAAGTTCCTCGGCAAGGGCAAATGGAAAGTCACCCTGTGGGAGGACGCACCCGACAGCGACCAGAACGCCGAGCACCTGGTCAAGGACGAGAAAACCGTGCGCCCGTCCGACACGCTGCAACTGAGGTTGGCGCCATCAGGCGGAACCGTGGCGATCTTCTCGCCCGCTAAGTGAAACGGCGCCGGGGTAGCAATGGGCTGGCCGATTGGCGTCAGGTTACCCATACTTGGTCGATGGGCATCATGGGCTCCGGGCAAGGCGTAAAGCCAAGCAACCTGTCCGCCGCACCCGGTAAGCCACCCGCCGCTGAATGCGACGAGGACCTTCCGGATCCGCGCGGACGAAATTCCTATACCTGTAACGGAGGTGCGAGAGTGCGAAGAACTCAGTCTTGTCACAATCTTTCTTCGGCTATTTTCATTTCGTCAGATTCGCTGAGACATGAGGTTCCAACTGGCCTTCTGGGCCGAGCTATTCAGATAATTTTGCTGATGGTAGTCTGTGCCGGCGTTACCCATGCCCAGATCTCACCGGTCGTTTTGGATCGCGACGGTAGTACGATTGTGCTTGAGCCCTATGCGCCAAACATCGTTCGCGTATCGCTAAGCCTGAAGAAGGATCGCGCCCTAGGCAAGCCCGGCTATGGTTTTGTGGCGACTCCCACGGCAGAGACTTGGACACACCAGCAATCTGAACAAGGCGATATCTACCAGTCCTCTCGCCTGATCGTCAGCGTGGCGGTAAATCGTCCCGGCAAGCCGATGGCGACCCAAATCGATATTGCGAAATTCTTCCACGGCTCCACTCCCGGGGCCAACATCTCCATCCGAACACCGGAAGGTAAGACGCTGCTGCGCATGACGGGATGGTCCATGTCTGTACCCAACCACAAAGACGGCAACGCCGGGGTGTTGAACGACAAGAACCCTTCCGATCCACCGTTCTACGAGGTCGGCGCCAGCTTCGTTTCTCCCGATGACGAGCACTACTATGGCCTCGGCCAGAATCAGGAAGGTTTCCTCGATTATCGCGGACACCGCGTCGAGTGCTGGCACAACTACACCGCCACCGGAGGGCCCAGTGTCTGCGTCCCCTTCCTGGTGACAAATTACGGTTATGGAATGATCTGGGACAATCCCTCCAAAACCGTCATCGAGCCGGGATTCAACGAGCAGACGCGCTGGACATCCGAGGTCGGCGACCGCGTGTCCTTCTTTGTGATTGCCGGCAACACGTTCGACGAAATCTACACGGGATACCGCCTGCTGACCGGCGCCACGCCCATGCTGCCGAAAGCGGCTTATGGCTACATTCAGTGCAAGCAGCGCTATGCCTCACAGGAAGAGCTGCTGAGCGTGGCCAAGGGATATCGCGAGCGGCATCTTCCCGCCGACATCCTGGTGGTGGACTGGTTCTACTTCACAAAAATGGGACAGATGGATTTTGTTCCCGACAAGTGGCCGGACCCCGCCGCCATGAATCTCGATCTTCACCGCATGGGCTTCCAGACGATGATCAGCGTGTGGCCGCGATTCACCAAGGGTTCACGCTACTATGATTTCCTGCTGAAGAAAGGCTGGTTTGAGCACCTCGCCAACGGTACACCTACCGATGGCCTGCCCTATGACGGGGCCGGGTCTGACATCGACACGACCAATCCCCAAGCGGCGCGCTGGTTCTGGGACACGATTCGCGACAACATCATCAGCAGAGGTTTTGATGCGATCTGGGCCGATGAAACGGAGCCCGATCTGCCACCCAATGGCAGTTACTTCTTTGCCGGGCCGGGTACGCAGTATTTCAATATCTACCCTTTAGTTCACACCGCCGCTATTTATGACGGCTTCCGCCGTGATGTGAATCATCGCGCCCTGATTCTTTCCCGCGACGCTTATCTGGGCGCACAGCGCAACGGAACCATGTTCTGGTCGTCCGACATTTATCCTACGTGGGATACGCTCAAGCGCCAAATCCCCACCGGGCTCGACTTCACCGCTTCGGGCATTGCCTATTGGACACAGGATATCGGCGGCTGGCAGTATTTGCCGAAGGAGCATCATCCGGCGCATCCGCCGCTGCTCGATCCTTCCGACGCGCGCGATAACGTGGGCGGATACGACGATTATCCGGAGCTCTACACGCGCTGGTTCGAATATGGCGCTTTTCTCCCGATTTTTCGGGCCCACGGCAGCCGCCTCTATAACGAAGTCTGGTCCTACGGAAAACAGGCGGAGCCAATCCTGGAGAAATACCTGAAGCTGCGCTACCAACTCTTGCCGTACCTCTATTCGCTGGCCCACAATACTTACCAGACAGGCGCGCCCTACATGCGAGCGCTGTTCATGGATTTTCCCAAGGACCCGAAAGTCTGGGGCTTAGGCGATGAATACATGTTTGGGCCGGCATTTCTGGTTGCTCCAGTAACCGAACAGGGCGCGACCACCCGCACGGTTTACCTTCCCGCCGGCGCCGACTGGTACAACTATTGGACCAACCAACGCGTCCGCGGCGGACAGGCGATCCAAGTCAATGCTCCCATTGACACGCTGCCGCTCTTTGTTCGCGCCGGGTCGATCCTGCCTCTGGGTGAAGCCATCGAGAGCACCAGCCAGGTTCAGCGGATTGCCAAGGTGCGCGTTTATCCCGGAGCTGACGCTGACTTCAGGCTCTATCAGGATGACGGCAAGACTTATGCCTACGAGAAAGGGGAGAGCCTCATCACCGTCCTGCACTGGAATGATGCCACCGAGAAGTTGAGCCACGAGGGGCCCGCGGCTTGGACGGAGCCGGACTCCGAAATCCTTGAGGTGATTGGGCGGTAGACAGAATGCTAGCAAGAAGACTTTGGTGGCGCCCTCCCCCTCTGCGTCAACGCCGCGCCGGGAACACACCGCTGTGCCGTGTTGGGCGACTCCGTCAAGCAAGGCGCGCCGGGCACCTACCAAAGCGGTGGGCCTTCTGGCAACGTCATTCCCATCTGGAAAGTCGCCGCACCCGCGCTCGACATGGTCTCACCCGACAACTACGCTCCAGAAGCCGCGGGCTTGGCAACGCGGCCCCCTTGGAGTTACTGTAATTGGCAACGCGTTGCAAAAAGGTCGAATTTGAGACAGATTTGAGAGAAACAGCTCTAATTAGTGCAATTGATTGTAAAGTCTGCTCCCGCCAGGATGGTCAAGACGGAAGTTCTGGTTTGGGCGTTCGTAGACAGGAGGTATCGGCATGAGAGAAGTCGCACTACGGTTGGGCGCTTGGTGCCTCGTGATGGGTCTCGCCACCGCCCAAACGCCCGCCCAAACCCAATATCAGTATCCATTTCAGAATCCCAACCTCTCGATTGAGGAAAGGGTCACTAACATCATCTCCTTGTTGACCCCAGAGGAGAAGATCGACGTCCTGGGTGCCAATTACTACCTGGGCAGGAACCCCCCTCCCTCTTTGGCGCGTCTGGGGATCCACGGGTACAACCAGACCGAGGGCTTGCATGGGTTGGCGCGAGGCAGAGCCGGTAGCCCCAATGCCTTTCCGACTACGACTTTCATTCAGTCCATCGGGCTCGGGGAGACCTGGGACCCGGAGATTCTCCAGAAGGCCGCCGCCGTCGAGGCCTACGAAGCGCGCTGGCTCAACCAGACCCAGAGATACAGCCGCGGCGGTTCCGTGTCGCTGATTATCCGCGCGCCGAACGCCGACCTCGGCCGGGACATCCGCTGGGGCAGAACGGAAGAGTGCTACGGCGAGGACGCTTTCCTGAACGGCACGCTGACCGCCGCGTTCGTTCGGGGGCTCCAGGGCAACGATCCCAAGTACTGGCAGACCGCCTCCCTGTTGAAGCACTTCCTGGCCAATAGCAACGAGAACGACCGGATGAGAACTTCCTCCGACTTTGACGAGCGGCTCTTGCGTGAGTATTACTCCGTGCCCTTTCGCATGGGGGTCGAGGCAGGGGCCCGCTCTTACATGGCCGCCTACAACGCCATGAACGGCATCCCCATGACCGCCCAGCCGATCTTGAAGGAGATCACCGTCAAGGAGTGGGGGGTGAACGGCATCATTGTCACGGACGCGGGCGCTCTCGAGGGCATGGTGAGGGGTCACAAGTACTATCTGGACCTGCCCACGGCCGCGGCGGGTGCGGTCAAGGTCGGTATCAACCAGTTCCTCGACGGCGTCTACAGGGACGCCATCACACAGGCCCTCCAGAAGAACCTGCTCACCATGGCCGACCTCGAGGAGGTCATGAGAGGCAGCTTCCGGGTGATGATCAAGCTCGGACTGCTCGATCCTCCCGAGATGGTCCCCTACACCAAGATCAAAGACGGTCCGGAGCCCTGGACGAGGGACGAGAACAAGCTGCTGGTCCGCCAAGTGACGCAAGAGGCGGTTGTGCTCCTGAAAAACCAAAACAATCTGCTGCCTCTGGAAAAGTCCAAGCTGAAGTCCATCGCGGTTGTCGGCCAGCGGTCCAACGACGTCGCCTGGGATTGGTACAGCGGCAAGTTCCCCTATGCGATTACTCCGCTCGATGGAATCAAGAGTAAGGTCGGCCCCGGCGTCAAGGTGAACTTCGCCCTCAACAACGACAACAACGCGGCGGTCGAAGCGGCCAAGGCCTCCGATGTCGCCATCGTCGTCATCGGCAACCACCCGACCTGCGATGCCGGCTGGGGCAAGTGCGAAGCCCTCAGCGACGGCAAGGAAGGCATCGACCGCAGGTCCATCGACCTGCAGCCCGAGCAAGACCAGTTGATCAAGGATGTCTACAAGGCCAATCCGCGGACCATTGTGGTGATCAAGGCCAGCTTCCCGTTCACCATCAACTGGGCGCAGGAAAACGTGCCCGCCATCGTTCACATGGCCCACAACAGCCAGGAGGAGGGCAACGCTCTGGCCGACGTTCTGTTCGGCGACTACAACCCCGCCGGGCGTCTGGTCCAGACCTGGGTGAAGTCGATCGACGATTTGCCGCCCATGATGGACTACAACATCCGCCACGGCCGCACGTACATGTACTTCAAGGGTGAGCCGCTGTACCCGTTCGGCTACGGATTGAGTTACACGACGTTCGCTTACTCGAAGCTCCGCGCCAATACTGCGCGTCTGGCCAAGGACGGCCAGGTCACCGTCAGCGTGAAGGTCCGCAATACGGGCAAGCGGGACGGGCAGGAGGTTGTCCAGTTGTACGTAAAGCATATGGGCTCCAGGGTCGATCGGCCGGTCAAGGAGCTCAAAGGCTTCCAGCGCGTCGCCCTGAAAGCGGGCGAGACGAAGACCGTCCAACTCACGCTTAAGGCAAAGGACCTTGCCTACTGGGATGCGGCGAAGAAACAGTGGGTGGTGGAGGACGAGAAAGTCAACCTGATGGTGGGCGCCTCCTCGGCCGACGTCAAGCTGCAAAAGACGATCAGCGTAGGATTGTAGCTGCCTGAGTCAAGAGGTTATCTATTTAGACTAGACTAGGGGATTGTCACTTTGATTTACTCCACTCTCACGTGTAGATGCGGCAGACAGTCCCCAGCCGCTCTCCTTCAATGCTTCCTTAAAGGTCGATTACACGGCAGCGAGCGGGGCTTGTCAAACGGGCAAGAACGAGCCGTCGGAACTCCGCTGATCTCGCTGGGACCTGGTCTGGTGGCCGGATTCGTTGTTTTCAGGGAAGGAAAAGCGTACGATGCACATGCCAGAGGTCTAGATCGGAAATCCCGGTTAAGAATAGTCTTCTTGACTGGCACTTCTGGCGCATGAAATGAGACTCTCGTTGAGAACTCCTGCGAGCCGAACTATGAAAACCGAATCGAGGAAAAATGCTGAAGCGATCTGTGCGAGCCGCAGCCGGAATCGCGGCGTTGGCTGTTGGTTTTCTCTCATTTGTACCGAGTCTTCTATTCACAGTAGTAGCCCCATCGTCGTTCGAGGCCGCACAGGGTATGCAGTCCTCCCCGTCGTCAAACCAGCAGACTGAATCGAAAGCGAACCAGATTCCCATAACGCCGCCGCCCATGGGTTGGTCCTCATGGAACAGTTTTTCCAATACCGTGGATTCGAACGTAATCATGCAACAAACGAAAGCCCTCGTGTCCTCGGGAATGAAGAAAGCGGGCTATCAATACGTCAATATCGATGAGGGTTGGTGGCTCGGGGAACGAGATCAAAGTGGCAATATCCTGGTCGATGCCAAACAGTGGCCGGCTTTGCAACCCGGTGAACAGCCAGGTGACATGTCCAACATTGTGAGGTTCATCCACGGCCTTGGACTAAAAGCAGGTATCTATACGGACGCTGGAGAAGCGGGGTGCAGCTTCTATGGACCCGACCTTGGTCCGCCAATACTGCATACGGGCAGCGAGGGACATTACGATCAGGATTTCTTAAAGTTCGCGCAATGGGGTTTCGATTACGTCAAGGTAGATTGGTGCGGCGGGAATAAGGAGAACCTGGACCCCGCGGCGCAATACGCGGAGATCGCACACGCCATCCACAGGGCGGAGAAGATCACGGGACATCGGCTCTACTTTTCCATTTGCGATTGGGGTAACAATAGCCCATGGACGTGGGCGCCGGGAGTCGGTGGCATCGCGGCTGATATATGGCGCACGAGTGGAGACATCGTCGCCCCTATCGTCGCCAATACTCCCAACAGCTCTCGCAGCGCAAGCTTCGCGGGAGTCCTCTCCAACTTCGATCAGGGCATACACCCCCAGGCGCAACACACCGGCTTTTACAATGACCCGGACATGATGGTGGTGGGAATGCAGGGGTTGTCGGACGCACAAAATCGCGTTCACATGAGCCTCTGGGCCATCTCCGGGGCTCCGCTGATTGTGGGAGCGGATCTGTCGAAGCTAAGCAAAGCGACCATTGAGATTTTGACAAACCCGGACGTCATAGCCGTAGATCAGAACCTCCTTGGCATTCAGGCGATCAAGGTGGATGAACCTCTGCCGGGCCTTCAAGTGTGGAGCAAGCCTTTGGCGACTCCTGGTGGACATGCCGTGTTGCTGCTCAACAGGACTTCTGCTCCCGCCAAAATTGAGGTGAGTTGGAACGAGATCGGCTTGGATTCATCCGCGTCGGCGACAGTGCGGAATCTGTGGGCCGGCAAGGAGTTGGGATCGTACTCTTCGACCTACACGGCGACGATTCCCGCCAGTGATGCTGCGCTATTGGTTATCCACGGTACTGACGCAAAAGCAACCCGATACGAAGCCGCGTCCTCCGCCAATGAGTTGAGTGGAGGAGCGACGCCGGAACCCTGCGAAACCTGCCCCAGCGGTCGGAGCATCACCATCGGCGGCGAGAGGTCGCTCACTTTCAAAATTGCGCCGCTAAAGAGATCCACCTTCGTTCAAATCCACTACATCAATCGCAGTACGAGTCCCCACACCACGCAGTTGAGCGTGGACGGGCAGATGCCGACGGATATTTTGTTTCCTCCCACGGGAGGTGGAGACGAAGTTGGTTCTATCACTATCGAAGTGGAATCCAAACAAGCGGGCTCGGAAAGCACTCTTGCGTTTTCCTCTCCGGGTGTTACGGGCCCAGCTTTCGAATCCATCTCTCTATTAGCCGGGGCACACTAACGGCGTATCGCTTTCTTGTGATCGGCTCCAAGGGGCGTGCGCACCAGTCTCCACTTTGTAGTACGTTCTGCGGATCACTCCCGCCGCCTTGGTTGCTGAGCTGCGAGTTGCCTTCCGCCTCAGACAACTGTCTTTCCAGCCCGAGCGGCAAGAGCGCCGGTTCCACGCACCCTTGTGAAACTTTGACTTTTACGATGACCGTGCCATCTACCGCGATGTCCGGAGGAAACTCGATGTCACACTCGACCAATCAACCATGCCGATCAGATGGGACGCGACCTGGAACCGGTGGAGACACCTATTGGGGACCAAGATCGAGTTGCAGGGAACGCTCGTCCAGACGGGCAAGTACCGTCACCGGAATGATCAGTGGGAACTAGTCAAGTGGGAGACCGCTTTGCCGAGCCGCATCCACGTGAAGGTTCCGGCCAACATCGCTGAGCAAATTGAGGCAGCCCGCAGGAGCTACCATCGGTTTGGCGAGTTTTCCGACGCCCTTGGCCAAATTCGTTCCCGCATAGAACGTGAGCCTTTGGAAAGGGAGCAGCTGCGCAGCCTCTGTTGGGACCTCGGTATCCCTGGGGACTTTGATATCGCCCAAATCACCTGGAAGCCGGATTACGACCAGTCATACTACCGCCAGCTCTGCCGGCGGGCGCGACGCCTGTTCCTATACCGTGATGAGTACATCTTCGATACCTCGGGAGGGATCGCCGTCGAGACACCGCAACTGGGTCACGCGACATACCTGTTTTCCAAGCCCCAGAGTCTCGAAACCTTCCTTGCTGTTTACACCGCCACCACGAAGGAGGCCATCCGGCAGAATCGAGCCAACGTGTCGGAAAGGCTGGGATTCCTGGGGCGCGTCGTTCACGGATCCAACCCACGCATCTGGCTTCGTACCCTAACCGCCCGCCTGGGCGAGGCAGCCGATCACGCTGAGGCAGCATCCGAGGGAGGGTGAATATGCAAAACGAAACGACCAAGAAGTCTGAAGTCATTGCCCTTCTCGAAGGCCGTACGCAGGCGAGCCTAGAGAACATTCGTCAGTTCATCCTGGACCTGGACGAACGGGATTACATGGATTTCCTGTATCCTTCCGACCCTGATTTCGCCCAAGAACTTGAGGGGCGCGCTGCTGAAGCCAAGGGAATGCTTGAGACCCAGATGGACATCGAGGTAACTCTTCGCGGGCTGGCCCTCGGCAAGATCAAGGTCCAATGATGACGGCTTAGTAGGGGCCGGGGGCGCCCTCGACGTTCACCCCCTTACCGCTGCTGTTGCCTACAATCCACAAAACGTTTGATATTTGTGAGGGGCAAGAGACAGAATCTTCTCCAGCCGTCAGAAGAGTTGTATTTGCTCTCGTGATCGGCCGCGACTTGCAATGTACCCACACGGGTCTGGAATCACTGCTCATGATGACGAAGAAGCCGAAAAAACCAGAAAAGGTTGACACTATCGTTGGCCAGATGAAGGGCGTCCCGTCGTCCACCTCCGAACAACTTTTCCCGCCCGCTCTATTGAAAGACATAAAGCAGCTTATCGATAGTGCGCGTGCCCGTGCGGCTGCGGCCGTGAACTCCGAGATGGTCAGGCTTTACTGGTCGATCGGCGAGAGGATCCGCAAGGACATTCTCGCGTACGAGCGAGCTGCTTACGGTGAGCAGATTGTCCACGCATTGAGTGGACAATTGAGCGAAGATTACGGTCCCGGTTTCGGCCGCACCAATCTGTTTTACATGATCCGATTTGCTGAGACCTTTCCAGACGTCCGAATTGTCCACGCGCTGAGTGAACAATTGTCTTGGACTCACTTAAGGCAAATCATTTACCTTGACGACCCTCTCCAGCGTGAGTTCTACACCCACATGTGCCGGATTGAACGCTGGAGCACCCGGACGCTCCAGGAAAAAATTCAGGGAGTGCTTTACGAGAGAACGGCGATCAGCAGAAAACCCGGCCACCTGGCCCGCAAGGAGCTCGATGCCCTGCGCGATGAGGATCGCGTAAGCCCGGATTTGGTCTTCCGGGATCCCTACCTCCTGGACTTTCTCGGATTGAAAGACACCTACAGCGAGAAGGACCTTGAAACCGCGATCCTGTGTGACCTGGAGCAGTTTCTGCTGGAGTTGGGCTCAGACTTCAGTTTCGTCGCCCGCCAGAAGCGAATTACGGTGGACAACGAGGATTACTACCTGGATTTGCTTTTCTTCCATCGCCGTTTACGTCGGCTGCTCGCTGTGGAACTCAAATTGGGCCGCTTCCGCGCCGCCGACAAGGGGCAGATGGAACTCTACCTCCGCTGGCTCGAAAAGCACGAATGCCAGCCGGGAGAAGAATCACCTTTGGGCCTGATCCTGTGTGCCGGGAAGTCTGCCGAGCATGTCGAACTGCTGGAGCTTGAGAGAAGCGGCATTCGAGTCGCGGAGTATTTGACGGAACTGCCGCCCCGAGAGGTCTTGGAACGCAGGCTGCACGAAGCCCTTCGAGCGGCTCGAGAACGCTTCAAGCCGGCTCTGGAGGGGAGCGACGAACCGAGATCATCAGGCTACCGGTCGCGCCTTGCCACGCTCGTCAGGTGTCCCGTTCTTCGGGCATTAGAGATGAAAGAGTCGCGGTACAAGGACGGTACAAGGTAAGCATGTTCCGTAGCATGCTCACCGGTTCCTTACAGGGCATTGCAGAGCGACCGCTGCCTTGTATTTACAACGAGATCCGACTGAACGTCGCCCTTTCACGGCGGTAACGCGGGTTCAAATCCCGCCGGGGACGCCAAACCTTTTCAAGCATTTACAGCGATTTCCTCACCCTCGCAAATTTCCTTGGTAGCGCTGGGGTAGCGCGTGGCGTCGAAAACCGCGTCCAGAGCCGCGACCGCACCCTGCACCTGGGTGTCGGTAAGGTAGGCGTAACGGGCGGTCATTCTCAGGTCACGGTGGAATGGATTTCTGACGATATACCTAACGACCAGTCTGGAGGCACGGTCGGGGGTCTGGTTTCCAGAGAGGACCTTGAGATCGAAGGTTCTGGGCCGCCTCCACAAAGGAACGGTCACTGAGGGCTACCAGCGGGATTGTGACCACTGGCCGGCCCACAGAAATATTGTCACGTGAAAAAATGTCTCTGGCTGTTCAATACTTGTGGTAGGATGTTGACTGGGCAGGAGGAAACCAAAACCACTTCTCGTCTCAGCGGTAGGTGGCTGATTTTTCTCTAAGCCTCGCACGTTCTCAGGGCCCCTCGAGAAAGCGGATAAGCTACCTAGCGGAAGGCGGATGACCTTCATGCGCGAAGTGGTGGCCACCGAGAACCGTGATGGGGGCTACCGGAGAATACAGTGAGCTCTCGCAAAACTGGGCCGTGAGATCGCGCGGCGCACCATCGCCAACATTCTTAAGGAGCAAGCAGATCGGGCGTTCGTCTTCAGCATCAGAACAGTGCTGTAGCATGGCGGACCAGGAAACGTCCCTTAAAGTGCGGGTGAAGCTGAAAGCAGTCGGGGTGGCTCCATGAACCTCCTTCAGAACATCTGGGATTGGGTCCAGGGACAGTTTGTCGGCTGGGTTCCTGAGGATGATGCCCTCTGTGAGTTCGACTGCCGCAAACCGCAGTGCATGGAAAGCGAATGGGAAAACTGTACGCGCCGCTTGCAGCGTGCGGCAGGGGAATTGATGCCTGCGAAGGAGCCAGCTTCAGAGGCGGTGGCGGAATCGACGCCTGCGAAGGAACCAGCTTCAGCGACGGTGGCGGAATCGACGCCTGCGAATAATGTCATTTGCCACAATTCCGACCGGCTTTGAAATCAACAATATTGAAGCGGAGACGAGAATTCCATCTGCCATAACTTTGCCAGCCTGATCGACCCGTACCGACTCTAGTTCGGAGCACTTCCTCGCATCTTCCGCACCCGCAGAGGCTTGCTGGTGGAGAACCTGGCTCTTCGCCAGCAACATAAGTAATCTGAAAGTCTCCAGGATCGTACGGCAACGCCGATCCTCATTCCCGCGCCCAACAGAACCATCACGAGCGCGCGCGGCGCAAGCGGGACATGAAGCCGGATTATACGCCCGATTCCACACGCGCTCAGCGTAAGCGGCTTTAGCGTTACAGTCCGAGTTTCTTCGCTGCCAATTCGGTGCCGGTCACTCGAGCACGGATCTTTTCGAACGCTGTCTCGCGCGCCGTCGATATGTCGTCGCTGAAGGGAGCGAATCCGCAGTCATCCGTGGTCCCAAGTTGCTCTACAGGCACGAACTCAGCAGCCTCCAAAACTCGATCCCGCACCTCTTCCGGCGATTCGATCCGGGGATTGATGGGATCGATGACGCCGACGAAGATCTTCTGATCCGGTCGCGCGTACTCCCTGATCAGCCTCAGAACCCGGCGACGATCTTTCTCGCTCGCTAACTGGATGTAGAAGTTCCCAGCGTCTAGCGTGAATAGATCGGGCAATAAACCGGCATAATCAACGTCCGCGCTGTGAGTGGAATCCTGGTCGCCACCCGGGCAAGTATGCACCCCGATACGCCGCCTCTCCTCTGGGGAGAAGCGACTCAGTACCCGATTGTTGAGGCTGATGAACTGCCGTAAGAACTGGCAGGAAGGATCGATCTTTACAGACAGGCGGCCCTCGGTAAAGTCGATCTGCACTTTGTGGGCGCCTTGCTCCAAGCAGGGACGGATGTCGGCCTCGGCTTCATGAACAAGGTCATCCAGAAACTCCTCTCTGGAATACCCCTCAATTCCTTCTCGGGGGTACAAAAGACTAAGAGCTGAGGCGGAAATGACCGCCTGTTTCAGAGGGGTCCGAGTGTATCGTTTGGCCACCTCCAGATAGGAGGCGGCATGAGTCTTGTAATGGAAAGGGCCTGAGACCAACCGGGGCAGTTGGCGCACATGGCCATCGGCAAAAGGAATTGAGATACCGTCCGGCGCCAGGTTCGTGAGGCCATGAATGGGATAGGTAGCAAAGCTCGGCTTGGTCTGCTCCCCGTCGGTGATCACCGGCGACCCGGTGGCCTCGAACCTCTGGATCGTATCGCGGAGCGCCTCCGCATAGAGCGAGTCGAGCCTCTCTCGCGTGGCGCGACCCTCCTGAAAACCCCTGATCGCTTCGATCAGGTAACTTGGCCTGGGAATGCTACCAATCGGTTCAGTGGGAATTGTCATAGGCCAAGTTTATCTGACTAATTGTCCCTTGTCAAAAGTCCGCGTCATAATGACCAGGAACTGTTATCCTCGGAGAGGTTATCTGGTGGGCGCTTGGCTTTCGCGAGGAGAGGAACTGCAGCTTGAATTGAGAACTTCAAATCTGCTCGAACAGAGGTGAAACGAGAATGACCAAGATACAGGTACGGTTCACGGACTACTTTGCCCAGACGATCCAACGCATGCGGGAGGATGGATTGTTGCTGGCCAGCGTGGGCGCGGACGGAAAACCAAACGTCATGACTATTGGCTGGGGAACGATGGGCTGCATTTGGTCGCGCCCTGTCTTCATCGTGCTCGTGAGGCCCTCGCGCCACACCTACGGCCGACTCGAGCAAGTCAGTGATTTCACCGTCAATGTGCCTCCTCGAGAACTATCAGCAGCCCTGAGCCATTGCGGGACGGTTTCCGGGAGAGATCACGACAAGTTTCACGAGGCGCAATTGACGCCGATTCCAAGCCGAGAGGTGCGCTCACCCATTATCAAGGAGTGTGTCGTGCACTACGAGTGCCGGACGCTGCATCGTAATGATCTGGCGCCCGAGGCGCTGGCGCAGGCGGTGCGCGAGGAATTCTATCCCAGTGGAGATTTTCACCGCGTCTTCTTTGGGGAGATCGTAGCTGCCTATGCCGACGAAGATGCTGGCACACGCTTGAGCGCCCCAAAAGAAGGCGCCGGCAAGTCTCTCCGGTAGGCGCCCAAGATAGCCCTTTCGATGCGTTCACGGCTTAGGGTTGTGGCCGCCTTGCTTACCGGGTCTGGCTTCCGGGAATGGAGCATGAGTGGGAGTTGGAGGAGGCGGCTAGCCGACGCTTAACGAAAAATTTGAAGGCCTTTTAGTGCGGCCTCGAATTCAAGATCCGATTAGCATGGTGAGGATCGCGGGCGATCAGGGTCAGATAGGCCCGCGTAGGCTGGTCTGGTTCTGCGCGGCCCTGCTCCCAATCCCGCAGCGTGCCCAGCGGGATGTGATAACGGGCGGCAAATTCCTCTTGGGTCAGTTCCAAGGCACGGCGGATGATTTTCGCCTGTGGCGTCCGCTTCATCCGCTTGAGGTCGGCTTCGGTTAGTGGCTGCGCGTCGCGATCGGCGCGCGCGGCCTTCTCGATGGCTTCCGCAGTCATCGGTCTAGGCGTTTTGTCGGTAGTAGTCATCTTGCTCATGTTGCGTTACCCTGCGGGCTGAAATGATACAAATGCGGTCCTCGCGTTCCGTATAGGCTACGAACAGCAGGACATGGCCTTCTGCCATGCCGATAATTACAAAGCGTTCCTCACCGTAGTCTTCACGATCATCGAGACGCTCGATGGCAAACGGGTCTTTGAAGACCGTCTTCGCCAACTCGAAGCTCACGCCGTGGGTTTGTAAGTTGGCCTCGGCCTTGGCTTCGTGCCATTCAAATTCCAATTTCATGATCCTACGGGATACCAGTAGTTTTGTCAACTGTCCAGAGAAAACTTACACTCTTGGGGGCCAACTGCGCGCGCAATGCGGCGGGGACAGAGGAGAGCCTGAGGGAACTGCTGCGGATAAAGGCGGTTCTTCTTCGGGAAGGGCCGCAAATCTCAAAGACGGAGCTCTGCGCTTGCTCCGGCCGTCGGCGCTCGCATACGGCGAATCTGCGAATCGTCGCGAGGCCCAGTCATTTTCTTTCGAATGGCGTTTTCAGTCGCTCCTCGACCCACTGTTTATTGATGACAAGGTTGTACTGGCTGTGCTCCATACTCTGCTCGCCCGGCACCTTGAGCGCTTCCTGGTAGCGCGCCACCGCTTCGGCTCGACGCCCCAGCAGATCCAGCAGATGCCCCTGCCACACGAGGGCAACGAAGCGCCAATCGGAATCGCCTTCTGCCGCCCGCGTCATCATCTCGAGCGCTTCCGGATAATATCGACCGTCGTAGAGCAACAATCCCAACTTCGCCCAGAACTGCGCATCCTGGATCTTCATCTCGCGCGCCTGTCGATAGGCTTCCCGGGCTGCTTCTCCCACGCCCGTCCAGGGCATTTGGTTGACTTTCGCCATCAATTCTCGCTGGGCCGGAGGAGGAGCCTCGGCCAAAGCCACCGTGCCATCCGGCTCGATCACAACTTCCTTTAGCGGCGATTTGGCCGGGAACTTTAGCTCCTCCAAGTTGGCCAAGCGATCTGTTTGGACGCGTTGCTCTGAGCCGTCTTCGAATCGGGCAGCGACGGTCACGGGCATTCGCATTGCGCCCAATCGCTCTACGCGCACGGTGCAGTCGAACTCATTGCCGGCCGGCGAGCACCCCTGCCCCGCCACGCGGTAGGCTGCATTGGCGGACGAGCGCACCCACTCTTCGAAGAACCAGCCGAGATCCTGCCCGCTCTCGATTTCCGAGACCCGCTGGAATTCCCGCCAGCCGAGTTGCTTTCCGGCGTAGTCCTTCAAACATCGGCGATAAACCTCGGCGAAGGTTTCCGTGCCGATGACCGACTCCAAGGCATTGAGGAATGCCGCGCTCTTGCCGTGCTCCACGATATTGTTGAAGTCCCACTGAATGGCGGCCTCCTGCTCTTCGGTCAGGTCCATGGTCGTGTCCAGTCCCTGCTTCACACCGCTCACGTAACCCTGCTCCAACGCGCCGACGCCGCCTTTGATGTCGCGCGCCCGCCTATACTCGCGATCCGCATGAAGACCCAGCCCGACCAGTAGCCACGTAAGCGAATCGGGACCCTGTGCCAGGACATAGTTGGACCAGTACATGTGGCCGATCTCATGGGCCGTGATCCAGCGCCAGAAGGGCTCCGGGCGCTCGGTGAGGCGCTCTTGTCCGTGAATGACGACCAGGCCTGTTGCGGGGGGATACCCTCCCGCCGGGTAATCCATGCCCGGGACGATCGAGAGCGAGCGCTGCGGATAAAAACCGAACTGTTGGCGGTAGAAGCCAATCACATCGACCGCCGTTTTCAGCAGCAACTCAGCACAGGGGCGCCCTGCCGCGGTGAAGACGGCGCGAACGTGCACGTCACCGGCATCTGCTTCCGCGCTCTCATATCCTTTCCCGATGAACAGGCCGAACGCGCGAACGCCCTCAGCCCGGTACGCACCCGCCCGGGGGTCGTACCTGCCGCTTGTGGCCACCGCGTAGCCGTTCGGGACCTGGAGACGGACCTCGTAGTCGTCGAGCGTCCCGAAGCCCCACCAAAGGTGCGGACTCAGGAAGGAAGTGATGGCGCTTCCATTGTGCGGATCGAGCTTCCAAGGGGCGGCAAAAGCGATGGAGAGTTCCACCTCGCCGCCGGGCCTGACATCTTGCGGCAGGTCGAATAGCGCCACGCTGTATTTTCCCGGCGAGGGCTCGGCGGGAACGCCGTTGGCCTTCACACGCAAGACATCCCCAGACCATCGCAGTGCGATACGACCGATGGGCCTCCGCGTGTCATTGCGAAATCCAATGGTCTCCGTACCTTCGAGGCGCGAAGGGTCAGCGATGAATTTCACATCGATGGAGTAGTGGGCCCGCGGCGGGGCCACGGGGGCCCAGAACTCCGTGCGAGCCGAACCCAGAGTTGTGAACAGAAGAATGAATCCGAATGTCCGCATCATGCCCTCCTAGAACTTGCTCGCGGCGCCGGGCGTCAGAGCAGCGTTGGTCGGCAGGATAACTGTGGGACTGAACTGTTGCGTTCCCAGGCGATCCTCCGTGGATTCTCCGCCCATTCCGTTGAGGAGTCAACGCGTATGTGCTCAGGTTATTCGTACTTGTGCTTGTTGGAAATCCAACGAAGACAACCAGGCAAAGGGTCGTTTGAAGGTTCTGAGCGAGGGCCTCTGGCCTGAAACTGCAGCCAAGCTTAAGTGCTGCTACTTCCCCCAAGCAGCGCACCGCCCCTGCCGCCAGCCCAGCGGGCGGACCTTTGTCTGGCTCAACCGATTTCGCCACCAGCACTTTCGTTGCGAAAAGCGAGGCGACATCCACGAGGGACTGTTGCTCCTCGGCTGTTCGCTCATCTGCCGGAACTTTCTACCGGCCACCCCTCTGGCGAAATACACTGGAATCATTCAGCTTGGGCTCCGGCCTGCGTGCTCCGAGGGCGAGCCTGTGATACGAGGGCCCATTCGTGCATGCCGGCGGCTCCGGAGTCCAATTGGCGAGTGTCTGGGAGGGCCTACGGGTTCCACACAAAGCCATGATTCAGACCATCTGCGTCAATGTACCAGCCGGCGACAGTCCCTTGCAGGTTGTTGGTCGAGGGGCGTGTACCCTCTTGAAAAGGCTGGGTTGCGACTGTGCCCGCGTCCGGAGCATCGAAAGTGGCGAAAGTGCCGCGGGGAGAACGGGAGAAGCCGTGCATCACATTGTTCGCGTCAGCGAACACTCCCGCGACTGTCCCGAGCAAGTTGATCGACATACCGGCGCTGCCTTGCCCGGGGCCCGTGGCCGCGCTCGGAACATCGAACGTGGTGAGGTGGCTGTCGCGAGTGCGCAGGAAGCCGTGCGGCACGATGTTCGTGTCTGTGTAGTAGCCCACGATCTCTCCCAGGTTGTCGTTCGCGTAAGCGGTAGTACCACAAAACGGCGCGCACACGGGCGAAGATACTGTGCCTGCGGCCGGAGCATCGAACTCAATGAGTTTGGGGTCGTGAGTGCAGCCGTGCTGGTCTTGTTCCTCCTGCACGGACGACCACACTGAGGTTGTGAGCGCAGCCAGTGCGCACAATCAAAAGACGAGCGTGATAATCCTGAACTCGGATTACTGCGAGCTGCGCGAGAGTCGGTAGGCACGATAGCAAAACTGACGCTACGAATTGCGGGAAGGCGTTTCAAGGCGGTCCCCCGCTGCCGCTGCCTCCAAGGCGCCGCACGGCATTGGAGACGGCGGCAATTCGAACAGCGCTCTACTAGGGGGTGGGGGTGGCCGAGTAATAGCTGGTGATGCTTGCGCTTGCCAAGATATGGCCGTCCCGTCCAGCCGCGACCAACGCGCGAAACAGCGTAAGGGCGGTTGTGGGGAAATTCGCATACGAGGGCAATGTGAGGTCCGTGTCGAGTGCGTAGACCGTGAAAACGTATTCGTGGTCATTTGGGGGAGTAGAAGCGGGGGGACATGGCCCATCGTAGCTAAGATCGCCGTAGGCGTTGACGACTTGTGGTCCGTAGCTGCTTCCGGCAATACCGGCATTCTCGGGAAGCTCGGTGGTCTTGGAAGGGATGTTGTACATGCCCCAGTGCATAAAACCTCCCGTGACGTCGAACGCTATTAAGACGAAACTGCGCGTACGGCGCGGGGCGTTCCTCCACGATAGCTGTGGTGATTCATCTAAACCGGGGCTCCCATCAGGGGAACAGACGTTCTGTCCACTGACCTGATAGTTGTAAATCGTGCTTGGCGGCAGCGTTGCGCCGTTCTCGAATGTCGTGCTGCTCAGTACGAAATGATCGTTTTGCGGATCCTGGGCGGACGCGAAATTCGCCAAGGCCAGAAATGCAAATGCTGTGATTGCGATAATGCTCAGCGTTTTCATAGCAGTCTCCTTTCCGGACGTTGCTTGGTTCTCATGGCAACTGAGTTTCATGTTTCTCCTCCCTTTGTCAGTCTTGAAAATGTGGCTGAGAGCCCTCAGAGCAGCATGCACAATCGTTGGGGGGGGGCTGGCAGCCGAGCGACTCTAGCTGCCCGATTCGCGAACGTCAATGATAGGAAGGCTTAGATTCTTCTGAGAGACATGTTAGAGCCCATCTGCCTGAATCTTCGTTGGTTATACTGCCGCGGCTGGATTCTTGCCGCCTGCGGGTCAAAGAGGTGGTAGAATTGTCACCGGGGTGTTTATGGCTTCACCGCCCCATCCGTCCTCGGTGATACGTTTCGGCCCATTCGAGTTGAACGCCGCAGGCGGTGAGTTGCGCAAAGCCGGACTCCCGCTGAAGATACATCCCCAGCCCTTCCGTGTCCTCCTGCTGCTTGCAGAACGGCCCGGACAAATCGTGACCCGAGAAGAGATTCAGCGCTGCCTCTGGGGCGATAACACGTTTGTGGACTTCGAGGGGGGCATCAACTTCTGCATGAGGCAAATCCGCGCCGCGCTCGCAGACGATGCGGAAAATCCTCGGTACATTCAGACGCTTCCGCGTCGCGGATATCGTTTTATCGCTCCCATCACTCTTATCGGCCTAACGAAGCAGGCTATTCCTTTTGTTCCTGCGCCCGGATCTGGCGCTGAGTCGAAGGTGGCCGCCAGCGACGGCGCAGAATTCGGTTCCATTCACGAGATTCGCGTTCCGACCTCACCTCTTCCTCCGACTCTTGTAGCTCGCTGGCACACAAAGACCGCCGGGGCCAAGATCATCGTGTTCTCTGCAATCGCTATTCTCGTTGCCGCAGCCATCTCTTATTTCCACCGCCCGCCGAAGCTCACGGAAAAAGATTCCATCGTCCTCGCGGATTTCACGAACACCACTGGCGATGCCGTCTTTGACGATGCGCTGAAGCAGGGACTGGCGGTGGAGTTGGGGCAATCTCCTTTCCTGAACGTGCTGTCAGATACAAAAGCGAGCGAGACCTTGAAGATGATGGGGCGTCCTGCTAACGAGCGTGTGACGGCGGGCGTAGGCCGGGAACTTTGTCTGCGCACGGGGAGCAAGGCCCTGCTGGCAGGAGCGATCTCAAACTTGGGCAGCCATTACCTGGTGGACGTGAACGCGGTCGCGTGCAGCACTGGAGAGACCTTGGCCAAAGAGCAGTTCGAGGCCACGGGCAAAGAGGATGTTCTGAAGGCCTTAAGCCGAGCCGCCTCCCATCTTCGTGCGAAGCTGGGCGAATCGCTCCCCTCGGTGCAAAAATTCGATACTCCCATTGAGGCAACGACGACCTCGCTCGAAGCGCTGAAGAACTACAGCATGAGTGCCAAAGTGATAAGCGAACAGGGGGATGCACCCGGCATTCCGTTTCTGAAGCGAGCCATTGAACTGGATCCCAATTTCCCCATGGCGTATGCCGCGTTGGCTGCTCGCTACAGCAATCTCAATGAACCGTCGCTCGCCTTTGAATATGCGACCAGGGCATACGAGCTACGCGACCGGGTGACTGAGCGGGAGAAGTTGCGTATTTCTGCCTACTACTTTCGTGTAACGGGGGAACTGGAGAGACAGGCGCAGGTACTCGAACTCTGGATGGCAAATTATCCTCGCGATTTCGCTCCGCATGTCAGCTTGGGCGCGAATTTCGTTTTTATGGGGCAGGACGAGAAAGCTCTGGCCGAATTGCAGGAGGCATTGCAGCTTGCGCCGGGCGACCCCTATGTTTGTCAAAGTCTGGGCGAGGTTTACCTCGCTCTAGACCGTCTGGATGCAGCCAAAGCTATCCTAAATCAAGCGCAAACGAGGAAGCTGAATAGCGCCGAGCTGCACTGGACGATTTATTACCTTGCTTTTCTGCAGAGAGATTTCGCGCAGATGGAGCAGCAAGTTGCATGGGCCGCAGGCAAGCCCGGTACCGAAGACATTCTGCTATCGGCCCAGTCTGATACCGAGGCCTACTACGGGCGGCTGAGCAGTGCGCGGGAGTTCTCGCGCCGAGCTGTGGACTCAGCCGTCCGCGCCGATGCCAAGGAGGCGGCAGCACTGTGGCAAGTGACTGCGGCACTGCGCGAAGCAGAATTCGGTGAAACTGCAGAAGCAAAGAACGAGGTCAGGGAAGCGTTGGCGATGGCTCCGGGTCGAAATGTGAAGGTTTTTGCAGCCCTCGCGCTCGCCCGCGCCGGGGAAACTGCTGAAGCCAAGGCGATGGCCAACGAATTGGAGAAAAACTACTCCTCCAATACTGTGCTGAAGGTCTACCGGCTTCCGACCGTCAACGCCGCCATAGCACTGAGAAAAGGTAACCCATCGCAAGCACTTGACCTGCTGGAAATCGTCAAACCCTACGAACTTGGACAGCCCACCCCATCGCCATTGGGAACGCTCTATCCCCCCTACCTGCGCGGTCAAGCCTACCTCTTGCTGCACAACGGCGCCGCCGCAGCCGCCGAGTTCCAAAAGCTGCTTGACCATCCTGGGATTGCGCTCAATTTCCCACTCGGGGCTCTCGCGCGTCTCCAGCTCGCCAAAGCCTACGCGGTGGCCAGCGACACTCCGAAAGCGAGGAGCGCGTACCAAGATTTCCTGAGTCTCTGGAAGAATGCCGACCCGGACATCCCGATCCTGAAGAAGGCCAGAGCGGAGTACGTGAAGCTACAGTGAGACCTATTTGGGTCCGTCCATAAGAGCCGTCCATAGTGAAGGTTTTGTTAGCCCGACTTCGTAATCGGAGCTGAGGCCCGGCGACCGAGGCCGCGAAGCGGACGGAGTGTGTTGATTCGGCTACGTGGGTTTTGGGAGCGATCGCTTGAGCGACCAAGTGCTCCTTGCTCGCGATAAGTTCGCTCGTTCCGGGGGCTATGTGTTGATGAGGGAGGGCCGGGACGAGAGCCCGGCCTCCGCCCAGTGCTGTGCTTGATTCGAGACCCTCTTCTCCCGAAGCTTAGCGGGTGGAAAACTTATAAAGCGTCGTGGAGTTGTAGGTCTGGCCCGGTCTCAGAATCGTTGACGGGAAACTCGGCTCGTTGGGCGAATCCGGATAATGCTGGGTCTCCAGGCAGAAGCCGTAGCGAAACTTGTAGACATGGCCCTGCTTGCCGGTGAGGGTGCCGTCCAGGAAATTGCCCGAATAGAATTGCACGCCCGGCTCCGTCGTGTAGACCTCCATGAGGCGACCGGTCGTCGGCTCATAGACCCGCGCTGCGAGTGTCAAACCTTTGTCTTTTCGGTTCAGCACGAAGTTGTGATCGTAACCGTGCCCGAAAATCAGTTGCTCATCTTTCTGGTCGATCCGGGCTCCGATCACCGCAAGCTTGGTGAAATCGAGGGGCGTCCCTTTCACGCTGACGATTTTGCCCGTGGGGATGAGCGTCTTGTTCACCGGGGTGAAGGTGTCGGCGTTCAGCAGGAGCTCGTGGCCGAGGATGTCGCGCTGCCCATCTCCTGCCAAGTTGAAATAAGTGTGGTTCGTGAGGTTGACCGGGGTGGCCTTGTCCGTCGTGGCGTGATACTCGAAGATGAGTTCGTCCTTCTCGTTCAGCGTATAGGTGACCGTCACCTTCAGGTTGCCGGGGTAACCTTCGTCCCCGTCCGAGCTCGTGTGCTTGAAGATCACCCCCACCTCATCCGGTTTCTCAAAGGGTTCGGCTTCCCACACGATTTTGTCGAAGCCCTTGTTGCCCCCATGCAAGCTGTTGGGGCCATCGTTTGTCGGCAGCGTGTATTCCTTGCCGTCGAGGGTGAACTTACCCTTGGCGATCCGGTTCCCGTAACGACCGATGATGGCCCCGAAATAGGGAACCTTGGCGGTGTAGTCGTCCGCTTTGTCGAATCCAAGGACCACATCATCAAAGTGGCCTTTCCTATCAGGGACTCGTATTGAAACGATAGCGCCGCCATAGGTCATGGCGCGGACTTCCATGCCGTGCTTGTTCTTCAGAGTGTACAAGTCGACGGGTTTGCCGTCGGGTGTTTTTCCAAAGGCTTCTTTTTTGATCATGTCTTTCACCTGTGGAGAAGATGGGACCCCCAAGCCGGTCCAGAAGGGAAATAACGTTAGGCACAACGAGAGCAGAATAGAAATGCGGTGAATCATGGTCGCTCCGTAGAGGTTTGAGTCACGAGGGATGGGTTGGCGAGAATGCCTTGTCATGTCTCTGCGGGTTCGGTAGTGCTCAACACAACCAGCGCAAAGAATTGTTACAGGACTGTGGGCCAGAGTCAAGTGTCCTGCTCGTGAGGTGTCGAGAGGGAAATATTGTCATGTTGTTAGCACATCAAATGTCCGGGTCAATTACGTCCCGGTCGCCATCTCGGATTTGGGACCGATCCGGGAACGCGAACCGACATGGAAATCATCGGGGTGGTAAAGGATGTCAAGTACACGAATGTGCGCGACGAAATCCCGGAGCAGGCATATATTCCGTATCTCGGGAGTCACTTCGTCGCTGGCATGACGGTATACTTGCGAACGACCTTCGATCCAAAGCAGGTGATGACCAGCGTGCGGGCGAAGGTTCGGGAACTGGATCCGACCCTCCCCATCTATGACACGCGGACCACGGAGGCGCAGATCAGCAACTCGCTCACCACCGAACGCATGATCGCCAGCTTGTCTACGGTCTTCGGCTTCCTGGCCACGCTGTTGGCGGCCATCGGGCTGTACGGCGTGATGGCTTACACCGTCGCACAGAGGAGACGCGAGATCGGCATCCGGATGGCGCTGGGGGCGGAGCCGAGAAAGGTGATCTGGATGGTCATCCGCGATGTGTTGTTGCTGGTCGCGATCGGAGTCGGAGCGGGCGTGCCCGCTTCCTTGGCGCTCATGCGGGCGGTCGAGAGCCAGCTCTACGGCCTGACGGCGCATGACCCATCAACGCTGGCGCTGGCCACGGTCGGACTGGCGCTGGTTGCCTGCGCGGCGGGGTACCTTCCTGCCCTTCGCGCCAGCCGCCTGGATCCCATGGTCGCGTTGCGGCACGAATAGTTGCTAATGCACCAGAACGGTAGTGCAACTTTTCCCAAATCGCCTTCTCACCATCGGCCCAGAGCTCGTCCGCTGGATGGCTCTCAATTCCGCCTCTGAAGTCGGCCGAACGTCGAATTGACTGTTGACCCAACTGTGGAGTATACTCCACAGTATGGAAACCATCCAAGTCGTGTTGGATTCGGAATTGCTTCGGGCCGCGAATGGAGCTGCCAAACGGGCGCGAGTAAACCGTTCTGCTCTGATACGCGAGGCCCTTCGCGAACACTTGAAGCGCCTCCGCACGCGCGAGGTCGAGGCTCGCGACTGGCGGGGCTACCGAGAGCATCCGCAGGCCGCGGGCGACGTTGCGGCCTGGGAGCGAGTGGCATCATGGCCGGAGCAATAGCGCGCGGAGAAGTCCGCTTGTACCAGTTCTCTTATCCCAACAAGCAAAGACCGGTGGTAGTGCTTACCAGGGAGAGCGCCATCGGCTACTTATCAGCCGTCACCGTGGCGCCCATAACTTCCACCATCCGTGGTGTGCCGTCCGAGGTCCTGCTGACCGAGGCGGACGGAATGAAAGGTACCTGCGCCGTCAATCTCCACAACGTCGTCACAGTGTCCAAGGCCCATCTTGGGCGCCGGGTGGCGGTGCTCAGTTCCGAGCGATTAAGGGAGATTTGCGGGGCACTAGCCTTCGCTCTCGGTTGTACATGAACAGATACGGCGGCTCCTAACCTCAAAGAATCTCCTAGGAAGCACTGTGTGCGCCACCTGTGGGCAATGAAAGTGGGGAGCCTGGGCTGGGGTCAGGATGTTGTGACGCCAAAATGAAGTCGGGGAGCCAATTCTGGCCCCCCGCTTCGTTAATTCACTTTTTTCTCAGCCGTGGCAGCGTCCGCGGAACGTCGCCAGCGGTACGCACCGCAAGAGCGGTGTGATCATTGGACTTTCATATGCGTGCCCGGTGGAGACATATCTCCTCCCGTCAGCATGCTTTCTTCTTACTCCTCTGCACGATGAATTGCAAGACTTTTCTCTTCTCCACCCGTCGGTCCGCTCGGAGGCCGTATGCGGCGTAGCGCCGGGGCCTGCCCCGGCCTGGCCGCCCCAAGGCGGCCCAACATTCTAATTGGGACACCACTTTGGCAGCCGCTGGCTTGCCGAAGGGAATGGGTTCGATGTATACTGAGCTTAATCAGGGCAACAATATGGAAATTTCAGCTCAGTGGGGGGAAACATGAGTGCTTCCAGTCAATCTCAGATTACGCCCGAGCGGATCAAGCAGTTAGTGTGGGGCTACGCGCCGCCGCTCATTCTGGAGGCTGCGATTCGCCACCGCGTTTTCGACGTATTGGAAGGCGGCCCGAAAACCGCCGATGAAGTCGAGGACGCGACCGGAGCCTCAGCCCGCGGATTGAGCGCGGTCATGAACGCGCTGGTGGGACTGAACTTCCTCGCCAAAGACCCGCAGGGCCGTTACGCACTCACTCCGGAAAGCGCCGCATTTCTGGTCAGCACCAAGCCAGGTTTCCAGGGCGGCCTGATTCTCCACTGCAGCGAGCAACTGATTCCGAAGTGGCTGCGCCTCAACGAAATTGTCGCCACCGGCAGGCCGGCGGAGGCGGTCAATCAGGAGGGGCTGGGAGGCGATTTCTTCCATAAGTTCGTCGAGGACATCTTCCCCATGAGTTACGCCTCGGCGCAGAAGCTGGCCGCAGCGCTCCACCTGGACGGCTCCGGGCAACCGCTCAGCGTGCTCGACCTGGCGGCGGGTTCCGGGGTGTGGGGCATCGCCTTGGCCGAGAGCTCGCAGCTCGTCCGCGTCACGGCCGTGGACTGGCCCGAGGTGATCCCGGTCACCCGCAAAACCGTGGCCCGCTTCGGACTGATGAAGCGCTTTCAGTTCGTCGCCGGCGACCTGCTCGCGGTCGATTTCGGGCGCAACCACGCCGTCGCCACCCTGGGCCACATTCTTCACAGCGAAGGCGAGCAGCGCAGCCGCGCCTTGCTACGCAAGACCTTCGCGGCGCTGGCCTCCGGCGGCACCATCGCCGTCGCCGAGTTCCTGGTGAATGACGAAAGAACGGAACCGCTTGTTGGCCTGCTCTTCGCGGTGAACATGTTGGTGAATACGGATTGCGGAGACACCTATTCGTTTGGCGAAATCAGCGCTTGGCTCGCCGAGGCGGGCTTTGTAAACCCGCGCACCCTCGAAATCCCCGGCCCTTCGCCTCTGATCCTGGCGACGAAGCCTTAGCGTTTTCAGCAACCTGACTAAGTCGGGCGGGCTTCGCTGGCCTGCCGCTTGTAGCCGTATTCCTTTTTCAGCTTGTAAGTGATGCTGTCCACAAGGGCCCGCCAGCTTGCCTCGATGAGGTTTTCGGAAACCCCCACCGTTCCCCAGGTCTCGTGGCCGTCGGTGGTTTCGATCAGCACCCGAACCTTGGCGTCCGTGGCAGCTTTGGCATCCAGCACGCGGACCTTATAGTCGGTCAAGCGAATGTTGCGGATGCACGGGAAAAAAGTGGTGAGCGATTTCCTCAGCGCCCGGTCCAAGGCGCTCACCGGGCCAACCCCTTCCGCGGCGGTGTGTTCTTCCGTGCCGTCCACGCGCAACTTAATGACCGCCTCCGAGTAAGGCTGGTTGGCTCCTTTCTTCTCGGTGATGACGCGGAAGCCATCCAACTCGAAAAACTCCTTGGCGTGGTGCACCAGTTTGTCGAACAGGATCTCAAAAGAGCCTTCGGCTCCTTCAAACTGATAGCCGTAGTGCTCCATCTCCTTGAGTTTGTCCACCACAAGCTTGGCGTCGGGAGAGGACTTGTCGATCTCCAGACCCAGCTCCGCCGCCTTGTAGATCACGTTGCTCTTTCCGGAAAGTTCCGAGACCAAGACCCGGCGTTCGTTGCCCACCACCGCCGGATCCACGTGCTCATAGGAAGATGCCTCTTTCACCACCGCGCTCACATGAATGCCACCTTTGTGGGCAAAGGCGCTTTTGCCGACATAGGGCAGATCCTGGCGATGATGCAGGTTGGCCAACTCGCTTACGTAGTGGGACACCTCCGTGAGGCGCTTGAGGCTTTCCCGGCCGATGCAGCGCAGGCCCAACTTCAGCTCGACATTGGGAATCACCGAACAAAGGTTGGCATTGCCGCAGCGTTCTCCATACCCGTTGATCGTGCCCTGCACCTGCACCGCCCCCTGCTGCACGGCGGCAATGGAGTTGGCCACCGCCATTTCGCAATCGTTGTGGGTGTGAATCCCCAGGGGTGTCTTAACATGTTTCGAAGCCCTCTGGAAGCGCTCGCTAATGTCGGCAGTCAGAGTGCCGCCGTTGGTGTCGCATAACACGATGGTGTCGGCGCCTGCCTCCTCGGCAACCTTGAGCGTAGCCAACGCATAATTCGAGTTGGCTTTGAATCCGTCAAAGAAATGCTCGGAGTCGTAGATCACTTCCTTCCCTTTGGATTTCAGGAATGCAACAGACTCGCGAATCAGCTCCAGGTTTTCCTCCAGCGAGATGCCCAAAGCCACTCTCACATGCAAATCCCAAGTCTTCCCAAAGATGGTCACAACCGGGGTGTTGGCTTCCAGAAGCGCGTGAAGGTTTCGGTCGTGGGCCAGGCTGTGGCGCGGGTGGCGAGTGCTGCCAAACGCCGCCAGCTTGGCATGTCTCAGCTTCAGTTCCTGGGCTCGGCGGAAGAAAGCAATGTCCTTGCTGTTCGACCCGGGCCAGCCTCCTTCTACGTAGTCCACCCCCAGCTCGTCCAGCTTCTTCACAATGTGAAGCTTGTCTTCTAAAGAGAATGAGATGTCCTCGCCTTGCGAACCGTCTCGCAACGTCGTGTCGTAAATCTGGATCTTTTTCATATTTTCACTTCAACCGTGTTTGTGAATTCGACTTGTAGCATGGCCGAGGTAGGACAAAAAATCAACCTAACCCAACGTGGGTAACGCGTCCTTTTGATTTCTGTAGCGGCGGTCTATGACCGCCGGTCCTCTATTCTCAGTGAATTCCGGCCCTCATAGAACGCCGCCACCGCAAACTGACCCACTACTCCGGCGTGGGTAGTGCGCCAGTTTATAGTCGCAACGGCGAGCTTACTCCCCACTCTCATATTCTCGCCCTCTGGGGGCCACTATTAGAGTTCGTTTTGGCCTTTTTGCGTATTTTCAGCGACGTTTTTCCGCTTCGTTTCGACTTCGTTTGGGTTCGTTTTTCCGGCACTTTTGTTGATGCTAAAGGACTTGTTGGGTTCGTTCCGTATAATTTAACATCTTTTTTGGAGTGCGGCAGCTCGCTGCCGCACTTGCGTCTCGAGCTTGCTCCAGGCGCTGCCGGAAGCAAGCTTCCGGCCAAGGAAAGCGGCAGCAAGCTGCCGCACTCCAAACCGAATCGTGCCAGCCACATTTTCTGGCTGAAGTCTCGGAAAATGAGTAGAACATTCGCTGCGGCCCCGCGGGAAAATTCTGTGGCGGGAATTGCCCTTGCCCTGAGCAACCGGGGGTCACCATTAACGTGCATCACTCCTGCCTCCGTGTCTTTCGAGGGCCGGAGAGGGCCGCAACCTCGCAAGATCGAGCAGCCTCTCCCCCAAGGTCCATTTCGCTAGGCTATCATTGCGCGGCGCGTTTGTCAAGCCCTCGGCACTAGTACTGCCCTGCTACATTCGCTCAGGTTAGAGCGGGGTAGCGCGGACCACCGCTTTTGTGGTCCGCGTCTTTTCGGCCCCGTGATGGAGCCATCAAATTCGTGCGCGCGGGTCGGAGGGCATTCTCACGCGGTCGACGATCAAACCGTCCGTCGGCTGACGGATTCGTCGGCGCTCATGCCGGCGTAATCGTTGTAACCTGATCGTCGCCAATCTTCCGGTCGGGTGACCAAACCGGCTCTCACCGGGTTTAGGTGAATGTATTCGACCTTTTCGTTGTATTCCTTGACGGTGCGCAGGGCGGGGTCGAAGAACCTGGGTTGCCAGAGTTCGCCCTCGGCACCCCGGTACTGGTTGACCGCGCTCGTCGAGGAAAAGACGCGGACCGCAAAATCGGCGGTCCGCGCTACCTGCTTGCTCCTGAAAATCGCCCCATGCGCGTCATTCCCGCGAAAGCGGGAATCCACCCCCTTCCTGGCGACGTGGACCCCCGCTTACGCGGGGGTGACGAGGTGATTTTCATGTCCTCGGACGGGCCACAGGCCCATGGAAACTCCGTTGAAGGCTCGCGCCAACAGGGCGAAATCAGGCTCGGTGAATTTCTCTCGCCGCCTGAGCAGGCGCACGACGATAAAGAAATATCGATGGGAAAGAAAAGGACGCCGGAGTTTCGATAGCGCGATAAAATATGGCACGGTGGCGATCATAGGTACGGAAAAGACGCGGGCCGCAGAATCGGCGGTCCGCGCTACTTGCTTGCTTTCCAAGGTGACCCAACGTGAATGGTTATCGACCAAGTATTAGGTATGGTTTTGTTAGGGCACGGCAGCTCGAGGGAACCTTTCCGGGGGACAAGCAAACGGGGGTTTGGCCCATTACCGGCTTACGAGTTTCTTACGGCTGGGGCGCTCCTCCTGAGGAATCCTGGCCCTATGGAAACGATTGGCCACCAGTCGAGCCGGTCGGCATTGATCTCCTCGCTAAGAATCATCGTGTTGGCCCTTATGGACGGGTTCGTACTGTCGCCGAATGTACGGAGTCCGTCATTTCCGATGGTCCGGGGTTGCTTGTCAGTCTGGACATTACTGAAAGGTGGGCGAGCCCTCCGGCGGGAAGAATCCCTGCCCCATCTGCGAAAGATGTCTACCTTGGAACCCACGCGATCTCGCTCGACGCCTATGATTCTGCGCGTCGTGAATTCAAATTTTGGAATAATTGGGGAGATGCGTGGGGTGATCAGGGATACGGATATATTTCCGATGAAGTGTTGGAGGCGACGTGGTGGGAAGGTTGGAGGAACATTCCCTGTCGGTTCGTGAATACCGCACCAACTGGGGTGTTTCCGTATCCAAGGGCCTGGCCAATTAAAAAGAGCGACGGCTCAACCGCCCATTGGTTGGAGCTCATAGGCGAAGAGGATGAGCGAGTGGCTTGGGTGTCAGGGGTGGAGCATGGTGCAAACCTAGAGATCGAAGAGCTTTTTGTGCGGCCCAAATGTCGCGGAGTTGGGCACGGCAAGAGATTGATGGGAACCATGTACAACTTCGCAAAAGACCGCCATCTGTCGTTCAGATTGTGGATTTCCACTGCGGATACGGCACCCCACAATTTAGCCGTCATTCAGAAAATGGCTAAGCCTGCCGGACTCAGCATTCAGGCCAGTGGCGTACGGTGGGCTCCCCTTGTTGTGGCCCCGGTGAGCGAGCGCAGAACGGAACCGGCCCCAACGTCTCCGCCAACGTTTCCGTACCCCGAAAGGCCACCTTCGGTCTTCCCCGGTTTAGCAATGTTCGCGAGCACGGTTCTTACTGGCTTAGGGACTAGCCTACTCGCCACGGTTATTTACGAAATTATCAAGAGCTGGTTTGACGCAAAAAGTGGCAACAGAATCAGGGTCAAGCTGGGCGATGTGGAAATTGAGACTTCCGAGGTCTCGCCCGACGAATTCCTGAAACTTCTCAAGGAACTGCAGCACGTAAAAGACGAAGCCGAGATTAGGGCGAAAATTCTGGGAGCGGGGCTCACAATCACGATTATCAATTGATAAGCCCTACTCTGGGGGTGGCTTTGGCCCCCGGCGCGAGGCCAACCCGCGAGGGTAACGGGTAGTGCGGACCACCGCCCTGCGGACTGCCCGCGCGAACGCTTCGGAAGGCGGGCCCATAGCCTTCGGCCTGCCTGCCGTATGACTCCAGGAGGCAGGGCGACGGGCCTCTTTTGTGGTCCGCGTCTTTTCGGCCCCGTGGTCGAGCGATCAAATTCCTGCGCGCGGATCGGGCGGGTGGCGCATACGTCCGGACGGTTTTTGCCCGGATGTATGCGCCCCAAATAGGGGTATAATCCGCGCGTGTCCAAGCTAAAGCACTATTACGGCCTCAATCACCTGCATTATCTGACCACCAGCACCTATCGGCGTGCGCGCTTATTTGATTCTGAGCGGTTCAGGAACCAATGGGTTGCGACCTTAGGAGAGCTGCGGCGGGAATTGGGATTCAAGATCGTAGGGTACGTGCTTATGCCAGAGCATTTCCACGCGCTCCTCTGGCCCTCGACGGAGGCTAACCCGTCCCAGATCATGCAAAAGCTCGAGGACCGCACCGCGCTGTTTATCCTGAGGAACCTCCGGGAAAATCTTGGCTTTCCCTGGTGCCAGAAGATGCTGGCGCGGGTCACTCTGCCTGTCACGGTCCACCATCACGCACACTTTCGGGTGTGGCAACGAAAGTTCTACGACATGAACATCTGGACCGCAAAGAAGCGGGAAGAGAAATTGAATTACATGCACAACAATCCGGTGAAGCGAGGCTTGGTGAGGCAGCCGGGCGATTGGCCGTGGTCGAGTTGGAGGTTTTATTTTCTGAATGACATATCTCTATTGCCGATGGACAGAGTGCCGTGAAGGGTTAATGGGGGGCGCTCCCCGCACGAGGGGCGCATACATCCCGACAAAAAACGTCGGGACGTATGCGCCACCCGCCGAATTCGGGTTAAAATGGCGCTTGCCTAGGTGCTAATTCCCTTCCCCGCTGGGGTGTGCCGCTACCTGAAGCCAGCACCTGGTCGGAGGACAAACAGCCATGGACGCGATTGAGGTGTTGAAGACACGGCGCTCGGTCCGCGCGTATATTGACGCACCGGTGCCCAGAGAGATCATCGAAGACGTGATTGATTGCGGGCGCTTGGCAGCCACAGCCGTCAACATACAGCCTTGGGAATTCGTCGTTGTGACGGACCCCGAGATGCTGCGCAGCATTGCTCAGACCACCGACCATGGGAAGTTCATTTCCGACGCTCCGGTGTGCGTGGTCGTTCTGTGCGAAGACACGAAGTATTACCTTGAAGACGGCAGCGCCGCCACAGAGAATATCCTGCTGGCTGCCCGCGCGCACGGCCTGGGCTCGTGCTGGGTCGCCGGGGACAAGAAGCCCTATGCTTCGGATATCTGCCACCTGGTAGGAGCGCCCCGAGGCTACAAGTTGGTCAGCCTCATTCCCATGGGCTATCCGGCGGAAAGCTCGGAAAAGCCCAAGCGGCCCCTTTCAGACGTTCTGCACTGGGAAAAGTACTGAACCTCGTGTCGCTGCATGTCATTCCGAGCGGAGCGAGGAATCTCGCTCTGGAAACCCCGATCTGATCAGGGCGAGATTCCTCGTCGTCCCGATCAGATCGGGACTCCTCGGAATGACGGGCTAGACGGGTCCTTCAGCATCCTGTTAAATCTTACCGCGGATTTTTCCCCACGCCAGGCCCAAATACTCGTAAACCGCTCTTTCCGAGCCGCTGAGGTCCCCGGCGCCAGGGAAAACCTCGTCCGGCGATATTGCTTGGCTGTGGCTGGTTCGAAAGTCCACGGGATCTGCAATCGGGTGTGTTACATGTTTTCTGAACAGGGCCATGGCGCGAGGCATGTGCGAAGCTTCAGTCACCAGGATGAACGGCTGTTGTCCTACGATGGGCGCGACAAGCCTCGCCTCATCATCCGTGTCTCGCGATTGTGTCTCCAGAATCATATCCTGACGACCAACACCAAGGTCCTGGGCGAGTTGGGCCATGGCTTGAGCAACAGATGAGAAGCGGTCGGCCCCCGGCCCCCCGGAAAGGACGAGCTTGCAACCGTTCAACACTTTGCTCATCCTGACGCCTTCGACAAGGCGCGGGATCGAACTCTCATCGAGTTGGATGGCAATGGGTCGGCCGGCCTCATGGGAAAAACCACCCCCAAGGACAACAATGAACTTCACCGCGCTCAATCCCACGGGGGCACGCGCTTCCGGCGCCGTGAAAAGCGCCGGATATCTGCTCTCCAACGGTGTTAGAAGCATGATGGAAAAAAAGTGGCTGCTGAAAAGGAAGAGCAGCACTCCGGCGAGTGTAACCACTATTCTCCCGGTCTTCTGTTTTCTCGTGAACCAAAGCAGCAGCAAACCGACCAAGAGGAGTTCAATGCACAAGGGGATGGGGAAAAGAAGGCGGGAGAATATCTTTTTGAGTACAAACATTCGTTTTCCAACTCCGCTGATTCAGGTTTAAGAACCAGCCTATCCTATCATTCGCCCTTGTAGATGGCCAACGGTCGAGGAAGTGTGGACCAGGCGTGTGCGGGAAAGGACGCAGAAAGACCTGCGATCCTCTCCGCCGGGAGGGCGGGGCTTCAGCCCCGCCGAAAAAGCCAGCTCCAATTTTCTGTCCGTCTCGCGCCCCGCGCAGTCCCGCGCCTGCGGGACTGCGCGGGGCGCGAGAGGCTGCAATAATCAGGAAGGTCACGTAACGGCGGGGCTAAAGCCCCGCCCTTCCCTTCCGTGGTGAGAAATCCCCGCTAGCGGCATGCAACACACTATTGTTGACAATGGTTCCGTTTCGCCGTTTGTAGGGCTGGGGCAAGCCCTGGCCCTACGTCCATATTAGGACACAGCCTGTCGCCGCTTCCGCTTCACTCTGAGCCGCGCGTCGAATAGAATAGCGGATGGGCCGGGCAGTGCGGCCTTCGGTCGGAACCGAAGACCAGCTTTTGATTGTCCCGCCGCGGCGGGGCAATCGAAAACCGGCAATTCGAAAATCCGCGAGATGCTGTCCTTAGCCAGATCCAAGTCAGGGTGCGGCGCTCGATGCTGCTACCGACTCCGAAGCGGGGAGATCCTATAGGGAATAACACTCGCAATGGCTCTGTGCAACGCTAGTTCACGGTTGGCGATATTGATGTTGGCGCTCGCGGCGGCCAAAGCAACAGCGGCTGTTCAAGTGAAGGGCAGTATCATCGACGAAAATGGAGTCCCGGTAAGTGGCGTTGAGATTGTGGTGAAGTCTCCAGACGGAAGCGCTCAACACGCCTATTCGGACGACACCGGCCATTTTGAGGTTCTAGTTCCCACGCCGGGCGAGTACCTTGTAAGCCTCAGCAAGCCTGATTATTTCCGCCTTACTGACCAGCCTGTGCCATTGCAGGAAGGAAGCAACGAAGTCTCCTTTACCCTCAGCCACGAATTTGAGGTACACGAAAGTGTCGAGGTCCGTTCCTCGACGAAGCAAATCGAACCCTTGCAGACCGAGCACCGGGAGACTTTGGATGCCCAAGACATTCTGGATATTCCCGCCTACAGCACGCATAATCTGGCAGCTTACTTACCAGCCATTGCAGGGGTAGTGCAGGACAACTCCGGGGCAATGCACGTGGCCGGAGGACGATCAGGGGATGCCGAGTATTTGCTGGACGGTTTCGAAATCGGTGATCCGGCAACGGGCCAACTGACCAGCCGGTTAGATGTAGACAGCGTGCGCGAAGTGCAGGTGGCGAGCGGGCGCTATGGCGCGCAGTATGCCCACGCCGCCGGTGCAGTGATGGAACTCAACACGTATGTCGGCGACGACCGATGGAGATTCGGAACCACCGACTTCTTTCCGGCCGTCAATCTCCAGCAAGGTCTGCATCTTGGAAATTGGTACCCGCGATTCAACTTCTCGGGTCCGTTGCACAAGGGCCGGGCCTGGTTCTCCGACGGCATCAGCATTCAGCACAACTTCTCCCTGATTCAAGGACTGCCCCGCAACGCCAACACGCAACAGCAGTGGTCAGGGGACAATCTCTTCCGGGTCCAAATGAACCTGACGCCAACCAACATTCTTCAAGGGAACTTCCTGTACAACGTGACGGCAGATTCCCATCTTGGTCTCAGCCTGTTTACTCCCCTTTCCACGACCACCGATTGGCACGCCCAGCGCACCTTTGTCTCCGCCAAGGACCAAGTTTTCTTTGGCAGGAACATGTTTGAACTGGGTGCGGCCATGGACGATAACACGGGCCATCTCGCGCCGCTCGGCTCCGAGCCGTACATCATCCAGCCTCTCACGGCTTCAGGCAATTACTTCGAGGGATTGCAACAGCGCAGCCACCGCCTGCAGTCCATCGGTCAACTGAGTCTTTCCTCCCTTCGCTGGCACGGCACCCACGAGGTGAAAGCGGGCTTCAACGCCGATGGGCTGGCTTTTTCGCAAGGGGCGGTGCGCAATCCGATCGAGACGCTCCGCGCCGACAACACTTTGCTGCTTCGCACCACATTTAGCGGGACGCCCTATTATCGCGTCACCAATACGCAGTTGGGTTTTTACCTGCAAGATACCTGGCGAGTCCTTCGCCCTCTGGTCGTGGCGATCGGAGGGAGAGCGGATTGGGATACCTTAGTGGGAAAGACGGTGCTCGGCCCGCGGCTGGCAGCCAATCTCCTGCCCTTCCGTGATGATCGGACCAAAATCTCAGTAGGCTGGGGAACCTACTACCGGCCGATCAACATGGCCCTTTGGGGTGAGGGGCTCGATCAAGAGCGAAGTGACACCCTTTATGACCAAACCGGGACGACGCCGGTCCTGGGCCCTGCGATTACGCAATTCTTGTTGCCCTCCAGCGGCCTTCGGCAGCCGCGCTTCAACACAAGCAGTGTCGAGTGGGAACAAAAGCTGGGGTCCAATACCTTCACGGGCATTACTCTCCTGCGCCGTGTGGAAGGCGATGGATTCACTTATGAAGACATCCAACCCGCTCCCCCGGGAGGGCTGGGAGGGGTGTTTCTGTTTCAGGACCACCGGAGCGACCGCTATCGTTCCGGTGAGGTTTGGGCTCGCCACGTCTTTAAAAACAAGGCCGAGATCTATGGGGATTATACCCGCTCCAGCGCCCGCAGCAACGAAGCCCTGGATTACTCTCTCACAACTCCCTATTTTGTTCCCCAGGCCCCAGGCCCTCTCTTGTGGGATGCGCCGAATCGCTTGATCTCCTGGGGGCGGTCTCCTGTTCCGGTTTGGGGCTTGTTCCTGACTTATCGGCTGGAATACCGGTCGGGTTTCCCGTTCGATGACGTAAATGAACAGCAGCAACTCATCGGCGCGCCAGGCCAATTCCGCTTCCCCAACTATTTCGAGCTGGACGTTGGCCTGGAAAAGCGCTTCCGGTTCCACGGCAAGACGTGGGCTCTCCGCGCAAGCGCCATCAATGCCACCAACCACGACAATCCCAATGTGGTCAACACCCTTGTCAGTCCGTTCGCTTTCGCAGGGGGCCAGGGCAGAGCTTTCACAGGACGCCTTCGCTTGGTGGGAAGCAAATAGAGGCGGCTTTATGCCGCCATTTGGCGAGATAAACTCGCCGCTACAGTGCCCGGCAAACTTGTCCCGCGCATTAAATCATGTTCCAGTATAATTGCCAGGGCGCGATGAGTTGGTTTGCACTGCCCCGCAGGCCGGAACTCGAAGTCCAGAACGATTCCGACGGGGGGAGGGCGACACCTCGACATCAGCCCGGCTTAGGGCGTCCCGTCTCGTGGACTCCGGGGTTTTCTCATATGAGCGCATGTATCGGGTTTTCATTCGGGTTCGGCGGGCTACGGCGCTGGCAGCACCGCGCCAAGCCTCACTCGCCTATCGCGATGACCGTCGCCATTCTTACCCTCGCTTGCCTCGCCGGAGCCGTATGCCTCGTCGCCAAGGAGAAACCGCCCACTACCTACCAAATCCCCCTGCCGCCGAAGCCGGACTTCTCCGAAGTGGACTGGCTGGTGGGGGAATGGATCGGAAGCACCACTGACCGGACAGCCCCAGGTGAAATCCGGTTGTCCGTCAGCTATGAACTGGATAACCGAGTCATGCTCCTACGCGGGAAAGCATCTTTCCAGGCGACCAAAACTTCCCCGGCCATGAAAGAATCGTGGCTGGGCGTCCTCACCTCGGACCGGGGAGCAGCCGGCTTCTTGCTGCGCACGTTTTCCAGCACCGGTTTCATCACGCGATACCGGGTAACTGTTGAAGGGCCGGAAACACACATCAATCCAGAGGGAGGCGAGCAGCCTCCGCCGGGATGGCTCTTTCGCACGGTCATCAAGCGCACAGCCCCTAAGGAGTTTGTGGAGACAGTTCAGGCAGCACCACCCAACAAATCCTTTTTTGATTATTACACCGCCAAGTTGAGCCGCGTAACGTTGGAGGAGAAGGCGAAAACATCTCCAGCCACACCCCAATAGAGAGGCTTGGTGCAGAATTACAGGCCGCTGTATCCATTTCCAACGCCAGGCGAGGAGTGATTTCGGGCTCTCATCGAGATTGAAGAGGGCCCAGGAGGCACATTCGCCTTGGCAAATACAGGGGGAGTTCCATGTCTACACGCAAGAAGGTCATCCTTGGCATCCTGATCTTCCTGGCCGTCACACTTGTTGCCCTTGTGGTCATAGTTCCCCTGCTCTTTGATGTGGACCGCTATCGCCCGCAGGTCGCATCGCTAATCGAAGAGCAGACGGGCAAGCCCGCTGAGATTGGGCATCTCGCTCTCACCGTCTTTCCAAGCCTTTCCATCCGCGTGGATGATTTCGCTCTCAAGAACCCCTCGGGATTCCCTCAGGGCTATTTCGTGAAGGCTCAACGGATTTACGCCGTGGTTGACGCCGGTGGGCTTTGGGACCACCAAGTGGTCATCAAGTCGCTGGACCTGGACACGCCTGCAATCAGCCTGCTTTCCGACGCCAAGGGTAACTGGAACTTCCAGAGTAAGCCTTCTCCAGCCAGAGCCGACCCTGACCCGCCGGGGCAAAAGCCCTTGTTTACGCTGGGAGCCATCTCCAACGTCAATATCACCAAGGGCAAGCTAAGTGTCGCGAACCTTTTGCCCTCCGGGGGTTCGGGCCCGGTTTTCATCGAAGCGGACGGCGTTTCGAGCCAACTGCGGCAGGTCGACCTCAATGCCTTCACTGAATCTGCCTCAGTCCACCCCCATGCTGTCCCTGGTAAACCCGCAGCGGTTTCTGAAGCTGGTTGGCTTACGTCTGTCGCCTACGCCACCGACCAGAGTGGCAAGCTCGCGGCGGAGGGAACGCTCAAGATGGACTCTTTGCATGTCATGAATCTGGTCATGACCAATGTTAAATCCAAACTCCGTCTTTTCCCCAAACATGTCTTCTTGGACGGCCTGGACTTTAAATGGTATGACGGCCACGCCGCCGGGAACCTTTCCTTTTCGTTGGCGGGCCAGAACCCCCATTACAACACCGATGCGAAACTGGACGGCGTCAACCTGGCGAAGTTGCTGGATGCATTTCCGGATGCCCGTGGGAAAATGACCGGCACGCTCGAGGGAACTGTGAAACTTGATGGCGAAGTGAGCCACTCGCCCGACCCACTGGCGGGAATTCGCGGCTCCGGGCAAATGACCATCCGCCATGGGAAGTTGCCCAGTTTGCAGTTGGACAAGAATCTGCTGCAACTGGCCCAGCTCGCGAAGATGGGTCCGGCGTCCGGCGATCCTGGTTCCTTCTCCTCCATCGCCATGGATTTCACCATCGCAAACAACCGGATTAACACCACCAAAGCCACTATCGTTGGCAACGGAGTTGACGTGGACGCCTCCGGGAGCCTTGCTCTGGCCGGGGAGGGCAGCCTCCATTACCAAGGCGTGGCGAAAGTCGCCGCCAGCCAGAACGCCCTCACCAGTATTCTAGGAGGCATTTCAGGCGCAACTGTTGCCGGCGGCAAGATGGCTTTCCCCTTCAATCTAGTTGGGACATTGCGAAATCCCAAGTTCACACTGAAGTCAGGCGGCGCCGGCAGCGGGTTGGGCGCGATCACGGGACCGGCGGCGGGCCAAAAGGGTGCTACGGGTCAACAACAGCAGCCTGCGAACGCTGTGCAAGGCATAACCGGGCTCCTTAAGAAGAAGAAAAACCCGTAGACCTTGATGAGCAGTGCTGTTTCGCAAGGCATGACCGGGTATCTGTATGCAAGGAGGAGGAGGACCCAATGACAACCACTCGACCCCTGGGGCTGGTGACGGGGGCTTCGGCCGGTATTGGAGCTGCTTATGCGCGCCGGCTGGCCGCGCAAGGATACGACCTGCTCCTGGTGGCCCGGCGCGTGGCTCGCCTGGAGGAATTGGCCGAAGAACTCACAAGCCGCCACCACGTGCGGGCCGAGCCTTTGCCCGCCGACCTCACGAGCGACGCCGACCTGAAAGCGGTCGAAGACCGAATCGCGCGCGAAGAGCATCTCGAATTTCTGCTCAACAACGCCGGGTTTGGCGCCAGCGGACGGTTCTACGAATCCCCGGTAGAAGTTCAGGACGCCATGCACCGGCTGCACGTGTTGGCCACCCTGCGCCTCTCCCACGCGGCGCTCCGCAAGATGACGGCGCGCGGCAAGGGCGCGGTGGTCAACGTGTCCTCGGTGGCGGCGTTCATCTGCCGGCCTGGCAGCCTCAGCTACTACGCCACCAAGGCGTGGGTCAACTGCTTCACCGAGGGGCTCTACCTGGAATTGAAGCAGGCCCGCTCGCCGGTGCGCGTGCAGGCGCTCTGCCCCGGATATACGGTGACGGAGTTTCACGACGTCATGGGATTCGACCGCAAACGTGTTCCCGCAAGCTGGTGGACTCCCGTCGAGCAGGTCGTGGACGCTTCCCTCGAGGGCCTCCAGCACGGCAAGCTGTTCGTGGTGCCCGGCTGGCGCTACAAGTTCTTCGTATGGCTGCTCCGGCTCATGCCACGTCCCCTGCTCCATGCCACAAGTTCGTGGGGTGGCGCGTAGATCGGGAGACGGAAGCGAGGCGAGACCGGGCGACTTTGGATTTCGGATGTGCGATTTTGGATTAGAGCGACGGTCTTTCTAACCACCTTTGTTTTCAACAGCATTCCCGCTTTAAGCTGCTAAGTACCTTTGTTTTCAAGAACATTCCAGCTTCGGCCGCCAGTTTTCCACAGCGGTCCTTTGTTTTCATAGACATTCACGCTTTGTTCGTTCAGATTTAAGTAACCTTTCTCAGTGGGCGACGGACAATTTGGGCCAGTGCAGTCGGCACCTCCACTCGGACATCAGGTCCCGCCCTGCGAAGTAAAAGAAGGGAGTGTAGTACATCAGTGTCGTTGCTCATAACTGTAGGCTATCTTGACTTTCAAGTTTTGTCAACTGACAGGATGTCCGGTGAAAAAGTCTGCCAAGGCAGAGTTAGGAGTTCCTGTTTTTAGCAAGGTTAGAGCTCCCAACGGAAAAGGATCGACAAGAGACAACCGGGTGCACACTCCTGTGGTGAAGTATGGCTGGGTGGCGGCGACATTGTTTCCCCACGTCGTCGCCTCGTAGGGTGTTGCGCTCCCGATGCAAAAAGCGGGGCGCATACATGCAAGACAATGGATGCGCCACGTGCCTGCTGCTTTCTGCCTTCTACTTTCTGCTTTCTGCCTTCGAGACCCGCTACCACCCGCCGCGTGTTTCCAGCCGCGCGGTTTCTTCGCGAATCCGTTCCCAGGCTCGTTCCACGTGACGAAATTCGGTGTAGGTCTGGCCGACGCAGAAGCGGATGATATAACGCCCATCCAGCTTGGTGTGGGTCAAATAGAGATCGCCGCTTCGATTGAGGGAATCCAGCAACGCTTCGTTGAAGGCATCCCCCGCGCGGTGGCGAAAGCACACCAGGTTTAATGGAGCAGGGGCGGCCAGCTCAAATCGCCCGTCCTGTTGCACCCAGGAGGCAAACTCCTGGGCCAAGGCCACGTGGCGGCGAACGTGGTGACGCAAGCCCTCCACGCCGTAGTGCCGAATCACGAACCAGAGCTTCAACGACCGAAAGCGTCTCCCCAGCGGCACCTGCCAGTCTCGATAGTCGATGACCGCGCCCGACTCTGTGGCCTTGTTGCGGAGGTAATCCGGCAGAATGGATAAGGCCTCGATCAGCGCTTTCCGGTTGGCCACGTAGAAGCAGTCGCAATCGAAATTCGTGAACATCCACTTGTGAGGATTGAAGCAGTAGCTATCCGCCAGCTCCAGGCCCTCGTTGATGTACCGGAATTCAGGGCAGAGCGCCGCCGTGCCGGACATGGCAGAATCAACGTGAAGCCAAATGCCTTGCTCCTTCGAGATCCGCCCGATTTCCGGCAAAGGGTCGAGGGCATTCGAGGAGGTGGTCCCCACGGTGGCGCAGACGATGCAGGGAATCTTCCCGGCTCGCCGGTCTTCGACGATTTGCCGCGCCAGAGCATCCGGGCGCATGGCCAATCGAGCGTCAGCATCAATGAGGCGCAGGTTCTCGTCGCCGAGTCCGGCGATCCTCACGGCTTTTTCGATGGAAGAGTGAGCCTGGGGAGAGGCATAGGCGACCAGTTTGCCTTGACAACCTCGCTTATTGCTGGTGTAGCCTGTGGAGCGCTCGCGGGCAGCCAAAATCGCGCAGAGCGAGGCGCTGGAAGCGCTGTCCTGAATAACGCCTCCGCCGGTTGATGTGGAAAGGAATTTCTCCGGCAAGCCCAGCATCTGGACAAGCCAGTCGAGCACGTGTGTTTCGAGTTCGGTGCAGGCCGGACTGGTAGCCCACAGCATGCCCTGAATTCCAAGCCCGGATGACAGCAGGTCGCCGAGGATCGCGGGAGCTGAAGCGTTGCAGGGAAAGAAGGCAAAAAAATTGGGCGACTGCCAGTGCGTTATGCCCGGCAGGATCAACTTTTCAACATCTCCCAGTAGGGCTGCGAAAGACTCGCCGCTCGCCGGAGGTTCCTGCGGGAGCAAGGCACGGATTTCACCCGGCTGTAATTGAGCCAACACCGGGAATGACTCGATGCGCTCATAATAATCAGCGATCCAGTCAATGACCGCCCGGCCATTCCGGCGGAATTCCTCAGTGGTCATGTGGTAGCTTTTCTCGTTCGACATCCCTGTCTCCTCTTCGGCGCGGGAAGAATAGCTGTCCCTAGTCCCTGGTCCGTGGTCCGTAGTCATTTGACTTCTTCCTTGAAAGTCGCCGCCGCGTCGGCTGTCAACTTGCCGCTCAATCGCACTACCGTGGCGCATTCCGTGGTGTGGACATCCAGCTTCAAGCGGGAAGCAGGAACCTTAGAGGGATTCGGCGCCATAGAAACTCCTGTTCAGATTCAGATCGCCACCTGTTGATTGTACCGCAGGTGGCGCGCCCACGCCGCTTTGGCATGTGAGTACCAGGAACCCCCCAGCGATTAACGCCTGCCACCTCCAATCAGCAATCTTCAATCGTCAATCCCGCTGGACCCTTTTGCTTTTCACCCTTTCTTCGGGCGATAATCGCTGCTGCCATGAAAACCACGCGCTATTTCGAAGAGCAGGTCCTGCGCAAGCGGCCGTAGATCCACCGCGTAGTGCGAAAGGATCGTGGCGAATCCTCTGCGGCGTGAAACCCAGCCCGATGGCAGGATTCGTTACTGGGGAGTCGTGCCCGAACTGGGAGGGCGCGCGCTTCGCGTGGTGACGTTGGAAGACGGGGAGACGATTCACAACGCTTTCGCGGACCGCGATTTCAAGCTACCATAGGGGAGTGGGAGGATAAACGGATGAAGCTGCACTACTATGCGGAAACCGATTCCCTCTACATCGACCTCAACTCAAGGCCCAGCGCCGATTCGCGCGAAATCGCCGACGGCTTGGTCATCGACTTCGACGCCCAAGGCAACATCGTCGGCATCGACATTGACCACGCCTCACAGAAACTCGACCTCAAGACACTCGAAACCGTCTCCTTACACCCGCTGACCGCGCGGCTTTCCTGACTGCTGGTTCTGTATTCGCCGGACCTTCAATCGTCAATCATCAATCGGCAATCCTACGGGCCCCCAGCCCCGAGTCCCGTGCCCCCAGGCCCGACCCGGGCCGGGGCTGGTGGAGGCGAAGAGGGAGATGGCGCGCATAGCGCTCAAAATCCTTATCCATCGTGAAGACCGTCCAGTTGCGGCGCAGGGCGACCGAGCAGATGAGGAAATCAACAGTGGAGCCGCTCACGCCCGCGGCTCGGCAATGATTGCTTGCGAGAGCCGCTTCTTCGTAGTCCTCAACGCCCAACCGGGGGTCCTCAAAGGCTCTAAGGTCCTGCCGCAAGTGCTCGTACTGACTTCGGCTGCGAATTCCCGACAGCACCTCCTGCCGCACGGGACCGATCATCTGGGCGCGGCCTTCGCGGATCAGCTCCGCCAATTCGTCCCGGACAAGTTCTTCTTCCGCGCTGAGGCTCCGGGAGCGCCTGCGCAAAGCTAGCGACCACACGGAGGTGTCCACCAAGACCGTCATGCGCGCCGCCGCTCAGCCTTGTAGTCGTACCGGGGGTCGTAGTTAATGGTGCCGAAGCGTGCCAACAGCCGCAACTGCCGCCGACGTCTTATGTATTCATCGAGCGCGGCCGTTACGGCTTCTTTCTTCGTCTTGTGACGACCCACTCGGCGCGCCCTTTCGATCAAGCGGTCATCAAGAGCGAGATTTGTAGGCATGATGAAACCTCATTGCTCTCTTTAAATATCACACACAGTGACGTGTAAAGGCAAGTGTGAGCAAACGCAGACATAGTTGGCTGCAACTTCCTTCCCTTGATGCGGGTGTCCTTAGGACAAGTGACGAGCAAGCGTAGCGCAAACGTGTTTTCTTACGTCTGCGGCTCTTCGGTGGGGATTCTTGAACGAACCGCGGACTTACAAATCAGGTCCGTACTACCTTGCTCGATCAACCCTCCATTCATGGTCGGTCGCAAAGAATTGAGTGTGACGCGCCACTACTCTCCTTTCGCCGACGCGGCCGACGGGTACCATACGGGACCCACTTCTCGCAAAAAAATCCGGGCGGTTACTGGACCAATAAACTTGAACTCCTGTAAGTTGGCGGAAAGTTCTGCGGGCGTTTTTGACTGGGCAAGAAGACTGGTGAGCGAGCCATAGCGCTCCTTGAGCTCCTTGCAGACGTGGAGGAGTTTAGTGGCCGTGGAGAAGTCATAGCGGACATAGCGCGCCTCATCCAAGAGCCGCACTAGTTCATCCCACCCGGCGCGGAGGATGGCGTCGGGACTCAGTAGTCGAGCTGCGGCTAATGCCACAAAAGCTCGCTCGGCAACCTGCCGCTGAATCGGCTTGCCGAAGAGTAGACAAACCAAAAACCATTTAAATAGCTCTTGCTCCTTTTTCGAGGACAGATGGATGCCTAGCTCTTCCGCAGAATATGTTCGCTTCATCTTCGTCTCTCGCTAGAGGCCAGCTACTCGATTGCTCCGGCAGCGAACAAGGCACTCACCCGCTGCAGGTCGGCCTCGGTGTCTACGCCGATGGTGTCATGCGGTGTCTCGGCTACCATGATCGGCACGCCATTCTGCAAAAAGCGCAGTTGGTCCAGCTTCTCAGCTAACTCCAACGAGGATTGCGGTAAGGAGTGAAACAGGGACAGCGCCGCCCGCGTGTAAGCGTAAATGCCCAGGTGCTTGTAGTACTGAATCCCGCCTTGACCATCACGGTCGTAAGGAATGGGGTAGCGAGAGAAGTAAAGCGCGCGGCCTGAGTTGTCGGTCAGGACTTTGACATTGTTCGGATCCAGCGCTGCAACCGGGTCCATGGCGACCTTGAGGGTTGTGACCTGGACGTCTCCCTGCAAGAACGGCGTGAGCAGCAATTCGAAATGCGCCGGCCGCAGCATCGGCTCATCTCCCTGGATGTTCGCATAGACGTCCGCATCCGTCCGCGTCATTACTTCGTGCACACGGTCGGTTGGGGAGGGGTGGCGGCCGGTCAGGGTGACTGGAATGCCCTGCCCTTCACAGAACTGCTTCACTTCTTCGTTCTCCGTTGCCACCACCAGATCGGCAAGCAGCGCCGAACGTCGGGAATGGTGATAAACCCAGTAAAGCATCGGCTGGCCCGCAATTTCTCGAAGTACTTTTCCGGGCAGCCGAGTTGACCCCAGCCTTGCCGGGATGACTCCCAGTATCTTCGGACGAGCGCTCATGGTCTGTCCTCAGCTATGGTCATTATCCATATCATAATACCGGAAATTTGCATGAGGAGAGTAACCTCTGAAAATAGAAGACCTTCTGGGTATCTATAATCCGCGGCAGGGATAGCTCCCACCTCTCCGAGTTCGGCTGCGGGCAGGTTTGAATTTCTTTCGCCTTGACTAGCACCAGAGCTGTGTCATACTGAGTATGCATGAGTATGCGCGAGTATGCCTGAGTGTGATGTGGCTCACCACCCAGGCTACAGCGGTGAAGATATGCCCAACCGAAAAAAGAAGATCTCAAAAGCGGAGTTCGTACGCAAGTTCACTGGCGAAGCCATGAAGTACTTGGAATCCCTGCCCCCGGGCGAGCGCGATGCCAGGATCGAAGCCTTCGGGAAGAGTGTTCTCAGCTCCTGCGCCCCCGAAACTGAAGCCAGATGTTCCACAGCCTCTGAAACTCGGGCGATTCCTCTTGCGGCCCGAGTTCGCGAATCGCGTTAACAACCTCTCTGTCGTCGCAATTTCCGTTAGCAATCATCCTAACGAACTGACGCATTTTCCGCTCTTGAATTATTGTCGAGGCCCTCTTGGGATGGCGCTTACCCCTTGTTGATTCCTCTTTCATGATATCGGCTAGCTCTTCGGACTTATCATCCTTTTGGACCATGGTGGGCTACCTCTGCGCCGCAGTATACGTGCCGGGTCCCGGCGTCCTAATCAATCCCAGAAAGCACATTCGCTGAGAGGAGAGCGTCAATCGAACTGAGCGATATTCCGAGCAAAACTGCTGCGCTCTTTTTCGAGACCAGCATCGGCCTTACAGGTTCGGCACTCATACGGACATCATGTGAAATATCCGCACATAAAAACAAGACCTTTTATTTGCTCGTTCTTGCGCTACAATGGCGCACATGACCAAGAAAATGCACGAAGCTGGCATCAAGGCCGCAGAGACGAAACGCATCAACGAAGCATGGGGCAAGGCGCATGCCGCAGAACGTGCGAGCAAGAAAGCATTATTGAAGTATTGCGAAGCGCACGGGTGGCGTGTGGCCTTCTTTGAAGGCAAGACTGGAGCACCACGCACAGGAATCATTGACGCCATCGCTTACCAGCTCGGCAGGCAGAACCCCGATGAAATGGAGTTGCGCTTGATTCAGTTGAAGGGCGGTAAGGCTGGCGTGACCGGGGAAGAAATTAGACGGCTCAAGGAAGCGGCGAACGCTCTTAGGGTTAGGTATCTGATTGCTGAGTTAGACGCAAAGACAGGAAACCTTCAAATGCTGCCGGATGACCTAGAGGCAGGTTAGGACTCGGCACGCCGGATAGTTTCTTGCACCGCTCGGAAGGCCACCTGATTGAAGTCCTCTCCCTCGATTACAGGATGCCGCAATTTGGCCTCACGTGCGTTTGGAGATTCCTTGCGCGTGGCTGGGTTCCGCTTCCGTCCTGACTTTAGCTTAGTTTTCTTTGGCATGGCCGGAGTGTGGCAAAGGCTGAGACCGAGCGCAAGAGCCAGAAAATTCAAACCGTACCACTACCCCGACTTCCGGTTTCTTGACACCCCTGAAAAGGGCATGCTAAATTTCCTTTCTTTGAGGATGCGGCAGAAAGCTCTCTGTGAGGGTGCCCTTTAATCATGGGCCAGACTCTTTCCCAGCTCGCGCAACTCTTTATCCAGACGATTCCAACGGTTATTTTCGTATTCGTCCTCTATGTCATTCTCCGCAGGTTCTTTTTTGGGCCGCTGACCGCAGTGTTGAAGAAGCGTGAGGAAGAAACCCAGGGCGCGGTGGCGCGTGCCCACGAGCAAGCGGCTGCGGCGGAGGAGAAAGCGCGTCAATACGAAGCTGCTTTCCAGGCTGCGCGGCAGGAAACATATCGCCACCGGGAGGCGGTTGGGCGCTCCATCCTTGAAGACCGGAAAGCAACCCTGAAGCGGGCGCACCAGCAGTCGGAAGCATTGCTCAGCGAAGCGCAGGCCAGCCTGGCAGCGGAGGTAGCTCAGCGCAAGAAGGAATTAGAGAGCACCTGCCAGTCTCTAGGCCAGGAGATAGCCGAGACGATCCTGGGAGGCGCCGCTCGGGATGGCGCAGGAAGGATTCAGCCTTGAGGGTTTGCTTGCGCCGCGCCTTGACTCGATGGCTTTTCGCCGCCTGCCTAGTGGGCCTGGCTGGCTCGCTGGGTTTCGCTCGGACCTTTACCCAGGACCGCAGCCTTGCCTCCGCCCGCGCGGCAGAGAGTGAAGAGGCAGGCAAAAAGGCGGGACGCGAGTTACTTTACAAGTTTATTAACCTCGCGCTGCTCGTGGGAACCCTCGGATTCTTCTTGCGGAAACCCCTGGCTGGTTTCTTTGCCGAACGCTCTGCCTCCATCCGAAAGGGCCTGGAGGAAGGACGAAAGGCCCTGGAAGTATCCCAAGCCCAACTCAAGATCGTGGAGCAGAAGTTGCAGCATCTGGAGGAGGAGATTGCAGCCTTCAGGGCTTCCGCCGAGCGGGAAATGGAGGCGGAACGCCAGCGTTTGAAACTGGCGGCGGCCGAAGAGGCGGAGAAAATCCTCCAGTCCGCACGCGCCCAGACCGAAGTCGCGGTTCGGGCCGCCAAGCTGGAATTGAAGAGCTACGCGGCCGAGCAGGCGGTCGAGTTGGCCGAGGAGATTATTCGCCGGCGCCTGGACGAGGCGGGCCGGAAACAACTGGTCAGTGATTTTCTGGCACGAGTCGAATCCAGGGCGCGGCAGAACTGAGAAGAAGTCGAGAAGTCGAGAGTCGAGGGTCGAAAGGAAGAGGACCGAAATCGAAAGTAGATAACGCGCTAGGAAGGTGTTCTTACTTTCAACTTTCGACTTTCGACCCTCGACTCTCGACTCCTCGACTCAGGTGATTCCCTTGCCCATGGTGGTTGCAAATCGGTATGCACGCGCGCTCGCCGAAGTGGTGGCGGCGAGCGGCGATTACCGTAGGGTCCTCCAGGAGCTTCAGGACTTCGCGAGCGCTTACCGCGAAAGCCCCGAGCTGCAGGAAGTGTTCGTTTCGCCCGCCGTGGCGCTGCCGCAGAAGATGAACGTGCTTGTGGCGATCGGGCAAAAACTGGGCGAATCCCCGGTGACGCTGAATTTCTTGCGCGTGCTCCTGGCCAACTACCGGATGCCTTTACTCGAAGAAGCGGTCCAGGCTTATCGGAAGATAGCAAACGACCGATTGGGAGTAGTGCGAGTTACCGTCTCTTCGGCCTCGGACCTCTCGGAAACCGAGCGGGAAAGCGTGGCCGCGCGATTCAGGGAGTTGACTGGCAAGCAGGTAGAACTCGAGTTCCGAATCGACAGCGAATTGCTGGGTGGAATCCTGGCGCAGATTGGAAGCACGGTTTACGACGGGTCTGTGCGGGGCAACTTGGCGCGGATCCGGGAGCAGTTGACGGCGCGATAAGGGGAATGAATGGCGGCGTGGGCCCCTTCTCGAGCGCCGTCCCGAGGTTTCGTGAAGTCGCGAAAACGCCGGCTGTGCAGCAGGGCGCTGAAAACTCGTTTAGCCTGTCATTCCGAGGAGCCGCAGGCGACGAGGAATCTCGTACGTGCTTTGTTTCCAGAGCGAGATTCCTCGCTTCGCTCGGAATGACAACGATCACAAACGTTTTTCAGCACCCTGCTAGACTGGGCCGGAAGGGGCAGAGCGGAGCTAGAAAGGCTGAAGCTGGTAGGGAGATGCAAGAGCATGCCACAGATTAGAGCAGACGAAATCACCAAGATCATTCGCGAGCAGATTGAACACTTCGACCGCGGTGTCTCGGTCACTGAAGTGGGCACGGTCATTTCCGTCGGTGACGGTGTGGCGCGTATCCATGGCCTGGACAACGTCATGGCGGGCGAACTGGTCGAGCTGCCCCACGACGTGGCCGGCTTGGCGTTGAACCTGGAAGAAGACCGAGTGAGCGCCGTGCTCTTCGGTGACTACGTTAAGATTCAGGAAGGCGACACCGTCAAGCGCACCAAGCGCATCATGTCCGTGCCTGTGGGCGAGGCCTTGGTGGGGCGCGTGGTGGATGCGCTGGGGCGGCCGACCGACGACAAAGGGCCCATTCTGACTGACAAGTACATTCCCATTGAGAGACTGGCACCTGGCGTGATTGACCGCCAAAAGGTGCGCGAGCCATTACAGACCGGAATCAAAGCCATTGACGCCATGATCCCCATTGGTCGCGGCCAGCGCGAATTGATCATCGGTGACCGCCAAACCGGCAAGACCGCCATCATGCTCGACACCATTTTGAACCAGCGCGGCGGGGACGTGATTTGCATTTACGTGGCCATCGGCCAGAAGCGTTCGACCATCGCGCAGGTCATCAAGACCCTGGAAGAACATGAGGCGATGAGGTACAGCATCGTAGTGGAGGCGAGTTCCTCGGACCCGGCCCCCATGCAGTACATCGCCCCTTATGCGGGATGCGCCATGGGGGAGTACTTCCGAGACAGCGGCAGGCACGCGCTGTGTCTTTACGATGATCTTTCCAAGCACGCAGTGGCTTATCGCGAAATCTCGCTGCTGCTGCGCCGGCCTCCCGGCCGTGAGGCTTACCCCGGTGACGTTTTCTACTTGCACTCGCGGTTGCTGGAGCGCGCCGCCAAGCTGAGCGATGCCCTGGGCGGCGGATCGCTCACGGCGCTCCCCGTCATCGAAACGCAGGCGGGCGACATTTCCGCCTATATTCCGACCAATGTAATTTCGATAACCGACGGCCAGATCTATCTGCTGACCGACTTGTTCAACAGCGGCGTCCGACCCGCCGTGGACGCAGGCCTTTCGGTCTCGCGGGTGGGCGGCAACGCGCAGATCAAGGCCATGAAGCAAGTGGCCGGCACGCTGCGCCTGGACTTGGCCCAGTACCGTGATGTGGCCGCCTTCGCCCAGTTCGGGAGCGACCTGGACAAAGCCACCCAGGCACAGCTCAACCGCGGGCAGCGCTTGACGGAAATCCTCAAGCAGGGGCAGTACAGTCCGCTTCCGGTTGAAAAACAAATCCTCATCATCTTCGCGGGCACCAACGGCTACCTCGACAACCTGGAGATCGAAGATTGCCAGCCCTTCGAGCTGGGGCTCTACGAATTCATGGATGCTTCCTACCCTTCGGTGGGGAGCCAGCTCATCCAGAAAAAACAGATCGACGAACCTTTGCGAGCGGAGATTGGCAAGATGCTGGATGAGTTCAAAGCCAAATTCCTGGCGGAGCGGAAGGCCAAGGTGGCCTGATAAAGCGGTGTTTGCACGTGGTGACCTGAGTTAGAAGTTCGCTAGTCCAGTCAGCCCCGACTTGTCGGGGCGAAAGAATGTAGCCCACGTCGTAAGACGTGGGTCAAATGGCCGACCCCTCACCCCCGTCCCCTCTCCCGCCGAGGCGACCGGGAGAGGGGTGTCCCGCTCTGCGGGACGGGGTGAGGGCTTTCCACCCAGGGCTCACGCCCTGGGCTAAGATCTTGCGCCCCTACGGGGCTGCGGAACGACGGCCCGAAGGTGATCTGACCCAATTCGAAGCTAGTCCGCGAAAGACTGCGAAGTTATGGCAACTTTACTTGATATTCGGCGTCGCATTCGCTCGGTCAAGAGCACGCAGCAGCTCACCCGTGCAATGAAGATGGTTGCAGCGGCCCGGCTGCGGCGCGCCCAAGACAGCATCTTTAATGCGCGGCCTTACGCCAACCAGATGCTGACGTTGCTTGCCAGCCTTGCCGCGCGCACCGAGCAGCGCGCCCATCCGCTGCTCGCCGAGCGGCCTATCGAGAAGGTCCTGCTGGTGCTCATCACGGCGGACCGAGGCCTTTGCGGGGCGTTCAACGCCAACCTGATCCGGGCCGCCCAGGATTACCTGGAGAGAAGTGGCGACAAGGAGGTCTCAATTATTGCGGTCGGCCGCAAGGGTCGAGATGCCTTCCGCAAGCGGCCCCTTAAGATGGTTTCGGAGCACATTAACTTGTTTGGGCGTCTACAGTTTTCGCATGCCCAGCAGGTTGCAAAGGAGATCGTCGACCTCTACACGGAGCAAAAGGTGGACGCGGTTGACTTCCTCTATAACGAGTTCAAGTCTATTCTGATGCAGCGCGTGATGGTGGAGCGGTACCTGCCTGTCAAGCCGGTGCAGCCTGCGACGGGTGAGGCGCTGATCGACTACATCTACGAGCAGCCCGCGCTGGAAATATTCAACGCCTTGCTTCCGCGCTACGTGGAGATCGAGGTTTACCGCGCCCTGCTCGAATCGCAAGCCGCGGAACTGGCCGCCAAAATGACGGCGATGGATGCAGCCACCAACAACGCCTCCGAATTGATCGACTCGCTCACGCTCCATTTGAATCGCGTGCGGCAGGCGGCCATCACGCGCGAGATCATTGAAGTGGTGAGCGGAGGGGCGGCGACGTAGGAGATCGGGAGATCGGGTGATCGGGTGATCGGTAGATCGGATGATCGGGAGATCGGATGATCGGGTGAACAATGAGCTATTCTACCGATCATCCCATGGCCCGATTTACTGATCCGTTCTGTTATATCGAGAGACCGGGAAGTAATCGAGCTGTTCTCCCGATCACCCGATCTACCGATCACCCGATCTCCCGATCCCAGAAGGAATTCTCATGACTACAGAGCAGCACATTGGCAAAGTGGTGGAAATCACGGGCCCGGTAGTGGTGGTGGCATTCGAGGGCGAGCAGCTTCCGCCCATTTACAACGCCCTGCGGATTACTTCCGAGGGCTTTGATGTTCCGCAACCCATTAAGGTCATCGCGGAGGTCGAACAGCACCTGGGCGAAGGGCGCGTGAAATGCGTTGCTATGGAGCCTACAGAGGGCATGGTGCGGGGCATGAAAGCCATCGACCTCGGCGAGCCGATTACCATTCCGGTGGGCAAAGCGACACTCGGCCGCATCATGAACGTCATCGGCGAACCCGTGGACAACCTCGGGCCGATTGTGGCGGAAACGCGCTATCCCATCCACCGCAATCCCCCGGCGCTCGAAGAGCAGAATACCAACCTGGAAATGTTCGAGACGGGGCTCAAGGTGGTGGACTTGCTCGAGCCCTATCTGAAAGGCGGCAAGACGGGATTGTTCGGCGGCGCCGGCGTGGGCAAGACCGTCATCATTATGGAGCTGATCAATAACGTCGCCATGAAGCACGGCGGCGTTTCCGTGTTCTCCGGTGTGGGCGAGCGCACCCGCGAGGGTAATGACCTGTGGCTGGAAATGCAGGAGTCCGGTGTTATAGTGCCCGGCGACTCGAACAAATCCAAGGCAGCCTTGATCTACGGGCAAATGACCGAGCCTCCGGGGGCCCGACTGCGCGTGGGCTTGACCGGCCTCACGGTGGCTGAATACTTCCGCGACGTGGCGGGCCAGGACGTGCTCCTGTTTATCGACAATATCTTCCGTTTCACCCAGGCAGGCTCGGAAGTCTCGGCCCTGCTGGGGCGCATGCCTTCCGCCGTCGGCTACCAACCGAATCTCTCCACGGAAATGGGCGAGCTGGAGGAGCGCATCACGTCCACCAAGAAGGGCTCCATCACCTCCGTGCAGGCTATTTATGTGCCCGCGGATGACTTGACGGACCCCGCTCCCGCCACGACTTTCTCGCACCTGGACGCAACCACGGTGCTCTCGCGGCAATTGGTCGAAATCGGGATCTATCCGGCCGTGGACCCGTTGGCCTCTACGTCGACCATTCTGGATCCCCGCATCGTGGGCCAGGAGCATTACCGCGTGGCCCGGGCCGTGAAAGCGATCCTCCAGAAATACAAGGACCTGCAGGACATCATCGCCATCCTCGGCATCGATGAGCTTTCGGAGGAAGATAAATTGACGGTGGCGCGGGCGCGCAAAATCCAGCGCTTCCTTTCCCAGCCCTTCCATGTGGCGCAACAGTTCACGGGCCTCGAGGGTCGTTACGTGAAGCTTGAGGATACAATCCGCGGCTTCAAAGAGCTGGTCGAAGGCAAGTACGATGATATTCCCGAGCAGGCCTTTTACATGATGGGTAACATCGAGGAGGCGCTCGAGAGGGCTGAAAAACTTAAGGCGGCAGCATGAGAAAAAATTGATTCATTGATCCATTGATTCATTGACTCATTTTCGCACTGATCGGCGCTTGATTTGGCCAACTCAAGCAGTGAGTCAATGAACCAATGAATCAATGAGTCAATGATTCAATGAAGCAATGAATCAATCCCATGAGTGACCCTCTTCCCACCGAACTACAACTGAACATCGTGAGCCCGGACCGCCTGCTGGTGCGCGACTCCGTAAGCGCGGTGACCGTGCCCGGTAAGAATGGATATATTGGGGTGTTGCCCGGCCACGCTCCCCTGCTCACCGAGCTCGTGCCCGGCGAGCTCACCTACACGCGCCAAGGTGTGAAGCACTACCTTTGCGTAAATTGGGGGTTCGCCGAGGTGCTTCCCGATCGCGTCATCGTCTTGGTCCAGAGCGCCGAGCGCGCCGAAGAGATTGACCTTGAGCGCGCGCAAAAAGCCAAGCAACGAGCGGAGGAACGCCTGAAAAGGTTCTCAGATCCCGAGACTGACATGGAGCGCGCCCGAGAAGCCCTGCGCCGGGCAATGGCAAGGCTCGAGGCGGCACACCACATTCAGACGTGAACATCCGCATCTATACTGCAAGCTGGTGCCCGGACTGCCGCCAAGCCAAGCGGTTTCTGGAAGAACACCAGTTGTCCTACGAGGAGTTTAATATCGAGACGGACCTGCGGGCTGCCAAGTTCGTTAAACACGCCAACGACGGCAAGCGGAAAGTTCCGACCTTCGACGTTGACGGTCGCGTCTTCCCTTGTTCACCTTTTAGCGCTCAAGAGCTGAAGCAAAGGCTGGGGTTGTAGTTCGTGGGGGCTCGCTTCCCGATGCCGGTCGGGCGAGTTCAAGCCTTTGAAAGCAAAGGATTTGCTCAGCTCAGGCGGTCAGCCGTCAGCTTACAGGGAACAGGGAATAGGGAACAGGGAATAGGAACCCGAAACCTGTTCCCCGCTCCCTGTTGCCTGTTCACTGTGACCTGTTCCCTGTTCGCTGTTCCCTGTTCCCTATAACCTGACACCTGAGACCCGACACCTGTCCTTCCGCCCCCTCGGTGCGAGTCTTTGCGCAAGCTTCGCCACGCCGACGACGGGTCGCTCGGGGTTGTTACCTATCAGGTGTGTATGACTTTATTTGGCTATCGGTGGTGGGGTCATAATCCCGTGGTAGAACCAGAACACGACCATCACCAACAGCATTATCACCCAGACTGCCCCCAGAGCGCGGATGGGAAGGTCGAGCTTATGGCTCTTCATCTCGGCAACCTTCTGTTTCTCAATGGCTTGCTCTTCCTTCGCGTCATCACTCAGGGGGATCCAGTCCGTTTCTTTCTTGGTAATCCGGGAACGGTAGAAAACCAAGCCAAGGAAAAGGATGGTGACCACACCCCACGCTGCAATGAGTGCAACCATAGTGTCCATTATTTACCCCCGCGGGAGTCAGGCATCCTGTCGCTGCGTAAAAGCCTGGCTCCCTTAGGCGCAGAGCAACCAAGGTTCCAACGTTGAGTCATCGCTCCGTTGAATTGCTGATTCGTTGAGCGCTGACACCTAACACCCGGCACCTGACACCTATTCGTACCGCAGCGCCACCATCGGATCGACCTTGGTTGCCCGGCGCGCGGGGACATAGCTGGCGAGCAGCGCGATGGCAGCAACCAGAAATGCCCCTGCTGCGAACGAAATCGGATCGTAAGGTTTGACACCGTAGAGCATGCTCGCCATCAGGCGAGTGGCGATCAATGCTGCCGCTAAGCCTACAAAGATGCCAGCGCCAACCAGTTTCAGGGCTTGCAACAGCACCAGCCCTATAACCTGGTTCCTACGGGCGCCCAACGCAATTCGTATCCCGATCTCCCGCGTGCGCCTCTGTACAACAAAAGCAACCACTCCGTAAAGCCCCACCGCGGCAAGGAAAACACCTAACAGGCTGAGTGCTCCGACGAGTTTCGCAGACATCAATTCATCCCAAAGGGCATAGCGCATCAGGTCTCGCGAGGTTTGGACTTCCCAAATTGCAGCCGTGCTATCCACCGCCCGGATTTCCCGTTTGATAGTTTGGATCATGGAACCCGGGTCGCCGGCAGTCTCGACAATCAGCGCGCCCCAATCCGACGGAGTCTGCGCAAACGGGAGGTACATGTACGGCTCAGGAGCATCGTGGAGATGGATGATTTTGGCGTCTTCGGCAATCCCTACGATTTGGTAGTCCACGCCTTCGATTCTCAAGCTTCGCCCAATCGCGTCCCCTCCCGGCCAGAACCGGCGAACCATGGTTTCATTGACGATGGCCACCTTCTGACTTTCCGGGCCCTCACTGGAGGCGAAATCCCTCCCCTGCAAAATGCGTGTGCCAACGGTCTCGAAATAACCAAGGCCCACAGAGTTGAATTTGATGGGGATGGTCGTTTGCCCCTGTGGCAACTCGATGCCGGGAATCGAGACCCGCTTATCAGCCCCTCCTCCCGACCCGCTGAGGAGAATGCGCGAAGCGCACGTAGCTCGCCTGACCCCGGGCAGGCCTCGGACCCTCTGGGCCAGCAAGGGAAGCAGTTTCGTGTGTTCCGGACTCGGTTGTCCGGTCGAGAAAAGATTCACAACAACAAGGTTCTTCCGGATATCGAATCCCACAGGCAGGTGCATGCTGTGTAACAGACTGCGAAACAACAGCGCTGAAGCAGTGAGCAAAAGGACGGATACGGCGATTTGGCCAATCACCAGAATGTTTCGGACGGGTAGTCGGTAACGACCGTGCCGGACGCTTCCCTCCTCACCCTTGAGGACTTTAGTGAGCTCCGTCTTCCCGGCTTGCAAGGCCGGCGCGAAGGTAAAGATCAGGGTTGCAAACACTGAGACGATGACCGTGAAAAGCGTCAGCCGGACGTCTATATGCAGGTCAGGTCCCATTTGAAACGGACCGGGAGGCATGAGCGCACTTTGCAGCCCCATCAACCACCCAGTCAACAGCAAACCCAGCGCTGCCCCGGCAATGGAAAGCAGAAAACCTTCCGTCATGAACTGACGAAATAGTCGCGCTCGTCCTGCTCCCAGGGCGACGCGAAGGGCCACCTCTCGGCGCCGCGTTTCAGCCCGCGCAAGCAACAAGCCCGCCACGTTCGCGCAGGAAATGAGCAACACCAAGCCCACTACGGCCATCGCAAATAGCGAAAGTGGAAGATCATCGCGGAACCGCTCGCTCTCCGTCAGCAGGCCGAAGGTGGTGGCGCGGTTTGTCGCAGGATAGGATGCCGCAAGGCGCCGGCCGAGCATGTCCAGCTCGGCCCGAGCCTGGTTGGTGGGAACGCCATGACGGAGCCGCGCCATGGCCTCGAACCCGCGATAATCGCGGCGCTTAAGCTGGGCGTCGTCGACCTCGTTCGGGGCCAGCAGCCAAGCATCGGTAGGAACAGATCGCTCCAGGCCCTGAAAATGGGGTGGCGCAACTCCCAGGACCCTTACGGTCTTCCCAGTCATCTTGATGGTTTCCCCTGCAATCTCGGGGTCTCCACCCAAGCGTCCTTTCCAGACTCGGTAGCTGATCACAACCGCGGGTTCAGGTTGACCTCCGTGGTCAATCTCGGGGACGAAAGCCCTGCCAAGGACAGCCTTAACTCCCAGCACTGCGAAGTAATCAGGCGAGACAACATCCACAAGGATTTGACTCGATTCGTCCATCGAGTTCAGGAACCTGGATTCCCGATCCCATACGGCGATCCCGGTGAGCGTTGAGGCTTGCTGGCGGAGATCAAGGTAATCGGCATACGAGATTTCGCGGCCAGCCCCCTCCGGCGTCTTCACCACGATCGTGGCGAGTTCTCCGGGGTGGGCAACCGGCAGCGGCCGGAGGAACATACCGTCAACAAGGCTGAAGATGGCTGTGTTTGCCCCGATGCCGAGTGCGAGGGTGAGAACAGCCACCGTCGTGAAGCCGGGATTCCTCGCCAGCATCCTTAAGCCATAGCGCAAATCCTGAATAAGCGTTCTCATGACTCATTTCTCCGTAGCCTTTAGGAAATGATGAATTCTGAATTATGAATGAATTGTGAGTTCAGAAAGCCAACGATAACCTCGTTTCTCCAGTCGCTATTTACCATTCACAATTCACCATTCATCATTCACAATTCCTTCGTAGCGCAGCGCCCCCATCGGCTCCCTCTCTCGAAGGAATTCGATACTAAATGGCCGTACACCCGGCTTATGCTAAGCAACCGTCGAGCCAACTAGCCAAGAAATGCAAATCGCTGAATCTTATGGAATTATTGGATGTGGGCTGACTTATTGTCGTGGGAGGATTGTCCGTTTATGGGATTCACATGACCGATTCCGAACATTCCTGCTTTCAGCTCTCAGCTATCAGCTTTCAGTCTTTAAGGCCTCTAAGTCCAATCGTCTTCAGTGCCGGCTGCCGACTGGCTACTGCGTACTGTCTACCTTCTGACTGCTGTCTCCAAGCACCTGACACCTGAAACCTGCTTCCCCGTTCCTTGACCGGTAGCGGCAGGCTTCCTATACTCAGTCGTGGTGGCGAACGGCGGGGTTCATGTGCCTACCCGTCGTGAGTGCCCCGAGAGGAACATGAAGGAGTTGGCGAAAAGCCGCGGACCTCAAATGCGGAGGTCCGCGCTACCTGCCCTAGTGAAGCCTCGCGTTGTCCCGCCGCTTCATGAGCGGTTTTCTCCAGCGGTGCTGGCCAATCACGCTTACCTGAAGGCGGTGCGGGATTGCTCTCATGGGGTTCCGCTGACCATCGCGTTGGAACGTCATGAGGGCTTCGTTTCTGTTTACAAGACAGCGTGCTTCGACGACGGCCACGAGGCCTCGCGATTCAACCTCCCCTTTGCGGAGAGGCTGGTGAAAATGCTTCTCTGGAAGCACGGCGGATGGAGGATCGTGGTGGGCGGACCGCGGCATGTAGGTGAGCATATCCGTCAGACCTATTCTCCGCAAGGTGCACGCGCTTTCGACGCTGAGTTCATGGGCGGAGTGTACGAACGGCCGTTCACGGTCGAGATTACCAGCCCCGAAAAAACCCCTGAGCCCTCGGAGGGTTCCATGGCCCTGGGGAGGCATCTCGACGGCTGCCGCATTGGATTCGACCTGGGCGCTTCGGACCGAAAAGTGGCAGCCGTGATCGACGGCGAGCCTGTTTTCACGGAAGAAGTGGTCTGGGATCCCCGCCACGCCGCTGACCCCAGCTATCATTACAACGAGATCATGGCAGGGCTGAAATCTGCCGCCAAGCATCTTCCGCGCGTCGACGCCATTGGCGGCAGCTCGGCCGGAATTTACGTCCACAATCGCCCGCGGGTGGCTTCCCTCTTTCGGGCGGTACCTCAAGAACTTTTCGTGACCAGAGTTGTGAACCTCTTCCTTGACATGAAGCGTGCTTGGGGGGGGATTCCCTTTGAGGTGGTCAACGACGGGGAAGTAACCGCGCTCGCCGGCTCAATGTCACTTCAGGATAACGCCGTGCTGGGGATAGCTCTTGGCTCGAGTGAGGCCGGAGGTTACGTCACCGAAACCGGTGAGCTTACCACTTGGTTGAACGAACTGGCCTTCTGTCCTGTGGACTATGACCCCGCGGCTCCCGTCGACGAATGGTCGGGTGATCGGGGTTGCGGGGCGCAGTATTTCTCACAGCAGGCGGTCTTTCGGCTGGCTGCCGCGGCTGGGATCAACTTGGACGAGCGCCTCGGTCCCGCGCAGAAACTCAAATCGGTTCAGGAAATGGCCCATGACGGGGAGGCGCGAGCAAAGCAGATCTTCGAGACCATTGGCTGTTATGTGGGATATGGAATCGCGCACTATGCCGACTTCTATGAGCTCCGCAATGTATTGATTCTCGGCCGCGTGACGTCGGGTGAGGGTGGGAACATTATTCTGAGCCGCGCCCAGCAAGTGCTGAAGAACGAGTTCCCGGAACTGGCGCAAGGAATCAGGCTCCGGCTCCCTGATGAAGCGACCCGGCGCGTCGGCCAAGCGGTGGCTGCGGCTAGCCTGCCAGCCCTACCGGTCAGGGAATAGGGAACAGGGAACAGGAATTAGGGATTAGGGATTAGGGACTAGGGATTAGGCTTTTCCCTGTTCCCTGTTCCCTGTTCCCTGTTCCCTGTTCCCTGTTCCCTAGGAATACGGAGGAATAGGATGGAGTTACACAATTCTGGAGCGGAAGTCTATGTCCCTGACGGTTCTCCTGTTAATGTGGCACTCTCCCGAACCACGCACCTCTGTGTGTCGGCCCATCAAGATGACATCGAGATTATGGCCTATCACGGCATCCTCGAGTGCTTCGGCAGGTCGGACAAGGGATTCACTGGGGTGACGGTCACCAACGGCAGCGGTAGCCCCCGCGATGGTCTCTACGAAAGTTACACGGACGAGGAAATGCAAGTCGTCCGGCGCAAAGAACAGAAGAAAGCTGCTTTCATCGGTGAGTACTCGGCCCACGCCTTCCTTGATTACCCCAGCAGCGCAGTCCAGGATCCTACTAATACTCAGGTGGTGGACGACCTTGAGAGAATCCTCGTGGCGTCCAAGCCACAGGTGATTTATACCCACAACCTCGCCGACAAGCATGACACACACGTTGCCACGGCCCTGCGAGCCATCCGCGCCCTACGCGAGTTGCCACGCGATTCAAGACCCCAGCATCTTTACGGCTGTGAAGTCTGGCGTAATCTCGATTGGCTGAATGACAATGACAAATTCGTCTTCAACGTGGAGGCTCACGAGAACCTTGCTATGGCGCTGGTGGGGGTGTTCGATTCACAGGTATGCGGTGGGAAACGATATGATCTTGCGACAATGGGCCGGAGGCGTGCTAACGCCACGTATCTTGCTTCGCATGGCGTGGATGAGTCCACGTCGCTGATTTTTGGCATCGACTTGACCCCGCTGGTTGAGGACGAACAACTCGACGTGGGGGAATACGTCGATGGTTTCATCCATCGCTTTGCCAAGGAAGTCTCCAGCAGGATCGCAAAGCTGTCCTGAGCTTCTAGTGCGTCTCAAATCCAGGTGCATTTGATTCTCAGGGTCGGAGTTGTAGCGCTGAGCTTTAGCTCAGCACATGCCGACCCCGCCCTTCCAAACCCGTGGTGAGAAATACGGACTAGAAGACTCGGTCCGAGTCGAGCAACAGCGTGACAGGCCCGTCGTTGACGAGTTCCACCTCCATCATGGCCTGAAACTGTCCCGTCTCGACCGTGATTCCGCTGGCCCGCATCGATCCTACGAAAGCTTCGTAGAGCCGGCGCGCCATATCCGGCGGAGCGGCCCGGTCGTAGCTAGGGCGGCGGCCCTTGCGGCAGTCGCCGTAAAGCGTGAACTGGGAAACGCAGAGCAGGCCTCCCCTTGTTTCCGATAAGGACCGGTTCATGCGGCCTTTCTCGTCGTCGAAGATCCGCAGGTTGACGATCTTATCCGCCAGTGATTCCGCTGCTTCCGGCGTATCCTCTTTGCCGATGCCGAGCAGCACAAGCATCCCCGTGCCAATGGTCCCCACGGCGTGGCCGTTGACTCGCACTTCCGCCCGCTTTACTCTTTGGATGACAGCCCGCATGGTAATACTCTCCTTTTTTGTATCCCTGCCGCTGCGTCAGACCTCGCATCTCCAGGCCCAGTGGAACCTGACCTGCAGAGCGGCTCCATTCGACAGAACACCAGCATTTGCCCAGGATAGCGCCTAGACCAAACGGCGTCGCCCCTTTTTTCCGGATTCCAATGCCTGTCGCAACTGAACCCGAATTCGCAGACTGAGGGGCCCTGGTCCGTTCCAACCCGTTAGAGTGAAGTCGCTTCCACCAAACCTGCGCAGGAACAGAACGGTGCGTTTGACGATTGCCTCACTCTGTGGTTCTAGCCTCGCCCAAGTAACCCCTCACCCGGCCCGCTTCCCGATGAAGTGGATCGGGACAGCGGGCCACCCTCTCCCCTCGGGAGAGGGCTGGCACCAAGAACACATAAAATAGCGGCCCTCTCCCTCGGGGAGAGGGTGGCGATCCCGCAGTCGCGGGAGACCCGGGTGAGGGGTCCTTTCTCTTCGAGTGAGATTAGACTCCCGTCCAACTTACGGATTCGGGCTGAAGTCGCTTCATCAGCCTGTCCGATGCAACAAGGGTTTCGAACGCCTCGCCCAAACATGCAGATTTTCCGATGTGTGTGTCAAAACGCGCCATTTGCTGAAGCACATTTCACAATGTGATAGAAGCGGCTGCCGCTATCGCCTTTTGGCTTAGGCAAATAAGAAATTCTTTCACACTCTCTCCACCCTTTCCCACTATTCCATCTCCACGTGCTAGGCTACATTCATGGATCGGATAGTGCCAGACCGGGCGCAGCAGGACGCGACGAGCACGCGGATAATCTTTTCCAACACTCGGTCGCGTACGGAGGCGCTCGTTCCTCCTTCCACAACCGGGGTTTCGCCGGCTGGTGGCCTTCATTCCGGCGCAGCCGCTCGCACTGAGGCTGAATACAGGTTGGTTCGGAGAGTATTTGCGCGTTGCGACGGGTTCATTCAGGAGGCCTGCGGCTCGTCATCAGTCCGTCCCGAGTTCCTGGGCGCGTTGACCGCCGGCGAGTCCGGTGGAAACCCCGCGGCTGTCCGTTTTGAGCCTTCTGTGTATCGCCACTTGAAAGCGGTAGCGGCCGGGGAGTCTCCCCGTTACGTTGGGATTCGTGCCCAGGCGCTTTGCGAGGAACTCGCGGAGGTCCTCCATCCCAAGACTGGCGAGTTCCACGAGAAGTTTCTCAACTCGCTCTTCACGGCCGGCCAAGCCAGCGAACTTTCCCGCCTGGCGGACGAGGCCCTGCGGGAGCTGGCTTCTTCGTGGGGCTTCGTGCAGATCATGGGTTTCCACGTGATCGGGCGGCACGGCACTGTGCGTGACCTCCTCGAGCCGCGATTTCATTATCACTTAGCAATCCAACTGCTTGCTGAATTCGCTGCGAGCTACCAGCTTGACCTCGCCCGCGAATTTGAGGAGTTGTTCCGCTGCTGGAACACTGGCCGGCCCGATGGCAGGACGGCGGATCCCGCCTACGTTGAAAACGGCCTGATGCGGATAGAGATCTATCGTGCGTTGATGGCTGGGCAGTCAGCGGCGCGCTTCGGAGATAAGGCCAAGGCGGCGTCGTGATTCTCCCATGGAGATGGAATTCAGCCACGAGAAGATTTTCGGTTTCGCAGACGACGCATATGACGACAGAGCGAGATTCCTCGCTTCGCTCGGAATGACAGGCTCTGAGGGATGAAAGACGAGCGAAACAAAAAGTTAAGAAAGGAAGGTCAGAGAAACGGGCTATGTTGAAATTCCTCCAACAACTCTTTTCCGAATCGGGTGAGGCGAGCTTCAGTCGCCTCGGAGCATTTGTGGCGCTGGGTTTTGCGTGTGGTTGGATTACCTACCTCGTATTCCACAACCACATCCTTCCCAGCCTGGAGGGCCTCACGCTCTTTATTGCGGCGCTTTATGGGTTGGGCAAGGCCAACGAAACGCTGCAGCGCATTTTGGAGAAGAAGTAATGGGAAGCAACCAACCGCTGTCGTTGACAACGTGCTTGGGCAAAATTGGGACCGCAGCCCGGAAACTCGCGAGCCTCAGCCCAGTGCAGGGGCTCTTGCGGAGCATTCCGGGCCTGCCTACCGCCGCTCTGGCTGGTGTTGTCATCATGTTCTTTGCCTGGTCCTGCGAGCGCCAAGCCCGGCGGCTTGACACGGTGCAGGCCCAGCAGGTGAAGAAGCAAGCAGCGGCGGAGATCTCCCGGCTCCAACAGCAAGCGGCCGGTGCCCTTCGGGATGCCAAGCAGAGCGCCCAGGCCGTCCGTGAGCTTGAAGCCCAGCGGCAACAGCTCGCGCGCCAAGCCGAAGGACTGAGTCAAAGTCTTGAGTCACTCCGCAAACAGGAGCTCGCGCGCGCCGACGAGGTGGCCACTCTTCCCACATCGGAAGTGGTGAGCCGGGTGGCCTCTCGTCTCCAAGAACCGGTGTCAGGTGTCAAGGACCAGGGGTCGGGGCAGCAGACCCCAAGCCTCCAGACGCTGGCGGCGGGTAATGGCGAGAAACAGCCAGCCCCCGACACCCAACATCTTGTGCCCAACCCCTCTCCCGCCTCCAGTCCCGCCCTCGTGCTCTCTGACCAGGGCGTGCGGAAGGTTGAGACTGCATTTATCGAGCTCGATTCCTGCCTCCAGCAGACCCAGGTTATGGGGGAACAGGTCTCCAACTGCGAGCAGCAGTCGAAGCTCAACTCCGCCATCAGTGACCAACAATCCGGCGCGATCGCCAAGCTCAACGCGGCGCTGGCGGACAAGGACAAGATCCTGGCCCAGAGCGAGGAAGCGCACCGGGCGGAACTCAAAGCCGCCCGCGGCACTTGGCGATCGCACTTTTTCCGAGCCGTCGAATACTTTGCCGGCGGATTCATCGCGGGGGTGCTTGTCCGATGAACCCTCTGGACATCCAACGCGTGGCGCTCTGGTGGGGCCCCGGCATTCTGGTCCTCATCATCTTCGGCTACGGTTTTCTCCGTCTGGCGCACTACTGGATTGAGAAGTCCATGGAAATGAAGCGCCAGCAGGTGGACGGCGCCTACGCCCTGGTGCGGCAATACATCGAGCAGTTCCTGGGCGCTCAGAGCGGGCAGGCCGACGCGCTATCGCGCCTCGCCAATTCGGTCGAGCATCGCGAGTCCCAGGAGAGCTTCGAGCACCAGGAAATCCTTATCGCCCTGAAGGCCCTGCATCGCGATATGAACAACCTGCGCTGCCGCAGCGGTGAGGATTTCTGCACGCTTCGCGCCTCGTCGGGATTCTCGGGGCGATGCGACTCCTCTTCCGACTTAAGGCACCTGCTGGAATCCCGCGCGCCGGGGTTCAGCTCATTGTGCCGGCCACCGGAGGCGGCGCCCGATGCGGCAGGAGTGGAATCGGAAAAAGAGCACTTTCCAGGCCAGAGCGCGGCGGCCTCCGAAGGCTCCCCCATCCACAAAACGCCCAGGCCTGATTCCAGTCTAGATAATATGTTCTGAGGAGTTAATCAATTATGGCCGCTACGGTTCGTCATAAGGAAATCATCCGCGGCAAGATCCTCTACTACCTGGGTCTCATCTACCCCCAAGCGGCCACCTTGCCGCTTCTTCAGGGCGAACTGGACATCTTTGGCTACCCCGTGCCCTTGGAGGAATTGAATTTCCACATCGCCTACCTGGCCGAGAAAGGCCTGGTGGCCGTGGAGCGCGTTCGCGGGCCCCGCTCCCGGCGTGAGATTCCACTGGTGAAGATCACGGCCCAGGGTATCGACTATTTCGACGGCCGCCTTCCGGCCGATGAAGGCATCTACGTGGAGCCCCGGTAATGAAAAAGCGCCTCTCTAGCCAAAACGCTCCGGGCGGTGGGGCGGCGGCGCAAAGCCCGCCGAAGTCGAGCACCGTCCCCTCCCCCGCAACGCAGCAGCCTACAGAAGGGTCTGCCGGTACGGCAAAGACCGTGGCGGCAGGCGGGACGGAAGTTGTGAACGAGGTCCTCAAGCTCAAGAAGGACGAGAAGGACCTCGTTTACAAGCTGCTCAAAGAGGGCTCGACCTTCGAGGACGTGGTCGAGGCGGTCAATGCGCGGGGCGGGCAATGCGTCACACTCAACGCCGTCAAGGCCTATTTTCAAGGCAACCGGGTGCTCCAAACCCAGCGAGCGCGCCGCCAGGTTGAAGATGCCGAAGCGCTCCTGTCGTCCGTCGACAAGGACCCCAAATCCGCTGAGGCTCGGCTCGCCAGGGCCACGTTCCTGACCGGTTACTCGAGGGTGAATCGGAATGCCTCAGTGGTGACTCCGAGGGAAGCCGCGCGCTACCGCATGGAGTGCGAGAATCTGAACCTCAAGCACCAGATACTCATGATGCAGAGGAAAAAGGCGAAGCAGGATTTGGATTACTCCCGCGCCCGGACACGCTTGATCGAGATCACGCAAGGAAAGATGCAGGGAGACCTTCTGAGGCTGGAGCGCGAGCTCACGGCACACCAAATCGGCGATCCCCTCGGGCCGGATATATTGCAGAGAATCCAACAGCTTTACGGACTTGCTTGTCAACCATTGCTTTATGAGGAAAGTGCCAATGCCTCCGCGAAAGCGTAACAACCCGCGGCCTGCCGTCCGACCTGTCGCGAGCGCAGAGAAAGCTACGCGGGCCTCCGAACCTTGCCGCAGGGAAGAGCTTCTTGCGGCATCTGAAATCCCGGATGTCCAATCGCCCATGACGATTCAGAAATCCAGCAACGAAGCACCCAAACCAGGCGGATGTCATTCCGAGCGCAGCGAGGAATCTCGCTCTGCACCGAGCTGGAACGGGGATCCAGGCGTACCAAGGGGTCTCGATGGAAGAAAGAATCAGAGCGAGATTCCTCGCTGCGCTCGGAATGACAGTGGAGCGACAACCCTCGAACCCATCCCTGAGCCTTTGGGTCCTGCTTTGCAATTACTTCCCTTCCAGCAGCGGTGGGTCGAGGATCATTCACCGCTCAAGGTCGTGGTGAAAGCTCGCCAGATCGGCTATTCCTTTGCCGCTTCCATCCGCGCCCTCCTGGAATGCCTGAAAAGAAGGACCACCTGGATTTTCCTTTCCAAGGGCGAGCGGCAGTCGCGTCTGCTGATGGAAAAGGTCCAGGAACACGTTCAGTCCTGCGGGATTCTGGCTCGGGCCTGCGAGTCTACCTTCTTCGAAGGCACGCTGATCAAGCAATTGGAAGTCCGGTTCGCCAACGGGTCCGTCATCTACGGACTTCCCGCCAATCCCGACACTGCCCGCGGCTACTCCGGCAACGTCACACTAGACGAATTCGCTTTCCATTCCGATGCCGACAAGATCTACACGGCGCTCTTTCCCACCATCACACGCGGCTATTGCCTCGAGGTCATCTCGACGCCCAACGGACAGCAGGGCAAGTTCTATGAGATTGCCAAGGCGGCAGGGCTCGTGGAATCGGGAGATCGGGAGATCGGGCGATCGGGTGAACTGGGGAAAACCGAAAATCAAAAAACGAAACTCAAAAGTCTGGGTGATTTGCGAATTTCGGATTTCGAGTTTCCTGCTCACCCGATCACCCGATCTCCCGATCACCCGATTTGGAGTGCCCACTGCTGCGACATCTACGAGGCCATCCGCCAGGGTCTCAACATCGATCTCCACGTTCTCCGCGCCGGTTGTGACGACGAAACCACCTGGCAACAGGAGTATTGCTGCCAGTTCATTTCCATCGCGGAGAACTTCATCCCGCCCGCACTCGTCGCCCAGTGCGCAAGCGCCGAGGCCGCAAAGGACTGCCCTCCCCAGTTCCTGGCCTCGGCGCCCCGCCGTGATTTGGACTCTCGGCTCCCTGAGCCCCGAGTCCCGGATTCGGAGTTTTACTTGGGCATCGATATCGGCCGCCACCACGACCGCACGGTGTTTTGGCTGGATAGCGTCACTATAGGGCCGAGCGGCGCTCGGCCCGAGGCAGGCACGCTATGGCGTGCCCCTGCGGGGTCCAATGCCGTTCGCCCCGGCGAGGATGGGGGCCGAGCGCCGCTCGGCCCTACGGCGCAAAAAACCGCCGTGGCGCGCCTGGTTCGCACCTTCTCCAATACCCCCTTCGCCGAGCAACTCGACTTCGCCCGCCAACTGCTTTCCTTGCCCGGCCCTGACGGGCGTCCTCTGGTGCGCCGCGCCTGCATTGACTCGACGGGCATGGGGGCCCCGTTGGCCGAATCCTTGGAGCGTGAGTTCGGAGCACGCGTGGAGCCTGTCACCTTTACCGCGGCCGTCAAAGAAGACATGGCTTACCGCGTCAAGAGACGAATGGAACAGCGGTTGGATCTTATTCCCGAGGCCCCGGAAATCGCCCGCGCCTTTGGAGCTGTCAAGAAGCTCGTGACCGTAGCGGGCAATACCCGCTTCGATGCTGAGCGCACCGACCTCGGCCACGCGGACGAGTTCTGGGCGAAAGCCCTCGCCGACCTTGCCGCCGAGCAGCAGCCCATCTCACACCTGAGTGACGGAGTGATCGTGGGCACGCCCAGAGCGGCTTGGTGGACCCCGCAGGCTTTGCCGGCGGAATTTTAGCATTGGCGATTGGCGATTTCTGATTGGTGATTGAAGAACGCGCAATCGGAAATCACCAATCACAAATCACAAATTCCTTATGTCGTTTCTCGAAACAATTCGACAGGTCATAACCCCAGGGGCTAGCTACCCCATGGTGACGTTGTTCCCTGGCGGGCCCATTGGGAATGACGTGGGGCTGAATCCCGCGGCGGTGCCCGGCGGCGGCGCCGTGCCCGAGCCGCAGGTAGGGCCGAGCGGCGCTCGGCCCGGCAATGGCGAGGGAGGCCGAGCGCCGCTCGGCCCTACGGCCCCTGACACGTCCCTCCGTGGCGCGGTCGGTACCGCGAACTTTGCGGGATTCATCCGCGATCTGGGCGAATACAACCCCATCCTTGAAGGCCGCAGCAGCTTCCTGATTTACGAAAAGATGCGGCGCTCGGATGCGGATGTGCGCGCAGCGTTGCTCGCCTGTAAGCTGCCCATCCGGGCGGCTGACTGTCAGATCGTGCCCGGCCTCAAGGAAAACGAACCGGGGTTTGACCTGGCAAAAAAGATTGCTGATGAGGTCCGAGAAAACCTTTTGGGTGGCCTCGAATCGCCCACCAGCACGGGCTGCTGGGTGACACAGAACTTCGAGACGGTGAAAGAAAATGCCCTACTCTGCCTGGATTTTGGCTGCGCCGCGCACGAGGATTTGTGGCATATCGACGGCGACAGAGTCCGGCTGCGCAAGCTCGCGCCGCGCCTGCCCTACACCTTCTACCGCTACCACGTTGATGACGACGGCGAGTCGCTGCTCTACCTCGAGCAGTACGGATACCGGGGCAACAATTTCGTTAACGTGCTGGTGCCGGCGGAGAAGCTTGCCTATTTCGTGAACGACATGGAAGGCGCGTACTTCTACGGGCGCTCCGTGTTGCGGGCGGCTTATCAGCACTGGTACATGAAGAGCCAGATTTACCGCATCGACGCCATCAGCATCGAGCGCAATGGCCTGGGCGTGCCCACCATCAAGCAAGGCCCCAACGTTTCCGCCGAAGACCGCAAGGCGGCGCAGCAGTGGGTACAAATGCTCGCCGCGCACGAAAGTACGGGCCTTTCACTTCCCAGTGGCTGGGAGTTCGTGCTGACCGGGATCACCGGCCGGATCCGCGACCCGCAGGCTTCCATCCAGCACCACAGTGAAATGATCATGCGCTCGGTGCTGGCAAACTTCCTCTCGCTCGGCACTACGCAAACCGGGTCGCGCGCCTTGGGCGGCTCGATGCGCGATTTCTTCTATCTCTCGCTCGAAGCGATCTCGCAAAAGATTGACGAAACCATTTCCAACACCTCCATCCGGCGACTGGTGAATTACAACTACACGCCGCAGCCCGGTAAGAAACTGCCTTACCCGCGCCTCGTAACCTCGAACATTATCGTGATTAATCCGCTCGAGCTGCTCGAGGTGGCGAAGGACGTGGGCAAATTCGACGTGGACCTGCTCCAACCGGACAATGACACGGAGAATTGGATCCGCAAAAAGTGCGGCATGCCGCTCAAGTCGAACACGTCGCGCCCGCGCTGGGCGCCCATCCAGACGCGCCTGCAAGAGCAAGAGGAAGGAGAGTTTCCTGCCGAGCCGGGGACGAAGCCGCAAGAGGAAGGGCATCCGCAGATCACGCAGATTTCGCAGAGTAGGGGCGGTTCGCGAACCGCCCCTACGAACGGGGGCGCAGCGCGGGCTTCAGAGACCGTGTCGGCAGAATCTGCGAAATCTGCGGATTCGACCTTCGACTCTCGATCCCGCCCTGGCGGGACTGGCTCTTACGGCCGGGAGGCGCATGCGGATGATCGCCCCAAAGATGAATGCGGAATAGTGCGTGGTGAATAGTGAATTATGAATTTTGAATTAAGGAGCTGTGAAATGAGAGCGGGATTGGGAAGCCAGGAATCGGGATTCAAGTGGTGGCTGGTGCTTTTGCTTGCGGCGCTCTATGCGCTCTTTCTGAATCCGCGCTGCTTGCCACCGGTTCACGCGGCAGGGAGGAACGTTCAGCAACGACCGACCGGCGTAGTGACGGATACGCCTGTCATCACCATCGCGGGCGCCGCGGCGACCACTACGAGCACGCCCACAACGACGGCGCACGAGGCGCAAATTCAGTGGACGTTTGGCACTGTGACGGGTAATTACACGACGTGCACCGTGCAGGCGAAGACGTCCTACGATGGGGTGAATTATCTCACCCTGGGCGGCCCCGTCTCAGTGACAGCGACCACAGGCACTGTGAATGCCTGGACGATTATCGAGCAGGCGGGGACGACGAGCGTTACCACCAGCTCGGTCAGCTCGAGCGCGGCGCTGGGGTTTGGGCAGGCCACGGAATTTACCTTCGCGTGCTCGGGTGGTTATGGAACGAGCGCGCCGGTGACGGTTTCCGTGATTTATCGGTGAAATGCGCAGATTGCGCAGGTTCCACAGAAGGAGAATGAGCATGAGGAAATTCCTGAACAAACGGTTTGAGACAATTCTTTCGATTGCCGTGGTCGCGGCGTTCGCTGGCCTGGCGATGATCCTGAACGGTGGGAACCTGAGCTACTTCGGCTACCACAGTCTCAACAATCTAACCAACGTTGAGACCATCCCGACCACCTCGGCGGTCTATGCCGAGAACGTGTGGCAGGGGAAGCATGTCTGGAAGCCAGTGGATTTCGGGCCGGACGGCTTGTCGCTGAAGGATTTTATCCAGCAGATGTACGAGAAGACGTTTGTAGGGGCGAGCGGCGCTCGCCCTGGCGGGGCCGAACGCCGTTCGGCCCTACGGGAGGGTGCGGCCGATCTTCCGCACTGGGTCCACGTCGTGGCGCGCCACCCGGACGGCACGGTCTTCCTGGATGTGACGGGGCACAATCTGCGCACCAACGCCGGGATCAACTGGCAGTATGGTCAGATGGCGGGGGGCACCGCTGCGGTCTGCACTTACATTGCGCTGACCAATACTGCGATCACTCCAGCCGCGACCGATACCTCCCTGAGTGGAGAAATTACCACGAACGGGCTATCGCGCGCCTTGGGTACTCCCACGCACACTTCAAATGCGACGAGCTTCACGTTGGCGAACACTTTCACTGCCACAGGGACGCAGGCGGCTCAGGCTGCGGCCATTCTCAATGCGTCCTCTTCGGGGACGATGTGTTTTGAAAACACATTCACCCAGGCGTCGCTGGCCAGCGGCGACACGTTGACGGTGACTTGGACGATTACGTTCTAAAGGAAGCTCTCAGCTATCAGCCGTCAGCTTTCAGCTTGCTGACCGCTGATAGCTGATCGCTGAAAGCTGCTTTATGTTCAAACGGCTCATTTTCGCTCTGTGCTTCCTGCTGATGGCAACCCCGGCATCTGCGCAGACAGTCGTCTACCTTACCTCAGGCACGAGTTACACCGTGCCGTCGAACTGGAACAACTCGAATAATAAGATCGAGTGCATCGGGGGCGGGGGCGGAGGAGGCGGTGGAGGCTCAACCGCTTCAGGCGCGGGTGGCAGCGGAGGGGCATACAGTAAATCTATCAACGTGACCCTCACTGCGAGTGGCACCGTCAGCTACGTGGTAGGCGCTGGTGGAGCGGGCGGCAGCGCTGCGGGCACTACCGGTGGTGACACCTACTTCTGCAACTCCACCACGGGTTGCGGGAGCATCACAGGGGCTGCGGTTGTGTGCGGAGCCAAAGCTGGCGTCGGCGCTCCGTCCTCTTCCGCCTCGGCGGCGGGCGGAGCGTCGGCAAGCGGTAAATGCACGGGTACCGGTTGCCTAACAAAATCCGGCGGCGCGAGCGGGTCCGCGTTGGGCGTTCCGGCTGGCGGTGGTGGAGGTGGTGGGGCTGGCGGCCCAAATGGTACGGGCGGCGCAGGTGGGAACGGTGGATCGACTGCAGGCTACGGCGGGGGCGGAGGCGGTGGGAACGGAGGCGGGGGCGCAGGAGGGGCGGGGACCTCCGCAACCGCTGGCGGAGCCGGAGGAACAAATTATTCTGGCAGCGGCGCTGGGGCTGCGGGCAGTTCCGGTAGTGGAGGCGCTGGGTCATCCGGTGGCGGTGGCGGCGGCGCTGGCAGCACTTCCAGCAGCGGTGGAGCAGGAAGTACCGGTACGGAGTGGAGTTCGAGCTACGGTTCCGGTAGCGGTGGAGGTGGTGCAGGTCAGAGCAGTGGCTCAGCGGGCGCGTGTGGCCTATATGGCGGCGGGGGCGGCGGTACAGGAGGATCAAGTTCGGTGACTGCGGCTAATGGCTGCGCAGGCATCATTGTCATCACCTACACACCTGCTGGCAACAGCCACAGCGCCAGCCTAAGCGAGAGCAACACGGCCTCCGACGCCATTGCGAGGCTGGCGAGCTTTGGCCGGGGCGACAGCGAGAGCAATACGGCGTCGGACTCGATTGCGCGCAAGGCCGTCTTCGGGCGAGGCGGTAGTGAGAGCAACGTAGCCTCAGACTCGATTGCGCGTTTGGGAGCTTTCGGCCGGGGCGACAGCGAGAGCAATACGGCGTCGGACTCGATTGCGCGTTTGGGGGCTTTCGGCCGTGGCGACAGCGAGACCAATACAGCGTCGGACGCGATTGCGCGGCTCGCGGTCTATGGTCGAGGTGACACCGAAACCAATACCGTCGCAGATTCGATTGCGCGTTCGCAGGGTTTAAGCCGGGCGGATAGCGAGACCAACACGGCCTCGGATACGATTAGCCGTCTTGCGGCCTTCAGTCGAACTGACAGCGAGACGGACACCGCCTCCGATGCGATTGCGCGGCTGGCGGTGTACGGGCGTGGCGACAGCGAGAGCAACACGGCCTTGGATGCGATTGCGCGCTCGAGCGGTTTTGGCCGGGGCGACAGCGAAACCAACACCTCCTCGGACGCCATCGCGCGTTCGGGGATCTTTGGGCGGGGTGATAGTGAGACCAATCCGTCAGCTGACGGAATTGCGCGCTCGGGAGTTTTCGGGCGGGGCGAGAGCGAAACCAACACCGGTGCGGATTCAATTGCGCGCTCGCAGGGTCTGAGTCGGGGCGACGCCGAAACCCTCAGCGTTTCGGACAGTCTCGTGAGGCGGGCGGTTTCAATCCGGGGCGACAGCGAGAACAACACGACGTCTGATTTGCTGACGCGGGCAGCAAGTTTCGGGCGGGGCGACACTGAGGCGCTCAGCGCGAGCGATAATCTGAGGCGTGTCCTCGCTGCCTCGCGTGGCGATACCGAGGCGCTTTCCACTTCTGATAGTTTGAGCCGGATTTTCGCTGCGCTGCGCGGCGATATGGAAACACTAGTCTTCAGCGATGCAATCGTTGGTTTGCGGAACCACAGTCTGACCGCCCCGCCGAGGCATGAGTTTGCCGTGCCGGAGCAGGCCAAAAGCGGAGCCGTGCCGGGGCAGGCCAAAAACGGAGCCGTGCCAGGCCAAGCGAAAACAGGCGCCGAAGCAGGGCGGGTGAAAAGCGGCACGGCGCCGGTGCACTGAAAAGAAGCTATCAGCAGTCAGCTCTCAGCTTTCAGCAAGCGCAGAGCTGAAAGCTGATGGCTGATAGCTGAGAGCTGAGAGCTGTTAGACATGACGATTTACAAAGCGCCTTACGAACAATTCGCAGTTTCGCTCGATTTTGCCGCTGACATTGGCACGGGCAACAGCATCGCCAGCATCACGGCAGTGACGGCTACGAGCGATCTGACCAGGCTGGATTCGACTGAAGAGGTCATCGCTTCAAAACCAGCGCCAGCGATTTCGGGTACAGGCGTGGTTTTCACGGTGACGGGCGGCGTGGCGGGAGAGAGACACACCATCGCGGTGCAGATCGTTTCCAGCATCGGCGAACAGTACCAGGGGGACGTTACGCTGGAAATCGTGGAGTAAAGCTGAATTCTAAAGTTTGAAGGGTAAAGGATAAAGGCTGATAGCTGAGAGCTGAAAGCTGAAAGCCGAGGGCTTCGATGAGCGCAACGAAGGAAGGTTATCCGCCAAGCGATTTCCTGGTGGTTGAGGACCCGGAGAAGGCAACTACGTTTCACCTTCAGGTGAAGCGGCATGGGAAGCCCGACCATGGCTTGATGGGCGCGGCTTTTGCTGCGCTTTACAAGAATTATCGCGGCAATGCCTACGAAGGTCCAGGCAAAGAAGAGGCCAAGCAGAGATTGCGCGCGCTCTATAAGTCGGAGGGCATGGACTGGCCAGACACAAACTCTGAAGTAGAAAGTATGAAGGATAAAGTAAGAGCGGAGAATTCAGACTTTATCCTTCATACTTCAGCCTTTCCACGTTTTGTCGCGCTGCTCGCCGATGTGCCTGGGACGGGCCTGATTCGGATTCCGATCGCTGTCACGGGGACCTGGGGCGGAGCGGAAAAGAAGTTCTCCATCGAGCTCGAGGATCTCGAACAAATCCGGGAGAACTTCGCCCAGAAGCCTACGGGCGAAATCAATGTGGATTACGAGCATGCCTCGGAAGTTCCCTTTGGCACGGGGGGACCCGTGCTGTCAGCCGGGCGCGTCACCAAGCTCGATGAACCGGAAGCCTTCAACGGATCGGGAGATCGGGAGATCGGGAGATCGGGTGAACGAACGGGCTCATCAACGGATCGCCCGATCACCCGATCATCCGATCACCCGATGCGCTACATTCTTTGGGGCTGGTACGAGCCCACGGAGCGCGCACGGCAGCTCATTGCCAATCGGGAATACCGCTATATTTCGCCGGCCATCCGTTGGGGAGCAAAGGATAAAGTGACCGGCAAGACGGCAGGGACGGTACTGACCTCCGTAGCGCTGGTTAATAAGCCCTTTCTCGAGGAACTGCCCGAGATCCATCTTTGCGAAATGCAGGATTCAGCCCGCCGCGGCGGGAGGATTCAGGATTCAGGGGAAGCGCCAGACCGGGTTTTCGTGAGCCTGCAACAGTTGCATGTACCAGGTCCAGTAAATCAAGTTTCGGTTGCTTACCAGCAACCAGGAATGGATTCAGCGGGCAGGAGTAAGGGGTCAGGACCTGAATCCCGAATCCTGAATCCTGGATCCTTGTCTGCAAAGGAGACGACAATGGCTAAGAGTCTGAAGTTGAAGTGCCTCACCGACGCGCACCTCGAAGTACACCATTTGCCTGCCGAGCACAGGGGCAAGATCGGGGTGTTCGACGGTGAGGAGTTGATCGGCATTGCTGACGGTCCCGAGGGTTGGGAGCCCAAGGATGGCAACGGCGACAGTGACGGCTTCGCCGCCCTGTCGGAAAGCATCCACGATGGCAAGATCAACCTGGTGGAAGCCGGCAAGCTGGCGGATGCCGGGCGCGTAAGATTCTCCACCATCCTACAAGCGCAGGAAGCGGAGCGTAAAGTGAACGCGGCGGTGAAGGCGGGCAAGGTGCTGCCGAAAAACCGCGCCCACGCTCTGAAACTGGCGCTTTCAGATGCAACGGGTTTCAGCGCGTTGGTCGAGCAAGCCCGGCCTGTGGTGGATCTACGAAGGTACGGCCACGCGGGCGGCGGCGAGCAGCCCACCGCACAGCAGGCGCTGATGGCGGAAGTGAATGCCTACGCCAAAGAGAACAAATGCTCGGTGAGCGTGGCGCTCTCGGAAGTCACCAAGCGCAAGCCGGACCTGTGGCGCGAGTATTCGGAAGAGATCGTGGCCGTCTCGCAGGCTGCGGAAGAAGAAGTCGAGTAGTCGAGGAGTCGAGGGTTGAAAAGTTGAAAGAAAAGGCTTTTAACCCTCGACCTTTGACTCTCGACCTTCGACTGTTATGGGAAGCTCGCACCCTTGGCCAGTTTCTAGTTTCTGATTTCGAGTTTCTGATTTGATCACAGGGTCCGCGCCCCTCAAGCGCGGAAAAGGAGAAGAAACTATGGCAGATGGAACTGTAAGCACACCGTCGGCGCCGCCCGAGGCTTGCCTCGGAGGAGCTTGGCCGGCGAATCTCAAACTCTTGTTTGACACGGCACTGGCAACACAGACGAAGATCCTTACCGACGCACAGAATGCCGCCAACCTTGCTCTTCTCAACGCGGTCGGGGTAGCTCATGCAGCCGCACAGCAAGGACTCCGACACGCTGAGTTGGCCGCCGCCGATCAATGGGAAGAACAGGCCAGCGTTTCTGCAATCAGCGATGACGATCTTGCCAAAATCACGCAAAGCGTGACCGCTGCAATCAGCGCTGTGCTGGCGAATATGGCGACCGGCAGGCCTCCGGTGAATCAATCCGGTACCACGGGGACTTCGGTAGCAACGCCAGTGGGCCACTAGCTAGTCAAGGACGATAGTCGCAGGCGGGGAACGAAGAGGAAGAATAAGCAGAATCCGCAGATTGCGCAGATTTCACAGATTTAGAAGAGATTTGAAGCTGTCTGTGAAATCTGTGCAACCCCGCAAGGCGGGGTAGTTCAAAGAGGAGAAATTGAATGAGCGACATTACTGCGATCGACCAAAGTTACCATCTCAATTACAACATCGAGATCGGGAAATTCACTTGCCTGGCGCCGGACACTTCGGTGTCCGCCGACGGGTGCAACGTGCCGAGTGGGGCCAACGGCCAATTCCTCGGGGTAGCCCAGGAATCGATTCTGCCTGACGCCGCGGCTGACTATTCGGGCGGGCTGTACAACCTGGTGAGCGGCACTGCCTGGCCCACGGGCGTCATTCCGGCGAGCGGGCTGGGGCGCAACATCCGCACGCGCCTGTTTGGGATCTCGCGGGTGGTGGCGTCGGGCGCTATCACGCGCGGCGCCTACGTGAACATCGCCAACGCCCAGGGGCAGATCAAGGCGGTGAGCGAGTCTGGCACGATGATTAACGTCGTCGGAATCGCCATCGACGCAGCCTCGAATGCCGGCGACGTGATTCGCGTGCTGGTGATGCCGTACTCGTACAAGGGGTAGTGGCCGCGACTGCTGTCAGGCATCGGCTGTCAGCTCTCAGCGAACCGTTTTCTCCCTGAAAGCTGACGGCTGACCGCTGATGGCTTGTTTTCGGGCGACCGCTAGCGCGCTCGTCCGCCGATCAACACGCCCGCCGTGTTGCGCTAGATAACGCTGGGCCGGGAAGAACAGGATCCGGGATTCAGGATTCGGGATTCAGGGAAGCACACGCGAAGATTTCCCCTGAATCCTGAATCCTGAATCCTGAATCCTCGTAACAAAAAGGAGAAACAGATGCCCAGCCTTAACCAACTACACGTTGACGAGGCACTCACCCAGATCAGCATTGCCTACCGCAACCAGGCGTTTGTAGCGGAGGAAGTGCTGCCGGTGGTGCCTGTGATGAAGAAGAACGACGTGTTCTTCAAATTCTCGAAACAGCACTTCCGTTCTTACAAAGACGCCTACGCGGCCGGGCAGCGCGCCCAGCAGATCGAAGTCGATCTGGACGCGCGCGGTTTCTACATGGCCGATGGCCACGCGCTGGAGGACTCGATCACCGACGACGAGCGCGACCAGGCTGATCCCGGCGCTCAGCTCGAAGTGGAGAAGACCGAGAAGCTCACCAATATCATCGCGCTCAACGAGGAGATCAACCTCTTTACGAACATCATCACCACTGCGAATATCACCCAGAACAGCAACCTCGCCAGCACTCCAACTTCGCAGTGGTCCGATTACATCAACTCCGACCCGGTCTCCGAAGTCCTGAAACAACGTCGCACCTTACAGCAGCAGATCGGCGATTTCCCTAATTACCTGCTGGTCTCGCAGCCGGTGCTGGATTCGCTGGCCAACCATCCGCGCATCCTGGACCGCGTGAAGTACACGGCCAACGGCGCCCGTAACCAGCTTGACGAGCAGGACCTGGCGCGGGTGTTCAAGGTCGAGAAGGTACTGGTCGCCGCGGCACTCTATCAGACCTCGAATGAAGGTGAGGCGGACAGCTTGGGGTACATCATGGGCAAGAACGCTATGCTGTTCTACCGCCCGCCACGACCTGGCCTCCGCGTGCCCAGCTTCGGCTACACCTTCTTCTGGGCAAAGCGCTCGGGAGTGCTGAGATGGCGCGAGCTCTCGCTCGAGTCGGACTTCATCCGCGTGAAGAAGTACTACGCGCAGCAGGTGATTGCAGCCAACGCAGCATACCTGTGGGTGAACGCGACGGCGTAGAAGTGCAGCTATCAGCTATCAGCTTTCAGCCAAAGACGGCTTGCTGATAGCTGACCCGCCGCGGCGGGAAGGCTGAGTGCTTTTTTTCGGAGGACCCATGTCAATTGCAGTGAGTACGGCGAACCAAGATTTAGTTGTGGACAACCGTGGCTATTTGCCTGCACTCGCCACCCTGGATGTGACCGGCATGACGGCAGCGGCGACGAACACCGTGCCGCACGGTTTGCCACGCATCCCCAGGCGGGTGTGGTTTACGGGGATAGCGAGCGGAGCCAATGCTGCAGCTTGCAGTTTGGACACCTCGAGCGTGGCGGCCGGCTTTGATGCCACGAACATTTACATTTTCACGCCAGCCGGCGTGACAAGCGTGCTGGTGCACGTCGAGTACTAAAAGCAGGATTCGGGATTCAGGATTCAGGAGTCAGGGAAGAACGAAGAAAAACCTCGAATGCCTTCCCTGAATCCCGAATCCTGAATCCTGAATCCTTGGTGAAATTATGTCTTACTGCACGGTAGATGATGTTTGTACCGCCTTTCCGCGCTTCGTGCGGAATGCGGCCAATTCGATTCAGGACACGCAGATCCAGGACTGGATCGACGACCGCAAGGCGAGGATACGGGGCGCATTCCTGGCGCGACTGATCGACCCGGACACCCTCGCACTTACGGTGGACGCCGGGAATTTTCTGCGCGCCCTCAACCGCGATGGCGCGATCGCCGACCTCGGTGACGCGCTCCAGGGGGACGTCACGCTCCAGCCAGGCGAGTATTCGCTGGCAGGCTCGCACCGGCAAAGTTTCGAGCGGCAGATCGAGGAAATCAAGGAAGGCCTCTACGATGCGTTGTTTAGCGGCCTGGCGCGCCACGTCGAAATCGAACCCCTTTTGGGTGGCATCGCCGGCGGCGAGACAGACCGCTCGACCGCCCTCGATCGAGGCGAGGATAAGGCCTTTTCAAAGAATCAGGTCTTTTGAATGGTGAATGGTAAATGGTGAATGGTGAATTGAAAAGTCGAATTTGCGGCTGGAATCCTGGGCCTGCGAATCACTATTCGCTCTTCAGATAGGAAAAGAGACTAGTGAATAGTGCATAGCGAATTGGGAAGTGGCATTTCGGGCTGGTCCCGCAAGGGCGGTCGAAAGTCAAAAGTCGAAGGTCGAAAGGCAAAAGCTCTGAACTCCTCGACATTCGACTCTCGACTTCTGGACTTTTAGCGATGGCTTGGATTTCCTACTACAACGCTGGCCTGTCGAAGCAGGTAGTTCGGCAACTACTCGCTGTGGTGAATCGCGATATTCAGGCGGCGCTGGATTTCGTCTCCGGCGTCCCCGGCTCTTACGCGCCCTTCGCCGAATACGATTTGGCGCTCCTCCCGGTGCAGCAGTTCCCGGCGATTCTGCTGACCCCCGATACGGTGACCTTCGACGAAGAGGCAAACTGTACGCTGCACCAGACGATGCGGCTTTCCTGCGTAATCGCGGTCACGCATCAGGACCGCAACACCCTGGCGGAGATGACCCAGGATTACACGCGAGCCGTGCGGGCGGTGCTCGACACCCTTTGGGAATCGACGCCGGGCGATTTCCTGCTCGCGAATCTTCCGTTACCTTCGCCGCCCTTTCCGAACGGTGCGCTCTCGCCGGGACTCGCGAGCGGAAAGCTCATGAAGATTTTCGCTGAAGGTCACACGTTTGAAGAAATTCGTCGCAGACCTCAGAGCGGCTTTGCCATGGCAGCGACGATGTCGATCATTGTGGAGGTCGAGGAGACCTGAAAGAAGCTATCAGCCGTCAGCTCTCAGCTCTCAGCAAGCTGGCGGCGATTCGCTGATAGCTGATAGCTGAGAGCTGAAAGCTTGCTGAATATGCCACCACCAGTATCAGCTTCAAGCATCCACCAAGGTCCGGGCCGCTTGTGGCTCTACGTGCCCGAGCCTGCCCACGGCAACCGCCTGGTGATCGGGCCAGACGGCTCACCGGTAGAGCCGGCCGGGCTCGCGGCGTGGTCAGCGACGACCGCTTACACGGTCGGCCAGATGATCAAAGACTCCGGCAACAACACGGAATTATGCCTCGCCGCGGGGACCTCCGGCTCAACGGCGCCGGCGTGGCTCAACGCCCCTGGCCCGCCCATCACGGATGGCACTGCCGCATGGTTGTTTGTGGGCGCGTACGGAGCCTATTGCGCCGGCGCTACGGAAGGCGCGATCACTTCCACCTTGACGCCGAAGTACGAAGAGATTGGAGCCGACCAGGTCTCCTCTCCCATCGATGTGGTGATGACTGCCGACGCCTACGAGATCGACGTCACGATCAAGCAGTCGAACCTTGCCAACTTGACCAACTTCTTTCCGCCGGGCACCTTCACGGCGGGCACGGACACCAATCAACCCTCCGGCGCGCAGTCGTACGAGCAGATCACCTTCGGCGGCATTGTTCCTGTGCCGAAGATCGGCGTCGCCGTGATCTCCCCGCGTCGGGATGTGACGGGAAAGTTCGTGGTCTCACATCTCTACCAAGCCTACCAGGCAGAGGCCATTAAGCTGCCCTTCCAGCGTGGCAAGGAGACAACGTATGGGGTGAAGTTCAAGGGCGTCGCGGATTCCACACGCCCGACTGGGGACCAGGTGGGGATGGTGTGGCGGCAGGTGTAAAACAAGCTGTCAGCCGTCAGCTCTCAGCTTTCAGCTCAAAACTGTTTGCTGACCGCTGATAGCTGAGAGCTGAGGGCTGAAGGTTTTCTATGTCCAAGTCAAACAGCATCGCAACTGCTGCGGATTTCCGCAAGCTGGCGGAGGCTTCCGCGTTCGTGGAGCCGCAGCGCGTGCTCCTTCCAAAAAGCGGTTTTGGGGTGGTGCTGCGGCGACCCACGAAATTTTATTGGGCGCTCCGCCGCACCGGGTGGCCGTGCGAGCTACGGGAAAAACTGGATCTGGTCGGCGTGGGTGTGAAACCGGAGCTGACTGCTGACGAAACGCTGCTGCTTGTCCGCGAAGACCAGCAGATGGTCAATGAGGCTTTCGTTGACCCTAAACCTTGCCTTAATCCGGGTCTGACGCAGTTCGATCCCAACTGGCTCCCGAAAGAGGACGCTGAATTCATTCTGAAGTACCTGCGAGGCCAGGTTCTGGCAAACGGCCAGGACCTGGACGCCTTTCGTGCAAGCGAACAAGGACATCCTGAGGGCAGCGGCGCAGATGGCGCGATGGTACGCGAAAACGCCGAGCGAGATGTTATGTCGCGCGGTGGCGCTTTGGCGCATTGACGCCGCCGCAACCGCGGCGTTGTTGTCCACAGAAGACACAGATTACGCAGATGAAAGTACGGCAAGACACATTTACTGGTAAAAGCTGTCAGCCGTCAGCTATCAGCTTTCAGCAGTCACCAAAAAGGAACCTGATTGTGTCGAAGAAAACCTTCCCCCCGTGGCTTACGCCATGGGCTAAGCTCTAACGCCCGCTACGCGGGCTTACTGACGGGAATGACGATGGGACATAGCTGAGGACTGAAAGCTGAGAGCTGAGAACTGAGAGCTGAGACGCAATGGCCACCAAGACCTCCAAGTCCACACCGGCAGCGCCGAGCATGACGGGCGACCTTAACCGGGAACTCATCGCCCCGCTCCAGGAGTTCGACAGCATCGCCCAACTGGTATCGAAGGATATGGTCAATGAGCTGACGCCCAGCATCCAGACCTGGGCCCGCGAGACGACCCAGTCGATTAGTGCGGTTCAAACCGCCCTACAAACCTTTCAGGTAGTAGCCGGCGCTGCCTTCATGGAGACAGGCGACGCCATGACGGCGGCCGGGATCGCGGCAGCGATCTACGGGGAAAACGTCGGCCAATCCATGGAGAAGGCCGCAAAAGCCGCCCTCGCATCGATTGCGGAACAGGCGGGGGTAAACGCACTGAACGCCCTGGCACAAGGCCTGTGGTTTCTGGCGCAAGCCATTTTTTTCGGAGACCCGGATGCTGGGGTCGCTGCGGCGACCGATTTTGAAGCTGCGGCGGAATGGGGCGCGATTGCTGGTGTGGCGGGCGCGGCGGCAGCAGCGATTCCTGGCGGCGGCGCCAAAGGTACAAGCGCTGGTCGCGGAGCGGGCGCGGGATACGGCAAGGGAGGTTACGGCGGCGGAGCTCCACAACTGGGCGGTTACGGTCTCGCACCTGGCGCAGCCAGCGCGCTGAATCCACCCAGCGGGCAGCTCACGGTGATGGTGGTGGGCGAGGCGCAGGCGGGGCAGTGGCTTGCGACCACGCTCAACACTGCCGTGCAGCGCGGCGTGCCGCTGAATGCCACCACCGTCCAGAAGACCCCCTATGCGGCAGGGTAAGCTGTCAGCCGTCAGCTATCAGCTATCAGCAAGCCGCCTGCTGAAAGCTGATAGCTGATAGCTTTTGAGCCAAACACGATGAGTAACCCGAAGATAGTCTACGATCCAGGAACTGGCCCAACGACTCTGACGTTTCTGCGCCCGCCACGCAAGGTGCCAGCTTATGAATACAACGCTGTCCGGCACGACAACATTTCCAGCGCCGGAGTGCGCGAGGCCGTGCTCGAGCGCATCGAGACTTTCCTCGAGTTCGAGATGGACTGGGTGGCGATCGGCGCGGACGTGCAGGCATGGAATCAGTTCATGCAATTCGCGCTCGGCGGTGGGCAGTTCGGCTACTACCCGGACGCCTCGCAGCCGGCCTTCACCAACTACTGGCTGGAGGACTCCAACTGGACGGCAGCCTACAAGAGCGTCGGGCAGTACACGTTTAAGCTCAAGTTTCGACAAGTGGTGAGCTGAAAAGCGAATGGTGAATAGTGAATGGTGAATAGTGAATTAAGAACGGCTCTGATGAATGCCCCATTTACTATTTACTATGCATTATTCCGCTGAGAGCTGAAAGCTGATAGCTGAGAGCTTTTTGTGATTCAGGGTAATCAAACCTGGCAACTGGCGCTGGCGCAGCCGCAGAAGCAGGCGTACTATACGGTCGAGATCCCGGACTTTGCCATCGCCATCGCGAGCTTTACCGCCTCAGCTCAGGCAGCGACAATGCTCAGCGGCTACGGCGTCACCCTGTACGGCATCGGACTTTACGGGACGTAAAAAGGGTAAAGGATGAAGGGTGAAGGATGAAGGATGAGTTCATAATTTATACTTTACACTTTACACTTTCATGAATTGCTGAATTTATGCCGACAGTCTCGCAGTACTATCCAGGAGATTTCTACGGCGACGCCGCCCAGTCGCTGGCCTGGCTCTATTCGCGCCAACTGAAGCTCGTGAATGGCTGGGAAGCGAACGCTCGCGAGACGGGCTTCCCGGCGACCTCGCTGCCCGGGGCGCCATGCGTACCGACCACACCGCCCTTCATTGAGTGTGGCATCGTTTCGCAGAATGACCTCAGCCAGATTGCTCAGACTGCTTGCGAGAGCATCTGCATGGTGCCACCCGGTATATTGATGCTGGGAATGGATGACCAGCTTGGCCCGGACGGCTGCCCCATAGACCTCTCGCCGATCGGCCTTCCTTTCGGGTACCTTTTTCCTCCTGTCCTGCCAGTTACCAGCGCGCAGATCAGCGCTTACTACCAGCAGATGTACAACGCCAATCCCAGTGGCTCCATAATCAACGGGGTGACTTATCCCGTGCTGGCGGGCCTGACGATCTACGGTTATCTCTTCAATCCCCAGCAGAGCATGCTCAATTACCGCATCGATCTTTTCAGCAAGACCGACCTCTTCTATTACCAAGGCAGCGCGGTGGGGACAGGGGCTTACACCAGCGGGCCGATGAAAGGCCAGTATCCTTCGCCGTCACAGTTCCAGTCGCTGCTCGTTCAGCAAGGCTTGTACGGCTACTGGGGCGCGCAGGTGCCCTTCCCGGGTATAGTGATAGCGGTGCTCTACCCGACGAGCGTGGCGCAGCCAGCCGTGGGCTCATCGTTCAGTGTTTTGCCAGCAGGTTGGATTTGCCACTCGAATACCGGCGTGGGCTACAAACTGACGGATTATTTTGCGCGCGTTTACGCCAAGACGGACGTCGAATATTTGCAGGAAGACAACATCCCCATCATCGTGCAGGATGATTTCCATGCGCGCTGCGGCTCGAGCCTGGTCCTGCATACAGGCACTCCCACCGTGCACGTGATGTACGTGGACCCGGTGAAGGGTCCCACGCAGGTTTGCACATCGCTGGCGGCTGAGTGGGCTTTTCCATCACTGCCACTTTCTTTTATCGTGCCCACTTCCGACCCGCTTTATTTCCCGGATCCCACTCTGACAGAGGGGGCTGCGCTGCAAAACCGCAGCTACATCTACGACTGCGCGCTGGCGATTATCGCTTTTGCGGGGTCGGGCAACTTCGTCGCCGCCGCCCGGATCATCAAGCAGCTCGACGCGATTCTCGACAGTCCCGGCTACCTTGCTTCCATTATTTTCGAAAACGGAGAAGATGGGGAATCGGCGAGCCGATGGACAAAGAGCAACTCTGCTGACTCCGTAACCGATGTCAATGACCCCATAGAGCCACCTTATGGCACCGGTCTGGTGGTCGATTTCCACGCCATTGCCGCAAACGATACCTTCACCTATTCTGGCAGCGGCTTCCCGGACAGCACCGATACGCAGGTCCAATTTGAGCACAAGGAAGTGGAGGCGGTGGGGTTCAATTTCGCCATCGGGGTCACCACGGCAGGCGGCAAAGTCACGAGCGTACAGGTAACCTCGGCAGCAGTCGCGCCGGCATCGCTGGTCCCGCTAAGCGGGATCATCACCATCGCGGTCGGACCGGGCAACGGCCTTTATCGTTTCCACCTCATCAACCTCGCTCAGCTCATCTCGACGCTCGCGGGCGACACGCTCAGCTCCATCACCGGATTCGTGGTCACATTGAGCGCACCGGGAGACCTTTACTTTGACAACTTCTCGGCGGGGAACACTCAGCCCGCGAATTCACTTGCCTTCAGCTACGATACTTACTATGGCCTCGTGGACCAAGCTTACATCCGCGCCGGGGCCATGGCCTGGGTGTGTTACGCCTACTGCATCTACATGCAGATCACCCAGGACTTCAGCCCTTCGCTCTACCTCCAGCGCATGATTAACTTCCTGCTCACCTTGCAATCCACAGCCTCCGACCTCACGAACGGGCTGTTTTACCTCGGCTGGGGAACATACGGAAATCCGGGCTATCAATTCCTGCCCGGTCTCATGCAGCGGGTTTCGACCGAACACCAGATCGACCTGTATTTTGCTTTCATGCGCGCCGCCGCAACTCTGCCCACTGCGGCTGTTCAGCTTCAAAAAACCAATTTAATCAGCTCCACGCAGGCTGCCTCACTGAACGCCACTGCCGCGCAATTGCAGACCGTGGCGGATGTTGTTGCCACGAAGGTCGTTGCCAATCTCTATATCGCCCCGAGCGGCGGCGTGCCCGGCCACTTTGCCCAGGGCGCAGGCTCCGAAGCGACACCGCCTGCCGGACTTGATACCAGCCAGGCTTGTGATGCCGCTGGCACCTGGGCGGCGCTTTTCTGCCATGCCATCGGACGCGATGACCTCGCGCTGCAATGCCTGGAGTTCGTAGACCAGAATTTCCTGCTTCAGAATCAGCAGATTCTGCTATCTTCCGCGACGAACTCCTACAACGAAACTTATCAGCAGCTCACACCCTTCAACGGCTTCAAGTTTTTCAATGATTCTGCCGGCGGCTATTCAGGCTCTCCTCTCAGCATCTCGCAGGAACAGAGCTGGAGCATGCTCCTGGCGCTGCTCGATCTCTACAATATCTCAGGGGTTGCGGATTACTTTGCTAGCGTGTATGGCAGCCTCGATGCCTATCTCACCACGCTCATCACCAGCCAGCGCACCGTGCGCTCCACTACAGGTGATGGCTCGTTGCTTTCGTATTCCTTGGCCTCGCGCGATTTGCCTTACGAATTTGAAGTATGGCCAGCCTTCACGGCAACAGCGTGGTTTTATCTGGTCTCGACAAATCCCGGCCTGCTGCTTTCCCTCGGCAATACTCCAACTATTATTCCCTACCTGCAGATTCCGCAGGGAGCCAGCCAGTCCGTGAACGAGCTCGAGGGGCAATCCTCGCTGGGCAGCATGACCGTCACCTGCATCGATCCGAATGGCACGCTCAAGGGCCTCGCGGCTCAGGATGTGCTGATTGGCAGGATGGTGCAGCTCAAGCAGGGCTTTCCGGGGCTTGCCTTGGGCGATTTCACCATTCTGCAAACCATGCAGATCACTCAGGTGGGCCAGGACGCGGATGGCCGCATCACTATTCAGTGCGCGGATGTGCAGCGTTTTATCCAGGGAATGCAGATTTGGCTGCGTGGCGGCCCGCTCTGGTGGACACCAGGTGGTCCCATGGCGCAACAACCCGTCGGCGCTTCGTGGCTTGAAAACGGCTATCAAGTGAGCGACCAAAACCCACGCTACGTGGCAGGCAACCCCATCGACATCATCCTGGCGGTGCTCCAGAACGAGTTGGGCGTGGGTCAGGACCCGGCCCTCCTGACCTCGAATTACGTGATGCAAAGCCTCGCACCAATCTACCAGTCGCAACAGGACTACGAACCTTTGCCGCCGCCAGAAGGTTGGGCTATCTATGAGCCCGGCCAGGACTCGACGCTGATCAATCCCAATCCCTACATCGACCTTCCCGGTTTCCTGGCCTTGCGGGACGGCGAATTTTCCGGCGTCTGGTTTGATTTTGTGATTACGCGGCCCATCGATGGCAAGCAGTTCCTCGAGGAGCAAATCTTGAAGCCATTGGGGCTTTATACGATCGTGCGCGCCAATGGCCAGCTCTCGCTCAAGACCATGAAGCCGCCCGTCGAGCAGACGCCCGTGTTCGCCTTCAGCTCCAAGAACATCATGGGAATCCCCCAGACCCTGCGGCAGAACATCATCAACCTGGTTACTCTCCAACTGGATGTGCAGCAAGGCGGCATCACCACGGCGGCGCGCAGCTATGGTTACCAGGTGAGCTATCAGCAACAAACTTCGCTCAAAACTTATCGCCAGGTGTACGAGCAGCAAATCCAGTCCACCGGGCTGCGCGTGGCGCGCGGGGGCATGATGCTCTCCCGTTTGCTTGCCGACCGTATCTTTCGCCGCCACGCCTTCGAGCCGCCCGCCTACAAGTTCACTGCCCAGCTCGCCACCTTGCAGGCAGAGCTGGGCGACTACGTGTGGCTGACCCACTCGAAAGTCCTCGATCTGACAGTCGGCAAGCTGGGCCTGAGCAATGTGGTCTGCGAGGTGATCGACAAGCAGCCCAATTACAGTCAGGGAACAGTCGATTTCACCCTGCTCGATACGCGGTTCATCAACCTTTCTGTGCCGTATCAGATTGCAGCGGCCGCGGATAATATCCCCACTTGGTACAACGCGACGCCTCAGCAACAGGCGCAATACATGTTCATTTCTCCGGGGTCATAATGCTGTCCGTCCAGAACAATTTTGCGAGCTATATAGCCACGCAGTGGCCGTTAGACGGGCTGCCGGTCGAGTTTCTCGAGCCCAATGTGAAGGGGAACGGCTTGATCGTAGTGGTTTACTTCATGTCGGGGATACCCTACACGAATCCGAATTTTCAAATTTCGGACTCGCAGAAGAATTCTTACCTGCCTTTAGGAGGCTGCGGGGTCCTGAACGCGGGGCAGAGAAACCTCCTCCAGGCCTGGTACGTACAGAGTTGCGCCGGCGGACCAAACACCGTCACGGTCACGGAAACCGTGGACACCGATGCGACGACGATCATTCTGGCCGTCAGCGTATTCGAGTACTCAGGAGGATTCGGCGTGCTCGATACGAGCACTTTCACCTCCGGTCTCGCGCAACCGACGATGAGCATCAACCTGATCACCACAACCGTTGATTTACTCTTTGGGTTTGCGATGGACTACGCGCTCCTGCCGGTCCTCACCGTGGACGCCGGCAGCACCGGATGGACGCAGGAACAGAGTGAATCTCTCAATAACGTAGCTTTGAATCCGATCGTGGCCCTCCTGGCCGTCGATAAAGCCGCCAATCCGGGGCCGCAAAAGATAACATTCGACATGACCCAGAACTCGGGAGGAGTGGACATCACCTTGCTCGTAGCCTTGCCGGTTGGCTGGACGCCGCCGCCGGTTACGCCTCCGCCTTCGCCCACGCCGCCCGCTTCGGGTTCGTCGCTGGGCTGGCCGACGATTTTCTGAACGGTGAATAGTGACTTTGGAGACCGCAATCTGGAATCTGGAATTTGGAATCTTGAATCACCCTGAAGGAGCAAAATGAGTCAGTTGATCCTTTCTGCCATTCCTGGCTTTTTCGATCTCGACGACAGCGCCATCGCCGCCGGCCAGCCGCTCACCGATGACTCCATGCTCAAGATCTCTCACAACGCCAAGTTTGGCGCGGTGCGCAGCAAGCTGGTTTTCATGGGCTTCTATGCGAACGGCAATACAGTGCCTACTCCAATCGATCCTGACGATGGCTACGCTTATTCGCGCGCGGAGTGCCAGTTCGTCTGGATGATCTATAGCAACCGCGCGCCAGCGCCGGGATTCGTTCCCGGCCAGGCAAGTCCTCCCGGCCAGTCATCCGCGCAGCCAGGCTCGCTCTATAACTTTCCGGGCGGCTGGGACATCAACGATGCGACGGGCGTCGTGACTTTGCGGACAACCTACTGGCAAAATGGAAGTGAGGTTGTGAACAACGACGGTATCCTCAAGGTTTATGCCGCCTGCCTGCGCCTGAGCTTGAGCAGTGCGAACTGAGAGGGAATAGTGAATGGTGAATAGTAAATTCAGGATTTCGACGGCTTTTTTAGAATACGCCATTCACTATTTACCATTTACTATTCTTTGAACGCGGAGCAACGATGGCTGTAACTAGAACAGTTCTTCCCCGCAAGGGTCTAATCCAGTCGCAACACGGCCTGACCAGCTACGAGGCTGACCAGGACCAAAACTGGGCGCTGCTGGATGCCAATGTCGCCTTCATGAGTGATCTGCCACTTACGCCATTCCTGGAACTCGGATTCGATGGATTAATTTCCGGCTTCGTCCTCTCCCCTTCCAGCACTTTGGTCCCTGGGATCACGGCCGGCGTCCTTTACGCGCAGGGCGCGGGTTACGCGGCTGCGACTGCACCTACGCTCCCGCCGGCGCCGGTCAGCCAAACAAGTTACCTGTTCTACAACTCCGTAAACGGCTTCTATTACCAATCGGGCGCCGTGGGCGCGACGACCGGCGACGCCCTGATCGGCGTGGTCACCACCAGCGCTTCAGCGGTTATCGCAGTCCAGCAGGCGACGCCCATCTTTGGCGGGGTTGGCGTGGTTTCCAGCGCGCCGGGCAGTTTTACAGTTCCGCACCTGCTCGGCCGTGTTCCCGTCTGTGCAGTCATTCAAATGACCAGCGGCGGCGCCATCTGGTTCCAGACACCGAGTTATGATGGTACAAATCTCTATCTTGTGGCCTCCGACACGGCAGTCACGGGAAGGGTGATCGTATGGTGAAAAGAACAGGATCCAGGATTCAGGTCCGATTTCGGGTCCGATCAAGATCGGACCATCGGACTCCAGTAATCGGAGATTCGGGATTCAGGAGGTTGCTCTGGAACCTGATCCCGGCGCTGCCACTCTGCTGCCTATTGCTCGCCGGCTTGCTCAGAGCTCAGATCCCCGCTGGCACTCCCACCTACAACGTCAACGCCAAGTGGGTCACTGATCGCGGCAGCCAGGTTTTCAACGTCAAGGCCTACGGCGCGGTAGGGAACGGGACCACCGACGATACAGCGGCAATCCTCGCGGCGAGGACAGCAGCGGTGGCCGCTCACGGAATTCTGTTCTTCCCTTCGGGCAGTTACCCGATAAGTTCCCAACTAGCAATCCAGGGATACGGCGTGACTGTACAAGGCTACGGGGCTACGATCACCTGCAACGTGGCGGCGTCTTGTATTCTGCTGGGGACTACCGTTGGCTCAAGCTACAACAATTCATACGGCAAGCTGGCAATCTATGGCCTCTCTGTTGCTCCGGGCGTCGGCTCGGGTCCCTACCCCGCCATCCAGGATGACGCGATGGGGGATATCATTCAAGACGTTGCACCCGTCACAAATTCCCCATACTACTGGCACAATTTCATAGAGGTCGATACCGATTGGGGCCTAACCATTAGCGGACTCATTTGGAACGGTGCGAGCGTTTTGGAATGCGATGCAACCTACTGCGGAAACGCCGTTTACGAGTCCAACAACGCCTACGAGAATTCGGGGATCGCGCATATCAGCAACTCAGAGCTAAGCATGGGTTGTGACGGAAATGGATTTGACTGGGAAAGCGGTGGCGACCTCAGCTTGACCGGTGTCATGCTCGAAGCCTACAACCAGTACGGTGTGCGCTCCAATGGCAACGTGAGCGCGAACGACATGTATTTTGAGGTAGGAAGTTGCAGGAATCCAATTGGCAATGTTGGGCAGGCTGCATTTATCGGACTCGGGGGGCTAATCTCGCACATGGGCGGGCAGACGGGCGCTGGCCAGCCTGTGTTCCCTCAAGCTGGGACGACTGGCAGTACGGTTTACGGCTACTATATCGTCGGGCACTACACTGCGGGGGGAAATGTGACCGCTCCGCTACCCGCCGGGTATCTGACGAACGGCAACGCAACCGTCAACGCGACGAACTACATTACGGTTACCTGGAACGATTTCGGCGGCGCGGGCTACACCTATGATGTCCTCCGCTATGTGTATACTTGGCCGCGCACGGCCCCCTACGGCACCGGGAACTTTGCGGTGGCGACGGCGCTCGCGGAGGCGTCGACCTGCTCGGCTGGGCTCTGCACCTTCACTGACAACGTGACAAGCCCGGCCAGCTACACTGTCGCGGGCGCAAATTGGGTTCCCGTGCTCAGTATGTGGCCGGGAGCGCTTGTGCTGTCTGCGGCTGGGGCGTCAAACAATTGCTTCACCTCGGGCAGATACTACGGCAGTTCCTTCAACGGTGGGGACATGACCATCGCCTGCGGTACGGTACAGCCGGGGCTTGTGACTTTCATTTCTGGACCGATCGACAACACGAGCACTCGCAGTCCCATAAGCCCAGGCTACGTGACGATGCTTAATTCGATAAATCCGAACAATCCCAACCCTGCCCTCCTGCTTCCGGGGAATGGGGGCGGGCTCAAAGGGGAACTCAATTTCGGTACCTTTGGTGGCGGTTATGCCGACGCAATCACGCTGAACGATTCAGTGCTTGCAAAGTCTCTCTCGTCCATAGCTAACCACCCCGCCTATGATGTGGGTGACACTGCGATTTCCTTCGACGGGTGGCCCACAGCTCTTGCTTTCAGAGCGCCAAACACCATATCGGACTACATCAACAGCCTACCTGACGGTGTAAGCTGGCTGGAGAGACTGACTTCGGGCGTGAAGACTTTCAAGGTTCCTTTGAACGCCTTTTCGGTAGCTCAATCTTCAACGCCCTATCTTGCCTACGTAAACGATGTGGCTACCGGAGGGACGCTCAGCCCTAACACTCAGTACTGTTATCGGGCTGCTGCTGTAGACAGTCTTGGCGCAACGGCGCCCAATACTGAAGTATGTGTGACGACGGCCAACGATGGCAACAGCACCCATTCAGTTTCCATGTTGATACAATCACAAGCCCTTGCGGGTGGTTATAAGGTGTACGGTCGCACCAGCGGTGCCGAGCAGTTGATGACTCCGACGCCGATCACCAATGCCTGGCCGACCTATTGGACGTCCTTTACCGATACGGGCTCTGTGACTCCCAGCGGGGCGCTTCCAACGGCGAACACGACGGGACAGATCAAGCCAGCGCTCTACTCGACAGCCACAAACTGCTCGTCGTCAGCCAGCCCGGCTGTCTGTGGCTCGGCAGCGGCAGGCTCCTTCGTAATTGCAGCCTCGGCGACATCCGTGGTAGTGAACACATCCGCCGTGACAGCCAATAGCCAGATTTTGCTCACCGAGGATTCATCTTTGGGGACGAAGCTGGGCGTTACGTGCAACACTCAATCGCTGCTGACTTTGGGGGTCCCAAAAGTGACGGCGCGCACGGCAGGAACGGGTTTCACGGCAAGCATAGAGGTTGGGCCTACAACCAATCCTCTGTGCATCAGTTACGCGATTCTCAACTAGTAGGCGCGATGTCCTGAACGCCGGAAGGCGATCAATGATGACCCAAGCTGCTGGCTTGGCCGCGAAAAGTCGAGTGCGGATAACCGCAGTTGGGTGGGCGCACTGATGTCCCTGCACGCCAACCACGCCCATCAACCCTGCACTTTTCCACAGCCCATCTCAAAATAGCCATCAACCCTGCACCAACCATAGCCACGAACCCTGCGCGGCCACATAACCCGTGTATGGTGGTAGAATGAGCCGTAGCCAGGAAGGGCTGCGGGCAGTGGGGCAGGCCTCCCGGTGTGAGGAGTTTGAGGGTTTTCAGCACGGGCGTTCTCTCCCGGAAGAGTTGTTGCATGTCGGGCGTCGTGGAAGAAACACGGTGAGGTGAGCGAGTTAACCTATCTATCGCCGTGCGGACCCGATGCAGGAGGATAAATCAATGTATCATCTGCGCGCTCCGTCCCTTTACGTAGCCATAGCGATATGCCTGGCAAGCTGTGCTTGGAGCTCGATCTCTGAGGCGCGGGTCGCCCAGACTTTGCGCGCCGGCCAGGCCAATCCCTTTACCGTGGAAGGCAAGGTCAATACCCTCGACCAGAATAAACTCACTCTGAACACTGAAGAAAACATGATTTTCCACGTGCGCTACGATGACAAGACCGAGTTCAAGAGTGAGGACGGCAGTTCCGCCAGCAGCAAAGATTTGCGCGTAGGTTTAAGGATCAGGGTGGAGGGTGATCTTACCGAGAGCGGTGAGATTGTTGCTCAGAGGATTGAATTGCTGAAGACACCGCCCAAGAAGTAAGCTTTCTCGCCTGCGCTGCTGAAAGAGGATTCAGGAGTCAGGGTTCAGGGAAAAAGCCAGGCTCTTCCCTGAATCCTGAATCCTAATTCAACGCACCAACCAGATTATTGCTGATGCAGTCAGCGCTAAGGCCAGCCCGGCAGCAAAGTACGGGAATGCCGACCTCAAGAAGGGGATTTTATAGAGGAAGGATGTCTGCTGCCAACTGTCATTTGACACTCAGTGCGGGAGGCCGAGCTCTTCTGCGCGGTGGTCAAGAGCTACGTTAATTTCATGCAGCAAATCCTTGCGCAGGCGTTTGGTCTTCGCAGTCTCCGCAGAGAGATTCAGGGAAAGAAACGCGAAGCGAGTTCGATGGCGCAGCAGCCAAGCGTAGCGCCAGAGGTATAGGCCCGAGAGAGGAAGGGTGGGTGCGTAGTACCCCGCCCCGCGCCGACCCCAAAAGCGGGCGACCAGGAAAACCTCGACCGCATAACACCCCAATACCACCAGGCCGCGCGCCAGCCATTCCATGATTCTGTCCCGGTCGCTATCCTTCTTAAGTAATCCCGTCAAATAGAGGAGCGCGATTGCCAGGAGATGATTGAGCAGGCCGTAAGAGGCGACGGCAAACCCTGCCACACTTTCAAGCCAGACTATGCCGCGGCCCACCGGCCAGTTCAACCACGCGCCAGCCCCTTCGACTTCCAGGCGATGCAGCGAGCCAAGCCGACGGGCCTCGCGCCATGTCTCCAGTGACTCACGCAACGATACCAGTAGGCCCGGATGCAAGTAATTCATTTGCTCCGCCCATTCGACCACAAACCGGCTCAGTTCAAACCCATCCTGCTTCTGTTTCCCTGCCGGGTGCGACACGCGTTCTTCCTGAAAGTCGTCGCGTAGTGCCTGTTCCAGGTCGCCCAGGAATTCCGCCAGGTCCGCGGGCTGGAGCCGGAAGGAGTTCTCCTGACATCTTCTTTCCAAAAGCTTGGCAAGTTCTTGTACTTGATCGTGCGGAGTGCCGCCAGCGCGAGAAATGTAATCTCGTGCAGTCTCCGGTTGATCTATGTCGATCAGTAACTCTCTGGCGTGTGTGTGCCCCACCGGTAGGAAGACGTGGACGGGGAACAACATGAGTCCTAGGCCGCCGGCATGGCGACACTCCGCTTCCACAGCTATGGAGGCGGCAGCGGAGGCAAGCCTGCTCTCCCCGGCGGGATGCGCTGGGCCGGGCTCAACGAAGGTCACGAGGGCTGCCTTCTCCGCCAGGACGGCACAGCACTTCTCCAAAGCCGACTGCCGGTCTTCAGGGAGAAAGCTAATCATGCCCAAGCCTCGCGCCACGAGAGGCTGGAGCAGACCCTGGATTAATCTTGCGGGGATGATGCACCGCACATAACGCTTGAACCCCGCCACCAGAATGAGGGCGTCGAGAAAGCTTTCCGGGTGGCAAACCACCAGGAGGGCTGGATCTGGCCTCTCCAACCGCTCCTCATGGAGCACACGGATTTTACGAAAGGTGAGGGCAAACCACAGCCGGATTACTCCCCGCCAGAACCTGTAAACTACAGGCTTGGTTGGAGCCGGAATCGGAGGAGGAGTGTCTGGTGACATGGAACCTTCCATCCTAACTGCTCTCAGACGAACTTCTCTTGCAGGTTGCCGAAGAAAGCCATTCCCGTGTCATGGCGAGAATCACATGCCCACACCATTTTTCCCCAACCTTCTGATCCGCTAACGGCGGCGCCGCCCGCGTCGTGAGGAAGACGGAGTCGGCATCGCATTGCTCTCCCATCCCTCCACGATCCCCAGTGGGCGCGTGATGGTATTAAACAGGCCGTACACCTTCTGGATTTTATTCGCATCCTTATCAACCAAGTGCAGGCGGAAACACGGGACATTGCCTGTCTGCACAACGCGAATGGGAAAGTACCCTTGAAGCCCGCTTTCGACGTAGGCCGTAACGTACCGGTGATTCTTGACCCACCATGTGAAGACCCGAATGCGGGTGAAATCCACATCCTGGTTGCCCACGCGGTCGGCAGCAAGATATTGAGGCACTTGACGGTCCTCGTCGGGCACGGTGTTGAGCACTAGCCAAGCTACCATGTTGGAGCCTTGGCCATAAGCGCCAAGAGGCTCTGGTATATCGAGTGAAACAAATCGGCCCAGGACCCAACCCGCATGCGTGCCAGCCCGGACAAGATACCATGCTTCCTTGACCGGGGGTGAGGAAGGCTGATCAAGTTGGGAGGGCCTTTCCACGATCTTTCGCCCGAACACGTCCAGTTTCTGGTTATTGGGAAGTTGAGCCAAAGGTGTTGAGTCGCGGGAGGGTTCGAACCTCAGATTGATCGACTGGGGCGTGTGACCCTCCGCCAGGACGGGAAGGCCCTCCATGTCTTTCAGCAGCTTCTGTGCGGCTTCGTGGGTCTGCGAGTCCAGTAGATCCTTGCCTTCTACCCAACCGGTGCGGCCGTCCGCCAGCTCGACTTTTGCCCAGTTGCGGGTGCGCAGAAGCACTTGCACTTGGTCGCCTGCCTTGACGGATTCGACTGCGAGGCGAATCTCTGCAGGGGTATCCACCACCTCCAGCGAGGTGGGTAGGACATACGCCACCTCCTTGGGGGAGCCTTGCTTGCGCCGGGAGGAATAATAATAGGTTGCGAAGACCCCGGCGGCAATTAGTATAAGGAGGGCAAGTAACTTGAATCGGATGTGAACTCTCCCTAGATTCAGGATTCAGTCATCACGCAGGCGCGCCTGGCGATTGACTCGTGACCACCCTTTCCAGACCGGGCTGCAACCGCTGGCTCGGAATCCGAAAAGTACTTGAAATCTTGACGCTCATTCTACACTATTTCGGGTGCCAGATGAGAATGACTGCGCTCCAGGAGGGCCACGAGTCGCGCCTCGTAGTTGGAGCAAACCAGTAATTTCGCCGCTGGAGGTGAATTACGAAAGTCGAAAATCTTCTCACCCCCAGGGCCGAGGGGGCACTGGAAGCCATGCTTGAATGGGACTCGCGGGGAAAGCCACGCTTTGCTGCGGTGGTGTGCCATCCTCACCCGCTCCACGGCGGGACGATGCACAACAAAGTGGTTTTCCGAGCCGCGAAGGCCGCTTGGCAGGCGGGTCTTCCGACGCTGCGCTTCAATTTTCGGGGAGTTGGAAAAAGCACCGGAAGTTTCAGCGATGGCATCGGCGAACGTGAAGACGTCACCGCGGCCCTGGATTATCTTGGCACTCGCTTCCCTGCTGTTCCTGTTTGTCTTATAGGATTCTCTTTCGGCGCGAGCGTTGGACTTCGTGTGGGAGCGAACGATCCGCGCGTGGTCGCTCTCGTAGGGCTGGGCGTTCCCATTACCTCCACGAACATGGACTTTCTCCGTGGCGTTCTGAAACCCAAGCTCATCATTCAGGGAACTCGAGACCAATTTGGGTCACGCGCCCAGGTGGAATCGTTTTATGGTATGTTGGCGGAGCCCAAACAACTCTATTGGGTGCAGAATGCGGATCATTTCTTCACGGGGAAGCTTGAGGAAGTTCAGCGCGCACTCCGTGAATTCCTGAGGTCGGAGTTGGTTCTGCCAGGCGGAGAATAGATCGCCCGTCACTCCGAGAGTAGATCCCCTTGTCATTCCGAGCGTAGCGAGGAATCTCGCTCTGGTTTGTGGAGGAAAGGATCAAAGCGAGATTCCTCGCTACGCTCGGAATGACACGGGGGCGAGAGGCGAACAAATGGACGAAAGCGAAGGCCAGGAAAGCCAGCCGCTCTATTGCCCTATTTGTGGCGAGGATGTTCTGGAGCCGCTCGTATGCGGCGACTGCGCTGCGGTTATTTGCCGTAAATGCGGAACGCCGCTAGAGAAAGTAGATGAATTGGGGATCGGGTAGCCCGGATTTCCCACCACGCTCTGCCGTTTTAAGTCGGGCGATGGGAAGGGCGGGGTTTTAACCCCGCCGCAAAACGGCTTCGAAACCTCTGTTCGTCTTTCGGCCCGCGCAGTCCCGCAGGCGCGGGACTGCGCGGGGCGCAAGACGGGGGAACAATTGGAAGCGTCAGTGACGGCGGGGTTAAAACCCCGCCCTTCCCTGTTCATGGTGAGAAATCCGGGTTAGCCACCGGGATTGTTTTTCCCTCTCCGCTGCGGTGGCAGGCACGTTCTCGACCGAAGACACTTTCTCAGTAGGCCGCAAGCTCTCTTGCCGCGCGCACGATATCTGCCGGCTGCGGCAGCACAGCGTCCTCGAGCACGGGGTGATAAGGAACGAAGACGTCTTTTCCTCCCAGTCGCCGCACAGGAGCGTCGAGAAACTCAAAGAGCTCATCGGCGATGCGTGCGGCGATCTCCGCCCCATACCCCCAGGAGATATTGTCTTCGTGCAGGACCAAAACGCGGTTGGTCTTCTTCACTGAGGCAGCGATCAATTCCCAGTCGTAAGGATTGAGAGAACGCAGATCGAGTATCTCGGGCTGGATCCCTTCCTGCTCCAGGGTCTTTAACGACTGGACAGCACGGTGAACGAGCGAGCCATACGTCACCATCGTCAGCGTTGTCCCCTCCTGGACCAGCTTGGCCTTGCCGAAGGGAATCATGTATTCGCGTCCGGGATAAGGAGCGCGGTTATGGGTCTGGCGATAGAGATGCTTCGGCTCGAGAAACAGCACAGGATCGTCACACCGGATGGCGGTGCGCAGCAAGCCATTAGCATCCAGTGCGGTCGCAGGCATCACCACCCGCAGGCCCGGCAGGTGAGCAAAGATTGATTCTCCGGACTGGCTGTGATAAATCGCGCCTCCGGCCAGGTAGCCTCCGATAGGAACGCGGATGACCATCGGGCAGGAGAACGTGTTGTTGGAACGCCAGCGTAGGGTGGTGAGCTCGTCGCGAATCTGCAACATCGCCGGCCAGATATAGTCGAAGAACTGGATTTCGACCACCGGTTTCAAGCCGCGCGTGGCCATGCCAGTGGCCCGGCCTACAATGCTCGCCTCCGCCAGAGGAGTGTTGTAACAGCGCGCGCTCCCGAAGTGCCGTTGCAGTCCGTGGGTGACCTTGAAAACGCCGCCTTTGCCCTTCACCTTGAGGAGTTCGTCTTCGTGGCTGCAATCCGCCACGTCCTCGCCGAAAACCACGACGCGTGGGTCACGGGCCATCTCGTCGCGCAGGGCGGCATTAATGAGATCGACCATGGTCTTGGGCTCGCCATGGAATTTGGGCGGCTGGTCGAAGAGCTCGGAAGTGGGGTCCACGCTGGGCGAGTAAAGGTATCGCAAGACCGTGTCGGGTGAGCCGGGCTCAGCGGCCAGCGCTTGGTCCACCGCTTCCCGGATTTCGCCGTCCACTTCGGCCTCGATGTCTTTCAACTCTTTCTCGCTGGCCAGCCCTTCCTGCCGCAGCAGGTTGCCAAGTCGAAGCAGAGGATCTCGACGTGCTTCCTGTTGACGCACCTCTTCGGACTTGTAAAGCCGTTCATCGTCGGATAGCGAGTGGGAATAAGGCCTCACCACGTGGGCATGAATCAGCGCCGGCCCTTTCCGCTGGCGGACGTACTCCACCGCTTTCCCCGCGGCTTCGTAGCTGGCGGGAAAATCCGTCCCGTCACATTCCAGCACCAGCAGATGAGGGAAGCTCTTCACCAAACGCGAAATGCTGCCGCCGGCGGTTTGCACGTCAACCGGCACAGAAATCGCATACCCGTTGTCTTCCACCACGTAAAGGACTGGCAACTTGCGGCCACAAGCCCAATTGAGCGATTCCCAGAATTCGCCCTCGCTCGAGGCGCCATCGCCAAGTGAAACGTATACGACTTCATCGGAATGAAAACTTGTGGCGAGCTCTGCGGCTTCTTTCACCAGGGCGAAATACTGGCTGGCTTCGGCGGCCCCCACGGCCTGCAGGATTTGCGTGCCCGTCGGACTGGACTGGGAAACAATGTGGAGCTTTCTGGAACCCCAATGGGAAGGCATCTGGCGGCCCGCCGACGCTGGATCATCCTTGGCGCCGACTGAAGCCAAGAACATCTCGTAAGGTGTCACTCCCAGTTGCAGGCATAGCGCGCGGTCGCGGTAGTAAGGATAAATCCAGTCGTAACCGGGTTTCAGGTGAAGGGCCGTCGCAAGACTAATGGTTTCGTGACCGACGCCGCTGATCTGGAAGAAGGCCCGGTTTTGGCGCTTGAGCTGAATCTCCTTGTCGTCCACTCGCCGCGACATGTAGACCATCCGGTACGCGCCGACGAGCAATTGCTTCTCGAGCTTCCCAGCTTTCACAACCTGGTTTGTCACAGTGGACATGCATCCTCGCAGATACGACTTGACGGCCAAAATGGAATTGCCTGTGATTCCATCGTGGATTCTTCCCCGCGAACCTCTTTGCGCTCCCTCACGAACTTATGGCCGCGGAGCAGACCGTATTGCGGCCGCTTGGGAATTATCAGATTGTGAAAAGCCAAAGTCAACCGACTCAATGACCCACAGTTACCGAACGGTCGGGCCAGTCGGCGGGTGCCGGTGGAGCGAGTAGCGCGGACCTGTTCTGTAGGTCCGCGGCCCTTGGGCGCGGCCAGCGAGAAAAGCCGCAGACCTTGAAAAACAGGTTTGCGCTACCTGCCTGCCGCTCTGCTCTTCATGGCAGCGAGTAGCGCGGACCTGTTTTGTAGGTCCGCGGCCCTTGGGCGCGGTCGGCGAGAAAAGCCGCAGACCCTGAAAAGCAGGTTTGCGCTACCTGCTTGCCGCTCTGCTCTTCATGGCAGCGACTAGCGCGGACCTGTTTTGTAGCTCCGCGGCCCTTGGGCGCGGTCGGCGAGAAAAGCCGCAGACCTAAAGAACAGGTCTGCGCTACCTCCTCTTGGCTCACTAGGGCTTGACCGTAATCAGCACGACCCCATGCGCGGGTACCGTGGCTGAGAACTGATTAGCTATTGGGCCTCTATCCGTGTGAGCCCACAAGTCGCGCACGTTCAGCTTGCCGTGCAATTCGAGATCAGCCCAGCGGACGGCCACGGTTGCAGTGGCCTCACCCCGATTGAAAAGCCCCACGGCTACCACGTTGCCCTTGAGGGGCCGCGCCACGACCACCGTCGATCCCAGCTCGGAGATCTTCTTCACGGGCTTGGCCTCGGGGTCCTGGTCAATCGCGATAATCTCGGTATTCATCAGGATAGATCTTGTCTCATCGCTCATGGCGCGCAGGTCGTTGCCGGCCAGCAGCGGGGCTGCCAACAGCGACCAGAGGGCCATGTGGGTGCGGTATTCGTCGCCGGTCATGCCGCCGTTGCCGATTTCCAGCATGTCCGGATCGTTCCAGTGGCCCGGCCCGATATAGGGAGCGATGTTGAACTGCTTGAAACCGATGTTTTCCATCGACTTCCAGTTGTCGCTGATGTCTCCGGTAGTCCGCCAAAGGTTCCCGCCGACTTTGGGCCCCCACTTCCATACCTCGGCCAGTCCGTACTGGCAGAGACTGAAAACGATAGGCCGGCCGGTCTCCAGCAGCGCATCACCCATCTTCTGATAGACGGCCTGCATATCCTCATCCTTGTAAATGCCGCCGGCGCTGCACCAATCGTACTTGAGATAATCAAAGCCCCAGGCGGCGTAAGTCTTCGCGTCCTGCTCTTCGTGTCCGTAGCTGCCTTGGTAGTCCGCGCAGGTCTTGGGCCCCGGTGAGGAGTAAATTCCGATCTTCAATCCCTTGGAGTGAACGCAATCGGCCAGCGCCTTCATATCGGGGAATTTGCGATTGGGGGTGATGTTTCCCTGCGCGTCGCGGGAGCCCTGCCAGGTGTCGTCAATGTTGATGTAGGTGTAGCCCACATCCTTCATGCCCGTGGCGACCATTGCGTCGGCCATGCCCCGCACGGCCGCGTCGTCCACTTTGCCGGCGAACTTGTTCCAACTGTTCCAGCCCATGGGAGGCGTGCGCGCCAGGCCGTTGTCGGGAACATCATGCAGTGCCGGCAGGGGCAGGCGCGGTGGAGGAAGCGCCGCTTCCGGTGTGGTGCGCTCGGCAATACCCGCGACCGGGTCGCGCCCGGGAAACTGCCTGGTCATTGAGATCTTGCCGCCCTCCATCGTACCTTCGTAGTTAACGGTGCGTTCCTGGTTCTGAAACCGGAAGGTAACGACCAGGTGTAGTTTGCCGTTGCTGAAAGTCCCGTCGCTGATCGGCGTTTCACGAGGACCCATCAGAATCTTGCCGGTAACTTTCTCGCCGGACTGTTTGAGGTCGAAGAACGACTCGCGGTAGTTGCCGTCCCCGGTGGGCACGCGCAGAACCCAGAAGCCTGTCACATCCGTTTGCGCCGCGACGGGAATCGCGCCGAACAGAAGTAAGGAAAATCCCAGAAGTATGGGGTAAGAGATCAGCCGTCGTTCTGACCTGACCCGTCGATGCTGTGTGAGTTTCATGTTTCGCTCCCTGGTAACAATCTTCCTTCGATCCGCCGCTCTTTTCCGGTGTCCCCGTGGGGTCTAATAACGTTTGGGGAGCATTTTACTAGTTCTTCATCCTGCATGCCAGAGGTGATTTACTACCCCAGCGTCCTTCTTCACTCCTCTGCGTCATCGGCGCAATCTGCGGATTTGTTCTTGCCCGCTTGTTATAATCCGAAGATTCCGCAGATGACACAGATTACGATCAGCAGTCGGGGCCTTTGCGGTCTGACTCATCTGCGTCAGCGGCGCAATCGGCGGATTTGTTTTTGCCCGCTTGTTATAATCCGCAGGTTCCGCAGATGACACAGATTACGATCAGCAGTCGGGGTCTTTGTGTTCTGCGCTTCACCTGCCTTGGAGGCGGCGGCGAATTGTGGTATATTGAGCGAATAAAAGGCGAAATCGAGGAGGCGACAGGTGTCAGGGAAAAGCGAGGCACTAGCAAACGTGGGGACGCCCGCCGCAGCGGGCTTGGCGCCGATCCAGAGCGCCCTGGAAGAAATCCGGGAGAAGTTCAAGGGCTCAACCGCCCGTGGCGGAGTGACGGTCCTTAAACACTTCCCGGCACGAGAGGCACAGACCGCCCAAATTCCAGAGTTTCTGCCCGCCCGGCTTCTCGAGGCGCTCAAGGCGCGTGGCATTGCTTCCCTTTACACACATCAGGCGCGCGCGTGTGAGTTGGCCCATGAAGGCAGAAACGTGGTGGTGGTCACGCCCACGGCATCCGGGAAGACCCTCTGTTACAACCTGCCGATTCTGGGCGAGTTGGTACAGAACCCCGAGGCCCGGGCACTGTACCTGTTTCCCACCAAGGCGCTTTCGCAAGACCAGTTGGTGGAACTGAATAGGTGGACGGAGAAGCTGGGAGAGGAGATCCGGACCTTCACTTACGACGGAGACACGCCCCAGGACGCCCGCAAGGCCATTCGCGCTCGGGGAAACCTGGTGATCACCAACCCGGACATGCTTCACGCCGGCATTCTGCCTCACCACACCAAATGGCAGAGGCTGTTTGAGAACCTGCGCTACGTGGTGATTGACGAGCTGCACTACTACCGGGGAGTTTTCGGCAGTCATCTGGCCAACGTGCTCCGCCGTTTGAAGCGCATTGCGCAGTTTTACGGCAGCCAGCCCCAATTCATCTGCACCTCAGCGACCATCGCCAATCCGGCGGAATTAGCCACGCGCATCATCGAGGAAGACGTTTTTCTTGTGGACGAAAACGGTGCGCCCTCGGCAGAGAAGTATCTCGTGTTTTACAACCCGCCGGTCGTAAACCTGCAACTCGGCATCCGGCGTTCGTATCTGAACGAAACCCGGCGCATTGCCCGCACCTTCCTGGCGCGCGGCCTTCAGACTATCGTTTTCGCCAACAGCCGACTTGCCACGGAGATTTTGGTGACTTACCTGAAGGAGGATTTTTCGCGAGCCCCCCTGGCCCCGGAAGCGGTCCGAGGCTATCGTGGCGGTTATCTGCCGCTGGAGCGGCGCGCGATTGAACGCGACCTGCGCAACGGTCGCCTGCTGGGCGTGGTGGCGACCAATGCTCTCGAGCTGGGCATTGACATCGGAAGCCTGGACGTAGCCGTGCTGGCGGCATACCCCGGGACCATCGCCTCCACCTGGCAACGCGTCGGCAGGGCAGGCCGCCGCCAGGGAACTTCCGCCGCCGTGCTGGTGGCCTCCAGTGCACCGCTCGACCAATTCATGGTGCAGAACCCCGACTATTTCTTTGGCCGATCGCCTGAACATGGTTACGTCAATCCTGACAATCTCCTTATCCTGCTCAATCACCTGAAGTGCGCCGCCTTCGAACTGCCCTTGCGGGAGGATGAGAAATTCGGCTCGCTCAACTTACGGCGACTCTGCGAGCACCTCGAGGAAGTCGGCTTTCTGCACCACACGACCGACGGTTGGCATTGGGTTTCGGAGAGTTACCCCGCCGACGCGATCAGCTTGCGCTCGGTCTCTTCGGACAACTTCGTTATCGTGGATACGACCGGCGAAGCCAAAGTGATCGGCGAAGTGGATTTTTCCAGCGCCCTGACCACCCTCCACGAAAAGGCCATCTACATGCAGGATGGCCAACAGTACCACGTCGAGCGCCTCGACTACGACGACCGGAAAGCTTACGTCCACCAGGTGACGAGCGAGTATTTCACTGACGCCATCTCTTACACGAGAATCAAGGTCCTCGAAAGGTTCGACTCGGCGCCCATCGGCCCGGCCAGCAAGAATCATGGCGAGGTACAAGTGAATACCCAGGTGGTCGGGTTCAAGAAGATTAAGTTCCACACCATGGAGAATGTCGGCGATGGCAAGCTGACGCTGCCCGAGCAGGAGATGCATACCACCGCCTTCTGGCTCACCCTCCCCCGCGACATGATGGGAAGCCTGCCCTACGGTTCGACGGAGCGACTGGATGGGGTGAATGGCCTGGCCAACGCCCTTGTAGCTATTGCCACGCTGCTGGTGATGTGCGACGCTCGAGACTTGGGTGTGGCCGTGGGGGAGAACGAAGAAAGCAGAAGTCAGAAATCAGAAGTCAGAAGTCAGAATGAAGAAGGCAGGATTCAGGATTCAGGATTCGGGATTCAGGATAAAGAGCAAGACCCTTCATCCCTGCCGGCCGATGGGGACCAATCCAAAATCCAAAATCTAAAATCCAAAATCGCAGGTTTCGAGGCAAAAGCTGCAGTGGTAGCTTTTGAACCCAACATTTACCTCTACGATAAATATCCTGGCGGAGTTGGGCTCAGCGAACCGCTCTTCCGCATGAGCCAATCTTTGTTGGAAAAGACTCAGAAACTGATTGCAGACTGTCCCTGCGCTTCGGGCTGCCCCTCCTGCGTGGGCCCGATTGGCGAGGTTGGAGAAAAGGGAAAAGAAGTGGCTCTGGAGATCTTGCGAAGGGTGTCCGCGGACAGCGTGTAGGGGTAGGGCTTGCCCTACCCCAGGAAGGGGACGGCAAGCCGTCCCCCTACATGGCTGACAACGGACAACGGACGTTTTCAGAAATGAATCTCGAACAGAAACTCCGCCAGCTTAAGCAGGCTTCCGGATCCCGGGACCGTGACAAGGAACTGGAGCAGACGCTCGAGTACCTGCGACGCCTGGAGAATCCGCAGCCCACCCGCAAGCTGCCAGCCCAGAGGTTTGCCAAGGGGATCGAGGAATACGTGAAGGGCGAAGTGTTGAAGAACTCTCGGGGCGAGTTCTTCCTGGCGCGCGAGGCATTTCCTTTCGGGCGGCCTTACGGAAAGCTCCGCATCGGCGATATTCCTTCGGCGGACCTTAGTCCCCTGAACTTGGTTCTGAGGGATGCGGCGATGCCCGATGCATCGCGGCTGGTTTTCCTGGATACGGAAACTACGGGCCTTGCCGGTGGAACCGGAACCTGCGCGTTCCTCATCGGCATTGGAAATGTCGAAGGCATGAAGTTTGTGGTGCGGCAGTTCTTCCTTCGTGACTATCCCGAGGAAAAAGCCATGCTCGAGGCGCTGGCTGAGGCGCTGGAGCCTTGCCAAGGAATCGTCACGTTCAATGGAAAGACCTTCGATGTGCCGCTGCTCGAGACCCGGTATGCGCTGGCTCGGATGAAATCGCCCCTGGACCGCTTGATCCACTTTGACGCTCTCCACCCCGCGCGCCGCCTGTGGAAACTGCGCCTGGAAAGCTGCAAACTCACTGACCTCGAGGAAGCAATCTTAGGAATCAGCCGGGAGGGCGATGTGCCGGGATCGGAGATTCCGGCAATCTATTTCGACTACTTGCGCAGCGGCGATGCGCGGGGCTTGCAGCCAGTCTTCTACCACAATGCTTTGGATGTGGTGACGCTCGCCGCGATTACCGTGGAACTGGCTCGTGCTCTCGGCGACGGTGGGGCCGAAGCGCTGGGGTCGCCACTCGACCTCTTCAGCCTCAGCCGCATCCTGGGGACGGCAGGCTCGCAGGAAAAATCCATCTCCACATGCCGTCAAGCCCTGGCGGCGGGACTTCCCCAGCCGGTCGAAAGCCTGGCATTAAAGCACCTCGCCGCGGAGTTCAAGCGAAAGCGCCAGCATGAGTCCGCCGTCGAGTTATGGCTGGAGCTTTCGCGGCGCGAGCCGCCACTTGCTGTGGAAGCGCTGGAGGAGCTTGCCATCCATTATGAACATCACCTTCGCGACCTCCGGCAGGCGCTCGAATTCACTCTCGCGGCTCTCGCCCGGCTTGAGGAACAGTTCCCTTCTGTTGCTCACCGCAAGCGATTCGCCAGGCGCATGGAACGGCTGGAGAGGAAACTGGCACGGGCGTCAAGCGCGACGCTTCTTCGGTAGCGCCTCGGTCCTGGGTTGCAAGGCCAGGAAGGACCGAGTGGTATAAGCGTCAGACTAAAATGGAAGGGACGCGGCGCCTAGCGCCACACGGCGGTGCGCATCACATCGAAGTGATGGTCGTAGGTCCAGACCTCGATGCCCAAGCGGCCGGCCAATACCGCTGCCGTCGCGTCAAAAAGCGTGATGGGCTGGTCGGGCAAAGCCACGAGCTTGGTCACAGCCTCATGGTAATCCTGGGACGTGGGATTGAGCAAGACAGCGCCGTTCAGGATGTCGTTTAACCAAGCAGAGGCAGCCTGCATCCCTAACCGATAGAGTACCAGGGTATAAGCTTCCAGGAGGGTTGGGTAAGCGACGACCACCTCACACTTGTCGCGGACGAGTCGCTTTAACTCTCGGTGGGCCCGCGCGTGGTACGCGTCGTCCGGGTCGAGGGCAGCGTACAGCGGACCGGTATCAGCGAGGACGGAACCCCTCATTGAGCCGCCAAGTATCGGTCATGCGCCTGGCTCACATCACGGCGGCCGCTTCCGCGCTTCGCGGGGGTGATCCGGAGAGGGCCTGCCGCCCGGAGGTAGCCGCGTTCGGTCAGGTATTGACGTAAGGCAACCTGGACAACTGTAGTGAGCGCGGGCCGCGCCTCTTGAGCCCGGACATAGCTTTCCACGGCCTTGGCGAGGTCATCGGGAATAGTCACGGTGGAACGTCTCATACCCACCAAGTATAGCACCAACCGGTGAAGTTGGTTCATTCTTCATTGCGTTCGGACTTTCCGAAAGATTTCAAGATCAGATGTTTCTTCTCCACCGACTCTTGCCCGCTATCTCCCTTGATGGTCACAGTTTCCAAGTCCCCGATCAGGCGGAGGTAATCAGGGTCAGCCGGTTCGTGGCCTGCGCCCCGCTCTACCTTTCCGGAAAAGCGGTAATATCTGCGGTGGATCGTGTTGGTCTTGAATTCCACGTGGTCTTTCTTGCGCGACCCTAAGACAATGTCGTAGCTCAGCACGGCGTCAGATTCTTCTTCACCCTGGAGGATTTCAATGTACCCCTTCAGCTTCCCGTCTTCTTCCAGAAGCCCCAAGGTGTCATCGGCGGAAAGGAAATGGTACTTGCCGGTGATGTCGTCGATGCTCTCGGTATTCTGGGCAGAGCAGCGGCCCACGCCTGCATAAAGAAGCAGAAGCATGGTGAGTGGCCACAAGGTTTGCTTCCGATGACTTCCAGGATTTCCAACCATAAGTCGAAACCACCTTTCGGGCTGATGTCTTACACCCAGCAGCCCAAAAGATAAAGGGGAGCTTCCCGATCAGACTTGGGGAGGCCGTACACAAGTTTATGCCGCGTTATCCGCGACCGCAAGAGAGGTCAACCGGCTGGTAGGGCCGCCTCCCGCCATGGCGGGGCGGCCAGGCCGCGGCAAGCACCGGCCCTACCAACCGACTTGACAGCCGAGTGCTTTTTGGGGACGATTGCCACAGCCTTCTATAAGGGCATGTCCAAGTCAGAGGAGGAGGACCATCGATGGTTTGTTCGGGAGCTTTCACAAAGATCTGCACATTCATTCTCATGGCTGGAGTTTACTTGCCTGGGGTCGTCAGTTCGGCAGCGACCCTCAAGCCCTTGGTGGCGGGCAAGCGCGGTGTAGTGGCGGCAGGCCATCCGTTGGTCGCCGAGGCAGGCCTGAGAATCCTGGAAAAGGGCGGAAACGCTGTGGACGCAGGTGTCGCCACGCTCTTCGCCGCGTCAGTAGTGGAAATGGCCAGCTTTGGCGCGGGTGGCGAGTGCCCGATCCTCATCAAGCTGAAGGACGGTCCGGTGGTGGCCATCAACGGAAATGGAATCGCGCCTGAACTTGCCACCGTGGAGTTCTACGAACACCTTCGCCGGGACGACCCCCGGCTGGTCACCTTCGGCACGATTGGTAACGCTCGCGGCGGGATTATTCCCTCTTTCGGCCCACTCAGCGCCCTCGTCCCCAGCGCCATGGATTCCATCCTCCTGGCGCTCGAGAAATACGGGACCATGAGCCTCAGCGAAGTCATCCAGCCTGCCGTTGAACTCGCCCAGGGTTGTCCGCTTGATGACCATCTGGCGCGGGCTATGGCTCGCACTCAGCCGGTATGGGAGAAGTGGCCCTCCACAGTGCGAGTTTATATGCCGGGGGGACATCCGGCGAAGGCAGGTGAACTCTTCGTTCAGGCCGATCTTGCGCGGACCTTTCAAAGCCTGGCGGAGGTCGAGCGGCAGAACGCCGGGCAGGGACGTGTGGCCGCCCTCGAAGCCGTCCGGGACTACTTTTATCGTGGGCCCATTGCAAAGCGTATCAGCGATTTCTGCAAGCAGGCGGGTTGCCTGCTGCGCGAAGGAGACTTCGCAGCCTACCACGCGCGGGTTGAAGAACCTCTCAAGACTACTTATCGAGGCATCGAGGTTTACAAGGTGGGCTTCTGGAGCCAGTCGCCGGTTTTTCTCCAAAACCTCAACCTCCTGGAGGGATTTGACCTCAAGTCGATGGGCCACAACTCTGCCGACTATATTCATACCGTTGTGGAGGCGATGAAACTTGGATATGCCGACCGCGACGCATATTACGGTGATCCTGACTTCAGCCAGGTTCCCCTGCAGCTCATCTCCAAGGAATATGCCAGCGTCCGCCGCCCCATGATCAATCCGGAAAAGGCATCTGCGGAGCACATTCCCGGCGACCCACTCCATTTGCAAGCGCGCGCCTCTGCGGACTTCATCCGCTCGAGGTACAGCCACCGCAACGGCGAACCTCAGGACACGACTTGCGTGAACGTGATCGACAAGGACGGAAACATGCTCTCGGCTACGCCCAGCGGGGCTTGGATTCCGGCCCTCATCGCGGGTGATACCGGTATCCAACTGACACAGCGCGCGCAGGCTTTTGTCCTGACGCCGGGCCATCCCAATCAACTGGCCCCCCACAAGCGGCCGCGCATTACGCTCACGCCCACCATCGCCCTTCGAGATGGCAAGCCCTGGCTTGCGTTCTCAACACCCGGCGGCGACAGCCAGGACCAGACGCTGCTTCAGATCTTTTTGAATGTTGTGGAATTTGGCATGAACCCTCAAGAGGCCGTGGAAGCTCCGCGATTCAACTCCGAGGCGATATACAGCTCCTTTGACGATCACCGCGACCAGCCTCTGGCTCTGGACGTCGAAACTCGTATCAGCGAGGCAGTCCTCAAAGCGCTTCGGGAGCGCGGGCATGTGCTGGTCATGCAGAGTGAATGGGGTAATTCTACGGCGCCCACCCTGGTCGAGTACGACCCCGCCACAGGTGTGAGCACGGCAGGCGCGGACGTGCGCGGCCATCGCTATGCGCTGGCGTGGTAAATCAGTGGTGAGTGGTCAGTTGTCAGTCGTCAGTGGTCAGTTGCTCCGTTGTAAGTGGCCGGCAGTCACTTGTGATGAAACCGTCGAAGGGAGCATTTAAGAATTGGAAATACTCTATTGAATATCACTCTAAATAATGATACTAACTAAGGAAAAAGCGGAGAAGCACTTGCCGCCTTACAAAGCGTTGGGACAGTCGCCACCCCGACCTTACGCCAACTGACTTGCCGTAACGGTAGCACTGATGCCTGACAACTGACCACTGGCAACTGACGACTGCCGTCTTACCGTTTAGCACTTTCGTAACACCCCAGCACTCGCAACAGATTCGTCACCTCGGCCAGGTGGGAGAGGGCATTCCGGCAGCGCTCTTCCTTCAGGTGGCCCAGGAAATCGAGATAGAAGAAATACTCGAAGGGGCGGCCACGGAGGGGACGCGATTCGAGTTTGGTCAGATCAATATCCCGCAGGGCGAATACGCTGAGGCACTTGTAAAGGGCGCCGGGAGCGTTCCGGGTGGAAAAGACAATCGAGACTTTGTCGGCCTTCGCTGACACGTGGGCACTCCTGGAGAGCAGCAGAAAGCGCGTGTAATTCTCGCGATGGTCTTCGAGGTGGGTAGCCAGAATGCGGGCTTGGTAGACCTCGGCGGCGATGCGGCTGGCGATGGCAGCGGCCCCGGGCAGGCGCCGCTCAGCCAGCATTTTTACAGCTCCGGCTGTGTCGTAGAAAGGGATCTTCTCAATCTTGGGATGACGCTTGAAAAACTCCCCGCATTGCGCTAACGCCACGGGGTGGGAGTAAACCTGGGTTACGTCCTTGAGCGCGGCGCCGGGTGGAGCGATGAGGTTGTGGACAATGCGCAGGCTCACTTCGCCGACGATGTGCAGGTCATTCGATAGCAGGAGGTCGTAATTCTCGTAGACTGAGCCTGCCAAAGTATTTTCAATCGGCGCCAGGCAGTACTTTGTCTTTCCGCTCACCACGCTTTCGAAGATGGCCGCAAAGGTCTCGCAAGGCTTTACCGCGATGCGCCTTCCCAGCAGTTTATAGGCGGCTTCTTCACTGAATGAGCCGCGCTCACCCTGAAACGCAATCGTTGGATTAGCCATGGAAAGTGCAGGTCTCCCCTTTCGAAGAGTCGGAACCCGCCCCTCTTACCTTGGCAGCAGCAGGCTAGCCGGAAGTTCTCACCACGAGAGCGGAAGGGCGTCGTGAGAAATCCAGGCTAGTATTCCCCACACACCTCAAGGGCGATCATGGCTTTCACCTTCATGGATTGCCGAGCAGGCCGCGGAAGAAGAAGTCCACGTAGGCGCTGGAGATTTCCTCTTGCTTGACGGCCCCTTCCATGTGGTACCACTGGTAGAGCCAGTTGATCATCCCGAGGACGGCGAAGGCGGCGATATGGGGAGAGAGCTTGGGCGGCATGCCTGACTGTTCCTGCACCCGAGCGATGAGGTCTTCGAGATACTCGATGTAAGCTCTCTTCCGGGCGTTGATCTTCTTGCGCAAAGTACCTTTCAAGGAGCGGTTCTCATGGAGGATAACGGTAATCTCCATGTCCCGGGCGCGGACCACTAAATCGATATGTCCGAGGATGGTCCGGCGCAGCCTCTCACGCGGGTCCGGGATCTCCTTTAGCTTGGCGAGCACGGTTTCATCCAGGATATCCATTCCGTAGTTCATGATTTCAAATAGCAGCGTACCTTTGCTGCTTACGTGATGGTACAGACCCGCTTTGGTCAGGCCGACTGCCTCAGCAATGTCCTGCATCGAGGCGCCGTCGTACCCTTTTTCGTAAAACACTTTCGCCGCAACCCTGCAGATTTCGCGTAGCTTTTTTCGAGCTTCAGGTGTTCGAGCCATGGCAGAAGGAATAATACCCCCAACGCGGCCAGAGTCTATCACAGTATGCGGCAGGCGGGAAGCAGGAGAAGATGTCAGTAGTCAGTAGTCCCGCCGCGGCGGGTCAGTGATCAGAGGACGGTGGTCAGTTGTCCGTGGTCCATCCCCACCTACCACCTACGACACACCACCTACCATCTATCACCTACCACCTACTAACTACCTGTATTTTCAACAACATTCCCGCCTTTAAAGCGTAAGTGCCTTTGTTTTCTATAACATTCCCGCTTTGCCAGTCAGTTTTCCACAGCGGTCCTTTGTTTTCATAGACATTCCCGCGTTGCTCGTTCACTTTTGAAGAATTCTTTTTTCTTTCCCGTCCAGTTGCAGACTTGTTGTCCATGGGGAATCGGGAAACTTTCCGGACTTTTTGGCACCGCTCGGGATATTTTCGCGGGTGGATTTCGCGCCTCGCGCTTGCATGGGAGCAAAATGTTTCCTTGAGGCCATGACCTCCTGCAAGGCTTCAACTGACTATCCTAGCCTACCATTTTCGGTTTGTCAAGAGACAGGGTGTCCGCCAAGGTTCTCGCAGGGCTGCCTTTCGTAGCGAACTACGGCGGGAAATTCATGCGGCGCAGGAGGTCTTGGAAGCGCGGCCCCGAGCGAAAGCAGACGGCTACGGTGCCTCCCAGTCTAGGGCGTAAATGTCCTGGGTGCCCGTGTCGCGAAGCAGAAGAGGTGAATCGTCGGGAGCCATGCCTAGCCAGACACCGAAATAGCCTGTCTGGCGGAAGTTTTTCAGATCGGCCACGCGCTCGAGCTTCCGGTCGCGAATGCGCACTCGCATCACGGACGGCTGGTCCTCCCCATGCAAGAAGTAAACATAGTCTCCGGTTTTCGACCAATTGGGGAAAGCCGCTGTCACCTTAGCGATTTCCTCCCACTTTTGGGTGGCGAAATCGAAAAGCATAAGGCCACGGGAATCGAAAGGCATGGCGACGACATAGCGTCCGTCGGGCGACCAGCGGGGTGAGAAAAGGCCTTTTGAGCCAGGCAGGGTCGAAATTTGATGAGTCTTAACGTCGAGGATCCGGATAGTGGCGTTAGGATCATTTGAAGCGCCACCGAAGACAATTCTTGCTCCGTCGGGCGACCAGGTGGGGTCACTCTGTGCCTGGAGGTCTTCGGGTATCATTTCGCGTGGCGTTCCCCCATCGGTCGAAACCGTGTACAACTTGGCATTCTGGCCGGGCGAATAGGCAAAAAAAGCGATCTGTTTGCCATCGGGCGACCAGCGAGGATGCACGGCATAGAGCGGCGGGTAGGTGAGCTGGAGTCGCTGGCTGCCATCCAATTTGCTTGTCCAGAGTGTTCCCTCCGGGAAGCTGACATAGGCCACCCACTGCCCATCTTTGGAGAAGCTGACGCCCTCCGCCGAAATTCCGGAAAGAAATGGAACGAACTCTGCGGACTTCGCGTCATAGCGAGCCAGCTCCCCGCGGTCCAGTTCTCCCACCACGAACAGCTTTTTGCCATCCTTGCTGGGCAGAGGGGAGGAGAAAGTCATCGGCCCGGAGGTCAATTGCACGGGTTGGCCGTTGGCTTTTCCAAATAAACTCCCCTTTTCCGCAAGGGCCCAGATATTGCCTCTTGACTGGAAAACGAAATATTTCCCGTCGGGAGTCCATTTGCCGCAACATTCGTCGGGAGGAGTGTGCCAGGCGGCGAGCAGGCGATGCAGGCTCATCCCGTTGACCGAAACCTGCCAAAGCGAGCTTTGAGTAGTCGCACTACCCCCGACGCTGAATCGAATCACCGTGCCGTCCGGCGACCAAGCGGGATCTGAAGCGTCGTCGGGCGCGGAGACAAGCTTGTGGGGTTCGGCGCCATCGCTCTTCGCCAGGAATAAGTCGTGTCCGTGGGCGTAAACGATCGTTTGGCCGTCGGGAGACCAGGCGGCGGCCTGTCCAACGGCTTCTCCCAGTCTGCGAGGCGACCCGCCGAGCACAGGCACTACCCAAAGCGGTCCATTGAATCCCGTCTGGGCCACCCCGTCCGCGACGAGCAGTCTTTCCCCGTCGGGGGAAACGGCAAGCAATGACATGGTTGGGGAGGGAACTGGGACGCGCGCCACCTCTCCGCCGGAGCCGGATACCTGCGCGATGCCCCAACGCCCAGAAGCGTAGTCGTTAAAGTAAAGCCGCACCCCGTCCGTCCTGACCGTATCTTTCTGACTACCGTTGTGGGTGACCGGGACGTAGCCCGATACTTTCGGTGGGGGGAGGGGACGCGATTGAAAATAGATGAGCAACGCGATGACGACAAGAGCGAAGCCGCCGACAGCCACTGCCCACCCTTTCCATCGGGGCCGCCCGGGTTTGGAGACGACCGCAGCAGCCGCAAGGCCGCCTGTTCCGGCCGCTGGGGAAAGTTCAGCGCTGCCCGCAGATATTCTGGCGGCGGACCGCCCCGAATCCCTGTCGCGCTTCAGGCGCTTCAAATCAGTGCGAATCTCCGAGGCGTGCTGGTAGCGCAGGTCGCGGTCCTTTTCTAGCGCCTTGTGGATGATTTCTTCGAGCTTGGGTGGCAAATCAGGTTCGAGGCTTAGGGGTGGCGTTGGGGCTTCGTGCAGGAGGGCGCCAAATATGGCCGCCGAGGTGTTTCCGCTGAACGCTTGCCGGCCCGTCGCCATCTCGTAAAGCACGCTGCCGAAACTGAACAGGTCAGTGCGCGCGTCCAGTTCTTCGCCCCGCGCCTGCTCCGGCGACATATAGGCCACGGTGCCGATCACCGTTCCCCAGCCGGTCAGGCTCTCGGGATCAATCGACGGCGCGGGCGTGTGCGCTAGAGGCGGCGTTAATTTCGCCAAACCGAAATCCAGAATCTTGACTTGGCAGCGCGTCGTGACGAAAATATTCGCCGGCTTGATGTCCCGATGGATGATGCCCTTGCTGTGCGCCGCATCCAGCGCGTCGCTGATCTGAATGGCCAAGTCGAGCAGGGTATCGATTTGTAGGGGCGAACGGCGTTCGCCCTGGCCCGATGGGCGCGCGCCGCGCGCCCCTACGTCCACCAAATGCTTCAGGGTTTTTCCCTCCAGGTATTCCATGTCAATGAAGGGCTGGCCCTCGTGCTCCTCAATAGCGTGAATGGTGCAGATATTGGGGTGATTGAGCGCGGAGGCGGCCTGGGCCTCGCGCTGGAAGCGCTCCAAGGCTTGATGGTCCTTGGACATTTCTTCCGGCAGGAACTTGAGCGCTACGAAGCGGTGGAGCTTGGTGTCCTCGGCCTTATAGACCACACCCATCCCGCCACCACCCAGTTTCTCCACGATGCGGTAATGCGAAACCGTCTTGCCCACCAGGCGGGCGGCAGCTTCATCGGATGGGGTCGAGGTGGCCCCGCTCGCAGCCAGCGACCGGGCCGCCTCTTCCAGCGCCGGGGCTTCCATGAAGTGCTCGGCTCGCTTATCGTAAGTGAGCAGAGATGCAACTTCGTCCCGCAAGGCGGGATCGCCGGCACAAGCCGCATCGAGAAAGCCAGCCCGCTCGCTCTCCGCACGCTCCAGCGCGGCGTGATACAACTCCTCAATCCGCTGCCAGCCTTCAGGATTCATCGCCCTGTTCACCGCTCAGTTCGCGCAAGAGCCAGGCCTTGGCCAGCTTCCAATCACGCATCACCGTCTCCGGCGAAACCTTCAGGACTTCGCCCGTTTCCTCCACGCTCAGTCCCCCGAAGTAGCGAAGCTCCACCACGCGACTCTTCCGCTCGTCAACAGCGGCCAAGTGGTTGAGCGCGTCGTCCAGCGCCACCAGATCGGCGCGCGGCTTTGGAGAAACTTCCGGAGCTTCGTCGAGAGATACCACCTGCGCTCCCCCGCCGCGCTTGGCGTATTGACGGGCGCGCGCGTGATCGGTCAGGATGCGACGCATCATCTGGGCGCTGATGGCGAAGAAGTGAACGCGGTCCTGCCAGCGCATCTCCCGCGCCTTCGCCAACCGCACGTAAACTTCGTTGACCAGCGCCGTGCTCTGAAGGGTGTGGCCGTGCCGTTCTCGGGCCATGTAACGGTGGGCCGCCTGGCGCAATTGCGCGTAGACCAGCGGCATCAACCTGTCGAGCGCTGCCTGATTCCCGTCGCCCCAGGCTCGGAGCAGTTGCGTTATGTCGTCCCCTGACGGCGACACCATGTTGCCCTCTGAGCCGACCGCGTTTAAACCGTATTCACTTGAATCTTATCACACCTCCGGGAGCGCGGGCGTCTCGCCCGCTCTTGCCCGCAACCTGAAATTGGGCCGCCATTGCAGCGGCTCCCGACGGAGGCAGGGAAGAGCGGGCGAGACGCCCGCGCTCCCAGGCCAAATTAGGATTCCACCCCCTGGGGGAGGCAAAAAATCTTTGCCCGGCCTTTACAGTTTTCGCCCACCGCTCTCGCTTATACAAGTGGAGGCGGAAAGATGCCACTGCGGCAATCGCCACATTCAACTTGGGAGGTGAGTTATGAAGTCGACCCGAAGTCTAAAGTCCGTGAGAATCCTGCTCTTGGCGGTGCTGGCGGCTGGACTCAGCGCCAGCCTGGCCCGTGCGCAGGAGTACGAAGGCAAATTCACGCTGCCCTTCGAAGCACGTTGGGGCAAGGCGGTTCTGCCGCCTGGCGATTACTCATTCCGCGTCAACCCCAGCCATGAGCCTTGCATGGCTTTGGTTAGTCAAGGGCGGCAAGGCGTGGCGCTCATCATGGCCAACGATGCGGCCAAGGGTGAGGTGGCGGGTTCCACCGCGTTGATCGCGGTGCGCAGCGCGGGAAGCTACCGAATCCGAGCCTTGCGGCTGGCAGAGGCGGGGGTGGTTCTCGAGTACAGTCCCCCCAAGGCCGAGCGTCAGATCCTTGCTCAACTGCCTGTGCTTTTCCAGCGTGTGCCGGTGATCGCCGCTGGGAAATGAAGCTCCTCTTGCACCCACCCTTCCCTTTCGGGGGCGGACTTCCTAGCGATGACTCCATCGCAAGGAGGGTCTGCCCCCGAGCTTTTCTTGCTGCTTGCCGAGCCGTCCTTCCGGCGGCTTGGCGAAAAACGCCAGAGCGTGGTGAGAAATCTGGGCTGGTGCTTAGTTGTGGAAGTTAGCAACCTTATTTGTCGGGGGATGGAAGGGCGGGGCTTCAGCCCCGCCGCAGGGCTCAGGCGGGATTCGGGGGCTTTAGCCCCTGAAGCGACACGGCTTCAGGGCCTAAAGGCCCATTCAACTCTCCGCCCCGCGGCGGCGGGGCTGAAGCCCCGCCCTTCCGAGGGTGATAAATAATATCGGTTATTAATGCAACTAAGCACTAGTCTCGTTCCGACCCGCCACCCCCAAAAATCCCGCTCAGCATCGACGATCAGGGCTCGAAACCGATTCTCGGAATAACTGGTGAGAAAAGCGGGCTGGAATGAAGCCTGCTACGTAGGACGGCGCAGTTGGACACCCGCGGTTGTGACATAGTATTTCGCGATCATATTGGGTCGCTCCCACGCCGGCATCGATTCTGGCGATTTCAAATACTTCAGGAACTGCGCCAGAACCTGGGCGAAGTGCGCCTCGTGGCCGACTCGGTAGCGATCCGGAATGCTCACCCGCAACTCATCGCCTAAGACCTCGCATTCGGTACCGGGATAGGCGCCCTGTAGCCGCTCGATACGGCCTCGCAATGCCTGCAGGACCACGGCGTAGCGCTCAGGCCCGTTAGGCGCGACGTACAATTCGGGTCGGTAGTTCTCCTTGTCGGTCTGCCGTACCTCGATGCGGGCGTTGGTCCCCCGGTATACGGCATGATGAAAGTCCACGCCGGCTGGCGACTCGTAATCCCACAGTACATTCAGCCGCACATGGATGCCCCGAATCTTGTAATCAACCTGATTGTTGCAGTAATAGTCGAATCGGTCTCCCTGGACGTAAGGGGCCAGAACGGCGGGAAAACCCCCGCCCCCGGTAATCTGCCGAAATTGAGATGCCGTGATGGGGGTAGCCCACCGCTTGGCGCCTACTACCTTGATGTCTTCCCGATAATTGATGGCTTGATTTGGAAAAAGCGTCCACTGGACCAGATCCACCAGGTGGGTGCCGACATCGGTGAGGCCCTCCCCCTCCTCCTGGATGTCAAAGAAAGACAGCGGGCGCAGGCTCGGGAGCCCTGCGACAGTCTTCATGATGTGATGGACGCTTTCCATGAAGACGCCGGGCTTGTTATCCGAGGTCGGCACAATCGAGCCCAGGATCGCCGGGTCATTCACGAGTTCTCTCTGAACGATCGTGGTAATCTCGTACCGCTCGGTCATCATATCGTAGCCGACCAGGCCCTTATGATCGGCAACGTCCAGAGCGGACTCGAGAGCGTGAAGATCCTGACCCCGGATAATCCAAGGCTTGTCCGCTAATACATTCAAGCCCGCATCAAGAGACGCTTTGATCTTATCGATCTTGCCGCGATTGCGGCCGGCAAGCACCACGACATTGCCAGGCCGTGCGGAAAGCATCTCGTCGAGCGACCGAGGGCTGCAATGGACATCGAGTTCCCAGTTCGTCGGGTTGTCGGCTCTGGTGTTGAATTGTTCGATACGACTCAAGTGCGCCAGGAGGTCCGGGCCGAGAGGAGCGTAAATAGAAACGCGTTTCGCGATCCCTGGCAGCATCTCTTTTTGAACCAGCGCCGCGTGGAAGTGGGCGGGATCGAGCGTAATGATTCTAACCTCGGTTGAAGCTTCCATATGCTCGGCTATTCGCGAAGGGAGCCGCCCACGGCCAACTGCGGTCGGGGGTTGCGCCGCGGGCGGGGCGGAGGCTGTTGCGGAGCCCCCGAGCAGAGCGGTTATTCCTGCACTCTTCAAAAATTCCCGCCGGTCAATTTGCTCATCCCGCATTATCGGCCCGTTGTCAGTCTCCACCTCGGCGGTCGGGCGTGCAAACCCACCCCCGTGGCAGGCGTTTGCGTGGCGCAACGGCGTTTCGAGCGGAACCGCAACGGTGGTCGCGCGGACGTCGCGGATCTTCCGATTGTCCCCGTTCATGCCTGCTTCGATAGCACGTAGTCGGTGCCGTAGGGCGCGCGCTGCGGACGGGAAAGCAGGGCGTTCGCCTCCTCATCGTTGACGTAGCGTTCCGCCTGCGGGTCCCACTTGAGTTCGCGATTCAGTTTCATGGCCGCGTGGGCCAGCAGGCAGGCGGTACAGGAACGATGGCCGACTTCCGCCGGCGCCGCCGGCGGCTGGCGCGTCTTGATGCTGGTCAGCCAGTCCAGATGATGATCGTTCTTGGGGCTATGGTGCAGGTGGATTTCGTTGTCCTTGATGCCGGCCCGGAGCATCTTCAGGTCGCTCGCATCCAGCGCCGCGTTGCGGGACTTTACCGCGGCCGGATCGCTGGCGGTGACGGGCGCGCCGCGCGTGACCCAAATCCAGCCGTCTTCACCGATGAACTTGACGCCGGTCGGATACATCTCGCTGATATATACATCGGCGCCGTTGGCATATTTCGCCCGCACGTGAAACGGGCCATGAACGTCCCACAATCCCTTCTTGGGGAACTCAGCGCTGGCGACGATCTCCACCGGTCCGGTGTATTCGGTGTCCATGGCCCAGTGTGCCGTGTCGATGTGATGCGCACCCCAGCCGGTGATCATGCCGGCGCCGAACTGCTCGCAGCGCAGCCAGCCCGGGCGGTCGTAACGAACCTTTAAGGTCGCTGCCTGCGGGTGCACGCGTTTTTCCGTGTAGTAAACCATGGGGGTGGAGCCAAGCCACATGTCGTAGTTCAAGTTCGACGGCACGGGCATTTCCGGTTCCTCATCCCCAGAGGGATCCACCGGCAATCCAATCAGGACCTGTTGAACTTTGCCGATGCGGCCGTTGCGAACCAACTCGCAGGCATAGCGAAAGTTGTAGTCCGATCGTTGCTGGCTTCCCTGCTGGAAAATGCGGCCCGTCCGCTTCATCGTATCCGCCATCTGGCGGCCTTCCTTGATGGTCAACGAAGCGGGCTTTTGGAGATAGATGTCTTTGCCGGCCAACGCCGCTTCCATAGCGGGTTGCGCGTGCCAGTGATCGGGCGTGCTGATGCACACCGCATCGATGCTCTTGTCTTGGAGCATCTCGCGATAGTCGCCGTAGGTTTTGAGCTCCGCGTACTTCCCTGCTCCGAACTTCTTCGCGTAGGCCTGTTCGAGCAGGTTCTTCGCGTCGGCAATGCGGACCGTATCCAGGTCGCACACGGCCACATAGCGGGCCACATCGCTATTTCTAAGGATGCCCCTGAATTCGGAGTCCCGGGCGATGCGGCCGCAGCCGATCTGCGCCACCTGGATCATGTTATTCGGTGCGCTCCGGCCGAAAACGCGGGCCGGGACAATGGTGGGAAATCCGATGGCCGCGGCTGCGGTGAGCGAGCCTTTCAGGAATCGTCGTCGCGATGTCGTCTTTTCGAAATGCATGATCTCACCTCCAAACTTCAGTGACAAGTGAAGAGTGACGAGTGGCGAGCGTACACGGCTCGTCTCACTGGTCACTTGTCACTTTTCACTCGTCACTGTTCTCTTCACTTCCCTCCCATGGCCCAAAGAATTCCACCCAGGATCTGGTTGTATAGAAGGGGGTTGGAATAGTCCGCCTTATTGTGGCCGAGGGCAAGGTAATACTCCCGGCCACCGTCGAAATCATGATACCAGGAGAGTGGCAGAGAGTCGCCGAATCCTTCGTCGGGATGCTTCGCCTTATCGGGATCATCGAGTTTGGTACGATCGGTGACCAACAGCACGTGAATATCCGGGTTGAGGTGGTCGAGTAAGTAACACTCATCCTTCCATTCGAACGTGGCGGGCAATTTCCGGGTGGCCGGAAAATTCGCATCCTTTACCCGGACGAGAAACACCTGCTGGTGTGGGTGGCGCACGAACTTCCCACCCAGCACTGACCAGAAATACGGCCAGTCGCGCTCCGAGCCCGAGGCAGAGTGGATGCCCACAAAGCCCCCGCCGGACTCGATGTAATGCTTAAATGCGTTCCGCTGGGAGTCGTTCAAGAACGCTTCGTTATTGGTGTTCGCAAACACCAGAGCCTTGTACTGCTTCAGGGTTGAGTCCGCGAAGAAGAGCGGATCATCCGTCACATCCACCGCGAATCCGTTCTCCGCACCCATTTTCTTGATGGCTTCAACGCTCGATTGAATGTTGTCGTGAACGTAGCCTTTGCCGTTGCGTGTGTAAACCAGGATGTGCTTTTCCGTCAGCCCCGCACTCGATGAACTTCCCGAGAGCGATACGCGGAACTTCATGGTCAGAGGCACCTGGCTGTCCAGGCGGCGCAATTCCAGTCCGGGATATTCCACGCCGAGGAATCCGTAATGCCGCAAGCACCACCCGTTGGGCGCCCCGGGGTTGGAAGGATCTTCGGTGACGCGCGTGGTGGCCATCTTGCCACCAAAATTGCCGGTCAGCTCCGCCCAAGCCGCGGGGACGCGGTCGCTGTCGGGCGCGTCCTCCTGCGCTGCGGTGCGAATCTTGGTTTCGGCGCGCGGAGCGAAGCGGATTTCCAGCCCTCCGCCATAACCCTTATCGTGTTCGTGCGTGCCGCCGATCGCCACCTCCGCGCCCGCCGAATGCAGGGTGATGGTGATGTCGAGGTCGCGGCGTCCCTCCACGATGGAATGCGCGATGATCTCCACGTTCTCTTGCACCACCTTGCGATCGCCCACGTACCAGCCATCCTGAAACGCCAGCACCGCCTTGTCCTTGCCGGCTTCTTTGCGCTCCCACTTCTCGAATCGGTCGAGGATGCCCTTGATCGTCCAAAGGTCGTAAGTCTTGCCATCCACAACGACGACGGGCCACATCCAACTGATACCGCGGTGGTGGGGATGATCCTTGGGAAAATCATCGGTGACCACCACGCCGTTAGGCGCATATACGGGATGAAGATAGCAGCAGCGGGCGCGATCCGGCGCTGTGCCCTCTTTGAGCATGGTTCCGTAATTGTAGACAAACACCGGCGAGCCATCTTCCGTCAACTCGACCGACTTGGAGTTCAGGTCGTGGAACTGGAACTGTCCCACGGCCACGACCGGGGCGACCGCCAGCGCAAGTAAGGAAAAAATCAGAGTCTTCACGCTCTCACCTCTCTTCCTGTGAATCCGTCAGTCGCGGGGGGTGTTTGTGGAATAGTCCGGACGAGGCTGGCGTCCGTTTAGGTCCAACGGTACTGGAAAGGCCGTCCAACATCCCCGCTTGCTTCCGGCTCTGGCGCTTGAGGTGACTTGGAACCAACTAGCGAAGCCCTGTTTCGCACAAACCTGCCAGTTTCTCAAGGCCGAGCAAGGACCGTGCTTTGCGTTCGTCCAACTTTGCTGTTTTAGTTCCGGCGAGGCTCGGTTTAGGTTCGGCGTCGCCGGCAAAGAACTGCGATAGCCCCGTCCTTCTGGCCGTGGGAGCGGGGGAGGGCCCCCCAAGACTTGGAGAGGCCCCTTTCCCACCGGTTTTCTTCCTGCGTGATGCCTTGTTCTCAGAACACCATCTTGAGCGCAAACCGGATCTGCCGGTCGGCATTATCGTATCCTGTAATAGGTGCTACCGTCGAGCTGATGATGTCGTAACCGCCGTAACTGGTAACCGCCCCATTGGCGAATTTGGCGTTCGATACGGTTGCCCCGGGATTGGCAAAAATGGGCGTATTGGTAAGCCCGTAGGCCTCCGCCCGGAATTGCAGCTTAAAACGTTCGGTCAGGTCGAAGTCGCGAACCAGGCTGGCGTTTATGTTGAAGAGGCCCGGACCCCGCACAATATCCCTCCCGCTCGTGCCAAAGCGCACCGCCGTAACGGGTGCAAATGCCATGGGATCGAAGTAAGGTTCATTGGGCCCATGGCCTCCGAGGATGGCAACTTGGGGTTTGACTTGGTCGGCGGTTTGGGTGTTGCCGGGTGCATTGAGGGAGCTGCCGGAAGAAGTGACGCTGAACGGCGTGCCACTTTCGCGGCTCAGAACGGGGCTGAAGTTCCATCCCCCGAGAATCTTTGCGCCCACGCCCGTTGTCACCCAGTGCTGGCCCTTCCCGAACGGCGAATTATACACGGCGAAGAGTTGGAAATTGTGCGTTTGGTCGAAGCCGGCGAGCGCTTTGTTGCGGGCAAGGACCTGATAATAGGCCCAGGTCACGTTAGTGTTCGCCTCGGTGTCATCGTTGTCGATGGTTTTCGAGAAGGTATAGTTAACTCCCACCAGTGAGTTTGCCACCCGCCGCGTGAGCTGCGCCTGCAAAGCATTATAGCTCCCGCCCGAGAAGGGGCCATTGATGGTCATGGCGCTGGCATTCCCAAACTGGGCCCAAAGTGGAGCTCCGTGGCTGCCCCCGCCGGGGCCGGGCGCGTTCATATTGATAAACTCCGCCTCCCGAACCATGTGATTTCCGACATATCCGACCTGGGCGTTGAAATTATGGCCGAATTCGTGTTGCACCATGAAATCCCACGCCTCTTCGTAGCCGCGATTGTACTTGTTGGGATAGCCGTAAGTCCCCAGGTATGACGGCAGGGTGTACTTTCCCGCCGACAGGCTCGGGAAGGGAAAAGCAGGAATTCCCGCAGTCAGGCCGCCAGGGACGGTCGGGCCAACCCAGGTGCCCGTCGGGCCTGATGACGATCCGATATAGCCGCCGGGCGTGTAGGAATTGGCCCCGGGGATCTGCTGGGAAATGACCGCCGGGTAGACCCAGGCCATGTAATTCATGGCATAGGGGTCGCTGCTCATGCCATATCCTGTACGGAGGACGGTTTTTTCGGTCAACCGGTAGGCGATGCCCAGACGCGGTTCCAGTTGTCCGGGGCCGGTGGTCATATAAGCGTTGCTCGGGACTCCGCCGACTCCGCCCAAATAAGCGGTGTCAGTGAGCCAATTGAAATTGGCGGAGCCATAGTGACTTACGGTCGCGATGGGATAGTATTCCCAGCGGCCGCCGTAATTGATACTCAACTTCTTCGTGACCTGCCAGTTGTCCCGCGCGTAAGCGGCAAACTCCCACTCTCGGGTCGTGGAAGGATTCAGATAGACGTAATCCTTCCCCAAGCTTTGAGGCAGGCCCAGGAGGAAATCCGCCCACGAGTTGTATTCGCTCGTCGCGGGACCTCCCTTCAAGGACGTCACGCCTCCGGAGAAGGTGAATCCGCCCCGCACCCCATAATCAAGTTGGCCCTGGAAACGGTTCATGTCATAGCGGTCGATATCGCCGCCAAAACGGAAATTGTGGGCGCCTTTGATCCAACTCAAGTTCGCGGCAAAGGTGTACTGATTGTCGCGAAAGAGAAAGGGGTTGGAGACGGCCGAGTTACCCAGCGTGCTAAGACTGGTTAACTGGAAATTGGGAATGCCCCCTTGCAGCGGGTTGCTGCCACCCGTGCCGGTAATAATCGAACTGTAGTTAGTCCCGATGTCGGTATTGGTGGCAGAATAGCGTGGCCGCGTGTACCCCACATTGGCGTCTAACAACAAGCGAGGCGAAAATGTATACGTCCAGCCCACGGAGGCGTTCTGAGTCAACCCATACGCGTTGCCGGGTTGGGAAACGGAACCCAGAGCCGCCCCCCCGGCCTTGCCAAGCTGTTGGGGATCGAAGACATAAGTCGGCTCCGCGCTGTAGCGCGCAAAGAACATGCTCCTGTCGGAGGGAAGGTAGTTGATCTTGAGGTCCACGCTATCGCGGTGAAACAGCAGATCGCCGGCACTAAAAAAATTGGTCGCAGGCACATTGGGTGTGGGTCCGTAATTCGGTGCGGGGAGCAATGCTGCCAGTGACGCGGACGCCTCGCTGATTTCCCCCGGGGGGATTTTATTGTTCGGAAACGCAGTACGCCCTGTCCCATCAGCATTCCCGGTGGTGGGGTCGAAAATGCACCCTGCTACGGGCGTTGTATTGCAGTTAGTTCCGGCAGGTATGGCGGCCGAGAAATCCCCTGTAATCATGGCCGCCGAGGGAATGGAAGTTGTGGCGGTTCCCAGCTCGCTCAGCCGATAGCGTTCCCAATCGGCAAAGAAAAACAATTTGTTCTTCTTAATCGGCCCCCCCAGCGATATCCCAAACTGATTCAGGACGTACTTCGGAATCTGGGGGGTGTAGGTGAAAAAGTTCCGGGATTGCAGAGCGCTGATGGTGTTGTATTCGAAAGCGCTGCCATGAAGGGCGTTGGTCCCGGATTTAATCGTAACGTTGGTCACGGACCCGTTGGCATTCCCTTGTTCGGCGTCGAAGCCGGTGGTCACGATGTTCACGGCCTCGATCGCTTCCTCAGGCGGCACGTAAGCGATGAGGTTCTGTTCCCAATAATTGGTGTCGATCGAGCCGTCAATCAGGGTGATGTTAGCGGTGTCGGACCCGCCACTGATATGCAAGGCCAGCGACTGCGTGGGATTCCCTGCAAAGGAATGCGAGGTGAAAGGCGGCGCCGCTCCTGGCACCAGGACGTAAAGCGTCTGGAAGTTCCGGTCACTTCCCAAGGGAAGACTCGTAACCTGGGTGGTGCCGAGCTGGCTCTTGACATCGGTGCGGTCCGTCTGAAGGGCCTCAGCGGCGGCGGTCACCGTGATTTGCTGGTTCACACGCGCTACTTGCAGTTGGACGTCCGCCCGCCGTTCGGTGTTGGCATCCACGCGTAAGTTCTCTTGGACGACCGTGGCGAAACCCCCGGCCGAAATCGTGACGCGATATATGCCAGGTTGAAGATCATTGATCAAGTAAACTCCGCGGACGTCAGTAACGGCCTGTGTGACGATGCCCGTTCCAACGTTCGCAGCCTCGATTTTCGCTCCAGGAACCGGGGCATTGGACGCGTCAGTGACATTGCCGGTGAGCGAGCCGTAAAGCACCTGTGCCTTGGCAGTACCCGCGAATAGCAATAACACCATGCTGAGTAAAACAGCCCTAAGTTTCATTCCTTCTCGTGCCATGATATCCTCCTTCGCTTCAGTCAGATGATTGTTTCTTGAAATCAAGTCGCTGAGAGTAGCTCCGACCTCGATTCCATCGACCCCCGGCCCAGGCACGCAAGCGTACAGGCGAAACGCGCCGGACAGATTGAAGCCACTCACCGCCACGCGCGCTTCGTTTAAGACGTACTTTGTTGCAACCTCGCACTAAATCAGTACCTCCCCAACAATCCGGAATCACGATTTGTGAAAAAAGCTTCACCTAGTCCGCGCGCGTTTCAGGCGAAAAGCCGCGGGCGGAAGTGTTTTTGCAGAACGACAGCGATGGTGCCCCGGAGCCGAGGCTGCGTCGCGTCGTCGGCTGGTACGATGCGGGTGGTGGCGTGGGTGCGAGCGCACTCTCGAACCACACTCTGGACGAGCGGGCCGACGCGCTTCCAGGCCCGGGTCACCTCGCCCACGACGACGATAACCGACGGCGCCAGTCCGTTCACGAGCATCGCCATACCAAGACCCAAATAGCGGGCCATTACGTCTAGAACCTCGCCGGCCCTGCGGTCGCCGCGCTCTGCCAGCGATAGAATGTCAGTAAAGCTGGTCACGGGGTCTTGGGTAATCTCTTCCTCCGGCTTGCCGGACCGGCCCGGGTTCTGGCGGCCGTAATTCCGAATGGCCGCGGCGTTCGAGGCGTAGACCTCCCAGCACCCGCGGCCGCCGCACGTACATTTCGGCCCCTGCGGGTCCAGGCATACGTGGCCGAACTCGCCCGCCGCGCCGCTCGGTCCCCGCACCAGGTGGCCGTTGGCGACGATCCCCGTACCGATTCCTTCCGATACGGTGACGGCGATGAGATCGCTCATTCCCTCATGGGGCCCGGACCACACCTCCGCCAAAGCGCACGCGTTGGCCGCGTTTTCGATTTGCACCGGAAGACCCGTCGAGCTTTCCAGGGGTTTCTTCAAATCCACTTGTTGCCACCCGAGGTTTGGGGCGAAAACCAGCCGTTGCGCGAGATAATCCACGTACCCAGGCACGCTCACTCCGATCTCCTCGTAGGCCACATCGGCATGCTGGCGGATGAGGCGGCACACGTAGGAGCTCAGAACGCCAATGAACGTACTGGGATCACGCGACGTGGGAATGGATTCCTCCGCCCGGAAGCGGGTGTTCAGGTCCGCCAACACGATGCTGGTCAGGCGCGGCTCGATATTAATTCCGATGATCCCCGCGCGCTCGGTGTTGAGATAGAGAAACCGGGGCCGCCTCCCGCGGGGCAACTGCCCGACTCCGCCTTCCACGACCCAGCGCTCGTTGATCAACTGATCCACAATCAGTGAAACCGTGCTCCGCTGCAGCCCCGTCCGGCGCGCAAGATCGGCACGCGACAAGGGCTGGTTCGTGCGGATCATGTCCAAGACGCTGCTGCGGTTAATCTCCCGTGCGATTTCCGAACTGGCCACTCGCGCGATTCCTTCACCGGCGTCAGAATGGTGTGGCGCCTTTCCCTGCCACGGCCCTCACTGAGCGCCAGCCGTTTCGAACAAGTTGAGGCACCGGCCAGCCGCAACCGCGACGGCGCTTGCCGTCACACTACCTCGTGATGCTCAACCCTTGATTCGTCTGGCCGCGACCCGGCGCTGCACTTTGTTCGACATCCGAACTAAGCTTTTACGCCCAGAACCCAGAGCTTGTCAAGCGAAATCTAACAGGACTTTTCCCATGTTTTAGCCTTCCCAAACCAGCAGGAGTTCCAACTGCCGAGTTTTGCGCGCTGGACCGGATGTTTCGGGGCTGGTTTGAGAAAGAACCTTATGGATGCCATCGGCCAGGGCGTAGAAGCGGAAAGGTGGATAGCGAGTCACCTACCACGGGGCCGGTGCACCCGCCTCGCTCGGAGCGCTCGATAAAGACTCCACCGCGATCAACCCAAGACAACTGTGATGAGGTACCCGGAGGTCCGAAAACATCCTTGATTAGCGGGCTCGCAGATGCATGTCGGCGAAGGCCAGAAACTGGTCCCAATCGAACGCCGTGACCGCATGCTTGCCCTCTCGGATGTGAAAGGCGATGGTGTGCATGATGGGCTGATTGAGCGGTGGCATCTGATCCGTACCCAGGTCTTGCCCGCCGAGCAGGCGATACACCTGTCCCGCTGCCACGCAGGCGAGGAACTCACCTCTCGGATCGCCCCACCTGTCGTCTTCCGCGCCGGTGATGTATACAGGGCGTGGGGCAATCAAGGCGATCAGCTCGTGGGAATCGACCGGAAGCTGATCAACCCGGTTGGCGTATTTTAGGAGGTTGGCGCCGAACCAATACGGAAAAGCACCCGACATGCTATGGAGCGTTTCGCCGTAGTTGCGGCGCCACAGTGAGGCGCCTCCTCTTCCCGAACAACTCGAGAGCACCATCGCAAAACGCGTGTCCAGGGCGCCTGCCCAGAGCACCGTTTTGCCCAGGCGAGAATGGCCCATGATGGCCACACGCTTTGGATCAACGTCCTTGTTCTTCTCGAGGTAATCCATAGCGCGGCTCAAACCATAAGCCCACGCCCCGATCGCTCCCCCATCATCAAGTGTAGGCTCGGTTTGGCCCGGTTTGAAGAACAACGGGCGGATGCCGAGTTTATATCCACCTTGGAAGTCCGGCTCGAGGTCCTGATAGCAAACGCTGGCAAATCCGAAGCCGTGGGCCAGGATCTTCTCAACATCGAATTCTCTGTCACGCCCACGCGATTGTTCCGGGGCTTGCTGTTGCAGGTGCGTCTTCCAGTCCCAGATGGTCGCCAGCTTGATGCCAGAGTCGTCGAGCACGGATTGGTTGCCGAAGAAGTTGAGGGCGAGGATCACCGGAACGGGTTTTGGGGCATCGGCTGGAATGTAGATCAGAAGATCCTCGCGGGCCTTATCTTCTTCGGGTGAAAAGTAGATGGTCACCTGCTTGCGGATTGCCTTTCCCTCGAGCGCTTTGTTGTCGACATCGAAGACATTGAAGCGGATATCTTTCGGCGGCCTCGGACTGCGCCCGTAAACGTTGGTCTCAAAGAGCTCGAGAATCTCCGCGCGCCGGCGCTTCATCCACTCGCGCGTCGTAAGGACGGGCTTGCCGTTATTGAGGATGAGCGGGTCGGGAAGAGTGAACGTTCCGGCCTTTGACTCGTCGTAATTGGCCGAAGACGGCCCTTGTGCATTAGATGCGAGGCAAGAAGCCATCAATGCAAGCGCAGCACAACACGACCAGTTTCTTCTCATAGTTTCACCCGGAAGAACGTGAACGAGCTTGAACCCCTCGAGCGCACGGATCGGCGTGATTGGCGATGCGGGACACTCGAATTATGACTCCGCCACGTCGTCACCGGCGACTTTGGACGTGTTACGAACATCGGACTCGAAGGTTGAAGACTGAGCTCCCTCCAGCGAGTCCGATGACGCGTAGCGAGATTTGATCGTACAAGCCCCGAGTTCACTTGATCGAGGCATGCTAAAAGCCTGTTGCCAGCAAGCCCCCATCAACAGGAATAATGACACCTGTGACGAAGCTCGCACCTGGTGAGCACAGGTAAATGACCGGGGCGACCAGTTCGTCCAGTTCCCCCAGGCGTCCCAGAGGCGTCCGGGCAATCGCCTGTGCGCCTCTTTCGGTCCCCTCAAGAATTGGTTTGTTCAGGTCGGTCAAGAAGAAGCCTGGAGCGACCGCGTTGACCCGGATTCCGGCCCGAGCCCATTCAGAAGCCAGGCTGCGGGTCAATTGTCCGATGGCTGCTTTGCTGGCGGCGTAGGCTGCAGTTTCCGGAAAGGCGACGAAAGTGCTCAACGATGCAATATTCACAATGGACCCAGGCCGCTTATTCTGAAGGCGCCGCGCAAAATTCTGACACGCAAGGAAAGTACCCTTCACGTTTACATCGAACACTCGCTGCCAGTCTTGTTCGCGCATCTCCAAAGCGGGGACCTTCAAATGCGTGCCCGCGCTGTTCACAAGGATGTTTGCCTCTTCGCCGAATGAGTTGGCGGTCTCCTGAAAGGCTTGCTCAACTGAATCACGGTCAGTCACATCCATCGAAATGGGTAGCGCTCGGCCTCCGCGCTGCCGGATCTCCTGGGCTGCCGTCGCGAGTGGATCATAGCGTCTGCCCCACACGGCCACGCTGGCCCCCGCCTCTGCCAATCCCAAAGCTATCGCCCGTCCAATCCCGGTGCCGCCGCCAGTCACCACTGCAACGGATCCTCTGAGGTTAAATAGACGATCTACAGGATCACTCATGGTTCCCACACTTGATTCCTTTTCACGTGCTGCCGTGGGACTTGCTAAGAAGGATGCAGCTCCTACTCTGAATTGAATTCACTTACCGCCTCAGCCATAGCCAGGATATTGGCCTTCGGCATTCCACCGCCGACCCCACCACCCAGAGAAAGGATGATACCGTCTCTGCCCACCTTGTGCAGCAGGTTTAGCGCCGTCAGCTTGACAATTTGAGGTGTACCGCGCGTTCCGATCTCCAATGGGGCTATGTTCCCCATCAGGCAGATCTTGCCTGAGGTCCTCCTCCGAACTTCGTTAATTTCCAGTTTAGGAGTCCAGTTTAGTACGTCGAAGCCGACGTCGACCAAATCTTCTAGGAAGGGTTCGATATTCGCGTCGTTATGGTATACCTTGACCCAAGCTTTGGGAAAGCTGTCAAAAACTGGTCTCAAGTAAGGATGGCCGAACTCCAAGTAGTGCTTGCGTGAAAGAAAACCCACGATATCGTCGAGGATGAATATCCCTTCGACGCTGCCGCCGATAACTTCCGCCTGGGCTCGGAGCCAATTGATCGTGGCGTCGGTTGTGTAAGACATCAGCTTGTGTACACCGCCTGGGTTGTCGGTTATGTCCAGCATGAGCTGCGTCAGGCCACGCAGGAAGGCAGCCGAGCAAAGAGGCCCGCGAGCAGTCACCACGGGGATTATGTAGCCCGCCTCGAGAATGCGCGTCCTTTGCGCTTGGTATCGGTGGAGCGCCGCGGACATCAGGCCATCCGCAAAAGGGTCCACGGTCGGGAAATGATCCAAATCCTCCGGGCGGAATAGCATGGGCAATTGAGAGGGAGGTTGATCCTGCAAGAAGCGGATCTTGCAGCCTAAAGCGGAAGGTTCGATCGCCATGCCATATTCCACCCACCAAGAGGGAAACACGATGATCTCGGAGAACTCTTCCATGATCCTGAGGTTTGCGTGGAACCATACTTCCGGATCAAAGTAGTAGTCAACGTGCTTGATGCCCAGATATCCTGGGATCCAGGGACTGTCGATGATGAGAGAAATAGGTACGCGGTCGGCGCGCCGCGATTTTGCGACTTTCTTGAATAACTCCCATTGTTCGGGGCGCATCGTGCGACCTCACTTTCTAATTTGACGATAATTCCGGATTTTTCGCATTGCGGTGGGCAGGAACAGCCCCCATGCGATACCCGCGCCAGCTCTCAGGGCGACCCGCTGACTTTCGTGTTCTTTCCCGTCAGTCGTGGTTGAAATCCGGCTGCACATTGAACACGCCGAATTGTCGGTCCTCTTTCTCGCGGTGCGCAGCCATACCCCAGAGATACGCGATGCGATGTCCGGGGACGGAAACGTTCGGGTGATATCCGCCCGGCATCAGGACGGCGTCGCCCTCTCGCACCACGGTGACCAACTCAGGGTGCTCGAGGTCGTTGTAGACCAATTGAATGCCGTAGGCTGGCCGCGGCATGTCGAAGTAGACGTACATTTCCTCGAGCATCTCGGCGTGCTCATGCGGGGGCCAGCTCGTCCAGTTGCCGGGATCGGAGATAGTGAAGCCCAAAAGCAAGCGCCCTGCCTCAATGTTTCTCCCAAGGCAGATGCTGACCTGACGCACGTTTCCGGGCTTGCCGCTGGTGAACTTGAGCGCCGGATCCTTCGAGATCTCCGCATAGGGGAGGAAGCGCAACGGGTAGCGATTCTCCACGTCAGATGAAAATTCGGCGAAGTCCGCCTGCGCTGCGGTGCGGACCTCAATGGTGCTGCTGCGGGGTATGTAGATGGAGTCGTACTGAGCAAACCCGAAGCTTTCTCCGTCCACCTGAACCGTGCCGCTCCCAGAAAGGCAGACCAGGCCGGTCTCGTGGTCACCGTTGTTGAAAGACACCGACGGGGTGGAGCGGTTCAAGATAATGCGCCCGTAACAGAGATGTCGGCTCATGCTGTTGCTCGGCGTAACTGAAATATCGCGACCCAAGTGCCGGTTGGTATTTCGGAAGACCATCTTTTCCACGACGAGATGTTCCTGCATGTTCATGGCGTGCTCCTCCTCATTCTTCAAGCCAATCGCTTTCCTCCGATGAGTCCCTTCGTCGCTAGAAACTAATTTTGGGGATCCGATCATCTTCTGGGTCAGCCCACCTGGCGTTCGGAATCGTGGGCGTCCAGCCGGGCCTCAGTGGATCCTGGTCGTAAGGATAGGGGCCCAAGCGTTTGTAGGCGTCAGCGTACTTCACCAGTTTGTCGCGATCGAGTGTCACTCCCAGACCGGGGGAGTTCGGCACCGCCATCGAGCCCTGTTCGCACCGCATCTTTCCGCCCGCAATAATATCATCCTTCAAGTGATGATAATGAGCATCAACAGCAAAGGTCAAGTTGGGAATAACCGCACCCAGATGCAACATCGTCGCCAATTGGACTCCAAGCTCGCCCGAGGAGTGAACGGAAACACCGAACTGAAAAGTCTCGCAGATCGCCGCGGCCTTGATGCAGGGGCGAAGGCCTCCCCAGAAAGTTGTATCCAGAAGAATGATGTCCACGGCTGGATGGAGGATGTTGGCGGCCAGTTGCTCGAAATTGACCACCACGGTGTTGGTCGCAAGCGGCACCTGCAGTTTCTCTCGTGCCCTTCGCATTCCGTTCAGGCCGAAAACAGGATCTTCCAGGTAATCGTTGTTGAGGTCTTCAATCGCTCGGCCGAATTGGATGGCCTGCTCTGTAGACCACACGGCGTTTGGGTCAAACCTCAGCCGATCCCGGGGCAATGCGGCAGCGAGCGCGCGATAACACTCCAGGTCGTACTCCGGCGGAAAAACTCCGCCCTTCAGCTTATGCGTGGAGAAGCCCCATCGCTGCTTGAGTTCTCGTGCGTGCGCCACGAGCTGCTCAATGGTGCGAACTTCTCCAGTCGCATCGGCGGGGCTGGGATAACGGAAAAAGAGATAGGACGCAAACGGAACCCGGTCCCTCAAGCGGCCGCCGAGAATCTCGGAGACCGGAACTCTCCAAGACTGCCCCAAGATGTCGAGACATGCGAATTCAAGCGCAGCGACGATTTGCGTTCGATTGTTGTAGAGAGAAGCCGTTGGGTTACTGATAAGGAATCGTAGCTCTTCGAGCCGGGCCGGATCCCGGCCGACAAGATAAGGCTTTAGGCGGCGGAATGTTTCTTCACTCGACTCGCCGCCTCCTCCCATTTCGCCGAGGCCGACCAGCCCATCGTCCGTTTCGACCTCGACGATGGTTCGGACGAACCGCCCCCAATGGCAACCGTGGGCGTGCCTCAGCGGAGCTTCGAGGGGGACACTGACGGCTGTGGCGCGAACGTCTTTGATCTTCATTCAAATTCTTATTCAACAGCGGAACGGCAAACGTTCTGCGAAAGTCCCGACGACAAACCCCCGACCCGAGAACCTAAGGGAAAACTCATTTCACCTCAGCCGAACGGTCTCCCTCGTAGCGCATGATGTGGTAATACGCCTCGCAGCCGTCCCAAAAAACGGGTGGCGGCAGGGGAGACCGTGGGTCCTCAAGGTATTTCAAGAAGATGTGAACGAGCTCGTGGGTTCAGTAAACATTCATCGACCAGTCTCCTCGATACCAGTTCTTCCACTCGGCGTATTCTCCCTCCGCTCGGCGCTTGACTCGGTACGGAGTAAATCGGGGAGTCTATCATGTCGCTGAGTAACATGCAAAGAGCCGCCGTGTGCGCCAGCAGCTTCGGAATCCCCATGATAGAAAGTGCTGAATCGCGGTTTGGGACGCATTTGACAGTCAATGGTGATCTCACGGCGAAGCGGCACCTATTTTCCGAACCTATTTTTTCTCTATTTGCCGACAGGTCGGCGATA